>Ga0180433_10000008_pt1 | contig 352976 bp, 288 predicted proteins | sample SS_ome_8_FD_132980 | JGI IMG/M metagenome (GOLD analysis project Ga0180433, IMG submission 132980) | Hypersaline lake sediment archaeal communities from the Salton Sea, California, USA - SS_1_D_1 metaG | ecosystem: Environmental > Aquatic > Non-marine Saline and Alkaline > Hypersaline >...
ATTCACATAGATCCCGCTCCCCTTTTTGATCCGGATCAAGCCTTTCGAGGAGAGCACCTGTAAGGCCTCCCGCAAGGCGGTCCGGCTCACCCCAAACAGGTCACACAACTCAGACTCCGACGGCAGCTTGTCCCCCGGCTGGAATTCCTTCTTCAAAATACCCTTTTGCAGTTCATACACAATCGTCTGACTCAGGGTTTTATCCGTGCCGATCTTTTTCAATACGCTGCTCATAAAGCTCCTGTCGTTAGGGATCATTATATATTATATAGTATGTAATACAGGCAGTCAAATATTATTCTTATTCTTTAAAAGAATCGATAGTTTCTTCCTATCATTTATTTTGAAATTACGTGCATTACTTGACACTACCCACAGTACTTACAAAGAAAAAAGCGGGAGCGTGTGGGAATTGAACCCACCATCCCGATGAGACACCGGGATCGGCGGTTTTGAAGACCGCGGGCACCACCAGGCTACCATCCACCCCCGTGCACGATGCTACCTGTAAAAGTTATGTAAGGTATACAGTGAGTACAAGGAAAGAGTACTGCGCTCGTTAAAAATCGGTATCGACGATAAAAAACGGCAGATTTACGCGCTGTTCGATGGAGCGACCGGCCTTCTCTGCCTCACTCCGGGTTTCGTATTCCCCCACCCAAACGAGATATAATTCCAGGTTACCGCGCTGGCGTTTCCTGATTTGCACCGGATAGCCGTACGACTCAAACAGGTCCTTTTGATTCCGGGCATTTTCAATAGTGGAAAAAGCGCCAACCTGCAGCGAAAAAGGCTTGCGTGGAGATTGTTTTGGTGCAGAAGCACTTCCTGAACCTGAAACGTCAGAATCCATTTCCGAGGCATCCACATAGGGATTTTCCCTGGAGAGGTCCACTGGCTCCGGAGGGGCTAATGTCGCGATGGAATCCTCGTTCACTTGTTTCGCAGGCTGTTCAACATTTGCATCCAGTGCGATTTCGGGGAATTGCCTGGTCAGGACACGTTTCCAGATACGTGCGGAATCGATCTTCCCTGCCTGCACCATGCTGTTGATTAACATATTTACAGCCCGCTCCATATACGGCGACCGCGGATGGTGTATCGGAATGCGGCGCAGGTATTTTTCCGCAGAAATGTATAAACCTTTGGCATATAAATATTCAGAAACCTGCATTATCGCGTCATCCCGATAAGGGCTGCTCCGGTGATTGTCCGCAAGGTCCCTGAATATTTCGTATGCCTTATCCCCGTTGGATTCCAGAACCCCCTGCAAGTACAATACCCCGGGATCATCCGGGTGATCCCGCAGCAATTGCGGCAGTGCAGTCCGGGCTTTATCGTACTCTCCCTGCTGAATCTGCTCAAGATAGTCTTCCACGTACTGCGCCGAAACCGGCCGCAACCCCAGGAGCAATGCAATAACTAAAACCAGCGTATAATAAGTTCTGCTCATGAGAAAAATGTATTGGTTTGGTGACAGCTGGGACACAACCAAAGCGCTTCTCTGGATTCATGTCCACAATGTCCACAGGTAAATTTAACCTGCTCAGAAACCACATTCAGCATTTGATCCAATTGATTTTTGACTGCGTCATGTGATTGATTTTCATTGTACAGTTTTGTCAGTACAATCCGGGCTCGGAGCGAATCCGGAGCCTTATCCAGCGCATTTTCTATGAACCGGATTGCCGCAGTGGTATCTCCTTTTTTATCATAAAAAGCGGCAATGCCAACAGCCGCTTCGATATTATCAGGTTGGGATTCCAGGAGACGCCGGTAATACCGCTCCACCTCGCTGAAATTTCCCAGTTCGAACAGACGCTGTTCTATCATATCCGACACGAGAAAAAGCAAATCAGGACAAATTTCCCCGAACTTCTCCCAGTTTTCTATGGCCTCTTCACTTCGATTTTCCTCATCATAAGAATTCCCAAGATAATAGTACGCCGCACAGCACCCGGAATCGAGTTTCAGCGCTTTTCTGTATTGGATACGGCCACCTTTGGCATCACCGGATTTCTCCAGATTCCGACCTTCCTCGACCCGGTATAACGCTAATGTCTGACTTTGGTCTTCACCGGTAATTTTTTGTATCGCACGGAGGACTTCTGCTGCGTCATCCCATCGATTGGTTTCACGATATATATCCAGTTTAGCTTCGTGGCCCTTGACGTTCTTTTTGTCGATATCCAGCATTTTATCAGCATACTGCAGTGCCTTTTCGTACTGCTGTAACTCATTATAGTCCTGGACAAGGCTGTGGAAAATATCGAGTTGCTGGCCCTGTGCTAATTTCCGCCGGACCGTAAGGCTCTGATGTACTTTCAGGGCCTGGGTGTGCTGATTGTTTTGTCGAAAAATATCCCCAAGTTTAATATACGCATCAATGTGACCCGTATCCCGGCGGACCACCTGTTTTAATTTGTCAGCGGCTTCCTGTAACTCCCCATCCAATAAAAGTCGTAAACCGTCAGAATACAGTGATTCCGTTGTTTTCTTCGGCGCAGACGGACGAAGAAAAAAATACAATATCAGGGAGACGATACTCAATACAGCAAGGGCTATAATGACGTACATGGGTTCCATAGAATTCGCTGCCTTTTACGTGTTAGGCGTTTTCCTTATCAGGATGTGAGAGGCCGGATGATTCTTGTCCGGACTGTTCCGGTATGGCGGTGACATCTTCATCGATGGCGACATTTCGGAGATCGTTGAGTTCGGATTTCAGCTTCCGGTTTTCCCGCTCATATTTGCGGACTTCAGCACGGGAATTCAGGACCTGAAAGACCGGAATGAGAAAACCGACCAGGATCCCAATCAGGAAGGACGCGAGTAATACATGCACCAGATTTACATCATAGAGAGTGGCAGTAAAAATCTGCAATTCCTGGATGACCTGGTCGACATTAAGTGCGAGGAACCACAACAACACAGCCATCAATACGATGGTGATAAAAATTTTCAAGAGGCCCATAATTTCTCCAGTCTGACTAGTTTAAATGTTCGCCGAACAGAGTGACTCCCTGCGCGTCATAGATTCTAAGCGGTATGATATCTCTTGGAAGTTCGCCATTTTTATCGAAGACAACAATACGATTTTCATCTGTGCGTCCCATCCACTGCTGGTCGGACTTCTTGCTGTCCTTTTCCACCAGCACACGAACCGACGACCCAATCAATTCCCGGTTTTTCTCCAGTGTAATGTCATTTTGCAGATTAATGATATGCTGTAACCGTTCGGATTTGACGTCGTCAGGAACTGTATCTTCAAATTCGATGGCTTTGGTATGCGGCCGGGCAGAATACTTGAACATGAAGGCATTGTCGTACCTGACTCGTTTCATCATCGATACAGTCTCCATGAACTCTTCCTCGGTTTCCCCGGGAAATCCGACGATGATATCGGTCGTGATACCGCAGTCAGGCAGGTATTCGTAAATCCGGTCCACTAGCCGGAGGTATTCATCCCTTGTATACGTTCGGTTCATGCGATCCAATATCTTGGCAGAACCGGATTGCAGTGGGAGATGGATATGATTGCATATCTTTGGATTATCCCGCATGACTTCAAGCAAATTCACGTCAATATCCCGTGGATGCGGTGACGTATAACGAATCCGTTGCACCCCATCAACTTCCGAAACGGCATCCAGGAGCTCCGGGAATCCGTAATTCTCATACCGATAGGAATTCACATTTTGCCCCAGCAGCGTAATTTCGACAAATCCTTCATCGACAACACGCTTCACTTCTTCAACGATGCTTTCAACCGGCCGGCTCCGTTCCCGCCCCCGGGTATACGGGACAATACAAAAGGTGCAAAATTTATCGCATCCCCGCGTGATCGCAATCCACGCATTAATGCCCTCTTTCCGGGACGGGAACATCCCATCGTAGACTTCATGCCGGCTCAGCCTGGTGTTAATCAGGGTTTCTTCATCTTTGTGATATTGATCCAGCATATTGGAGAGACTGCGGTAGGCGTCAGGACCAAGCACAAAATCCACAAACGGTTTTTCTGTCAGGATTTCATCCTTCAGATTTTGCGCCATGCACCCCAGCACTCCAATGATAGTATTTGGTGCTGCATCCTTCCGTGTTTTATACTGCCCGAGTCGAGACATGACCCGCTGTTCTGCACCTTCACGAATGGCGCATGTATTCACAAATATCGCGTCAGCTTCCCGAAAATCATCCACTGGCTGATAGTTGTTATCCTCAAGGATACCAGCTACCAATTCCGAATCGTATTCGTTCATTTGGCAGCCATATGTTTCTATATAATAACTTCTTGATTTCATAAGCGGTTATCTATTGTCTTTCATACGGTTTCAGTTTAATCGATTTAAATTATTTCTGCCCCTAGTCCATGTCAAGCAGTTTGTCAGTATACAAAAAAGCCCCGGCTGGGTCAACCGGGGCCTGAAATTTTGTGTTATCTTTTTCGTTCTAATTGAGGTAACCGCTAAAGAAGTAATTGACTGGATTGACTGGCGAACCGTCCACAAGGATTTCATAATGTAGGTGCGCGGCGGTTGAACGGCCGGTGTTGCCGACTTCCCCTATCACGTCTCCACGTTGCACCTTTTGGCCGGGCCTTACGTGCATCTTTGACATATGCGCATAAAGCGTTTCGTATCCAAACCCGTGATCAATTGACACAACAAGTCCATACCCATTCCGTCTCTTGGCGTATTTGACTGTCCCATTCGCTGTGGTATAAATTGGTGTCCCGCGCCTCGAGGAGATATCCAATCCGTAATGGAAACGACGTTCATGGGTGAAGGGATCCCGCCGGTAGCCAAAACCGTCTGTGAAATACCCTCCCTTAATCGGCCGAATGGAGGGGGTGGACTCTATTTTCGCTGTGTTGTGTTTAAAGGTCTCATACAGTTTTTCATAGCTCAATCGTTCAAGTTTCAGCATCCGGGATAACCGTTCGACATCGATGACCAGGTCCGAGACCTTGGACTCTTCCGCGGGAACCAGATAATCCAGTTCCATCGTTTTATCATACCTGGTACCACCGATACCGAGTTTTCTGATATCGCTGTCAATGGCTGGTAAATCTGCGTATGTTCTGATTGCCTCATCTTTGGACTGAAGCTGATTCAGTTCCTGCTCCATTGTTTGTACGGTAGTCTGTAGATTATCAAGTAGCCCGATCAGCCGCTCATTATTTTCTTTCATGTGGGTGATCTTCACCTGATACATCTTTTTGGTCAGCATATCTATGGCGAGATATGAAAAACCGGCACCCAATACCAGCAGTACCAGCAGTCCGGCAATAATTTTTCGTTTTGTCAGCGTGAACTCTTTAATACCAGAATCATCGGTAAGAAATAAAAGCTTCACAATGACAGATCCCCAGTTAAATTCGACATTCTCACCCGCATCCTATTTACTTAAAGTTATGTTTTGCTATCGGTTGGATAGAATCGCAGGTCTTAAATAGATAATTTGTTAGCAATATATAGTATAAAATTCTTATTCGCCAAGATATTTTTTTAATATTTTCGTCCGGCTGGCATGCCGGAGTTTCTGCAACGCTTTCTCCTTAATTTGCCGTATCCGCTCCCGGGTGAGATCATACTCCTGCCCTATCTGTTCCAGGGTCATCGGTTGTTCACAATCGATCCCAAAATATAATCTGATAATGTCCGCTTCCCGGCTGTCAAGGGTCGATAATGTTCGCTCAACTTCGTGATGGAGGGATTCGGAGTTGAGATCATCCCCCGGTTCATCGCTATTCATTTCAGGCAAGACATCCAGTAAACTGGATTCATCGTCTTTCCCGCGGGGAGCATCTACCGAAATTTCCCGTTCTGCTGCCATGATGGTTTCTTCGATCTCGTCCTTGGTCAGCTCCATAGCTTCAGCGACTTCCTCCGTCGTCGGGTCCCGGTCGTATTCGTGTTCGAGTTCCTGGTAAATTTTCCGCATTTTGGTCACAGCATCAACTTTGTTAAGCGGCAGCCGGACCAAACGGGATTGTTGTGAGATTGCCTGGAGGATTGACTGGCGTATCCACCAGACCGCGTACGAAATAAATTTAAATCCCCGTGTTTCATCAAAGCGTTTTGCGGCTTTAATCAGGCCGACATTTCCTTCACTGATTAAATCTTCCAATGACAAGCCATGATTTTGGTACTTTTTCGCCACACTCACGACAAACCGCAGATTCGATTTCAAAATCCGGTCAAGTGCCTCCTGATTTCCCTGCCGGGCAAGCCGGGTAAGTGTGATCTCCTCCTCCGGCGAGAGTAAATCCTCTTTCCCGATTTCCTCAAAATACTGGTCCAATACCCGACTTGAAAACCGGCTGCGATGTTTTTTCATGGTAAATATTTCCATTCCAGAAGGCCGTTCTCCCGGATATTCACAGTGCGGAGACTGTCAAGACGCGTCGAAATCATCTCAATATGGTGAAAAAACGAGTCCGCCTGTGGTTGCCGCATCGGGCGTGGCTGAAACCGAACGTCAACATTTTTCACATCCAAGGGATGGATCCGTGCATCCCAAATCGAATCGGCGCTGACGCGGACCTCCAATAATCCGCTTTCCAGCGCAGTGGGACTGAATGACCCAAAGCAGAAATTTCCAAGAGAATAGGCAATCAGACGCCCCTTATATGATTCAAACCCCTGCCAGACATGTGGGTGATGTCCGATAATTAAATCAGCACCGGCATCGATGGCACGGCGTGCAAATACCTGCTGATACTTTTTGGTACTGTCACTGTTTTCGCTACCCCAATGAAAGGAGACCACTGTAAAATCTGCCATGGAATCAGTATGCGCCACGCGGTTTGTAAAATAATCTTCATGCGGATATGCCGTTCCCGCCGTCGAATCCGTTGCCCAAAAGCTGCGGGGAAAGGTCATGGAATAGGCCAGGAAACCGATAGTCACATCCCCGGTCTTGATAAATGGCCGCGATGCGGCTGCCAGATCAGTGCCATATCCGACAGAATTGATACCCATTTCCAGCAGAAAATGGACGGTGGAATCCGCTAGCATGGTGCCATAATCCAGTACATGATTATTAGCCAAACTGACAACATCAGCACCGCTGTATTCGATTGCCTGTCGATACTCCGGCGGGACCGCAAAAGTATAGGATTTTTTCACCCGGTGCAGGGAGTCAGCCATCCCAATGGGGGCTTCGAGGTTAAAAAACCGCACATCCGCTGCCTGGAGGATATGCCGGACAGCCCGGAACGGGTAATCCATTCCATCCCGCTTTAAATGGTCAATTACCCAATTACCCAGCATCACATCCCCTCCGACTAGCAGCGTTTGCGTAGGGACATTTTTGTCAGCGCCCGAAAGAGGTGAAACGACCACCATCAGGCACAGAACGATCAAGAATTTACGGAGAGGCCGGTTCCTCGGACTCGTCATTCGTATCCGGTTCAGCTGGCTCGTCCATCTCTTCCGAAGCAGGTTCAGCAGTGTCCGGACTGGCCGCCGCCTCTTCCTTTGAGGCCTTCTTTAGTTTATCCTCGAGTGCAACCTTCTTTTCCTCGAGGACCTGTATTTTATCAAATATCGCCTGGACATCGGTCGCATCTTCGAGCGCATCGAGTTTGTCGTCCGCCTTTAACTCATAGACTTTACCGCCGAGTTCGGTAAAATTGCGTTCTATATCCCGATTTACCTGCAGGACATCCAATTTCAGTTTGCCGGTCCGGGTGAGTTCTTCAGCCTTGTCCGCTGCGGCTTTCGAAAAGACTTTCCCCTTTTCTGCCGCAATATTGCTTAGATCCTGCAGACTTTTTTTTACGTCACCCCACAATTTATTTGCCATAGTTTCCTCCCGACTGCTCATTTTAAATAAGGTTATTTGCTGTTTTGTACATGCATCTTAAAAAATTGTACGAACAAAATCACCTCCGGGTTTTGAGGTGCTCAAACAGAAATGCTTGCAGTAATTTGTGTGTTTTTGTAAGGAACTACAACGATTTTTTCTGTGATATAATTAAGATTTATCTCACCATAGGGACTTCATTCTGTGGGTCCGAGCTTCTCCTCCAGGATTTCCTTTACTTTTTGCGGGTTGGCTTTGCCCTTGGTTGCCTGCATGACCTGTCCCATGAAAAAACCCAGTAATTGCGGGTTTCCGTCCTTATAGCGGGCATATTCATCCGGGTTGGCATTAATCACTTCCTCTACTACCGTTTCCAATTCCGCCGTATCAGAAACTTGCTTCAACCCCTGTTCCTCAATAATCTCGTCGGCCGATTTTGAGGTTTGAACCATTTCGTCAAAGATTTGCTTTGCAACTGTATTATTCACGGTGTTATCGGAAACCCGTGTTAGCAACTCCGCCAGCCGACGGGCATCGATCGCAAACTCCGATATCTCGATACTCTGTTCTTTTAGCACCCGGAGTACTTCCCCCATAATCCATTTGGCTGACAGTTCGGCATTTTTGGATTCCCGGTCAACTGCTTCGAAAAAGGCCGCGATGTCACGATTATCCGTGAGCACAGCAGCATCGTATTCCCGGAGCCCATAGGCTTCCCGGAAACGCTGCTTTTTCGCATCCGGCAGTTCCGGCAGTTCCGACCGGATGGAATCCAACCACTCATCCGAGACTTCCAGTGGCAGGAGATCCGGCTCGGGAAAGTACCGATAATCATCTGCTTCTTCTTTGGTACGCATACGTTCAGCCCGGTTTTCCGTTTCATTCCATAGCAACGTATCTTGCGTAACCGTTTCCCCCGATTCCAGCACTTCTGTCTGGCGCTGGATTTCATACTGGAGTGCCCGCTCCACGCCCTTAAAGGAGTTCATATTTTTCATCTCGGTTTTTGTGCCGAATTTTTCCTGCCCCAATGGCCGCAGTGAGATATTCGCATCACAACGCAGGCTGCCTTCCTCCATGTTACAATCGGAGATACCCAAATACAGCAGTAATTGTTTCAGTTTATTGAGATACGCTCTTGCCTCTTCCGGGGAACGAATGTCTGGCTCACTCACTATTTCAATTAAGGGGACGCCACAGCGGTTAAAATCGACCTGTGTCCCTCTTCCCTCCGTATGGATGGATTTCCCCGCATCTTCTTCCATATGAATTCGGGTGATACCAATGGTTGTGGTTTCGCCATCGTCCATGGTGATATCAATGGCGCCGTCATAGCAGAGCGGTTCACCATACTGTGAGATCTGGTATCCCTTGGGGAGATCGGGGTAGAAGTAATTTTTCCGGGCAAACCGGGAAAACGGGCGGATAGAGCATCCGGTGGCCAGGCCAGCTTTTATCGCATATTCAACGGCCTGCCGGTTAAGGACGGGCAAGACACCCGGCATTCCCAGACAGACCGGACAGGTTTGGGAGTTTGCCCGACCGCCATACTCGTAATGACAGGTGCAAAACAGTTTAGTATTCGTGGCAAGCTGTGCATGAACTTCTAATCCGATAACCGGTTCATATGGCATAAAATCCTGCCTGTTATTCTGGTGGAAAATTGACCTGTTGCACGTTAAGAATGTTTTGTTCCTGTTCTAGAGAAGCAAGATCTTCCTGGGACAGCGGACCATCAAGATTGACCATCGCAAGGGCAGTATCGCCCTCATCCTGGCGACCCAGCCGGTATTCGGCAATATTGATGTTACGGGAACCCAGGAAAGAACCGACGTTCCCGATTACTCCGGGGACGTCGTTATTTCGAATCATCAGTACAGTCCCCACCGGCCGGGCATCCATATGGTATTCGTCGATCCGGACAATACGCGGATGTTCCTTTCCGAACAGGGAGCCTGAAGCTCGTTTTTCCCCGGCATCTGTCACCACCGTCACTTCAATGAGGTTAGTATAGCCGGAATCATCGTATTCGTATTGTTCCTGAATTTTTATGTTCCGTTGCCGCGCCAGCAGTGCAGCATTCATCAGGTTGACTTTATCCCCGCTAATCGGGCCCAATATCCCTTTGAGGACTCCCAGGACGATAGGCTTAATCTCATCAAATTCACCGCTGACCCGGACATACACCTCCTTGACCGGTCCGTCTGCCCGCGAAATTTGCAGCAGCCCCAGTCGTTCCCCGAGATCCACATAGGGTTCCAGCTGTTTCAATTTGCCGTAATCGGCAAATGGGATATTCACGGCATTCTTCACCTTTTCCCTGAGGAGAAAATCCCGTACCTGCTTACAGATATCCAGTGCTACATTTTCCTTCGCTTCTCTCGTCGAGGCACCCAGGTGCGGGGTTAAGACTGCATTGTCGAATTCCAGGAACGGGTGATCCGCTGTCAACGGTTCACTTTCAAACACATCGAATCCAATTGCCCCGATCTTGCCTGAACGCAGCCCGTCAGCCACTGCCTCTTCATTATACACACCCCCCCGGGCGCAATTCACCAGAATGACCCCGTCTTTCATTTTGGCAATAGCCTCAGCATCGATGAGATTCCGGGTTTGGTCATTAATGGGGACATGCGCAGACAATACATCGGCGTTAGCGAATATTTCTTCCAGACTGGTTTTGGTGATGTTCATCGTATCGAACTGTTCATCCGAGAGATAGGGATCATACCCGATCACATCCATATCAAAACTGGCAGCGCGTTTGGCGACTCCCTGTCCGATCCGTCCGAGCCCGATGATACCAAGTGTTTTATCCCGAAGCTCCCGGCCAACAAATTTTTCCCGATCCCACCGGCCTTCCTTCAACGCCCCATGCGCCGGAGCGATTTTCCGGGCTGCCGCCAGCATCAGGGCCATTGTCTGTTCGGTCGCCGCATTGGTGTTTCCCGTCGGGGTGTTCATCACAATTACCCCGCGAAGCGTGGCGGTCTCGAGATCCACGTTGTCCACACCGACACCAGCCCGTCCAATTACGCGAAGATTGTCCGCCCGGGTGAGTAATTCGCTTCCGACTTTGGTGCCACTCCGGATAATCCACCCGTGGATACCCCCGACGACTTCCAGGTAATCCTCGACGGTGGAACCCGGCTTATAGACCACCTCGATTTCCCCGGTTTCCTTCAGCAGGTCAATCCCCTGCTCATCGATTGCATCAGAGATCAGTACTTTGTACATAATGTCCTACCTTCAATTTCAGTAATTAAATTGGTTAGTTTATTTTGCCAGGATCTCATCGATATGGCCGAGCAATTCATCCAGATCACCGGGCTGCGTGTCAGCCATGTGGGCAATCCGGAACGTTTTCCCTTTCAGCGGGCCATATCCGTTCGAGATCCGAAAACCGCGCTCCAATAATTGATTTGAGAGTTCAGCGACATCAACATCCAGTGTGTTATCAATACACGTGAGCGTATGGGACTGATACGGATCCTCAGCAAAGAGTTCAAACCCGTGATTCAATGCCCAGTCCTGCGTCCGTTTGGCCATTGATTTATGGCGATCGAACCGATTAAGTAATCCTTCCTCTCCGATCCGTTCTATCTGCCGTTTGAGACCATACATATGCGGAATAGAGGGTGTGGATGGCGTTTGCCCCCGTTGGTGATATTTTTCAAACACTTCGAAGTCAAAATAATACCCTTTATTCGGCTGGTCTTTCGCCCGTTCCAGCGCCCTTTCGGACACACTCATAACCGCAAATCCCGGAGGCAGACCCCAAGCCTTCTGTACGCTGGCCAGGGCAATATCAATTCCCCAATCGTCTACAGGGATATTTACCCCGCTCATGGAACTGACCGTATCCACAAGAATCAGGGCGTCCGAGTGCTCCCTGATTACTTCGGTAATAGCTTTCAACGGGTTCATTACTCCGGTTGAAGTCTCATTATGGACGACTGTAATCACATCATAGTCCGCTTCCCCGAGCGCCATCCTGACGTGTTCGGGTTTGATGGCATCGCCCCACTCCACACCAACTGAATCGGAATCGAACCCGCAGGCGTCCGTGATCTGATGCCAACGCAGGCTAAACGCACCACATACTAAATTCAATGCGCGCTTTTTTACCGTGTTGCGAACAGCAGCTTCCATTAACCCGGTGGCAGAACTGGTGCTGAGGTACACCCGGTTCTTGGTTTGTAAAACAGACTGGACACCCTCAACAACATCCCAGTACAGTTCGGAGAATTCCGGGGCGCGATGCCCAATCATCGGTTGTGACATCGCTTCCGCAATGTCCGGATGAACGTTTACCGGTCCCGGGATAAACAAGCTTGGTACATTTTTCATAGGTCTCCTCTTCGATCCCCTGTAATTTTACGCAGCATTATTCCGTTTCTCATGATCTATACTGTCGAGTTCATCCGATGTCAGAACGAACGGCAATATTGCCCTGAAATCGGACTCCTTTGTATAGTACTCGCTTGCTTCTTCAACCGGTTGACGATGATGCACCCCGCCAAACCCGATAAAACGATCGACGGTATTTTTTGCAGCAATGTCATTCGCTCCATCCCCAATAAACGCTATCGGAGGATCCGGCGCAATATTCCTGATTATTTGACTTTTCCCATCCGGTTTCACCAGCGCTGATGCTTTATCAAATCCAATATACTCGCCGTTCATACTGAAATATACATCCACGGCATGAATATTTGCGGCAGGGATATCCAAAAAGGCCCCTACCGGTACGATCGCTTTTCGAATTCCCCCGCTGATGATATAGAGCGTTTTACCCAATGACTGAAGAATATCGGCGACTTCCGTCACCCCGGGGACGAGCTCTTTTTTATATGCCTGCGCCAATTTCGTAAGATCATCCCGGAGTGGCTGAATTAAACGGAGGCGTTCTTTGTACAGATCTGCGGTAATCGAATAAGTGTTCATTGCCTGCTCGGTCATTGCCGAAACCTGGTCGCCGACCTCATGTAATTCTGCAAGGAAATCGACGCCTTCTATGGCTGTGAGTGTACTGTCAAAGTCAAAAACAACGCTGGAAAATTCGATATTATTCATATCCACGTAAAGTTATCTGGAGCCTTTTATAATTGCAACTCACAAAGCCAATCCTCTGTGATTTTCCCGCAACAATGACCGAGAGCAGCGCATCTCCAATTGCGAACCTGTGGGGGGATAAGGCAGGTACGGTAATTTTAAAAAAATTATACTTTTTATGCTATCTCATCTGTTGTATAATTTCGCATGGTTTTACATCAACTGTCAAATAAAATATTGAATAAATCATATGCATCGATATTTTTTGTTATTTTTCAGCCTCTTTCTGGGAATTATCTGGCCGTTATCCGGTTCGACTGAACCAATATACTTTCCTGAGATTCTCAATATTTCGGCTGATTCGACCCAAAAAGTTCTCCTGGTCGATAAAGAGAAACAACAGATGTATATCGTTCAAAGCTCAATGCCGCAATCACAGCAAGTCTTGGAAACATACCGGATTACCACCGGCAGAAATAACGGGGACAAGGAAAAGGAAGGCGATTTAAAAACCCCCGAAGGAATTTATAATATCATCGATGTATTGCCCGGAGAAACACTCCAACCGAAGTATGGTCCTCTGGCTTTTGTCCTGAACTACCCCAATTTCGTGGATCGGCAATTCGGGCGGACCGGAAGCGGAATTTGGATTCACGGGCGGGACGAAGAAATCCGGGATTACCTTACCGAGGGCTGCGTTTCCCTGAACAACCAGAACCTGTTGGATCTTCAGCCACAGATCACGCTGCACCATACGCCGGTAGTTATTGAAGATTCGATTACAACATTGAACAAAACGGAATATACCGAACACGCGAACAGCTGGGCCGGGCGACTAGACACGTGGGCACGTGCCTGGGAACAGGGCAACCTTGAGGCGTACTTTAACTCTTACTCAAAGTTGTTTAAAAACGGCAATGCGGATATCGAAGATTTTAAGCGCAGAAAACGGTATCTTGAGAGTGTTTACGACTGGAAAGAGGTAAATACAGGTGATGTGCTTATCCTGCATACCCGGCGTGAAACCGACATTATTTTTACACAGGAGTATTACTGCCCCAATTTTTATAGTGTGGGGACCAAGACTCTGACACTGATTCCCGAAGAAGAGGAATGGAAGATTATTTCCGAGGATTATACCAACACAACTCCGGTACTGTGGAAGGAAAAATTCCTCAGTGACTTCGTCAACACCTGGACTGACCAGTGGGAATCCCGGGATTTCCAAAAGTATATTGCTCTATACGATTCCTCATTCCGGACCTCAGATTACAACTATCAGGAATGGTACACCTACCGCCGGGAAATCCTGAGTGATACGAGAAACATTTCAGTCCGGGTTTCGGATCTCGCGTTCCGGTCAACAGGAGACAAGGAGTGGGAGATCAGTTTTAACCAAGAGTATTCTGCTGCTGACTACAGTGATTACGGACGAAAAACGCTGCGCGTAAAAGGATATCCGGACAGTTTGCGTATCATCAGTGAAAATTGGAGACCACTCAGCCGTGCGAACTAATAAATTTCACCTGCTCGTAATCCTGATATTACCATGGATACTGCTCGCGGCGGATCCGGCTGAACGCCCGTCCCGACAGCATACCGTATATTTCCAAAACACACCAAACGAGCTCAATGTCTATCATCTGTATGGCCGATTCGACGGTAACACGGCACTCATCATCGGCGGAATCCAGGGTGATGAACCGGGTGGGTTTCTCTCCGCCGATTTGTACCCGAACCTCGTGTTAGAACGGGGAAATATGATCGTCATACCCCGCGCAAATTTTCAGTCTATCATCCATAACAAACGCGCTATGGGGGCTGACGGTGATATGAACCGCCGGTTCGACAACGGGAAGCCACAAGACATTGAAGACGAAATCGTTGTAATCATCAAAGAACTCATGGGGGAAGCAGATATTTTTCTGAATCTTCACGATGGCTGGGGCTTTTACCGTCCCGAGTATATTGATGAAAACCACAATCCTCACAGATTCGGTCAGTCAATTATCGCTGACGCCGCTCAATATATCGCAGACGGAGACACACTCTTTCTGGAGACAATGGCACAGGAAGTTATTACCCGGATGAACAAAAAGATCCCCGATGAAGAGCACAAATACCACTTTATGAACACCCGGACGCTGAAGCCTGACACGGATTTCCCCGAGCAGGTGAACTCAGCGACGTGTTTTGCGTTAACTCAATACGGGATTCCGGCTTTCGGTATCGAATCATCCAAAAACCTGCCCAGCCTGGAGATGAAAATCCGCTATCATAACTATGCCATCAATGAGTTTCTGAAACTCATGAATATTGAACCGGAACATCCGGCAATACTGTATGAGCCTCCGAAATTAATCTATATGCTCATCTCGGTAAACAATGGCCCGCCCCAGATGGTGGATGCCGGCAAGTCAATCAAGATTAACGCCGGTGATGCGGTTAAAGTCACCCACATTGAATCCAATTATCCCCGTGGGTTGAGCTGCGATATCCGGGGTGCCGGCAACGAAAATGACTTCCAGCGAACTGTCAATCTTACCGGACCGACAACAATCACCGCCCGCAAAGATAATACGGTAATCGGGACAGTGCGGGTCCAGGTCGCGCCGGTTCATTACGAATTTTTAACCTACGTATTTGAAGTGAACGGAGAGCGCAAGACCTTATTACATGGCCAGACCCTTCACTTGCGCAGAGGAGATAAACTAAAAATCCTGGATGTTGTCTTCGAACGAACTGCCAGCGATGCGTTTAAGGTAAATCTCAAGGGATTTGTTCCGACTGCCGGTTACAATAATGGTGAAGACCGGAATTACTCTATTGACACAGAAAAACTGACCTGGAAAAAATATTCGGTCAACGGTGAAGGAAAAGTGTTTCCTATCGTTGTTTCCAAAGGATCACAGAAGGTGTCGAAAGCATATATCTCCCTGCAGGATTAATAACAAAAAAGTATTTCAATAATGATATTCAGGTAAATTGATACTCTCCGGGGAAAATGTTCGTCGGTCATAAAGTTGTTCGGGTGACCCGTCGGATTTATTGCGCTAGTTCTCCCGGTGCCATGAGTTCATCTTTGAATAATAACGAAACGTCAAATACACGGGGAGAATGGGTGAGTTCTCCCACCGAAATATAGCCTACCCCGGTTTCTGCATACCCCCGAACCGATTCCAATGTGATACCACCGGATACTTCCAGGGCCGTTTTGTGCCTGACGATATCGACAGCCTGCCTCACCTCTGTTGGTGACATATTATCAAGTAAAATCCGATCGACCTGGTACTGCAGAATTGACTCAAGTTCCTCCAGTGACCGGACTTCGACTTCTATTTTAATCGCTGTTCGGTCGGTCCCGATTTCTTCCAGAGAATGCTGAACAGCCTTGTCCAGGCCTCCGGCCCATCGGATATGATTTTCTTTGATCAATACCATATCGTACAGCCCCATCCGGTGGTTCAAACCACCGCCACACCGGACAGCGTATTTTTCCAGGTCACGCCACAAGGGAGTCGTTTTGCGCGTATCAAGAATCTTCGCATTCGTCCCCTCGATTGCGTCAACATACTTCCTCGTCAAAGTGGCAATACCGCTCAAACGCCCGAGAAGATTTAATGCCAGACGCTCCGCACCCAGAATAGTCTGTCCGCTGCCTTCAATGGTCATTAATTGTTGCCCGGATTCGACCTGGTCGCCATCCTGCACCTTCAATACAATATCCAGCGGTGGTCCGTTATGAGATAAAACGAGCTTCGCTACTTCAAGTCCCGCAACAATTCCATCTTGTCTTGCGATAATCTCTGCCTGGGCATGTGGATTAAAGTCTACCACACTTTCAGCCGTGATATCGCCCAGTCCCACGTCTTCTTCAAGCGCCTTTCCTATTCTGTCCTTCAACGACTCCAGATCAATGCGATCCATCAAGCACCCTTTCAGTTATTACAATCGCGTTGCAGGGTGCATAACAACACCCTGCAACGCATGGAATTACCTGTTTCGTCACCGGGAATGTTACCAGCGGTTCGGTCCTTTATCAGAACCTTTACCTGGTTCCATCCCATATTCTCTGCCAGGTCTCTCCATCCTGTGAAATCCTCTTTTACGCGGTCCCTGCATTTTTTTCCAGAGTTCAAAATTTTCTTCCCCAACAATATCCCGCACCTGCAGCTGGTGGGTTACGCGCTCCTGTAATAATGCTTTTTGGGCTTCACTTACAGCGTCTACCTTCTTCTGAACTTCCTTCTCCGAATCCCCACTTCTGATGGCTTCATTGAGATTAATCCTGGCCACCTGTGCCTCGGCACGCAGTGTGATCATTTTCTTGTGATGGTCGGTTGCCAGTTGCTCAATTTGCGTTTGCTGCTCTGCACTCAAATTGAGTTTTTGCATCTTCACTTCATGCTGGGACCACATCTGCCCCATTGCCATCATCGGACTCATCAATATGAGCAAAGCTCCGGTAAATAGCCATCGATTCGTTCTCATCATTCTCTCTCCTTTGGTGTTGTTTACTGTTTAAACCTGTCTCGTGGTTCGTGCCGACGAATTGCTTCACGCAATGCCCGGCGAAAATGCTGATCAAAAATTAAAAATTTTGCTTGTTGTTCCGGTATCAGATATTCAGGCAGGTTTGCGAGGAATTTTTCTTCCATTTGTCTCTTCTTCTGTCGTAATTCTATTAGTTGGGCGATCTTGGCATCAACGTATTTTTGGTCGACTGAATTATCAACAATCTCTTCAGCAATTTTTCGCTGCAGAGCGATTTCGGTTGAATCTATTTCCCGGATCTTTTCCCGGTGAATTCGGAGTGCCGGAAAAAACTGCGTCGCCTGCTCTTCTGACAGTTCCAGGAATTCGGTCATTTTCCAGATGCGAAGCGTTTCCAGCTGCTCCGGCGGACGATGCGTTGGTCCCCGCATATAATTCCTGTCTGGCGGTTGCGCAAACGCTGATACACTCAATAACATGACACCGATAATTATCCATTTTCGCATAATCTTCCCCTTATAATTGCATCGTATTTAATTCGGTTAATACCTGTGTCCATACATCTTCGGATTCATATATCTCCTGGATGACCGAGTAATTTTCCTGTTGCAGCATATACTCTTTGATGCTCTCGTCAAACTCGCTCTGCGCCACGAGCTCTATGGTCGATTCCGGCAGGTCCGAGGGCTCAAGCACATCTACGGCGTAAGAGTAAAGTATTTTCTGATCCATTCGCTGCTCCGGACTTTTCCCGTTTTCCGGCCAGAGCCAATACAGTGATACGGCAATAAGTATCGCTAGTACGGGAGCGAGTACGGCCGGGCGAAATACCTGCTGCCATAATCCAGTGGATGTTGTACGCCGGTCGATTTCCTCCCACACATTTGCGCGAAATTTTGCGGTATTCAACTGCACTGGCGAGGACTTCGACTCCTCAAGTGTGGTCGAAAATGTTCCGAATTCTGCAAGAAATTCCCGGCATTCATCACAACGCTGCATGTGTTTTGACTCCGTCAATGACGCGCTTATTTCGCCGGTTGAATCCCAGTGACTGATCAACTCTTCGCGAAAATTTTGGCATAATTTTTTCATGCTCAACTCCCCTGCACCATCTCTTTGAGTGCAGTGACCGCGTAATGAAAATTCGTTTTCGAGGACGATTCAGACATGTTCATAATCTGCGCAATCTCTTTATGGGACAGCTCGTTAAAATATCGGAGAATAAAAACGCTCCGCTGTTTTGGACTTAACTCCTGGAGATGTATAAGCAATTCAGATTCCCGCTCAGCTATTTCCTCGCTGGAATTGTCCTCCCGAACATTCAATACCTCGGCAAACACCGAATCCAAGGAAACAAAATTGCGGAGAGCCCGCCATCTGAGGTGATTTTTTGCCAGATTTGCCGCAATACGATATATCCAGGTATTAATTGCAGAATCCCCCCGGAATTTCTTCCGCTCTGTATAGGCTTTCACGAATGCCTCCTGGGTGAGATCTTCGGCATCGGCACTATTCCCGACCAGGCGGAGAACGAAATAGAAAATCGGTTCCTGGAATTCTTCCATAATCCTGTTAAACGTTTCGTGATCCCCTGCATGGTATTTCCGCAACCTTTCCGGCGTCATGTATCCCTTTCTCACTTATTTAGACACACGGATCAATAAAAAGTTAAATTGCAAATGAGACTGTACGGCAAACTTGAATGTACCAGTACCATCCATGAATTATTCAGGGTAAGCCATGTCGTTCCCTGTTCCCCGGTTACCTTTAACCGGTTTGAGGATTATCTTGCATCGAACGTGTCCGGACAAATGCCACCATGTCTTCCACAAGTGCTTCGAGGTCTGCAAACGCATCACGATTCACAGGCACATGGTATTCCTGGCGTAGCCGGGTAAAATAAATTGATGTTCTCACCGGTATTTTCCCGGTTGAACGATATACCGCGTAGGCATAGGCAAGAACTTGTGGTGTATAATATTCGACCTTGGATTCCGGGGTTTCTTGCGAGAGGGAATCGGTTTTATAGTCAACAACGATATAGGTACCATCCGGACGTTCAATTAAGAGATCAATCTGTCCGGATAACGGGATACCATCTATCGCGGTCAGAATCGTCACTTCGGTCCTGGCGTTACCTTCTTTTATTTCCTTATAAAGATCAGACCGGACAAATTCAGACAACATTGTTTGCAGGGATTCCTCAATATTTGACCTGTTGTGATATTGCCGGCTCTGCAGGACTGCCTGAATAGTCCGTTCTGGATCTGAATCCGGATTATTGACATATCGCTCCAACACGGTATGTGCCAGCGCACCATATTCGGTTCCACTGCCAGAGGGGGCTGTGAGATCCTTCGTGCCTTGCTGTGGAATTTTCAGGATTTCCGATTGATAAAAACCTTCCCGGTTATTTTTAAATACAGGTAACATTGTCGGTTTTATCTCCCGGATTGCATACGGTCTGGATGGAATCCGCCATCGTTCGTCTATCTCGGTAGCGGACAGGGATTTTTGTTTTGGGATTTCCCTTTCAGATGCTTCCGCCGGTTCCATTCGAAGCACAAGATCTGCCGCGCCGGGTAATTCTCCGGATTCCGTATGCTGGTGATGCAAAACCGATATTTCCGTGTCGTTAATCCTCAATCTTTCTCTTCCGGGCTGCCAGCCGTGTTTCACCAGAGCCCCGAGGGTCCACCGCATCCAGTGGTCCTCCCCGTAATCCACCTTCTCGATATTTTTGGCAAGGGCATCCTTTCCGTCAACAATACCTGAGAGGATCAGATGATCCCTGGCGCGGGTAGACGCCACATAAAACAGGCGCTTCGATTCGGCCAGTTCCCGGCGTTTCTCCTCCTCGGCAATCAAGTGATACAGGAAGGGTTTGACTTTTTGGTCATCTCCGGTCCTGGTTGGATCGTGCCAGGAAATTGCCCACCCGAGATCCGGATAAAAATCGTGCTGCATTCCGCTATTGCCAGTGTTATCAATGTTCGGCACAATCACAATTGGAAATTCAAGACCCTTGGATTTATGGATGGTCATGAGCTGCACGGCATCGTATTCCCCAGCATAAAGCTCTGCCTCCTCTGCCTCGGATTGTTCTTGCAGGGTGGCAATATATTCAACAAAACCACGAACCGATACAACCTGTGAACGGCCGTATTCGTAGGCAAACTCCATGAATTGTTCAACATTTCGGATCTGTTGCAGACCATTGTCCCCCGCACCAACTACCCCGAGATATCCCGTCTCAATACAAATCCTGTCTATGAGCCGGCCCGGCGTCATGCGATCCAAATCAGTCTTCCATCTCTGTATATTTTCACGTGCATTTCGCAGCGCCCGGATATCCTGTTCCGATAATGTCTCCGGTAACGTGATATCCTCTTTGAAAATCACATCAGCCCAGTCTTGGTGATACCCGCTAAGCGCCAGCCGGTACAGGCTCTCATCAGAAACCCCAAACAGGGCGGACCGGAGCACGCCGACTACGGCGATACTGTTGCCCGGAGAGGTTAACGCACGGAGCACATTCACGATATCCTGGATTTCCTGTTTGGCAAAAAGTCCTTTGCCGGCTACCGTGTAAAACGGAATATCTGCCAGCTGGAGGGCATATTCGTACTGCTTTAGATGCGTGGTCCGGCGCAGCAGGATGGCCACATCAGCAAAAGAAGCATTTCGTGTGTCCTCTTCGGTTCCAACTATACACCGGGACAAATTTTCAGCAAGCCAGTTTGCGATATGAGCGGCTTCCACCTGGATTTTATTTTCGATGGTGTCCTCATCCGCATCGGATCGGGTTTCAACGATTTGTACAGTCACATTCGTCGTCAGTGAATTATTGATGGTTTCTCTGTATGCCGATAACGGTAAATACGGTTGTTCATAGGGCGCCAGCCCATGTGGTTCTGTTCCCATGATAGTAGAAAAGCTGGCATCAAACCATCGGAGCAATGGGGGTTGGCTTCGAAAACTCATGCTCAGCTGGGTTTCATCCTCGAGCAGCTGCTGTTTTGCCTTGTGAAAAAGGCTGACATCGGTACCACGAAACCTGTAAATCGATTGCTTCGGATCGCCGACCACAAAAATCTTCGGGCTGTTGGCTCCTTTACCCTTCTGCAATAATTGGACGAGTTCGTATTGCACCGGATTCGTATCCTGAAACTCATCCACCAGGACATGGCGAAACTGGCGGACATATTCCCGCCGGATATCCTCATGGTCTCTAAGCAATTCCACGGCAGAAATGAGCAGATCATCGTAGTCCATGAAGTTCTGCTGTCGCTTCCAGCTCTGGTACTTTTCCAGAACGTACGCATAAATCCGTGCCCCGGCCTGTGCCAGCCGGATTGCCTCTCGCTCGTCGTCCTCATGAAATACGGCTATCCCCTTTAATGCCGACTCCAAAACGTCGCGCCGAAAATCCAGCGCCAGCGACTTTACCCGGCTGAAATCCTCAGACCAGTTCTGCTTACTGCCCTTCGACTTCAATTCATCCGCCAAAGCGATCCAGATATTCGTCTGCTCTATGGGATCGGTATTGGAATCCAACTTGTCAATTAATTCAAGAATCTTCAGGTAATGCGGGTAAAATCTGTCCTCGGGGTCGTAGTTTTGCAGGTTTTGAATGAGCGGTTTGAGCTCCAGCCATATGGAGGAATGCTCACACTTTTCGATTATTGGAATAACTGTCTGCCGGTAACGTTGCCTGATATCCCGAAACAGCATATCCGGATTGACAGGATTGTTCTCCCCATCCATGTAATAATCCAGCAATCCCTGGTACTGAGGCCGTTGTTGAATCATAGCCTGCATTTTTTGAATAATCTGGGAAGCTGAATAATATTGGAGCCAACGGGCAACAGCATCGTCTTCACGGTGAATCAATTGAAAAACGGATCGCCGAATAATCTCCGGCTGTCTCAGCGCAGTCGTATGTTCGTCCATTACCGTGAATTCCGGGTCGAGACCAACGGTTATAGCCGATTCTCTTAATATCCGTGAGCAAAAGCCATGGATAGTGCTGATGTATGATTGTTCGAAATTATCCAGGAGTTCCTGCCAATAGGTTCGATCCGGTAATGTAAGATCTGGCTTCTGAACGGGAGGAAAATCAGACGCCGCATCACCGCGGGCATAGTCGGTAATCAGGTTCCGAATCTTTTGCTTCATCTGGGAGGCTGCTTTTTCCGTGAACGTGATGGTCAGGATTTCGTTGAGTGCGGCCTTCTTTTCGGCCAGGATCTGAAAATACCGGTGAGTCAATACAAAGGTTTTCCCCGACCCGGCACCGGCGGTTACCGGAAGAGATTTATCGATGCCTGCAATGGCACGGAGTTGCTCTTTTGTTGGGGTGTTACTGCTCATAATCCGTGGTAGTCAGTTTCCAGTAATTTTTATAGGAGTAATCTTGGGCATTAGTATAACGATGGAGAGCCTTCGACTCCACTTCGTTCCGCTCAGGATGACATTACTCATTTGCGTTCGTTTATCATTCGCGTTTATTTGCGTTCATTCGCGGTTTCCACAGGTCAATTTTTCGACAATTCACGTTGATTTCACTCTGTCATCATACTAAAATAATCCAATATGTTAGCAGATTCTATGGAATTTCCCGTTTATCAGCCTTTTTCCAGCGACTGGATCGCGTTCGGTCTCTTTTTCACCGGGATCCTCCTGGTCATCGGTTTGGCCGAAATTATGCGTACCAGGATGCAATGGTCGGCAGAGAACTCACGAAAAATCGTCCACATCCTGGTTGGCATTATGATCTTCTGGGCCCGGTTTTTATTCACATCCCCCGTCCCTGCAATCGTAATAGCAGTAATTTTTATCGGAATTAACCTGGCTACACTGATCAGGGGCGGATTTGCCGGTATGCATGCCACCGACCGCCAGTCCATGGGGACGGTATTTTACCCGCTCTCTTTTTTAATTCTTGTGCTCCTGTTCTGGTATCGGGATCCGGCCATCCTGCTGATCAGTTTCCTTATCCTTGCGCTTGCCGATCCGCTGGCCGCCCAGGTGGGGGAAACTGTATCACACCCGCGCACTTTTATCGTCTGGCGCGATACCAAGTCCATCCAGGGAAGCACGGCACTTGGGATCGCCGCGTTTATCATTACTGTTGCGGGGCTCTGTTTTCTCCGGCAGATAGACAGCCATCCCTTCCCTGCGCTCCAGACCCTAATCATTGCCGGGGTATCCGTGGGAGTCATTAGCGCATTTGCGGAATCCATTTCCTGGGGTGGGTCCGATAACCTCTCCCTGCCATTGTCTGCGGCACTGACACTCGATATCCTGCTCGACGCCCCGATTCAATCTCAGTGGATATTTTTGGTGTGGGTATTCGTTGCTTTTGTTGCAGCATTTGGTGCGTTTAAACTCGAAGTCCTGAACCTGAGCGGCACCGTTGCAGCATTTTTACTTGGATCATTTGTCTTTGGCATCGGCGGTATTCAGTGGATGGTGCCTATGGCAACCTTTTTTGTGTTATCCAGTATCCTTTCGAAGTTCGGTAAACAGAAAAAACACATCCTTGCAACCGTGTACGAAAAATCCAGCAACCGGGATATGATGCAGGTCCTCGCCAACGGCGGCGTGGCCGGGCTCATGGCAATCTGCTGGCACTATACCGGTGCGGAAATTTGTTACTACGCATTTTTGGGAGCGCTGGCTGCTGCCACCGCTGATACGTGGGGCACGGAATTAGGTGTGTTTTCCCGACAGGTTCCCCGCAGTATTCTGAATTTTAAACGGGTCACTATGGGAACCTCGGGCGGTATTACTACTGTGGGAACCACTGGCGCCGCGGTGGGGGCAGGTTTGCTCACACTTGCCGGATGGGCCATTCCTGTCGGTGCCATTGCCCCGTTTTTCCATGGGAAAATCTTCCTGGTCATCACGGTTGCCGGTATTGCCGGGGCACTATTCGATAGTCTGCTCGGCGCGACAGTCCAGGCGCAATACCGGTGTCCAACCTGCGGCAAGATTACCGAGAAATCAGTGCACTGTGGAAATAATCCACTGACACTTCACCGGGGATTCCGCTGGATAAACAACGATGTGGTGAATTTTGCTTGTACGGCAACCGGGGCGGTGCTCGTTCTGTTATATTTCATGTTGAGCTGAATTAACATCCTTCCATCTGAATTCAACTTCTACACATATGTCGCCGCTACGCGGCTCAAACAAAGTATGGTAGGTTTGATGTAAATACCTTTTAAAAATTTCCGGCTTTCAGGCCCACAAATTTACACATAAATACCACTAAAGCGGTGACCAGCAACCTGTACTCAATTCACTGAGTTATACTATATCTCAACTTGAACACTTGCCCACCTGAACACTCAAACACGATTCTTCCGGCGTATCCGGTTCTCCTCACAGCGGCAGATATGTTTTACCGGGCAATATTTCGAACACTCTCCGGCTACAGGATGGAATTTGCCCTGTTCCATCCGTGAGACAGCAGCCCAAATCAAACCCGTGGTGTTTTCGAGTAACTGCTCCTGCCGAACACGATTGAAATCTATTTTGGTGTCTTCCTTATTCTGTTTAAATGAATAATACGAGAGTCGCAGCGGATCCGTGTAGCCATCAATCAGCGAGCGTGCGGCCATGGCATAGACCTGAAGTTGTAACGCCTTTCCGTTCCAAAAATCCTTTTTGCGCTTCCCACGGGATGTTTTATAGTCCACCACTGTGAATTGACCGGTCGAGGTATTTAAATCCAATCGGTCCGCTCTGCCGCGGAATTGCAGAGTTTTATCATTTTGTTGTAACCGAAACGCAGGAGCACTTTCCGGCTTATCAAAGCCGAAGGTGAATTCGAATTCGTCTGGCAGAATGTCCGCGGAATTCCAGGGATATGTTGTGGCGAAAAAGGAGATTGTATTTCGACAGTATTGTGCCAGCATCCCCTTTTCCCGTTCCCATAACAGTTCCGGCAGCGGTAGTCCCCGTTCTTCATATCTGCTGAAAATGTCTGTCAGGGTAGTTTCCAGAAAATCCAATCCTTCACCGAGATTCGCCTCGGTGACTTTCGGTCGGAGTTCATCGGGTAAATCCCGGTAAAATTGCTCCATTACATCATGAAGAATCCTGCCCCGGATATCCGGCGGGAGTTCTTCGAGAACTTCTTCCGGCTCTTCCAGATGTAACAGATAGCGCGCAAAATATTGAAAGGGACTAACGTAGAAAAGTTCAAGACGACTGGGGCTCAGTGCCGTCTGGTCGGAATAGAGACTTCCTCGAATCTCCTCCAGCAGATCCCGGGAGGTAATCTGCCCGTCGAATTCTGTGAACCGGGGTCCATTTCTGTGCGATGCGACCTCCAACAGATGATGAAACTGGCTTGCATTCAGAAATTTTACCTCTTGTTCCACAGTCGTATTTCGCAGATGTTGTAATAAATCCGTAGTAAGCCAGGATTTGTCAGAGGGCGGGTCTGCAAGAAAATCCGGGGTTATTTCTTCTGCAGTGGTTTGAAGATCACTGTCCTCATTTGCCATTTGACTCCGCAGTTCATCATAAAACGGGGATGGCAACAGTGTGTCCGAACCGGTTACGGTGGATACCTGAATGGATTCCGTTGCCCGGGTCAACGCCGAATAGAACAGCAGTTGCTCCTCCCGCAGATCTGCGCGGTGCTCCAGGACCTCGCACTCATTTTTTAGCAAACGATTGATCTGCATTCTGTCTCGCAGTTTCACCAGTGGGTGCGTCCTGTGACGTACGGGAAAGACTTCATCATTCAGCCCTATTACGTAGACTTTTTTCCAGAATACCCCCCGGGCATGTTCCACGGTGGTGAGTGTGACACCTTCGGGTGCCCCGGCCTCTGCAGAATATTTTTGCTCTGTTAAAATTTCTCTGATGATTCGGACAAATTCACCTGTGTGCAATTCCCCCATCGAAAACCCGGCTGCGATTCCGGCAACATTTTCTAGGAGTTCCGTTAACGATTCCCACGCCCTGAAATCCCGGCCGAGTAAATCAGTAGACGCTGGTGTCGATTGCAGAACAGCCTCCTGAAAATTCACCGCGGTCATGAGCGCCATCAGGTCCTGAAGGTGGTTACCCAGCGAGGTCGTCCGTTGTTCAGGCAACGCTTCCCAGAGTTTTCGCGTCTTTTGTAATACCTGGTCAACACTCTTTGTGTTTTTTCCTTCATTTCGATAGCGATCCCGAAGGAGACATAACCGCTCAATCCAATTTGCTTTCCCACTGGCAATCTGGGCTTCCAGAGTCCATTTCCTCAGAGATTCCACGTCAGTTTGGTTTTGAAAGGAATCCGGTTGGACATAGTCAGACTGTAACCACCAGAGTGTCGGCTCCCTGGGAAAATCGTTCGTCAATACCTCGTACCACTGCAGCAGGGTGGCGACGGCAGGATTGGCCACAAGCGGTTCTTCATGACCGTTTGCCATCGGGATGCCTTCACGCTTACTCGCCTCCACTAGCTGACGATAGTAATCCTCTTCCCGCCGGTACAGGACACAAATTTCATCCGGCGCATATTGCCCGGTTAAAATATCCTCTTTAATCTTCCTGACCGTCTCCTGCACTTCTAAAAATGGCGTGACAGCTTCCACAAACCGGACCTGCGCCGAAGTGCCAAGGTCCATTTCGGACTGAAATACCTGTTCTATCTCCGGCAAAAAGGACCTGGCCGATTCCAACATATCATGCGTCCCCTTATGCTGCTCACACAGGCTTGCTGCCCATTCCCCGGTCTCTCGCATATAATGAAAAATCGGCTGATTTCCGGTTAATAAGCTCATCATCACGGAGGTCGTTTGGTCCGCAACAGCTTCAATTAGCTGACGCTGCACCAAATTAAAGTCATAAAACCCATCAATGATGAATGTAGAACTGTCAGAAATTCCTTCGGCTTCCCGGAACTGCTCTAGTGCATGCAGAAAAAGCTGCTCTCTGCTGGTCACTCCCCGCTTTTCGGTCCACTTGAAAAAATCGGAATAGATCTGATGAACTTCCCGTAAGAATTCACGCCCCTTATTCCGGAGACGGGAGGCAACCTGAACTGCTTGCTCTCTGTCAACAGCGCCATTAGCCAAATCGCTGAAATAGTCCAGCAACGAATGCAGAAATCCAGTGGTAATCCCATTAGCAAACAACGCTGGATAGTTACTCCGGTTCTCCGTTATAAACTGCTCCAGGACCAATACGATTCCGGGATCGTCCAGCTCATTCCAATTGACATTTTTACCCATTAAAACACTTTTAACGAAAGTATAAAACGTATAAAACTCAATATTGAGAGATCCTGTAAACCCCTCTGCCTCCAGTAATCTTTGCTTAAAATCATCAATCAATACCTGGGTGGGGAGCAATACAGATACCGGCTTCCCGTCCCGAAGTAACTCCGAGGCATTCTTCACCAGTGTGGTTGTTTTCCTGCTGCCCGCCGGACCCGTTATTAATTTAAACATATGTTGTTATGCCTATTGTCCGGATTGGATACTGATATTCTGTTTTTCCTGGAACCCATAATTTTCCAGCTCATACGTCGAGGTGACCCACGCGGTGTCCCCGTTAATAGTAGTGGGATAGGTGAATTCAGCGGGAATGGCATACGTGGAATCGGCATGGAGCACGACAGAGTATTCCAGTTCCCGGGTGGTATCTGGATCCGTTCCGGCTATCGAGAGGGTTACATCGCCATTAGAACCTATGTCCTTAAATTTTACATCAATGGGTATTGAAACATCAGATTGGGTGAACTCCCCGAAATTTACCGTATGTGGGACTTTTTCCGCTTTTTGCGCAAATTTCACATTGCCATTGTACGAACCCGTAAATGTTAAGTTTAGACCATAAATGAGGACAAATTTATCTGTGGGATCAGTAATCGTAGGCGGAAAACCGATGTTCAGAAATTCATCGTCTTCAAAGACGTATTGCTGGAGAGTCGTCCGGCCAGTCGCACCCTCAGTTTCGGAATACGACCTGAACTCCAGGAACACATATTGATCACCAAATTCACCCGAAAAGGGAGCGGAAGAGGTGGAATCATCGCAGTGAAATAACATTAAAGATAACAATGGGATAAACACAAAGAATACATTGCGATTTTTCATACTTTTGACCACCTAGGTTGAGTTTTGACCAATAGTAAGTTGTAAGATAAACAGATTCACACGGTACGGCAATGAATGTCGGAATCAATGTGAAGTGGAAAAAAAGTAAAAATCATAGAGATGCCATCTTTGGGCAAAGATGGCATCTCATCTAAATTGTTCCTATTCCTGTGAGGCTCCCAGAGTGGCCTTTTGCGTATTTATCACGATTAATCCACCGGTGCTCACCTGAAAATCCTCTAGCTTACTTGTTTTGATTTTGTAGATATATGGCGAAGATACGAGTTTCATGTACCGCATCCCGTCACCGGCGCTATCCCCGATTAATAGCCCGTCGAAGTCACTACCGGCGATCTTAAACCGAATCTCCATCCAGGGTAAATCCAACCCGTACCGCCCTGGGGACGTATTGTTGTAACTACCCAATTCATCCATGCGCATGGTGGATAATTTCCGGGCAAGTGTGGCAGCCTTATCTTCATTAACCGTGGCCCGGGAAGGCGAGGTGAGCTGCCAAACGGTATCGATTTTCGAGAGCTGGTAGGTGGTATCCTGCCATGTGATACTGATATCTGATACCTGATTCCGATTGATATCGAACAGGGATTTTTCCTGGAAATCGAACACCGGCTTCCGCAGGTTCGAAACGACATTATTCTTCACGGAGAATACCATTGGCCTCTTGAGGTCTTTGGCGTAATATTCCGGTGAATCACTGTCATCAACCGAATTACCGACCGCCAGGGTCGCCACCCGAATCGTATCATCCTTGAACAGCGAAACCAACACCGACGGCTCCGCGATACCATACTGCTCAAGATTAGCAGCCCTCTCAGCATGATATTCCTGGGCCGTCCCGCTCGATAAATTACTCAGGATCGAAGAAATCTGTGAATTTCGGATCCGAATATGCGGATCACTCAGGCGCCAGTCACCACCGAGTTTTTTGAATTCCAGTTTTGTCCCGTCATTTCTCGTGAGAATAATTTTGTTCACATCATTTCGGGCGAAATGCAGGATCGACCTGTCCCGAAGATCGAACAGATCCTTTTGTCCTTCTGTAAGTACTTTTTTTGCAGTGGTGTAAATCCCGGGGCTTTTCTCCCGTTTTACAAACACTCCGGACTGTGTCGGATTCTGGTCACCGACGTATAACACCGTCTTCCCGGTATCATTATATGTGATGTGCACTGATACCTGTGGCCGGTCCAACCCATACGGTTTGAGATCGGTGAGTTCACTGGCAATCGTCCGTTTTTTCTCTGCGTCCAGGTAGGCATTCAGGTTGGATTCGACTTTATCCTGATCTGCCTCTGTTATGACAGGATGAATTATCTGCCATTGATCATTTTGTCTTTTATAGGTGAGGACACTATCTCCATTCTGGACGATAGTCACCTCAGTAACTGAGTCCGCATCGACCGGAACAATCCGATTGGCAAGGTCTTCCTGGCGTTCACGTTCGGCTTCACCCCTCACGCCCCAAAACCAATAGAACAGCCCTATTCCGGCCATAACCGCGAGTAAAATGAGCGTGGTTTTCGGTTTCATATGTCAATACCTCGATATTTTTATTTCAACGTCTGTACAACCGCTGCCACAGATCGCAACAGCGGTTATTTATGTTTCCAGTTCAGGTTATCGACGTCGCACCCAGTAGACGGCTCCGCCGGCGATGAGTATCAATACAGGCAGCAGGATCACCACCAGGATTAACACGGTCCGGACCTGGCTTTGAGTCATCTGTACACGCCGATCTTCCGGCTGATTTGGCCGGACCGAAATCAGGTCCTCGTCCTGAAGGAGCCAGTTGACGGCGTTCATAAACAGGTCGCCGTTTCCCTGGGCATTGAAATATCGATTGGTGGCGAAATCCGAATCGCCGAAAACAACCAGCCTAGCGTTGCTTCCGCCAGCTGGCTCCGGTACTTCCATAGATGCCGCGAGCGGTACAGGCCCACTCAGGTCTTCCGGATCCGGGTTAGCCTCACTCGCCCTTGAGATCCGTTCCAAATCGGTCTCGCCCCAGCTGTTGCGACTGGTCAGGGCTAATTCCGTTCCGGTATAGCCTGTGGCATCGTCTGGAACATCTACCTGCACTGACCGCGACAGCGGATAGAACGTCATTAACCCGAAATCGCTCGTAATGTCATGATCGCCATAACTGTTCACGAGCGGAACTGTAGGTCCAGCGCCGAACAGCTGCCCGATTCCGGATGCATCCACTACAATATTTTCACCGACATTGAAATAATATTCTCGGAGAAAGGTCGGTAAACCGGTTGTAGTTTGCGGGTCGACAAGGAACAGTACACTTCCACCGGACCCGATATATTCTGCCAGCATGTTCAGTTCCTGCTCAAAAAACTCGGTTTGCGGACCTGCGACCACCACCACAGAGGCGTCAGACGGCACCGAATCCTGTCCGGCAAGGAAAAGGTCTTTTGCCACGTAATTCTGTTGTGTAATGGCGGCTGAAGCCGTTTTTAACCCGTTCTGACCATCATCATTGACCGCATGTTCTCCGTGTCCGGTGGTAAAATAGACGTTTTTGGTCTCATCGCGGGTGACTTTTATGATGGCGTTGGTGAGATTTTGTTCAGTGTATTCATCGATCCGCTCAGTTTTCACGCCGGATTCGACCACAATCGTGCCCAGATTTCTGATATTATATTGCTTTGCGACTTCCGGGCTTTTATCCGGATCAACATACCGCCAATTGAATTTACCGGAATACCGCTCATATTCGCCCAACCGGTCTTCCAGATACCTGCGGTTCCCCTCAACATCGAAAGCTATTGCGGTCACTTCCTTGTCCAGGTTTTTCAAAACCTTCACTGTTTGTCCTGCCAGGGAGTATTGTCCCGCAGCGGTTGTATCTTTGCGCCAGTTGAATTTATTCAGTATGAGATTGGCGAACACGACAATGATTAACACGATCACAATGCCCGCTAAACTGCTCATACCATACTTTGTTGTTCTGCGTCCGAACAGTTCCACGATATATGACCAGTTGACTCCGATGCCAGCAAGGGTCAGCACTCCGCCGAGGATCAGAGGGATCAGTACCGGAACGCCCCAAATACCGAGGATCCACCGTATCACCAATCCAATGAGCACCAACGCAATACCGACCCAAAATCCGTATTGTCTCAGTAATTCCATCGGTTTAACCCCTCCACTTTGTTGATTCAATGGATTGATACGTCAGAAAAAGCGCCACGAACAGGAAACTGGCGTAATACACCAGGTGTGTGGTATCAAAAATCCCCTTGGTGAAATCATCCATGTGCTCAATGATCGAGAGATAAGAAGCCAGTTCACTGAAGGTGCCGCTTCCACTGCCAAGCCATCCGACCATCCAGAGTAGCATCATAATGGCGAATGTCCCGACAGCAGCGATTATCTGGTTTTCCGTGAGGGAGGAAATCAGCACTCCAGCCGAAACAGTGGCCACCCCCAGCAGGAGCAATCCCAGATAGCCCATGAGCACCGGCAGGATTTCCGGATTGCCGTAAATCATCAGAACCGCGGGATAAACCAATGCAAGCAGGACCATTGCCGCATACAGCACGAATGCCGAGGCAAATTTCCCGACAATCAGCTGGGTATTGCTGATCGGGGAGGTGAGCAGGAGTTCCATGGTGCCGGACTTTTTATCCTCGGAAAATGATCGCATGGTTATCATCGGAATCATAAATAACGCAATTATGCTCATATTGCCGAGCAATGGCCGGACCATCATCTGGTTGACGTTGATGGTAATAGAACGGCCCATCTGCTGTGCCTGAAACATCGCCTGCATCTGGAGATTCAGAAACCGGGTTAGCAATGCGTAAAAGAAAAACCCGGAGATCGCAATAAACAGGGCGATAACAACATAGGCAATCGGTGAGGAGAAGTACGATCTGAGATCACGCTTGAAAATAACCCATGTGTTTCTCATGCCTGCACCTCCTCTTCCGTTGTGAGTTCGAGGAAAATGTCTTCCAGTGTCAGTGAAATCTGTTTAAGCTCAAGTAGTCCCCAGTTGCGGTTCACCACTTCCCTGGCGACTTCGCGACGGACATCCCTGCCAGGCTCACTGTCTACCCGCACAGTACAGATATTTTCGCCAACAGCGGGATCCGTATCCAGAGTGACACCGGTGATGCCTTCCATGGCTTCCAAGGTGGTTTTTACATCATCGAACGGTGCCTCGACCTGTAATTCCAGGGACTCACCGCTTTTCAGACTCGCCATCAGATTGGTCGGTGTATCTTCGGCGACAATCCGGCCTTTATTGATAATCACCACCCGCTCGCTGGTCATACTGACTTCCGGCAGGATATGGGTGGAGAGGATAATCGTATGATCATTCCCAAGATCCTTGATTAAGTCCCGGACCTCGATTATCTGCTTGGGATCGAGTCCGACTGTCGGCTCATCCAGCACCAGGACCTCAGGATCATGGATTAAGGCCTGAGCGAGTCCGACACGCTGCCGAAATCCTTTGGACAGTTTCCGGATCAGCCGGTAACGCATATCGCCGAGGCTCGTTAATTCCACCACCCGATCGATTTCCCGTGGAATGGTCGATTGCTGCACGCCGTTAATCGCCGCGGCGAACGCGAGATAGTCTTCGACCTTCATATCGAGGTATAACGGCGGATTCTCCGGGAGATATCCAATCCGTTTTTTCACTTCCATAGCATCGTCAAAAACATCATATCCGGCGACTGTCACTTTCCCGGAGGTCGCAGGCATATAGCTGGTGATGATACGCATTGTGGTGGTTTTCCCGGCAGCATTCGGTCCCAGGAACCCCACAATTTCTCCTTTCTCCACAGTAAAGGAGACATCATCCACAGCCAGGGTCTGCCCGTAATGCTTCGTCACATTTTGTACTTCAATCACGGTGACTCTCCTTTGTTTTCTGTGAATGGATGTTCGTGTTCTGTTTCTGATTCTTCATTCTCTGATTCTTCATTTTCATCTGCAGATTCAATTATTTCAATTTTCGTGGCATCGACAATATGATACGCTTCGGAAAGTGCCTGCTCCGCCTCTTCCATTGATGGCGAATACCTGGCGAATTTCACCAAATCCGAGGTGGTCAGCAGATCAGTCATTTCCCCGGAGATGTCGGGTTCAATCCGGTCTTCAGGGAACGCTCGTATAACCTCGGTACTGGTCATTTCGAGTGCCGGGATGAAAAAGCGATCCTCGAAATAGGCGCGGATGGTCTCGGAGATCTCGCTGAAGTGCTGTTTCATTGCCCCTTTTTCTGGGTATCCGGCCTTCTCAATCGTTCTGAGGCGATTATACGCCCGTTCATGCGCAGATTGCCGTCTTTCTTCCGGTGTCATCTCCGGTTCGGGTTCCTCATTCCGCCCTCGATACCACCGGACAGTCAGCAGGATGAGCAAAAACAGGACAACACCAAGCGCTATCCACAACCACGGGGTTTGGGCCGGTAAGTCCATCAACGGTTTGATGTCCTTTAATCCCTGGGCGTCCGGCGGGACCATCGAGAGAATTGTAACGGGTATTGGTTCGGAGAGAAATTTCAGTGCCTTTCCGGAGGTGTCCGGAGGAATCACTCTAACATCAACGGCGGGAATGGTAAAGTGTCCGGTGTCGTAGACAGCAAGCGCATACGTGACACTCGAACTATTTTTTCCGGACTGCTGTTCTACGTCACGCACGGAAAAAGCTTCGAGGTTTTGCACATCTGTTGGAGCGTTTAATGTGTATCCTTTGGGATGTTCAGCAATGATGGAAAGGTGGAAAATATCACCGATGTATCCCCGGGTTGTATCGATTGATGTGGTGACCTGAACCTGGGAAAAGACCTGCATCGGCAGGAGGAGTAACAGTCCTGCCACAATCGGTGTCATATACGATTTAGTCGTCAGAAATTGTCTACTCTTCACGGTCTGGTTCGTGTTCGTTTTTCTCTGGTCATCCGGATTAACGCAGTCGCCGCTCACGCATCTTGAAAAATTTCATCACCGGTTCCACATAGGACTCGCTGGTACGGATTTGCACCGTATCCAGATTCATTGAGGTAAACAGCTGGTTTAATTCCTCCTCACGGTTCTGCATGGCAGACGCGAACAAGGTACGTAATTCACGGTCACCGGTGTCCACCACCATTTCATCGCCTGTTTCAGGATCGCGGACCCTCAGCAGACCGACATCCGGTAAGGCCTGCTCTTTCGGATCGATGAGCCAGAAGCCAATCATGTCGTGTTTTTTTCCGGCAACCCGTAACGGCTGCTCAAAATCCTTATCCCAGAAATCGCTGATCAGAAATGCCACCGATCTCCGGCGCTGGACATTCAGGAAATATTCCACCGCCCGGGAAATATCCGTGCCCGTCGATTCCGGTTCGAAGGCAAGAATTTCCCGGATCAGGCGCAGAATGTGCGTCCGGCCTTTCCGCGGCGGCACGTATTTTTCAATTTGATCGGTGAACATCACCAACCCAACTTTATCGTTATTTTTAATCGCTGCAAATGAGAGCAACGCAGCCAGTTCGGCGGCGATCTCAATTTTCATCTGTTCCACAGAGCCGAATACTTCGGACGCACTGGCATCCACCAGCAGCATGACCGTAAGTTCACGTTCTTCCTCGAAAACTTTTACATAGGGGTGTGCATTACGTGCAGTGACGTTCCAGTCAATCGATCGGATATCATCGCCAAATTGATATTCGCGGACTTCGGCGAATTCCATGCCACGCCCTTTGAACACGCTGTGGTATTCTCCGCTGAAGACATCGTTGACCAGATGTCTGGTTCTGATTTCAATGCGTCTGACTTTTCGAAGAACTTCTTTCGAAATCACTGGTCAAATTCATCAGGTTTTATGTCAACAAGTTGTTCAGTCTCCCCGCGGTAAATGCCGCGGGAGTCCTTACAATACTTCGGTATTATGGTACTTCCACTTCGGCAAAGACCTGTTGTATCACATCTTCCGAAGTAATTTCTTCTGCTTCGGCTTCATAGGTCACAATGACCCGGTGACGTAAAACGTCCCGGCCGATAGCCCGGACATCATCCGGGGTCACGTACCCCCGATGCCGCAAGAACGCATGGGCCTTAGCTGCCAGGGCCAAATAAATGGATGCCCGCGGTGAACCACCGTATTGGATGAGCGGCACCAATTCATCAATACCGTATTCAGCCGGGTTCCGGGTCGCGAAAACGAGATCGATAATATAATTCTCGATCTTTTCATCCATATAGACTTCATTAACGACTTTTCGGGCCTTGATGATCTGCTCCGGCTTCACGACCGGCTCCATCTCAGGTTGGTTATTCGTGTGCGCCATACGCCGCAGGATTTCCTTTTCCTCTGCCTTATCCGGATACCCGACAGTGGTTTTCAGCATAAAACGGTCAACCTGGGCTTCAGGCAGCGGATAGGTCCCTTCCTGTTCAATGGGATTTTGCGTTGCAAGCACAAGGAAAGGATCATCGAGCGGAAATGTTTCTTCCCCGATTGTGACCTGGCGTTCCTGCATGGCCTCCAGGAGTGCACTCTGGACCTTCGCAGGCGATCGGTTAATTTCGTCTGCCAGAATAATATTTGCGAAGATCGGCCCCTTTTTGGTGGTGAACTCACCCTCTTTTTGGTTGTAAATCAACGTACCGAGCAGGTCAGCAGGGAGCAAATCCGGTGTGAACTGAATTCGTTGGAACTTGGTTTTAATCGCCCTGGAAAGGGTATTTACTGTCAGGGTTTTCGCAAGACCGGGTACCCCTTCGAGCAGAATATGCCCATTGGTGAGAAGCGCAATTAATAATCGTTCGATCATGTACTTCTGGCCGACGATGATCTTTCCGATTTCAGCAGTTATATCCTCGAGGAATGCACTCTCGCTGTGTATCTGTTCATTCAATTCAGAAATATCATTTGTCATGGGAAGCCCTTCGCGCGATTACTGTTGCTCGGCAGAGTTCAAAAATTCCAGGTCCTGGATTTCATCCAGGTCCTTGCCTAAGTAGGTCATCTCAAACCGGACGGCTTCTCCCAGTTCATGCGCGGGATAAATGTCCAGAAAGTTCTGGTATTCCCGCTTGGCTTTGTCATAATCGTGAAGATGATTCGCATAGACATACCCTATCATAAACTGGGATTTCGGACCCCATCGGGTGCTGCTGTAATTGTCAGCGACCGTACGGTAATTGTTTAATGCTGAGTTATATTTTTTAAAATGGTTAAGATACAAATCAGCCATAGTAAAGGTTGTTTTTGCTCTGAGCGTATCAGTCAGAGACTCCTGCGCCAGAATCTTTTCATAGATTTCCATTGCTTCGTCATAACTTTCCTCTTCGGAAAGCTTCCGTGCTTCGTCCCACATCTGGGTGGGGGTTTGTTGCTGTCCGCACGCGACTAGTAGCCCCGCCGCAATCGAAAGCATCAGGATCCGTTTGACCATGCATTCCTCCTACTGTTTTCCTGTCAAAACTTCACAAAGGTTAAAAATATAGTAAACCAGCGTGGTTGACACAACCGACAACCGCACGCAAAAACCAAATTAATTTAATGCATTACATCTACTCGAGTTCCTCAACTTCTTTGAACTCGGCATCAAGCACATCAGAATCTTCATCAGTACCGGTCGTCGCAGCGGTTTTATTAAAAAGAAATTCCCCGCTCTTGTAATCTATTTCGATCGTATCGCCCGGTTGGACTTTTTCTTCGAGGACAGCAGTGGCCAGCCGATCGATTACTTGCTTTTGCAGAACCCGCTTAATAGGTCGCGCGCCGAATGACGGTTCGTAGCCCATCTCGGCAATTTGTCGGACCGCAACATCAGATAACCCGGCATGGACATTCATACTTTCGATGCGTTTTCTCAATCGCTGAAACTGCAGCCGGACGATTTTCCGAATGTCCTCCAGCGTCAGGGGCTCAAACACAATCACATCATCAATCCGGTTCAGGAATTCGGGACGGACATTCTGTTTCAGTTGATGGAGCACTTCTTCTTTCATTTCTTCATAGATGATTTCCCGGTTGTCCGGGGTTATTTCCTCCATCTTCTGCATTATAAACTGGGATCCGAGGTTCGAGGTCATAATAATGATCGTATTCCGAAAATTAATGGTCTTCCCCTTATTATCAGTCAGTCGACCATCATCAAGCACCTGGAGCAGCATGTTAAAGACATCCGGGTGGGCCTTTTCGATCTCGTCAAGCAGCACCACCGAGTACGGCTTCCGACGGACTGCTTCGGTTAATTGCCCTCCTTCATCATAGCCAACGTATCCCGGAGGGGCACCCACGAGCCGGGCGACCGAATGTTTCTCCATATACTCTGACATGTCCAGGCGAACCATAGCATCTTCATCATCAAATAAAAATTCTGCCAAAGATTTGGCTAGCTCGGTCTTCCCAACACCGGTCGATCCAATGAAGATAAAGGTTCCGATGGGCCTCGCTTCATCCTGCAATCCAGCTCTCGCTCTCCGAATTGCGTTTGAGACGGTCGTAATCGCTTCATCCTGCCCGATTAATCGCTGGTGGAGCCGATCCTCCATTTTCAGCAGTTTTTCACGCTCTGATTCCATCATCCTACTCACCGGGATACCTGTCCATTTTGAGACAATCTCAGCGATATCTTCAGTTGTGACTTCTTCTTTCAGCAGCGTCTCACCGGATTCGCGCAACTCGTCCAGGTCGGTGGTCTTTTTTTCCAGCGTTTCCCTCAGTTCACCTAATTTTCCATGCTGTAATTCAGCAGCCGTTTCCCAGTCCCCCTCCCGGGTGGCCCGCTCTGCCGCCATTTTGGTCTCGTCGATGACCTTTTTCAGCCGTTGGATATCCTGAATCATTTCTTTTTCGCGTTCCCATTGTGCCCGTAAATCAGCCGATTCTTCCCTGAGGTCCGCCATCTCCTGCTGGACTTTTTCCAATCGCTTTTTTGCCCCCTTGGATTCTTCCTTTTGTAAGGCATGGGATTCCACTTCCAGCTGACGGATCCGTCGCTCGACTTCATCAAGTTCGACAGGCAGGCTATCGATTTCACTGCGGAGTTTACTCCCCGCCTCGTCAATGAGATCGATTGCCTTGTCCGGCAAAAACCGTTCAGTCAGGTACCTGTGGGAAAGTTCAGCGGCAGAAATGATTGCTTCATCCAGTATCCGAACGCCATGATGGACTTCGTATTTTTCTTTGAGCCCGCGCAGAATAGAAATAGTATCCGCGACAGAAGGCTCTTCAATCGTAATTGGCTGAAAACGACGCTCGAGTGCTGCATCCTTCTCAATGTGCTTCCGATATTCATCGATAGTGGTTGCCCCGACAACGCGGAGTTCGCCCCGGGCTAGCTGCGGTTTCAGCAGATTAGAGGCATCCACTGCCCCTTCTGCTGCGCCCGCTCCCACCACGGTATGCAACTCGTCAATAAACAGGATAATTTCCCCGTCGCTTTCGCTCACTTCCTTTAACACCGCCTTCATTCGGTCCTCGAATTCACCGCGGAATTTCGCTCCGGCAATCAATGCCCCCATATCGAGAGCAACGATACGCTTGTTCTGCATATTTGTCGGGACATCGCCCTCAACAACCCGCTGGGCAATCCCTTCAGCAATCGCAGTTTTCCCGACCCCGGGATCGCCGATTAATACCGGATTGTTTTTCTTCCGACGTGTCAGCACCTGCAGCACCCGCCGGATTTCCTCATCTCTACCGATAATCGGGTCCATTTTCCCGCGTCGTGCGAGCTCGTTCAGGTCCCGGCCAAACCGCTTCAGGGCTTCGTATTTCTCCTCAGGTGATTGGTCCGTTACCCGCTGACCGCCACGGATATCTTTCAACACGCTCAGGACAGCATCTTTGGTGGCACCCTGTTGTTTCAGGTATTGAACAAATTTCCCGGTGCCAACATTAAGTGTACCCAGTAAAACATGTTCGTTACTGATATATTCGTCATTCAGTTGCTGTGCCTCGTCCTGCGCCGAGTTAAACACCTGGTTGAATTCCTGGGATAACCGGGCCTGACCTATTCCGCCACCTTGCTGTGTCGGCAGAGACTCCAATTCGTCGCGAATCCGGGAGTGCACTGAGGTGATATTCACTCCGATTTTTTGCAGAACTGACCGGATCACACTTTCGGGCTGGTCAAGTACGTAATCATAATAATGCGCAGGATATATTTCCGGGTTCCCCTGTGATTCAGCGCGCTCAATCGCACCTTTCAGAGCTTCCTGGACTTTTAATGTCAGTTTATCAAATGAAATCATTAAATCTCCTTCACCCCTTTAGAATGCATATTGCAAGCCTAGATTTATATTCCAAGGATCCTCTTCATATGTTTTACCTTCATCTGTATAATCATCCGGATCACCCTCATTCAACTTCCATCCCATGTCCATACGCACCGGCCCTAAGGGAGTTGCAAAGGTTATTCCAATGCCTGCAGTATGCCGTAATGACAGGATATTGAGGTCCGAATAATCAGACCAGAGTTGACCGGCATCCAAAAAGATTTCCCCGCCAAATTGCCAGAATATCGGGAACCGGAGTTCCAGGTTTGCCACGGTTTTCACATTATCACCGAGTGGAACCCAACTGGTCTCCTTTTTTCCCGTATACAGCTGGACTGCCAGCATATCGGTAGGAAACCCACGGATACTGGTGGCTCCGCCAAGCCGAAACAGTTCGTATTCCGGAATTTGTTTGTCACTTTTATATCCATGTAAACTCCCTATATTTATCCGGGCTGCTAACGTAGAATTGGAGATGACGGGCCAATATTTACTTATAGAAAAATCTACCCGATAAAAATCCAATTCCCCTCCTAATAGTCCTCCGAAAAGTTTAGGCTCGACAGACAGGACAAAACCCTGCCTGGGATATAAAAAGTTATCCCTAGTATCCCTTCGAAATAGGAAAGAAATACTTCGTTCCTGGGCACCTACTTCACTTGGATCTACCACCGTTCCTTCCTCTAAGAGAACCTGCTGCCACGTAAAAATTGATCGTAATGTCAATTCGCGCCTCTGAGTATGTTGAAAGGTAATATCCGTGCCCCAGCGTTTCAGCGGTTGGCTTGCCACATCGTAGGTTTTTTTCTCGTAAAACAGTCGCAGAGTTGTCGGTACCCGAAACTGCCCCAGCCAGGGTTCGGTATACCTGAGTTCTGTATTCGGCCACGACTTTTCCGGATTCGTAAAATCAAAAAGCAGACCGGCAGAAGCGCTTAATTCGCGGCCGGATGAAATCAAATTCCTGTGAATCCATTCCACCGATGTCTCCAGTGCGTTAATGGGTTCGGCACTTGGGGTGATTTGGTATTGCCCGGCTCCCAGGTCAAACCGGACGGTCCGAAAATCACGTTCCCGCACTTTTACTTGCAGGTTCACCTCCTGAGAGTCTGGAGTCGCAGGCTGCGGACGGATATCGACATCAGCGAACAAACCCGTTTCGAAAATGCGCCGCTGGCTCTCACGGATTTCTTCCCCGCTGTATTGGTCACCCCTCTGAAGTGTTATCTCCCGACGGACAACATAGGGTTGTATCCGGGTAAGTCCGCTAATTCGGATACTATTGACCGTTACTGACTGGTTTTCCTGAATACTGATATTGGTATAAATACCCCGTCCCCGGGCATTGATTTGATACTGGATGTTTGCAAAAGGTTTTCCGGCATTCTCATACGCATTCTTCAGGTCTTTAATTGCTTCCTGCAGGGCATACGGATTGTACGGTTCCCCGATTGATATCTCATGAAAGTATGGACGGATTTCACTGTCGGAAAAAATGCCATTCCCGGCGATTGACATATCCGCCAGGTAATACTGTTCCCCTTCCTCGATTTCAAGATACACGGCAACGCGTCGATTATCGTCTACATGGAAAGAATCCGATACGGAGACATTGATATACCCGTGTTTCCGATAAAAGCCTTCAACCTGTATTACATCCAGCCGGAGAACGCGTTTGTTAAATTCTGCTCCCCGTCCAAACGTGGCGATCTTTCCGGTATGCAAATTCATCTCTGCTCGTATCGCCTCCGCCGAATACACACTATTCCCGGAAATCGATATGCTTTTCACACGGTAGGTAGAGGCTGAGAGCAATTGCTGTGAAAAAGCTAACTGAGCCCACAGAAGCACGAACAACAATACAAAGAGCACTGAAAGGGTTCGGGAATGCACAGGAATTTTAGTAATTGTATTTTAACCGATATTTAAAGTGATATAAGCCTTCTTCGTCTACTTCTCCCACGAATGACATATAGCGATTGAGCTGATATTCCAAACCGAGGGTGTTTGTCGGATTTTCTGCCAAAAATCCGCGTCCATAGGTAAAGTATAAATTCGGAGCCACACGCCTTCCAACCGTTATTGTCACATTTTCCAGGTTCTGTATACTTTGTCCCTCTGTTTCCAGTTCAAAGGTCTCCAGACCCATCAGCTGGCTGCCGTATTGTTCCAGCTGTTTTTCAAGGTAGGCAGTAAAAATCGGTTGGATGTCCGGGGCAGCCAGCCCTTGCTCAAGTTCCTGGCTGAAAGTGAGAATTTCCAGAATTTCACTCTCGCTGTACCCGCCTCCCTCGTCCGATGTTTCCAGAGAAATTTTCGGGTTATCAAGTTCACCTGACAGCTTGATCGTAACCTCCACCTGGTCTTCTATTTCCGTCGTCGCAACTATATTAAGCCGGGGATTAAACTCCACCGGGTCAAAGATAATTTGTCCTTCCTGGATGGTAAAGGTATCATTATAGTAATAATATTTTCCCCGGATAACATTCATAGACCCTGAAAAATTCAATGGTTCCGCACCATGACGAACAATCCAAATATCTCCCTCAAATTCTGCATTGACCTGAGCATTCCGGATATAAAAGTTGCCCGGAAAAGTTGTATGCAGATTATATTCGACAAATCGTCCGCCACCGCCCTGTGTAATTTCACGAGGGGTGTCATCCTTAGCGAAATCCATCCGTAAAATCACTTCCTCCGGTTGGAGTTCACCAACCATTAACAGGGAATCCCGTCCGGTCACACTGATACTGGCGTCTGCCACCCCCTCTATTTCACCAAGGAGGGTTCGGATATACAAATTTTCGCCGTCCAGCTGCAGATTGAGCTCCGGGTTAAAAAACCTGGCGAAGTCGAGCGAACCGGACAATCGGAGATTTGGCCCCCTGTCCGGGACTTCGCGATTAAACAGACTGCTCACCCAGTGTTTTAACCGGTTAAAGGCCCCTTCAATTATTTCGCGATCACCCGGGCTCCGCATTTTTGCGCGAAAATCCCGTACCTCCATGGTATCATTTCGCAATATCCCACGGCCATTGACCCCATTGATCTCATTTTCAAGTGACTTCACTTCAATATTCGCGTCTTTGATGGTAACCTGACCGTCTCGCCTCGGGGAATCCGGGGTGCCTGACACACGCAGGTCAAGAGTGAAATCACCTGTAACGGCGTCTACATCGGACATGTATTTGCTTAGAAACTGGAGTCTGGGAGTTTCCGCATGAAAATCCAGTTGCATCTGTTTATCCCGATGTAACCGGAACACAGGTTTGAGGAGATCAATTTCCAGCGGTAAATGGCCTTCCCCGGCATAATGCCCGCTCTCCGCAGTTTCCTGCAATTGGATATCGTCGAAAGTCAACCGATTGTCTTCGTATGATCCTGTGGAGGCAAGATGATAGCCTTCAATTGCGTCAAATCGCGGTTGGTGAATTTCCAAATCAAACGTTGCCTCCGGATCAGCAAGCACTCCTCCAACCGTTACCACCCCGGATACCTCGCCAGCCATTTTTTGTTTTATTGGGATAAACCGGATGTAATTTTCCAGGAATATTCCATCCAACCGGATATCACCTGAAATCTGCAGCATAGGTTGCAGTCGAAGAGAATCCGCTTCCAAGAGGGATTCCAGGTCAAAAGGAATCGTCCCTTCAAAGGTCATAGCCCCTCCCTCCTGACTCCGGATTTCTCCATTCGTGATGGAAATGGCTTTATTTAAATATTCCAGTTGAGCCCGGACATCAGAATAATGCAAGTCACGCCAAATGACGTTTGTTAACTCTACATCTGTGAAAATGTTTTTGTGTTTTCCTTTACTTATAAAGGTAGTTGTACCGTTGAAAACCCCGGTAAACGGGATCGGCTTCTGCAATAATCTGTTTAATGGCCCGAGATCAATATTGGTAAAATCCACTTGCGTCCGTAAAGTGTCTGCTCCCTTTACCGTGCCGGAAAAGGTAACTAAACCGTTGTTTACACCTAGCACACCCTGGGAAATATTCAGCCCGTTTTCATGGATTTGGAACGGTAATGGCGTCCGGTTGTGAATAAACGTATTTTTATATTGTAATTCGACCTTGCTGAGTTTCCCGCGCATATCCTTTGAGATCCCACCTGAGACATACAGATGATCATCCTGGTCGGATAAGCGCAGATTCTGCACAATTACCGAGTCTCCGACTGTCTCTGCCGCCAAATTTCCAAAAGCTACGTTCTTTCCCCATGCTTCACCATTTCTGGCTTCGACAAACAGCCTGCCTTCGCGGAGAGTCTGCACATTTGCCAGAGATGTATATGCAGCGACTGTATCAAAGTGAAATTCCCGAAACCCAAAATTCCGCAGCCGGATCCGGCTGTCCAGCGCGGTACTGTCAATAGTCCCGGACAAACTCACATCGCCGTATGCTTCTCCATAGATCTTTGGGAAATCCAACGCAGTGGAGAGATAATCAAAGCGCGCAGTTGCGAACTGAAGGTCAAGTTCCAAAGCGCCCCCGAGCGAATACCAGCCGTTGAGATACCAATCCGCCGTGGCGAACTCCACAAACAGACTGTCATGCACTGAGAGTGTATCATCACGGAAAGATAGATTTCCGAGAACATTCGTCACCGTGTAATCATCAATCCGGGAGGGTTGTAAATCTATGCTGGCGGTGAGATCAGGGTTGCTCAGTTTGCCCGAACTATCCACGAGGGTCATGTTCCCATCGAGGGCAGTGACTGGTAGTGTTTCAAAGAAATCATGCAGATTTACCGATTGAAAACCGACATTGGCATTTCCCCCCTGATTCATCGTGTAATGCCCGTTAAATGTGACGTTGGAACTGCCCAGCGTAATATTTCCCGAGGGGATATCGATAAACTGCTCCCCGGCAGATAATTCCAGAGATCCGCTTGCACGAGTTTTTTCATCCAATACGCCTGTAAAAGAGGTATATAATTGATATTCCTGGAAGTCGGTTTTGATATTCCCCTTGATATCCCACTGATCATCCTCAAAATACGTGACACCATATCGCGGCAGGATAGTACCAAGGGATAGTTGCGAGGTTTGGAAATTGAGATTAACCATTGTCTCCGGCGTGATATTTACCTTTCCCTCGAGCAATACGAACGCCGAATCATACATAAATTCTATATTATTAATGCGCAGGGAATCCGGGTACTGGTGGATCAGGAATTTAATACTCCGGAGCTGTTGTTCCGGTCGGATTGCTTCGATAGAGCTAAAATCTCCGGTAATTGTTAGCGCCCGTTCGCCCTGGTCGATCCGCATTTCTCCGGTGATTTTACTTACGTTTAACTGGTTCTGTGCCGACCCGTACACAAATCGGCCTTCGTTTATCCGCAGCGTTTCAATTGTGAACTGGCCCCGGGGGGTTGCTTCCAAATCATTCGACTGCGGGTACTCTATCGAAGTAATTTGCTTTGTCAGAAGCTCCAATCCCTCATTATAATAAATAACCGGCTTGTCGATATGAATTTCATCAATAGCAAATTCACCGATAACAACCTTCCATGGCGCATACTGGATTGTTAAGCTATGGGCGGTGAAGAGGACGCTGTCTGACATTGTTGTCACCACAACATTATCACCGGATAACTGATTCAGGATATTCCCGGTAAGCCGTTCTGCCGATATTTCTATGTTATACCTGTCTTCCAGCTGATTATTAAAAAATGACAGGAGTTGATTGGTCCATAAAGTGGGGCGCACAATGATAAGCGCAGCAAAGACGAACAGGGCGAATAACACAAATGTGATAAAAAGGAGTCGTCTCTTCATGATATTCCCGGTATTCTCGTCCCCACTGAATCAAATCTATGTATAATATGAAACATCATTAGTTGAATCTATGGATATTTTTCTCCAAAAAAACAAAAAAAAGCGGCGGAATACTCAGTATCCCGCCGCTTTCGTTTTGGGTTTGTTTGTGTGAAAACCCTGCTGAGGTCTCCTTATTTCTCGTCGTCAACCACCTCAAAGTCCGCATCTTCGATTTCCGAGTCATCGCTTTGTTCATCCCCGCTGCTGGCTCCTGGCGACTGTGCGCCACCGGCTGGGCCACCTGCGGCACCTGCACCCTGTGTATCTTGCTGCGCACGAGCCTGGTCATACATATTACTGGAAATAGTACTCCAGGTTTCATTTAATTCCTCGGTTGCGTCCTTAATGGCATCAAGGTCTTCGCTGTCTTTCACCTCAGCCAGTTTATCTTTGGCTGTCTCCAGCTTGGATTTGTCGTCCTCGGACAGTTGCTCATCAAACTCTTTAATGTTCTTTTCCGTCTGATAGACCAGATTATCCGCCTGGTTTTTCGCCTCGATGAGCTCACGTCTCTTTTTATCTTCTTTTTCGTGTTCCTTGGCGTCCTGGACCATATTTTCGATCTCATCTTCCTCCAGTCCACTCGAGGCCTCGATACGAATACTCTGTTCTTTCCCGGTCGCCTTATCCTTCGCGGAAACATTTAAAATACCGTTCGCATCAATGTCAAATGTGACCTCAATCTGCGGGGTGCCGCGGGGTGCCGGCGGGATACCGTCAAGATGGAATCGGCCGATTGTTTTGTTATCTCTCGCCATTTCACGTTCACCCTGTAATACATGAATTTCCACGGAGGTCTGGTTATCGGCTGCCGTCGAAAACACTTCCTGTTTCTTCGTTGGGATTGTGGTGTTCCGCTCGATGAGTTTAGTGAACACGCCTCCCAGAGTTTCGATACCCAGGCTTAACGGCGTGACATCCAGCAAGAGGACATCTTCAACATCTCCACCAAGCACTCCACCCTGGATAGCCGCACCGATAGCGACTACCTCGTCAGGATTGACTCCCTTGTGGGGGTCTTTTTCGAACATCTCTTTGACTATCTCCTGCACGGCCGGAATACGAGTAGAACCCCCGACCAGTATCACGTCATCGATATCGCTGGCGCTCATGCCTGAGTCATTCAGCGCACTCTGACATGGTTTCCGGGTACGTTCAATCAGGTCTTCAACAAGCTGCTCAAATTTTGCCCGGGTCAATTCCAGATTCAGATGTTTTGGTCCGGAACTGTCTGCTGTGATAAACGGCAGGTTAATTTCGGTTTTCATCGTACCGGACAATTCAATTTTGGCTTTTTCAGCGGCTTCTTTCAGACGCTGGAGTGCCATCGGATCTTTGGTAAGATCGACACCTTCTTCCTTTTTAAACTCCTGGGCAATCCAGTTGATTACGCGCTGGTCGAGGTCATCTCCACCGAGATGGGTATCTCCATTCGTACTTTTGACCTCATATACACCATCACCCAGTTCCAGGATCGAGATATCAAAGGTTCCGCCACCTAAATCAAATACCGCAATGCGTTCGTCTTCCTTTTTTTCCATGCCGTAAGCCAGTGATGCCGCCGTCGGTTCATTAATAATTCGGCGTACATTCAATCCGGCAATCTTACCGGCATCTTTGGTTGCCTGTCGCTGTGAGTCATTAAAATATGCCGGTACAGTGATAACGGCATCCGTGACCTTTTCCCCCAAATATTCTTCAGCAGTTTGCTTCATTTTCTGTAACACCATTGCCGATATTTCCTGGGGCGTGTAGGACTTATCCTCAATTTGAACCTGGGCGAGGTTATTTTCACCTTTCACTACGTTATACGCGACTTCTTTAATCTCCTCACCGACTTCGTTGTGCTTCCGCCCCATGAATCGCTTAATGGAACTGACGGTTTTATCGGGATTCGTCACAGCCTGTCGTTTTGCCGCCTGGCCGATTAAGCGCTCTCCATCTTTGGTAAATGCCACGACAGAAGGTGTTGTTCTGTTACCTTCTGCATTCTGTATTACCTTGGGTTCGCCCCCCTCCATAACTGCCACACACGAGTTAGTCGTACCCAAATCAATGCCAATTATTTTTCCCATGGTTTGATAGCCTCCTCTGACATACAATTTTTTCTAATTTTCATCGTCTTTATTATTACAAGTACTATACCAACCATGGTATTTCTGCATTTGTCGTACAATCTGGCAGATCACATTACACCCGATCGGCGAATGTGGCAGTTTCTGTCAAGAAAGCAGAGACTGTCTTGATGACAGACCGGAGGGAGAGAACGGTTTTCTGAATTCATGAAAAACCCCTGCCGACCACGGGATCGGCAGGGGTATATGCATACGAGTTGTTTGAACTGTTATTAATTCATACGGTTCTTATCATTTGCAATCTTTTCGGTATCGAGTGATTCCTGGACAAAGGTGAATTCCCCGTCTTCCACATCCACTCTGATGAGGCCATGATCGGATAATTCACCCTTTAGAATCCGCTCGGCAATAGGATCCTCGATATGCCGCTGGATTTCCCGCCGCAAGGGACGCGCTCCGAAATCGAAGTTATATCCTTTGCCTATCAAGAACTCTTTCGCTTCCTGGGTGAGTTCAACATCGAAATCGTTCGATTGTGTATTATCCCGGATTTCCTCCACGAGATTATCCACAATCTTCAACAAGTCCTCACGGGAAAGTGGCCTGAAAATGATGGTATTGTCCAGCCGGTTCAGGAATTCCGGATTGAACATCTTTTTCACCTCATCCTCGACCCGGGATTTCATCGCTTCGTACACCGATTCTTCATCCGTGCCACCAAACCCGAAGGTCTGATGTTTCAGTTTATTGGTCCCGATATTCGAGGTCATGATGATAACAACGTTCTTGAAGTCAACCTTCCGGCCGAGGCTGTCCGTTAAGACCCCATCTTCCAGGATCTGCAGAAGGATATTAAACACATCCCGGTGTGCCTTTTCGATTTCATCCAGGAGCACAACTGAATAAGGATTGCGCCGGACGCGCTCTGTCAGTTCACCGCCCTCCTCGTATCCGATATACCCGGGCGGGGCTCCGACAAGCCGGGACACGGCAAATTTCTCCATATATTCAGACATATCGATTTTAATCAGCGCGTCTTCGGTGTCAAACAGGTACCTGGCAAGCTGCTTGGCAGTCTCGGTCTTTCCGACACCGGTAGGGCCAAGAAACAGGAATGATCCAATGGGCCGCCGCGGATTTTTCAGCCCTGCGCGAGCCCGCTGAATCGCTTTTGTCAGTTTTTCAAGCACCTGATCCTGGCCAACGATATGTTCCTTTAGGATATCTGTCATCTTGAGCAAGCGCTGGGATTCGGATTCTGCAACTTTACTGACCGGAATCCCTGTCATTATTGAGACAACATCGGCAATGTCGTTTTCAGAGACCTCGATAATATTTTTTTCCTCTGCTTCTTCCCAGCGTTTCCGGGCGTCCTCCAAATCACCGCGTAACCGGCGTTCCCGATCCCGGTACTCGGCGGCTTCCTCGAACTGTTGCGCTTTTACCACCTCTTCTTTTTCGCGCTGGACGTCCTCAATCTGTTCTTCCAGATCGAGGATTTCATCCGGAACCACAATATTTTTCAGGTGGATCCGTGAACCGGCTTCATCCATCACATCAATGGCTTTATCCGGCAGGAATTTGTCTGAAATATACCGATGACTTAACTGGACGGAGGCGTTGATGGCTTCGTCGGTGAAACTCACGCCGTGATGATCCTCGTACCGATCTTTCAATCCATGGAGAATTTTCACAGTTTCATTAACCGATGGCGGGTTCACCAGGATCTTCTGGAAACGCCGCTCCAGCGCGCCATCTTTCTCGATATATTTTCGGTATTCATCCATGGTCGTTGCGCCAATACACTGGATTTCACCGCGGGCCAGCGCCGGCTTAAACATATTGGACGCGTCAAGTGACCCTGAAGCGCCACCGGCACCAACAATGGTATGCAGTTCATCAATGAAGAGGATAATCTCTCCTTTTTGTTCCTGCAGCTCGGACATGATGGCTTTCATCCGTTCTTCAAACTGACCCCGATATTTTGTCCCGGCAACAATGGCAGCCAAATCCAAGGAAATAATGCGTTTATTGTACAGTACGCGTGAAACATGATGGTCCACAATGCGACTGGCTAGACCTTCAGCGATGGCGGTCTTTCCGACACCAGGCTCGCCAATCAATACCGGATTGTTTTTCTTCCGGCGCGAAAGAATCTGTGCCACGCGCTCAATTTCCTTTTCCCTGCCTATAACCGGATCTAACTCCTTTTCAGTAGCCAATTGAGTAATATCGGTTCCGAAGTGATCCAGGGCAGGGGTCTTCGATTTTTTCTTTTTCGTTCCGCTACTACTGCTTCCTGTATATTGTTTGCCTTCCATATGGTCTTCCAACTCATTTTTTAAGGTTTCGTAATTCACACCAAAATTTAACAGTACCTCCGAAGCTACTCCGCTTTCTTCATTAAGAATCGCAAGCAGAAGATGTTCGCTTCCGACAGTCTCTGTATTAAAGTAATGCGCTTCCTGGTGGGTTTGTTTCAAAATTCGTTCAGCTCGCTTCGTTAACGGCAAATGTCCGAGTGTAATCGTGCTTGTCGAAGAATGCACCGCATGCTGGATAGCCTGGCGCAATTCCTCTATATCCACCCCAAGCGATTTAAAAAGCGCACTTAATGTCTCGTCTTCATCTCTGAGTAATCCCAGTAGCAGATGCTCAGATCCAATATAGTTGTGTCCAAGGCGTATAGCCTCTTCCTTGGCATATTGTATCACCAACTGGACTCGTTTTGAAAAGTTATGCTTCATATCGATTCAGACCACTAACATCAGCCGGATTCAATATAAAAACGCCGTATGCGACGATCAACGCAAACTTCATACGACATGTCACCCTGTGATACTCATCTCATTGACCAATCCATTCTCCAGCATAAGGATTCGGTCTGCCTGATGTGCAATCTCCTCGTCATGTGTTGCAATGACAAAGGTTTGACGATGTTCCCTGGAAAAGGACAATATTGAGGCAATGAGCCGGGCGCCGGTTTTGCGATCCAGGTTACCCGTGGGCTCATCGGCCAAAACCAATGCCGGCTTATTCATTAAGGCGCGGGCAAGCGCCACCCGTTGTTTTTCCCCGCCAGAGAGCTCGTGCGGGTAGTGATGCGCCCTTCCCTCAACGCCGAACTCCTCCAAGAGTTCCGACGCCCGGCTTTCCTGGTCTTTTGTCAGGCTTTGCTGAATTAATCCGGGAATGAGTACATTTTCCCAGGCCGTAAATTCCGGCAATAGATGGTGAAATTGAAACACAAATCCCAATGATTTATTTCGCAGAGACGCCAGGGCTTTTTGTGAAAGTTCGTTGAACCGCTGCCCCTGCAGCTCGATTATCCCCTCTGTAGGCGTATCCAGCGCACCTATGACGTTTAGTAAAGTTGTTTTACCCACACCGCTCGGCCCCATGAGTGCAATAACCTCACCCGGAAACACGGTGAAGGTTACGCCGGAAAGCACCTCAAGTTCAGCTGGCCCTGACATATATGTTTTTTTCAGATTTACAACCTGTAACAGCGAATTACCTGTCATACGAGATAGCCTCAATCGGTTTGAGTTTCGCCGCCTGTTTAGCCGGATACACGGCTGACAGCAGACTTAACAGCACTGATATTCCGATCACGATGAATACATCCAGAGGGTTCAGCAATACCGGAACCGCGTCAATAAAATATACATCCCCTGGCAGTGGTACCAAACCGGTGAATTGCTGTATTAATACAAGGATCATACCCAGTGAGATCCCGATGAGGGTGCCGATCCCTCCTACATACCATCCCTGTCGCAGAAATATTTTTTGCACTGCGGCATCTTCGGCACCCAGGGTTTTCAGGATGCCGATATCCCGTATCTTCTCCAACACCAGCATAACCAGAGAGCTCACCAGGTTAAAGGTTGCGACGAGAATGATCAGGGTCAGCACTATCAAACTCCCCCATTTTTCCATTCGCATCGCTCCATATAATGTCCGGTGTCGTTCAAACCAGGTCGAAGTGGCCACCGCAGAGTCATTAACCGCAGTATTTATTTCTCCTGCAATGGCAGTTGCTTGTTCGAAATCGGAAAGGAAGAATTCCACCCCCGTGTATTGATCCCGGGACCGAAACAACCGTTGTCCAGTGCCGATATTGGTAAACACATACATCTGATCGTACTGAAACAATTCAGCACGGAAAATGCCAGTTATGACCGCCTGCTCGACGGGTGGAGTATAAAACGGTCCTGACATTTCCAGGGGGCTTATCATCGAAAGTGTATCACCAACCGTAACCCCCAATTTGTCTGAAAGCTGGAAGCCAATTACCGCCCCCGGATTTTCTGGCCTACCCAAAGTAAACGAACCCCCAATTATTTCCGTATACAGCGGGTATTCGCCATCCTTAATTTCCAGTGCTTTAATGTAGACAACCTCTGTCCCGCTCTCACTAGCGAGCATCGCTTTCCTTTCTATCAAAGGGATAGACTGCTGAACGGACGGATGTTGTTGTGCCCAATTCACCAGAAAATTTGCTGTGGAATCGTCCATTGGAAACTGCTCGGATGTAACCGCCGGCTCAAAGCGCATCATGCGGTTCGTGATTTCGGATCGAAATCCGTTCAGCACGGACAGGGTGACAATCAACGCAAAACAGCCTATGGCCACACCGATCACCGATATTGTGGAGACAATCCCGATCAGCCGTTCTCCAGACCGCCGCGAACGAAAATAGCGCCAGGCGACACTTTTGATAAATGCCGAGCTATTCATGGACAATCGCTTCCACCGGTTCTTTCCGGGTCGCCTGGATTGCCGGATAAACGGTAGCCAATGTCGAAAACAGCAGTGCCAATCCATTTACAACAACAAAATGCTCCCAGTGAAAAGCGATAGGGACGCTGCTCATAAAATAGATATCTGCCGGGATATGAATCAGTTCAAAATGTATTTGCAGTAAACCCAGTACGATACTTAAACCCGATCCCAATATGCATCCCAAAACGCCAATAATGAGACCGTTCCAGATAAATATGCGGAGGATACTACTTCGGGTGCTTCCAATAGCCTTCAGGATGCCTATATCCCGGGTTTTCTCGATTACGATCATCATTAAGGTGCTGACGATGTTAAATACGGCCACCAGCGCAATCAATCCAAATACGATAATGATCGGAAATTGCTGGCTCTGAAGCCAGGCAAAGAGACTCGCGTGGCGATCGTGCCAGGTCACCGGGTAAAATGGGTATCCCAGTGATTCCTGCAGGGAAACCGAAAACGGTTCCACATATCCGGCATCATGGAGCATTATCAGCATCCCGTGCGCCTGGTCGGGTAATTTGAACAGATCCTGGCCAGCGGACAAACCCGTGTAGACAAACACATCATCATAGTCGCTCATCCCCGTATGATATAATGCCCGCAACCGGAATTGTTTTGCCCGGGGATGATTTCTCGGTCCCGGAACACCATCAATACTAAACAACGTGATTTTATCTCCGGGGGACACATGAATTTTTCGCGCCAATCGTTCGCTCATTACTAACCCCGGCGTGATGTCGGCCTCTTCAAAATTGATGGTTCCTTCTGTGACAAATTTCCCAACCTGAAGCATTGCCGTTAAGGCAGAATCCGGCATGGCCTCCACAACTACGCCATCCGTGGCATTTCCTGCGCGAATCATTGCTTCGTGGGAGATGTAGGGGGCGACCTGGCGAATTTCCGAATACTGGCGCAGGGTATCCATCACCTGGGGCAAATCACTCATTGCCCGGTGGTGAAAATACCGCAGACGGATGTGGCCATCGAAACCGATAATATTTTCTTCGAGGGTTTGTCGGAATCCGGACAGAATACTTACTGTGATAAGGAGGGCTGCTATACCAATTGCCAACCCAACGATAGAGATCCTGCTGATGGTTGAGATGAAGCCAAACCGGTGTCGTGCTTTAAAATACCGTTTGGCAATGTACCAGGGAAAACCCACCGGAATCAGTCTGAAGTTTGGGGACGCATTTGCGGAAACAGGATGACATCTTTGATGGAATGTTGGTTTGTCAGGAGCATGACTAACCGATCAACACCAATGCCCACACCACCGGTCGGCGGCATACCGATTTCCATGGCGGTCAGAAAATCCTCGTCCACCACCTGAGCTTCATCATCCCCTTCGGATCGTAATTGCGCCTGTTCCTCCAGACGCTTCCGCTGATCCAGTGGATCGTTCAGTTCTGAAAAAGCATTGGCCATTTCCATGCCGGCAACAATTAATTCAAAGCGTTCTACAATCCGCTCGTCGCCATCGCGCTGCAGTTTTGCCAGCGGGGAGACCGCCCGGGGATGGTCAATAACGAAGGTGGGCTGAATGAGATGGGGTTCTACGACATCACCAAATATTTTATCGAGGATCTTGCCGTAATTCATGTCCTCATCCACCTCAATGCCCTGTTCCGCAGCGAACTCAAATAGCTTGTCCCTGCCATAATCTTTAATATCTGTCTCCAAATATTCCTCGAACAGATCGAACATCTTCTTTCTGGGAAACGGCGGCGTTAAATCGATGGTATATTCGCCAAATCGGACCTCTGCATTATCGGTTTTCGTTGCAACCTCGCTAATCAGATCCTCCACCATCTCCATCTCAAACTCATAATCTACAAAAGCCTGATACCACTCCAGCATGGTAAATTCCGGATTGTGATTACGATCCATACCTTCGTTCCGGAAATCCTTGGCGATCTCATAGACTTTCTCAAAGCCCCCAATGATGAGTCGCTTGAGATACAACTCATCGGCAATACGAAGATAAAAGTCGGTATCGAGTGTGTGGTGATGCGTGACAAAGGGTCTGGCCGAAGCACCGCCGTAAATCGGTTGCAGGACGGGAGTTTCCACTTCGATAAAACCCCGTTCGTCCATAAACGACCGGATATTCCGGATTATGTCACTCCGGGTTTTAAATACCTCTTTTACCTCGGGGTTTACGATAAGGTCAAGATACCGCTGGCGATAGCGCTGTTCCTTGTCCGAGAAAGCATCATACACCTCATCATCCTTCTCTTTCACAATAGGTATCGGGCGGATTCCCTTGGCCAGCACGGTGAGTTCTTCGGTAAAAATTGTGATTTCTTCGGTCCGGGTTTTCATCACTTTCCCGGCGACGCCAATCCAGTCCCCGATATCCAGTAATTTGAAAGCTTCGTACGTTTTTTCACCGACGCTGTCCACTTTCAGGTAAATCTGAATTTTTCCGGTAGCATCCTGGATATGCGCGAAACTGGCTTTTCCCATTTTCCGGATTGCCATCAACCTGCCAGCCAAGCGGACATCCACCGTCTCGGCGTATTGATCATAATCATCCAGGATTTCCCCGGCATAGTGAGTTAGATCATATTTGTAGGCATAGGGATTGACCCCCAGATCCTGCAGCTGCTCCAGTTTCTCTTTCCGGGTGGCAATTAATTCATCCAGCGTACTTTGTGTTTCTTCAGTCACAAAATCTCCTTAATGCGGTTGCTCTATAGTCTCTAATAGGTAGGATTTAATAAATTCGTCGAGGGCCCCATCCATCACTGCCTGGACATTTCCCGTCTCGGTGTTCGTTCTGTGGTCTTTTACCTTGTTATACGGATGGAAGACATAGGATCGAATCTGGTTTCCCCAGGAGATATCTTTTTTATTGGCCTCGAGTTCGTTGAGTTCCTCCTGGGCTTCTTCCCGTTTCTTTTGATAGAGTTTGGCCCGCAGCATCTTCATGGCATTCACTTTATTTTTATGCTGGGAGCGTTCATTCTGGCACTGTACCACGATACCGGTTGGCTGATGCGTAATCCGGACAGCTGAATCGGTTTTATTCACATGCTGTCCGCCGGCGCCGCTGGCCCTGTAAGTATCAATTCGCAAATCCCCCGGATCGATCTCCACCTCAATATCATCCTCCACCTCGGGATATACAAAGACACTCGCAAAGGATGTGTGGCGCCGCGCATCGGAGTCAAAGGGAGAAATTCGCACCAGACGATGGATTCCGGCTTCGGCCTTGGCGTATCCATAGGCAAAATTCCCCAGGATCTCGAAAGAGACATTTTTCAATCCGGCCTCTTCACCGGGCTGATAATCGATCACCTTATACTGCCAGTTCCGTCGTTCAATCCAGCGGGTATACATTCGATATAACATTGCAGCCCAATCCTGGGATTCTGTCCCCCCGGCACCGGGATGAATCGTCATGATGGCGTTTTTTTCGTCATCCTCCTCATTAAGCATTGCCTGCAATTCCGTCTGGGTCAGCGCTTCCTTGTATTTCTCCAGGAGATTGTCCAACTCCTCCTGCATCGATTCATCTTCGGCTTCTGTGGCCAATTCGAGCATCACTTCCAGCTCTTCCCGGGCATCGCTGACCGTATCCCACTTCTCCAACTGTTCGTCGATGCGGCTAATTTTTTGCAATATCTGCTGCGCGCTCGCCTGATCATCCCAGAAATCCGGCGCAGTGGTCTCCTGCTGTAAGGCCTGTTTTTTTTCACGGAGTGCATCGATATCGAATACACTTCGTAAATACTGGCAACGTTCTTCCAGTATATTAAAACTGTTACGGATTTCATCGAACATCTGGTTTGGTCCTGATTATTCGTTCTAAACTTAGAAGTTATGTAAGCCCATCTCAATTGTCAACGAACCGGGAGTTCTGTCACCGGGAATCCTCGTAAATAAATAAAAACTCCGAAACGGCAATGAAGCCGTTCCGGAGTAAAATGGATTCAAAGGATGAAACGCTATTCGGTAAATTTGGTATTCAGAATATTGGTCTCCTTCATGGTTGACAACACAACATTCGATTCGACACTGGTCACTATCTTCCACTGTTTGATCTCATTGATTAAATCGTTTAACGTGGTAATACTTGAAACACGCACTTTCAGTAAATGGGAAGCTACCCCGGTAATGGCATGGCATTCAAGAATATCCGACGTTTCCTCAACCCGTTTTTCCAGTTCACTCTTGTTCTTCGCACTATCAATCCCCAGGGTGATGTAGGCTGTCACCTCTTTATTCACCGCTTCCGGATTGACCACGGCGGTATACCTTTCAATGATCCCGTTATCGAGTAGTTTATTCATCCGTTCACTTACAGCAGGTGTAGAAAGCCCGACCTCCTTGGCAACATCCTGACGTTTCATCCGTCCATCCTGCTGTAATAAGGTTAAAATTTTCCGATTTATGTCATCTAACTTCTGTGGCATGGCAAATCCTCCAAAGCATACGTTAGTTCATTATTACTCAATTGCAGCATCACCGGCTTCTCGTGTCCGAATACGAATCGCCTCATCGACTTCATATATAAACACCTTTCCGTCACCAACATTCCCTGTTGAAGCCCGGTCAATAATTGTATCCACAATTTGCCGGTATTGACTATCGGTGGCAACAACCTCAATTTTTACCTTCGGCAAAAAATCTATATGGTACTCGCTCCCACGATACAACTCCGTCTGGCCCCGCTGACGACCGAACCCTTTTACTTCGCTCACTGTCATCCCGTGGATACCAATTTCCGCCAAAGCTTCACGGACCTCATCCAGTTTAAACGGTTTGATTATGGCTTCGATCTTTTTCATTCCAAATGCCTGCGCAAATTCGACAGATGAATTCTTTTCATTTAATTAATAAAGGTTCTTCCTTCGATTTTAACTTTATTAATTTTTGTATCTTTTTATCAATCTAAGTATTTACTTTTCTAAGCACAACACCTAATTACAGAATTTATATTTGTTTTGAGAGCAAAACACTTAATCCAAGACGGTGAGAATAGCCTAAGACATGATTTCCCAATGAATACTCCACTGCAAACGGTAAAGTAAAAATGGTCGGGTAAAACGAAATACCTGCATTGAACTGGGCTTGGGATGTACCGACCTGCAGTCCCAAAAAATCCCGAAATCTGTACTCAATTCCCCAGGATGGCTCTGTTCCGTATCTTGTTGACCGTGTATAAACTGCATTCAGTTGGCCGCTCATTTTGGTTATTGGCTGCTCGTACGATATACTCCAGCGCAGACTGGGATGCATCACATCCTGGGATTTCGTATTCCATGAGACAGGAGTTCCGGTAAGGTCCTGAAGCAGGAGCGCATTTCCAAGTCGTCCCATCCATTTTACATCGAGGAGCTTACTTAACCAAAATTTAGCTCCGATACTTACATCAATACCCAGGCCGCTTCCTCTGACAGTATGAATACGCCTGTTGAGATATTTAATATTTACTCCAACCGGTGTCTCCACCGGAAATGAGAAATAGCGCAAGCCCAGATCCAGATCCCACCTGAACATTTTTGCCAGTGACAGAAAGACGGCATCTTCCCTGTCCGTAAACGCCCCCAGCGGATTGTTCAGAAGGGTACGCGCCGAATCCCGTTGGGTCAGGAGCGTCAAATCACTCAGATCCGGCCGTAACGGGATATCATCAACACTCAAATGCAGCCAGTTCACGGCGAAAACGTAATCTGATCCAAAAGGATGTGCGGCTCCGAGATAGTTGTAATTCGCCAGACCAAACTGGGAAATGTACAGCGCCCGGAATTCTGAATTATTCAGATAACTAATATTTCCCGGGTTTTGTAAAAAGACCGCCCCGGTCTCAAACAACGATCCGGCCGCACCGCCAAGTGCACTTCCCCGTGGGCTCACCCCCAGCCGGAGCATACTATCGGTATATCGCCCCCCAAAAGTGACCGATTGCGCGAGCAGGAGCACACAAAATATGATATATCTAACGAGCCTTTGCAATTTTCCCCACCGAGTTGTGTGTTTTGCCACCGATTTTCACGGTAAACCGATAAAAGTAGACTCCATTCGATACGAATTCCCCGGCTTGGTCTCTCCCATCCCAGCGGATTTTATGAAAGCCGGGGGCAGTTATATCACCATCCATAAAAACGTCAGTAGGTGAGTACCGCATAATACGGCGACCATCAACCGTAAATATATCTAGTGTAAAATCGGAGACCCGATTAGTGACCTCGAAGTAAAAATATGTTTCCGACTGGAAGGGATTCGGAAAGTTTCCGTAATCAATAAGAACATTATCAGTAGCAACCAAGAGCGAATACTCCGATGATTCCGAGCGATTCCCGTGGATATCTGATGCCGTAAAGGTGATCGAATGCAGGCCCGCTGTTAATTCAGGTTGTACTTCGATAACGGCACTTTGCCTGCCGCCCGTCGACCGTATTACAGTCTTCTCCTGTTGTACTGGTTGGTCATCGAGAAAAATATTCAAAGTCTCAAATCGCGTATCAACTGCCACGCTATCCTCGACCAGGAGCCTGATCTTTGGAGTTTGTCCAACATACATCTCTGGCAAATAGGGTTGGTCCCCCACACTGGCAGTCACAACAGGCGGGATTGCATCCGATGGCTGAAACAACGAGTATACCCCGGATGCACTGGCTGTCGTCATATTACCCTGGCAATTATTCCGAAGCCACAACCCATCTTCCCGGTCCTCTGAATAATACCAGTGATCTGTGGAATCCTGGTTATTCCTGGTATCGGAGATTTCAACGGGAAATGGTTGGGCGTTCCCGGTGGGATATGCGATATCAATGCCCAGCGGATCATTACCAGACGTCAGTTTCGGGTCCATCTGCCACTTGTGCTCATCGAATACAAATTCCCGAAATTCCAGTGAGACCGTTCCTGAGACACTGATCTCATCGCCGTTGACGCTCACCAGAATTGAATCCTGCTCCAACGTGGCATGCGTGTTCCCATCGAATGTCAGCCCGAGTTCCGGTGTTACTGCAAAAACCGGGGACCGAAATGTACTGGTATATTGATTGTCCGTTTCACTTTGTTCGGCTATAAGATTATCAGAATCCAGGTCAATCGACAACGCCAAAGTGCCACCGGGATTATAGAACGGAATCCAGATTGTATCGTATTTGGTTGTGCCAAAATTCAGTTCAGTTACATCGTGCAGTAACGTATCCCCGTGTTCAGAGTTCATCTGGACTGTCACACTGGGGTGACTACTCTCCTCAATTTGCTCTGAGGAGTTGACAACGACACGGATTTCCGGTGTGGTCCCGTGCACAACCTCAACTTCTCTGACTTCCAGGTTCGGTAAAAATCCCACCTGAAATTGTCGCCTGGGACCGATGATAATTTTTCCGCTCGTTTGATAGATCTCCAGCCACCACTGGACTTGCGTCCCAACGCTAAAACCGGCGAGGGTATGTTGCGTTTCCCATGTCATTCCATCGGTCTGGTGCATAGAAAGCAGGGTTGCCGACCTATTGGTATGCACTTTCACACTATCAATTGGCTTCTCCGGAAAAATGTCAGCCTTAAACCTCACCGTTTGGTTCGTTTTGGGAAGGGATGGAATCGTGCGCATGTTTTGGACTACCGGTGCATCAATGGCAAACGGCAGTGCACCATGCTCGTTCCGGTGGTTGTCATCGGAGAATTGATAATAGGCAATATGCCCCTGTCCGGCGGAAAACGTGTCAGGAAGTTCGATGGTATATTCGTATTCAGATCCATTAGTCTCCCATGAAATATGTCTGTTGCCATCAGGGTACAACGGAATATTTTTCGCATCGTATACCTGAATAATAGTTGAGGCATCCTCCGAAGACCTTAATTCCAACTCCTGCCCGGACTGGATATTATTGGCGGCGAGCGTCACACTCTCTCCCGCCTCTGGTACCGCGAGTTGTGTGGCTGGATCACCAATCAGGTTATACTGGTGTATCATGCTCGGGACCAGATATGAGTATCCAAACCTCGGTGCCCGTGCCAGGTAGTTGATCTGGGCCAGACTTACTATTTCTCCAAGGGTATACTCCCCGTTCTGCAGATATTCCGGCATATCATACATCAACAGAAAATCGTTCCATATCCACCCGAGCCCGGATGAACCGTACCACCCGATGGATCCGGCCTCCGGTTCCGTAAGCATCAATTCACCTAATCCCCCCTCGGACTCAACAGCACCGGTAAAGCAGGTCATACTCGTTACAAATGAATACATCCCTTTGTTACGAAGCCTCTGTATATCTTCCCGGAGAAACAACGACCGGTCAGCCCAAACCGCTCCCCCACCATGCCCCATAAAATTAACGTGATACAACCCGGTATTCATGTATTGGAGCAAGTCCGCTGAACCACCGTAAAAGCGGCTTTGCTGTGCAGTCAGGTCGATATATAACCGTTCAGGAAAAATTGATTTCCCCGTACGATAACGGAGTAATTCTTCCGTCTGGGTCTTAAACACGGCGTCATATCCAGCAATAAATAAACTGCGATTCCGCCATTCGCCATAGGGTGCACTTTCCTCGTATTCCTGTATTTTATCAAAGACTGTTTCGAGGTCCACCACCGATTGAACCGGAATTCTCCCCACCGCAACTTCGGGAATCAAATCTGTGGTATCGATATTGGCATAATAATAATCCGTTACGACAGCGCCATACTTTTCCGTCTGGTAGTATCGCATCGGGATAATTTTCGCGGCGGTCCGCAAATGACTTTTCGTATCACCGATGAGTAATACGTGCAGTGTTTCAGTGGCAGGCAGCAGTGAATATCTTTGATGAATGGCGTTCCTGATGGCAGCCGGCGAGGAATAACCGTAACTATAATTTCGATAAATATCCTCAGTCGATAAAACCTCCGGAGTCCATCCCTGAGCGGCCCGGTACTCTGCCCAGATTTCTGCTGTTTCACGAAAGATCTCCGGAGTTATGATCAGGTAGTCTGTTTCTAAATCATTATCCGAGCCCTGCTTCCATGTGACATAATCCACATCCAGCGGCTTCGCCACTCCGAAATCGCTCGCCGCATAGTACTGCAAACTTGGATCGAAATGCCGGGTTTGAAAGGTAATATCATGTTGCCCTTTGTCATTTGTTGCCAGTAAAAAGTCGCGCAGCATTACGTCATCGCCCCGGTAAATCCTGATGTTTTCACTCTCAAAACCTGAGAGAGTATATTCATAGATCCTGTCCAGTACGATGGATGGAGGTGGCAAAAATTCGAGATAATCATCATGTGCCACGAACAGGCGGTCGTAAGAGATCTCGAGCCAGTTAAGGGTAAGCGCCTCGTATTCATCATCCACTTCCAAGACTGAAATGCCGAGTGAATTTTGTCCGTCTTCCAAATCCTGGGTCGGGAAATCCGTGCCGGTGGCAACCTCGATTGATTCCAGGCCTGTAAATTGTGGGCTCTCTCCCAGATATTGGTTGTTCAGGAAAAATTCTGCCTGATGATTTCGAGCACCTTCTGTGGACAAACCCTGTAGCCCGATAGTGAGTTCGATATCCGAGAGAGAGCTGGGATCCGGTGATGCAATGGTAAACGGAAATTCTGTAAGTGTCCCGGCAGATAACGCTGAAGAATGAAACCACAGATCCATCTGGTCCGAATATTGATTGGTTCGAAGTCCGCCTAACCGATCGAAATACCGCTCCTCTTCAATATGGACCGTTTCCCGAAATGACCGCAAATAGTATGGATTCTGGCTCACCGGCTCCACCGATTTGACTGCGAAGCGACTCCCGGATTCGCCGCCCCACGTAAGCCAGTAGATTCCATACGCATTGTACGGATCCCAATATTGCCCGGGATAGGTATTTTTAGGCACCTTGGCTATAAACTCAAGATAATCCGAACCCCTGAACCGGTCCGCTGATGCGGATTTTATGTAAATCGGTTGTTCCACACCGCGGTGAAAAAGACGGAGAGAGTTCGGGTCAATAGAGGGATTCGATTCAAGGCTGTCCCTGAGAACGCGGGCGGAAATCCTGTAGACTCCATCCTGTGGAATGGTAATACGAACAGCCTCAGAGTAGCCGTCCGGAACAGCAGCATTCGAAGCGTGTAACCTAGCGAATTCACTCGGTTCGGTCTTCACGGGCTGTCTCATCTCCGGATTGATTACGACCGAACTGAGTATTGAATTGTCCTTCACCGAAAAACTCAGCTGATTGGAAATATCCTGGAAGGTCAACGTCAAATCGATAGCTCTCGCCAATTCATATTGGTTGCTCTCCCCTGTCCAGCGGACGGGAAAAATGCGAATTACGCCAAGGTTGTGATTATTGGCTCCCGGGAACCGGGATATCGAGACACGCTCATCGGGAAAGCGGCTTTGCGGGAACTGGTACCGGTCGGATTCGATATGGGTTTCTACACCTTTGGGGGTGTCATGGAAAACAGCTGGGAGCGACGGGGGTTCAAGTACTTCAAGTGAATCGACTGCCACCTGCAACCCTGGTAAATTGCCTTCGGGCAAAGCAATGAACAGCACCATCTTTGGTAATACGGGTGTATTAAATTCTGATGATATGTCAAAACCCGGGATTGATGGAAATACTGTCATGGGGTTTTCAGTAAATTGAGTCCAGGTGATAGCGGGAATGTCCAGGGAAATATGATACTGATTTGGAGAACGCCGGATTGTTACCGGGCTCTGTTCTCCTCTGCTCTTTTCCGTCACGCTCCTATTCGTATACTCGGTTTCCTGTGCGTGAGAGTGCTCAATTTGGTAATTATCTTCAGCAGGTACTTGAGCAAGCGCGCTGTGTGCAACGAGTAGTACGGAAAAAAAACTACGCAGCAATTTCTTATGATGCACTTTCACTGATGAGTGTCTTCGAAAGTTTCGCTTTCAGAAGGTCTTCGTCCAGATTTCTATTCAAAATACCCTGGTGCGCAAGTGAAATTCGTCCTGTCTCCTCTGATACGACCACGACCATCGCATCGGACTCCTCGGATAATCCCAGTGCTGCCAGATGTCTTGTGCCAAGATTTGGATCAATTTCCAGCCGCTCGGATAACGGTAATATGCACTTCGCCGCCTCAATCGTATCTTCGTGGACCACAATGGCTCCATCATGCAACGGAGAACTCGGATTAAATATCGAGACAATGAGATTACTGGAAACATTTGCTTTAATTGGTACCCCTTTTTCAATAATAGACTTCAATCCCGCGTCCTGCTGCATCACAATGAGGCCTCCCCATCGCCGCTTAGATAAATCCGTTACGGCAGAAACCACTTCATCTACGGTTCGGGAGACTTGGGAGGGGATGATTTTTTGAAAAAGTTGGTTCTGTCCGATATAAATGAGCACCCGGCGTAATTCAGGCTGGAAAAGGATTACAAAAGCAATCACCCATACGGTTTGCAAATGTCGCAGTAGCCACGACATTCCGCTGAAATTCAGAGCCTGGAAAATAAAGGAGGCGAACATCAACACAATCAACCCAACCAGCATCTGAGCAGCCCGTGTCCCGCGGAATATCTGGTACAACTGGTAAAACAACCAGGTGATAGCCAGGATATCGATGACATCGATCAGTGTAACTGTAATAAAACCGATTCGGAAAAGATCCATGTATTATCCCGTCGTGTCGGTTCTGAGAATCGCATCCATCATCCGTGTTACCTGTCTCGTTTCACGCACATCATGCACCCGTAAAACCGAAGCGCCGTTCAATACTGCCATCGCTGCAACGGCCAGACTTCCGTACAGACGATCCTCTACCGGAAGATCCAGCGTCTTGCCAATATATGACTTTCTCGATGCCCCTACCAGCACCGGAAATCCCAGCGATGTGAATTGCTGTAATTTCCTGATTATCCGGTGGTTATGGTCAACAGTTTTTCCAAACCCGATTCCGGGGTCAATCAGGATTTGCTCATCCGCAATTCCCCGGGATCGGGCATAGTCTATTCGTTCTCTAAAGTACAGTAATATATCCTTAATTACATCATCATAGGAAGGATTTTTCTGCATGGTTCGCGGGGTTCCCTGAATATGCATAATTACAACCGGGCATTGGGACTCCGCCACTACGCCGGCAAGGTCAGGATCAAACTGTAACCCGCTGACATCATTAATGATGTGTGCTCCGGTATCTAACATTTTCCGGGCAACATCTGCCTTGGTTGTATCAACCGATATTAATACATCCGTTTGTTTTACCAATTCTGCCACCACCGGCGAGAGCCGCCGGAATTCCTCCTCCACCGTGACTGTTTCTGCGCCCGGCCTGGTAGATTCAGCACCGATATCAATAATATCTGCGCCATCTTCTGCCAGTTTCAATCCATGAGCTATTGCGTCTTCCGGGTCAAAGAATTGTCCGCCGTCGGAAAAAGAATCGGGCGTCACATTCACAATGCCCATGAGTATTGTACGATTGATATTGAGTAATTTTTTCATAGACCGGATTATATCAAAAAGCCCCAAACACTATTAGTTCGGGGCTTTAATCTTCAATAGTAGTGTGCGGAAAAATCAGGTAATCCTAGTTCGATTTTTCCTGCTCGCGTGGCTTCTCCGCCGGACTTTCTTTATTGGTATTATTGGTATCGTTTTCTGCCTCTTGCGGGCTGTCATGCACAGTGTCATCGTTATCCCCGTCTATACGGTCCTCCGCGTCCACTGATTCCAGGGATTCTGTTTCAGTTATTTCTTCAGCTGACGACTCGGCGGTATCCGGTTTACCATCTTCTTGCTTCGGAGAATCCTTCCCGTTGACACTTCCGCCATTGGCGATAATATCAATCTCTTTTTGATCGAGGGTTTCGTGCTCGAGAAGCGTTTCGGACAAGGTATGCAGAATCTTGATATTATCCGTCAGAATACGTTTGGCATTCTCATGCGCTTCATCAATTAGTCCACGGACTTCCCTGTCGATTTCCATCGCCGTTTCGTCGCTGAAATCCCGGTGCTGCGCAATTTCGCGTCCCAGAAAAATTTCCTCTTCCTTGTCCCCGAATGTCAACGGTCCGAGTTTATCACTCATCCCCCACTGCGTGACCATTTTTCGTGCCATATCAGTGGCGCGTTTTATGTCGTTCCCGGCGCCGGTAGTGATTTCGTTAAAGACGATCTCCTCGGCAGTCCGTCCTCCCATCATAATCGCCAACTGCGTTTTCAGGTAACTTCTGGAGTAATTATATCGATCATCCAGGGGCAGCTGATGAGTGATGCCCAGCGCCTGCCCACGGGGAATAATGGTGACCTTATGAACGGGATCGGCATCCGGCATAAACTTCGCAACCAGCGTGTGCCCAGCCTCATGGTATGCAATGACCTTTTTATCCTTTTCGTTTATCACCCGGCTTTTCCGCTCAATCCCCATGGTGACTTTATCTTTGGCTTCCTCGAAATCTTCTTGATGCACCTTGTCTGCACCGCGTCGTGCAGCCAACAACGCCGCTTCATTCACCACGTTCGCCAAATCGGCACCCACCATGCCCGGGGTACTTTTGGCTATTACATCCAGGTCCACGTCGTCCGAGATAGGTATCTCCTCGGTATGTACTTCGAGAATACCGCGGCGGCCTCTGAAATCGGGAACGTCGACCACGATCTGCCTGTCAAAACGCCCCGGGCGAAGCAACGCATTATCCAGCACATCCGGTCGGTTCGTTGCCGCCAGGAGAATGACACTGTCATCCGTATCAAAGCCATCCATCTCCACCAGCAGTTGGTTCAGGGTCTGCTCACGCTCATCGTGCCCGCCGCCAATCCCGGCGCCACGGTGTCGGCCGACCGCATCAATCTCATCGATGAAAATGATGCACGGTGCGTTCTTTTTGCCCTGTTCAAACAGGTCACGCACACGCGACGCCCCTACACCAACGAACATTTCGACGAAATCCGCTCCACTCAGGTTGAAGAAAGGGACTTCCGCTTCTCCGGCTACTGCACGTGCCAGCAGGGTTTTTCCTGTTCCGGGAGGGCCAAGCAGTAAAGCGCCCCTGGGGATTTTCCCGCCAAGCCCCTGAAATTTCCCCGGATTTTTCAGGTACTCGATAATTTCGGTCATCTCCTGCTTTGCTTCGTCAACGCCGGCCACATCTTTGAAGGTGACTTTGGGTTTATCGCTGTCAAACATCTTTGCCCGGCTTTTCCCAAATGAAAATATGCCGGAGCCGCCTCCCCCGCCCTGCATACGGCGCATCAGGTAAAACCAGAAGAAGATCAGGAGCACCCACGGTAACATATTCAACAGGTATCCGAACCAATCTACCGATTTTTCCTGAAAATTATATTCGATCCCTGCCTGGTTCCAGTCTTCCAGCATGGTATCATCGACATACGGCAAAATGAGCACGAAATCCTGGAACTGAATTTCCCGGCCATTGACAACCTTGGTCGCCGGAGTCTTCAGCGTTCCGTGGAATTCGTTATCAATGATAGTCGCTTCGGCAATTCGACCGTTGGAGAGATACTGTTTATATTCGGAAAATGAGATTTGCTGTTCCGAACCCTGGTTCATAGAAATGACCTGGGCAATAATAATAGTCCCGATTAATATCGCCACCCATAACAGTGATGTCTTGGACGCCTTCTTCCATTGAAAACGATCATTGGAATCGTCATCATTCTTACGATTGTCACCGCCGTCGGGACTCCCGATCCCTCCCGGGTTCTTTTTCCGGCGTTCGTCTTTTTCCTCAGGTTGATTATCCTGGTTCCAATATATAGTCATGTTATTCCTTTTCAACTACCCCCGTTATGATCACTCTCCTTAACGGTGTAAATCGCCGGGAGTTTCCTATACTTTTGATCTAAATCCAATCCATATCCCACAACAAATTTATTAGGGATTTTAAAACCCACGTAATCGAGATCAAAGTCAATTTCGGAGACCTCTTCCTTGTGCAATAATGTCACAAATGCAACCGAAGATGGGCTACTGCCTTCCATTCGGCTTTTTAAAAATTTGATAGTCAGGCCGGAATCCACAATATCCTCAATCACTATCACGTCCCGGTCTGTGATATTTGCACTGATGTCCTTCACCAGACGAACCGTTCCACTGGATTTGGTTTCATTCATGTACGAGGAGAGCTTAATAAAATCGACCTCACATTCAATATCCATTTCCCGGATCAAGTCGGCCATAAAAATAAAACTGCCATTCAGTACTGCAATTAAAATCGGCGTTTTGTCCTTATACTTTTTAGTGATCGCCCGTCCCAGTTCTCTCACCCGGGTGCTTATCTCCTCTTCGCTGATTAATTCTTCCAGCATCCATCCGTCGAATCTGCCATCGATATCCACACGAAATTTATCGGGATAATCAACACTCATTGTATTTTCCCCACTACTATTTTCACACAGTCCTCGGTTTTACCGGTAATCCACCCTATGCCCGACCGTTTTACACCGGGTATCCATAAAATATTAGTATCTTCTGCCAATAAAGGCAATTGATGCTTTTCCCATAGAGGCGTTTTCGTATCAATCCAGATGTCGCTGAGTTTTTTTGTCCCACAATTCCTGAGCTTCATAATATCGCCGTTTTCCCAGGTTCTCCAAACAAGATCTTTTTCTGAGATGAACTCAGCATCAAAATAGGCGTTCCATTCATTAGAACTGCTCAGCTCATTTTTCGTTACATTTTTTGTTATCTGTGTATGAATATGGTAATTCCCCAGCGAAATGTCCGTCTCTGCCCGGAAATTCTCCGCAAACGGATGTTGCCATGGTCTATCTGTAAATAGCACCTGATTTCTGTCACGGACGAGGTAAATTTCACCAGGTAAGGTCATGATCTGGCCGGACTCACCATTGAGTAAAATATCCAGCACCTGTCGCATGCGTGCATATGATACGGTATGTGGTGCAGTAGTCAAACGGGCAAAACATCGCAGGAGTATATTTTTCTGGACCGCACTAAAGTATTCCCGGAACCCCCGAATATCAAGGATAATCTCATGCTTCAATTCCTGTAAAATCAGGGTTTTCAGCGCCTTTTCGGCTTGGTAATCCAGATATTCCGCAACCTCGGATTGGACTCTTGAAAAATGGGCCAGCGATTCGGTTACGTTCGGGTTCATTTCCCCTGTAATGAGCGGCAGAAGCGCATGCCTGACCCAATTCCGTTCAATCGACTGATCGGCATTACTCGGGTCCTCGCGAAACGGTACTCCATGCTCTGATGCATAATGTTCAATGTCTTCGCGGATAAAGTCGAGCAGCGGGCGAAACACATTATCCCTCCAACGGCGGATACCCTGGGCACCGTGCACGCCTGTCCCGTGAATCAACCGCATCAGGACGGTTTCTGCCTGGTCGGATTTTGTGTGGGCTGTGCAAATGGCAGTCCCGGTTTTCTCCTCTCTAATTGACTCTAACAGCCGATATCGTGCAGAGCGGGCCGCCATCTCAATCGACTGATCCGTTTCCTCCACGATCTCCGGTACATCTGCACTCCTGGAAATAAATTCCAGCCCGTGCTCATCCGCATATTCCCTCACGAACTCCTCATCGGCATTGGCAGAGTCACGCAGGCGATGGTTGATATGGGCTACGACCAGCCGGGGAGCCCTTTCAGCGCAATACCGCTGAAACAAATGGAGCATCACCATAGAATCTATTCCGCCGGAACAGGCCAGCACGAAGACCGGGGCTTCAGTGCCCCAATCTGTTTGTTCCATGATATTTTCAAATTGCCCGAACATATTACACGCTGCAATTAATTATTATTCAGAACAGTCCGTCGCACCAACTTAATTAGTGTATTTATCCTGATTCTGACTGAGCCATTGCCTGATAAACGGATTGGACTTACGCTCTTTTCCCACTGTCGTATCAGGGCCGTGACCGGGATGGATGACGGTATAATCGTCCAGGGAGAGAATTCCCGTCCGGATTGATTCCAAGAGAGTTATTTGATCTCCTCCGGGCAAATCCGTCCTACCGATTGAATTCTCAAAGAGAAGATCCCCGGCAAACAGATGGTCACCTAACAGAAATGAAACACTGCCCGGCGTATGTCCCGGGGTGGGGAGCACCTTCCACTCTAAGCCAACCAGATTTAACGATTCGTCGCCGCTCAGGTACTCGTTAACCTCGGGGATACCGTGCATAGGAACGCCAAACATTTCGGCATGCTGCGGGTACATGTCCACCAGGAACTCATCCTCCCTGTGGAGATAAAACGGGACCTGAAATTTCTGCTGTAACTCTTTCACTGCCCCGATATGGTCCAGATGCCCGTGCGTATTCAGGATTGCTTCCAGATTCGCTCCCGAATTCCGCATCCGATCCTCCAGCAACTCAGGTTGATCGCCGGGATCGATCAGGACTGCCTGGTCGTTATCCTGATTACGGACGAACCAGGTATTTTCCTGGAACTGTCCCACGACAATACGTTCAATAGACACATTCATCAGGCTCATTACACCTCATCAAAGAAAAATGGCGCCAGCGTTTGAATCCGGTCGTGATAATTATCGGGATACAGATACCGAACAGTCGCTGCAATACTGCTGAGGATGGCGTTACCGTCCTGTGGCGTAAAGCAGAACCCGACAATTTCGTTTCCGTTTCTGACCGCCAGGGTATCACGCACTACCACCGTTTGATTCAAAATCCGGCCGTAATGGCCATGATCCCGCCCAAAAGAGAACACCAAATTGGACATGTTTTTGCTGTTAAGCGACACCAGATCGTTCATTTCCAGCCGCTCGAATACCGTATCAAGCGTTGTGGGCTCCAGTAATTTAATATCGAACCAGATCGTATGCATGTATTGGGTATTTAATTTCAGCGCCGATGAAAACAAATTGAGATCGTACCCCAGGGTTTTATAGAGCTCGGCGGCATCTCTGGCATGATGGGAGCCATAAGTACTGTCTCCGTGTTTCCCCACCATCGGTGCCGGGATGAAATTTCCACCCTGGCTGATATCGTTTGCCCGCCGGATACAGACGAACCGTCCTTCTTCCAGATTCGATTCCTTATCGTTATACAGTGCCAGTGTTTTCAACAACACAGAGAGGTTGTGAGTGTTGCATGAGACCACCTGGATAAACTGGTCATCCCGATTGATAACTTCATCGTTGATTCCCCGGGCATACATCTTTCCGAAACCGAACTCGCTACCCTGGGCAATAAATCCGAGTGTATTGTGGGTAAAACTCTCGTAATATTTGTGTTTGTTTGCGTGGCCGACTCCTGAAGGTGTACAATCGATAACCACATCTGCGTTATTAATCGCATCGACCGTCTCAAGATCCGGTGTAATCCCTATTCCCTTGAAATCCTCGAAGGACTCCTTGTCCACTGCCAATTTCGCCCCGCGTTTTATCAGCGCATTCAATTTTGGCCGATCGGTGATTCGGGGTGTATTTTTATGATAGGTAACCTCATCTATACCGAGTGAGCCTTTCATATCCGCCAGCATACCGATTAACGGCTCACCTATTGTACCCGTTCCTACTACATGGACTGTCTTTTTCCCCATGTAATCTATCTCCTTTTGATTCATTGTGTTTTGAATTTACAGGTAAAATCAGAGGTAAGAAATAGCGATACTCGTCTCAGGCGTGCCATCAGTGAGATCAGAGTCAAACAGCCTGAAATAGCAGTGGAGTTTTTATCATTGCTTGTCTGCCAGATACTCCTTCAGATGGTTATACTCCTTGCGCAACCTTGATACTTTTACTGTTATGCTTCCCAGGTATATAGCCAGCAGTCCCCAAATAATTGTATAGGCAGCCAGGACAAAGCCGAAATTATTCATTGTGAATATTCTCCTTAATCGTTTTACTCATCACGCTGTTCGCGTAATTCATCCACAGCCAGTGCTGCATGGGTTGCCCGGACCCGTTTGATCAATAAATAGATGTACAACAGTGTAAAGGTAAACAGTGACACAAAAAATGCCGCCTTCATTTCTGGTCCCATCCCGATTCGCTGCGGGTGCACCTGGGCTTCCGCCGACCACCAGTTAATACTCAAATACACCAGCGGGACGTCAATAAATCCAATGATTCCCAGCACCGCGGAAAATTTGGCCGTCCGATCATTTTGTCCGCCAAAATACCGCAATAACAGGTAGGCTACATATATCAGAAACAAAATCAGCGTGGTGGTAAGACGTGGTTCCCAGGTCCACCACACCCCCCAAACCGGGCGTGCCCAGATTGGGCCGGTAATCAGGACAATCAGGGCAAATACGACCCCAATTTCCACCGATGACGCTGCATAGATATCCCACTTTTTATCCTTGGAGGTCAAATACAGGATACTGCAGACAAAAACCACTCCGAAGGCTAAAAAGGCGACCCAGGCAGAGGGCACATGGTAATAAAATATTTTCTGCACCAAGCCCATCGTACGCTCCACAGGGGCGTACCAGGCAATCAACAAAAAGGAAAAAAACATCAGGAATAACAGCACATATCCAAGGATTTTGACTCCGATATGATCCTGGCTGAATGCATCTTCGTATTGTGAATTCACGTTTACTCCTCAACCACGTATTCAAAGACCAATGATGATACGACGACAAAAATCAAATCAAACCCGACAAGCAGTGAAAACCAGTTCTGATAAGTTGAAAACGGCTCCCCGGCGATGATGTTGCGTATGCAGGCGACGGCAGCCAATAATATAGGTGTGGAGACAGGAAAGAGCAACAAAGGCAGCATGACTTCACTCATCTTCACATTCGTTGCCATGGCAGAAAACAGTGTCCCGACCGCAACGAATCCGATTGTTCCCAGAAGAATAATTCCGGTAATCCACCAGAAATGTTCGAATAATGGCATATTAAGAAACAACAGAAAAAACGGCAGTGTCAGGAATTCGGCCACCAGCAGGATAATCAGGTTTGCTCCGAATTTTCCAAAATAGATCAACCCCCTGTCGACAGGCGCTAACAGCATCCCCTGAATTGCCATATTTTCCTTTTCCACCGCAAAGGACCGGTTCAACCCCAACACACCGGAAAACAGGAACGTCACCCAAAGCAAGCCCGGCGTGATGGCCCGTTTCAGAGCAGGGGTTGGCTCAAACGCGAAGTTGAAGAGCACCAAAATCAGCAACCCGAACGTGAACATGGAAAGCAGGGATTCCTTGCTCTTGAGTTCCACCAGCAGATCTTTCCAGAGGATGGTGATAATCTGTTTCATAGCTCCTCTTCCAGCAACCGCCGATATTGTGCATGATATTCCCCGTAACTGACATCCGTTTTTTTAGCAGAGAAGCCAATTTTTCCCCGGCTCAGTATATAAAGCTTATCAGAAAGGTGATATCCGATTTCCAGATTATGACTGACCAATATCGCCGATTTATTCTTGGTCCGGATCGACTCGATATACTCGGTGAAGATTTCAATCCCGGATTCGTCCAGTCCCGAGAAAGGCTCGTCCAGGATCAGAATATCCGGGTCATGAAGGATTGCCCGTGCCAGGGCCAGCCGTTGTTGCATCCCGCGGGAATATGTCTTCACTGGGTCGTATTGCCGATGGTACAGATGGAGCTTTTTCAACACCTCGGTAATCCGTTCCTCATAATCCGAGAGCCCAAACAGGCGTGCCGTAAACCGAAGGTTCTGCAAAGCGTTCAGTTCATTGTAGAGTAAAATCTGGTGAGATAAAAACCCGATGCGCCGTCGGGCTTCATCAGATTCCTTCCAGATATTTTTCCCGAAGATATGGATATCTCCTGAATCCGGTTTCATGAGTTTAGCCAGGATTTTCAGGAAGGTGGTCTTGCCGGCCCCGTTTCCTCCGGCCAGCGTCACAAAAGAGCCGGCGGGAACGCAGATATCGATCGCACGTAAAACAGGTCGGTTATTAAAGGATTTGGTGATCGCGTTGGCCTGGAGGGATAAGGTCACGGAATTTGTCAGGCGAGAGCCAGCCCTTCTCCACATTGTGCACAGTAACTACTGTCTATCGGGTTTATATTGCCACAGGCTATACAGTTGGTAACGTCGGTTGAAAGATCCTGTCCGCAATGACTGCAGTATTTTGCACTTTCCGATACTTCGGAATGACAGGTGGGACAAGCTTGGTAATTGCCTGCCGTCGCTGCTTGCGGTTCAGAGACCGCTGAGCCGTTCTGATAAAAGTCAATTTCATCGAGGACCTGCTCAGCCTTTTCCAAAAGTTCACGCCGCTGAAGCTGATAATCACGGTAGGACAATTTGCCCATCTCGTACTCGAAATCCGCTTCCTTAATCTGGGCATAGATATTGAATTTTTCCTGCTCCAGATTCCGAAGCGTCGTATCCTCGTTGACCCGGCGAAAATATTCGGCCCGCTTCACCAGTGGCGTAACGATAAAACTCAAGGTTCCTACAAAGACAAGAAATGTCAGGATGGGCTCGAGCATCAGATATCCAACTCCTTCAGTTCTTCTTCAATGCGGGATTTGTGTTTCAAATCCGGCTCGTCCTGTTGTGCCGGTGAAGCCGCATTCTCCGGATTTTCATCCGGGGACTCAATGACCGGTACCCACCGTTTTACAACAGAATACAGCACGATCCCGCCGAAAATCAGAAAAAAGAAAGGTAACACATACGCCGATAGGTTAAAACCCGATTTGGGCGGAGCCGCAAGGATTTGTTCCCCGTAGATACTGACCATGGCCTGCACTACCTCATCTTCAGACCGGCCTTCATCCAACATCTGTCCAACCTGTTTCCGTACACCCTCGCACATGCACCCATCCATGGTACATACAGAGACCAATAAGCCACATCCGCACTGGCAGGACAGTGAACTGTTAATTGCCTCGTACTGCTGCGTGTCATAGGCATACGCCTGATGCAAAGGGATACCTGACCAGAGTAAAATCCCAAAAAAGACGACCGGTGCTATATACAGTAATTTCATTTTGATTTCTCTGTTACGATACGTGGCTTGGTTGGTAACATGGCGATTATGGTCCCAAACGCCAGGATGGCCCCGCCGATCCAGATCCATTGTACCAGCGGGTTCACAAAGATTCGAATTGTCGCAGCATTATTCTCACCTGATACCCCGGCAAGCGTGGCGTATAAGTCCTCACGCCAGGTCTGGAGAATATCAACCTCGGTATTCGGCTGGTTTGAACGGAAATACATCCGTTTTTCCGGGTACAGCTTGCCATAGGATTCCCCATCCTTCAGGATTTCCAGCTCCACAATTTGTGCTACATGGTTCGGCCGGTTCAGCTGTTGATGATCCGTGTACACGAATGAAAACATACCCGCCTCCAGTGCCTCGCCCGGTTGCAGGGTTTTCTCCACTTCAACATTAAACGCAGAGCCGGTAAATCCAATAAAATAGAATACGATAGCCAAATGAACGATATACCCGCCAAACCTGCTTTTATTCTTGAGTGTCATATTCACCAGGGCTCTGACATAGTTTTCCCCGGTCATCCGGTGACGGGCCGTCATTCCCTTCCAGAATTCCTGAATAATTGAAGATCCGACAAATATTATCAAAACCGCAGATACAAACGGGTACAGACTCCGCACTCCCAGAAGCCAAAAAACCGGTGCTGAAACGAAAGCCAGGATCACTGGTACCATAAAATTTCGTTTAAAGCTCTCGAATGATGTCCGCCGCCACGCCAGTAATGGTCCAACTCCCGTCAAAAATAATAACAACAATCCAATTGGGACATTCACCTGGCTAAAAAACGGGGGGCCGACGGTAATTTTTGCCCCGCGAACTGCCTCACTGACTAACGGGAACATGGTCCCCCATAATACGGAAAAACAGATGGCAATAAATATCAGATTATTCAGCAGGAAACTGCTTTCCCGGGATGTAAGAGATTCTAATTGATTCCGTGTTTTCAGGACATCCATGCGCCAGATTAGTAAGGCGATTGAACTGAGAATAATAATGACCAGGAAACCCGAGAAGAAGGGGCCGATTGAAGAGGCGGTAAAGCTGTGTACACTCGAAATCACACCGCTGCGGGTAAGGAAAGTACCAAAAATCGACAGGAAAAAGGTCAACATGATTAAGACCATATTCCAGACCCGGAGCATATTTTTCTTTTCCTGGATAATCACCGAATGCAGAAACGCCGTACCGGTCAGCCACGGCATGAAGGAAGCATTTTCCACCGGATCCCACGCCCAGTATCCGCCCCAGCCGAGTTCAACGTATGCCCATTTTCCACCAAGGGTAATACCGATGCTGAGACAGAGCCACGCAAACAAGGTCCACCGACGTGTAGAAGTGATCCAAAGGTTATCAAGTTTCCCGGTGAGCATGGCTGACATTGCAAACGCAAACGGAATAGTGAACCCGATATATCCGAGGTAAAGCATGGGCGGATGAATCATCATCCCGGGGTTCTGCAATTGGGGATTTAAGCCCTGCCCGTCAGGAATGGTAAACCCCGGCGGGACTGGCTGAAATGGGTTGGCAATAAAATTGTTCAGGATGAGAAAAAAAAGCTGCACCACAAGGATTGTCGCTATGGCATAAGGCAACAGGTTCAGATTGCGTTTCCGGTTCTGAATTACTGCCACCACCGCATAAATGGACAATAGCCAACTCCAGAAGAGTAACGATCCGTCCTGTCCTGCCCACAATGCCGTAATCTTATAATTCCATGGCGTATTCCTGCTGGTATACTGCGCAACATACTCGATCTGAAAATTACTGAGCAGCAACTCCCTGAGTAACGCAATTACCCCAACCGTGATCAGCAGGCTTATGCCGATCACGATGCGATTCGCGGCCTCCATCAGGTCCTCGCGACTCTGTTTTCTGGCATAGACCGCCACAAAGAGTCCGGCGATAGACAGGAAAAACGCAACCTGCAGCGAGATACTTCCCAAAGTCGCCATAGATTAATACCTGTCCTTTACATGCGATTTAATAGTCCCTGTTCCAAAACCTGTAATGTTATGAGAATAAATGGAAACGATGCACATCAATAAAGTGATTTAATACCCCTGTTCTTCTTTGTAATTCCCCATGGCTTCCGTATCCGTCACATCACCCTCATACCGGGAGGCACATTTTGCCATCAGATTATCCGCCTTAAACACACCGGATTTTGTGTAGGTGCCTTCTACAATAACTTCGGCGCCGTCTTTGAACATATCAGGTGTAATACCCTCATATTCTATGGGTAAATCCTTGCCTTCCTGGACCATTTTGAACCGGGTGAATAACTGGTTCTCACTTTTTTGTATACTGCCTTCTTTCACATTTCCTGCCATCCGAATCCGTTCACCATATAAATCCGGTGCCTTTGCATACAATTCATCGACTGTCACGTAAAATACCTGATTCCCCTGAAAGCCGGTGGCAATGATTAAGACGAGTGCGGCTGCAATTACGAGCCCGCTGATTAAAAACTTTTTCTGTTTCCCGGTCATGATAGACACCTTTAATTATGACAAATATTGTCTCATATTTCAGCTAAATTTATTCGACCATAACACTTATGTCAATCCTTTTACTTCCGGGGTTCAATTATTTACTTCAACCCCGGACTCAGGCTGGTACGACCAGATCCCGTTTCACGTCCTCCAACAATTTCTTGTGGACTGCACGGACATCCTGGCCGAGCTCCTCGTACACCCGCAACTGATATTGCGCCTCGTTCCCCGTCTCCAGTATATCCTCCACGGTTTCAAAATAGCGCAGTGTTCCCAGCTCCTCAGCCATAGGCGAAGCGTATTCCACCATATGTTCCACCGCATCACGCATTGAGAGAATGTTGCCGGTATTCGGGCCGATGATATCACAATCCAGACCAAACCGGTTCGCTTTCCACATTGCGTCGTTCAGGTATTCCATCTGCAGTACCGGCTCCATTTTCCCTTCGGTAAAATCATGCAGCGTTTGCCCCACCAGCGCCTGCGATAAAGCAAGAAAGAACCGGGTTCTGTCAAGCGAATTTTGCACATCACAGACACGGAACTCAATTGTTCCGTAGTCCACATGCGGGCGGATTTTCCACCAAATCTGCCGAGGCTTTTGTATAGAGTTCGATTCGATCATTTTGTTAATCAGCGCATTGTATTCGGCAAAGTCATGAAATGCCGGAGGGATATTCGTTCTCGGGAAGGCCCCGAACTGCATAGTCCGGGTGGAATAGACCCCGGTCGGTTGTTCCTCGAAAAACGGTGAATTTGCGGAAAGTGCAAGCAAAGGGGCCAGCCATCGGCGTAATCCGTTATTTAAATGAATTGCCAATTCGGGATCATTTACACCTACATGGATGTGTAAACCATAGGTGATGTTCCTTCTCGCAAAATAATGAAGCTGATTTGCCACCCACTGATACGTATCGTTTTCCACAAATTTCTGTTTGCGCCAATCGGCAAAAGGATGGGTGCCATTTATCCCCATGACCACACCGAGTTTTTCGCTTATCGCAGCCACCTTCTGCCGCAGAGCGATCACCCTGGATAATGCCTCATCGACGGATTCCGAAACTTCTGTATTCGTTTCTATTTCGCTCAGCAGAAGCTCATAACTATATCGTTCGCGCTGACTCTCATCAACCTCTGCCATAAAATCTTCGACCGCATCGACCAGGTCACCAGTCCCAGGATCACAAAACATAAATTCCTCTTCCACGCCAAGTGTCAGAGGGGAATTACGTATAAATTGTTCATCATGCATAAAAAAAGTTACTGCTCCTTCATTCTTTATAGTCTAGCGTTATATTTCGGTTGGAGATGTCCTCATATTGTGAACGAGACCGCAAGCGGGCAACCTGTTCTGTGCTAATAGTAAAACGCCCCATTACTTCCTGCCCAAGCCGCGTTCCATGGCAATCGGATCCCCCGCTCAGTACCAGATCGAACTGATCGGCCAGCGCAGAGTATTTTTCCACATCATGAAGCGTATGACTGGAATGGACAACTTCAATTGCGTCTAACCCTCGTTGGACAAGTTTTGGGATTACCGAATCATCACCAATAGTTTTGGGGTGAGCAAGACTGCAGACCCCGCCACTGTTATGGACTAACTCAATAATTTCACTGACATTAAATGTTGGTTTGGCGACATAGCCCGGTTTACCTTTCACCAGGTAATCACGGAAAACCTGAGAGACGGTTCTGTATTCGCTGACATCCAATAGTGCTTCTGCAATATGCGGCCGTCCCAATACCCCGCCCTCAGCAACGCTCAGCACCTTGTCCATCGTGATATCAAAGCCTTCTTCCTGAAGAATTTTAACCATTTTCTCCGTACGAATTTGTCGCCGTTTTTCACACAATTCCAAATATTCCACCAAGTCGGCATTACCCGGATTCACAAAGTAGGCTAAAATATGAATACTTGTCTCACCGAGTTTGGAGCTAAACTCAATACCGGGAATCACTTCTAATGCTGAGTCTTTCGTCAGTTCCAGCGCTTCACCGATGCTGTCTATTGTATCATGGTCCGTAATGCTAATTGCCCGTAATTCCAGAGTACGGGCTTTCTCGACAATTTCGCGGACAGAATAGGTCCCATCGGAGTATACCGAATGAATGTGCAGATCCGCGCGCGGATGGTGGTCTGAAGTCATTGTTCCTGTTTATCCCTTAAAACACCGTTTCTTCAACATATTCCCCAAAAACCTCCTTCATAAGAGCCGTGATCTCGCCCAGTGTTACATATTTTTCGGCAGCATTAATAATGTACGGCATTGTATTCTCTTCTGTTTCGCATGCCTTGCGTAATTCGTTCAATGCCTGGTCCACTGCCTCTTGATCCCGGTTCGATTTCAGTCGTTCAACCGACTGTCGCTGTGTCAGTTCCGCTGTCTCGTCAATTTCCAGGATTGGAATTTCCAGCTCTTCATCTTCCTTGAGGAACTCATTTACCCCAACGATGATCCGATCCCGGGCATCGACTTTCTTTTGGTACTCATAGGAGGCTTTGGCAATTTCCTTCTGGAAATACCCATTCCGGATAGCCTCAATAACTCCACCCAAGACATCGATTTCGTCAAAGATCTCCAGGGCCTGTTTTTCCATCTCGTCGGTCAACTGCTCTACATAGTAAGAACCCCCCAAGGGATCGACAACGTTTGCCACGCCGGTCTCGTAGGCGATAAGTTGTTGCGTTCGGAGGGCGATTTCAGCGGCCTTTTCGGTTGGGAGGCCCAAAGTTTCATCCATGGAATTCGTATGCAGACTCTGTGTCCCGCCCAGCACGCCCGCCAATCCCTGGAAGGCGGTCCGCGCGATGTTTATTTCCGGCTGCTGTGCCGTCAGCGTGCAACCAGCAGTCTGAGTATGAAATCGCAGCTTCTGGGATCGCTCATCTTTCGCCCCGTACTGCTCCTTCATTCGCCGGGCCCAAATTCTGCGTGCCGCACGGTATTTGGCAATTTCCTCAAAAAAGTCCAGATGTGAATTAAAGAAAAAGGAGAGACGCGGCGCAAATTCGTCAATGTCCAATCCCCGCTCCAGGGCCCATTCGACATACGTAAATCCATCAGCCAAAGTATATGCCAGTTCCTGCGCAGCCGTCGAGCCGGCTTCCCGGATATGGTATCCCGAAATGGAAATGGTATTCCACTGCGGAATTTCGTTGGTACAATACTCGATGGTATCGATAATCAACCGCATGGATGGCCTCGGCGGGTAGATATACTCTTTTTGAGCAATAAACTCCTTTAAAATATCGTTTTGAAGCGTTCCCCGGAGGTCTTTCAAGTCAACATCCTGTTTTTTTGCCACGGCGATATAAAACGCCAGCAGAATCGAAGCCGGACCGTTAATGGTCATCGATGTGGAGACCTCATCCAGACGGATCCCCTCAAAGAGTGTTTCCATATCCTGCAGAGAGGAGACATTGACCCCGCACTTGCCGACCTCCCCTTCCGCCAGGTCATGATCCGCATCATATCCCATGAGCGTCGGCATATCAAATGCCACAGACAGCCCCGTTTGACCGGCCTTCAGCAGATATTTAAATCGCTGGTTCGTTTCTTCGGGAGTTCCGTACCCAGCAAACTGCCGCATCGTCCACAGTTTACCCCGATACATATTCGCATGAATGCCGCGGGTGTACGGGTACTGTCCCGGAAATCCAATATTCTTCATATACCCGGATTCATCATAATCCTCGGGCCCGTATACCAGTTTATTGGTAATTCCGGATACCGTTTCGAAGCTGTAATCTCTAGAAGAACCCGCCTCAGCTGCCTGATGCCATCGCTGTTTCGCCTGTTGATATTCCTGTGTCTCTTCAGGGGAAATCTTTTTTTCAGACTGTTGAGTGTTGCGGTTCATGTAAATATCCTTTTCGTTGTTAGCGGAAAACTTTTAAGGTAATTGACATCGGGAAATATTCAAAATGAATCCGCTTGTCTCCAAATACGTACACTAAATACCATTTTCCTATAACTATCAAATGCCGTCTCATAGCCAGGATTCGGAATATACTTCTTTTACAGGAAATCTTATATACCGAAAATTTTATTGGGGATGGCCTACCGCCATTTCACTGATGGTACGATTTTTTTCGGAACAATCCTTCTGGCTGACAGAAAATACCGCCGGCGTATATTCAGAGTGTTTGGGATTCCCGTGTTTCCACAATCATGATCATGCGGCATTTCCGGAAAGAACACAGGCCTAACACGGTTTCCCGTGTCCTGATCTCCCCTGATTGCTTATGACTGCATCTCCTTCCGGATAACGCACCCCAGGTTCCGGCCGTTCGGAGTGTATCCCATTTTCTTCATATACCCGGCGGTATTTTTTTCCTTCATCCAGCATAAACTTCATTTCTGCAATAAAGGTATACTTTGGGTCAAATTGGACGCAGTGAGACTGCTTACATTATTTGAAGAGTGCCAAAACCAAGGTAACCTTTGGCTCGTAAGAGGATACTTAATCTGTGAAAAAGATACTTTTGCAGAGAACCTGATGTTTTTTACAAACAGTTTAGCCGGCAGGAGAATTGTTCCCATGGTCCAGCGATGTTTCTCCCTCTTTCCCCGTTACGAGGGGGAATTCTATCCCATCCCAAGGGAAAGGAGACAAGAGGGCGGCTTTGTACTATTAGGTCTGGATTCCGCAACACATTCACCAAGGAATACACAAAAACATTTACAGATAACTATTACAGTCAGGATACCTCAGCAGATGGTGTGCGTCCTGACATGGTGAGATGGCGCAATTCCGTTTCGATTTTTCGCCGGGAAAGGCCGGCATTATCGAGAATTTCTACCCGGGTACCGTGCTCCATATACCGGTCAGGAATACCGAGACGGGTTACCGGAATTGTCTGGTCGAAATTATCCTGGATATACCCGAGGATTTCCGAACCAAAACCACCAATCAGGCTGTTCTCTTCCAAGGTAACAATGTGTTGATACGATTTCCCCAGCGATCGCAGCATGGATGTGTCAATTGGTTTCACAAACCTCGCATTGACGAGCCCGATCTTAAAGCCTTCCTTTTCCAGAGTAGAGACGACCTGTTGCGCAGTGTCTACCATCGCGCCAACAGCGAGGATCATAATATCCTCTCCGTCCTGTAATTTTTCCCAGGATCCGATTTCCACTATTTGCGGCTTGCGTTGCGGATCGTAGTTTACAGCCCGGTCTTTGGGATAGCGGATACTGAACGGGCCTTCATCGTATTGTCGGGCGGTGTATAACAAATCCCGTAGCTCGTTTCCATCCTTCGGTGCCGTAACAACCATATCCGGGATGTGCAGCATATATGAAATGTCAAATGCTCCTTGGTGTGTCACCCCGTCGCCACCAACGATCCCCGAACGGTCGAGACAAAAAATTACCGGAAGGTGCTGAGTCGCAACGTCGTGAATCAGATGATCGTAGCCCCGCTGGAGAAAGGTCGAATAAATGGCTACTACAGGCTTGATCCCCTGGGTTGCAAGGCCTGCCGCAAATGTTACAGCGTGACCTTCCGCAATCCCGACATCATAATAGCGGTCAGGAAAAGTCTCACTGAACTTCACAAGTCCCGATCCCTCCCGCATCGCCGGAGTAATTGCCACGATTTTCTCATCTTCTGCCGCCATAGCAGTCAGAGTCTCCCCGAACACATCGTAATACATCGGTTCCGGGAACTTATCCCGTTGCTCCCTCGCAGCTTTCCCCTTGACACTGTGGAATCGCACCGGGCTGGATTCGACATCCGGATATCCCTTCCCTTTTTCAGTCAGGACATGGATAAGTGCTGGAGTTTTCAGGTCCCTCACCGCCGTAACGGTTTCAATGAGTTCATCCAGATCGTGACCGTTAATCGGGCCGAAATACCGAAAGCCCAATTCCTCAAACAGAATACCCGGGGTAAGGAAGTTTTTCAGCCCTTCCTCCATTTTACGAACTATATAGCGGACATATCGTGACCCTCCCGGAATTTTTCCGGTAAAGTTCCACAGTTCATCCCGGATCTTGTTGTAAAAAGGATTTGTCACCATCTTGGTTAACAGATGATGAACCGCACCGACGTTCGGGGAGATGGACATTTCGTTATCGTTCAGGATGATGGTCATCTGTTCACGCATAGCCCCGGCGTTATTCAACCCTTCATATGCCAGTCCGCCTGTAATCGCACCGTCACCAACGACAGCCACCACGCGGTAATCCTCCCCGGTAATCTTCCTGGCCGCTGCCATTCCAAGCGCACCTGAAATAGCGGTGCTGGCATGTCCGGCTCCATATGCGTCGTATTCGCTCTCCTCCCGTCGGCAAAAGGGCGCCAACCCGCCCAACTGCCGGATGGTAGGCAGTTGTTCTCTGCGACCGGTTAAAACCTTATGGGCGTAGGCCTGATGCCCTACATCCCAGACAATTTTATCCCTGGGCGTCTCGTAGAGGTAATGTAACACCGCGGTAAGCTCGACAACACCCAACGTGGGTGCCAGATGCCCACCGACCTGATCCACGACCTGAATAACATAATCGCGCACCTCGGTACAGAGGGTGGCTAATTCATCCTTTGAGAGAGACTTTACATCAGCAGGTGAATTGATGCGTGAAAGAATTGTGTATTCCAATGATGTGACTCCATCCGGATCACGAGTACAGCAGATCCGGGTAATCTATGCTGCCTGAGCCTTACGACACATTTCATCTATAAAATAACGATGCACAGCGATATCATCGGTCAGTTCCGGATGAAAAGTGGCCGCAAGAGCGTTTCCCTGCCGAACAAGGACGGGCTCTCCCTCGTATCTTCCGAGGATTTCCACCTGTTCCCCGGTTTTAATAATACGGGGGGCTCGGATAAACACGGCGGGGATTTTCCTTTTCGTTCCGAAATCATCCCATTCAACGTCTGCCAGAAAGGACTCAATCTGACGGCCAAATGCATTTCTCGATACCGTCATATTAATGATGTTCCAGGGATACACTTTATCGCTGTCCACCTTGCTACTCAGTAATATTGCGCCGGCACAGGTGCCAAATACCGGATGCTCACGGGCGTACATTTCGACGTCATTAACCCATTTTTCCGACTGCAGCACCTTCGTTATCGTCGTGCTTTCACCACCCGGAATGATCAATGCATCGACATCATGCAGTTGCACCGGATGTTTGATGAGCAGTGCGGGTACTCCCAGCCGGTCAAATATTTGCTGGTGCTTGTGATACGCACCCTGTATAGCGAGGACGCCAACCGTCATAGCTGTTCTACCATCCCCGCTCTGCCAGCCGCTCTTCCTCGGGGATTTCGGACATGTTAATCCCGACCATGGCTTCCCCAAGCCCTTCGGAGACCCTGGCCAACTCCTCCGGTTCATCGTAATGGGTTACAGCTAATACAATCGCTTCAGCGCGTCGTGCCGGATCATTGGATTTAAAAATTCCCGATCCCACAAAACAGGATTCCGCGCCAAGCTGCATCATTAATGCCGCATCCGCGGGAGTCGCGATACCACCAGCCGCAAAGTTCGGCACCGGCAGTTTTCCCTTTTCCGCTACCTCTTTCACCACTGAATACGGTGCTCCCAATTCTTTGGAGGCTGCCATTAACTGATCATCGCCCAGCGTAGTCAGCCGTTTAATATCGTTCTGAACGGCCCGCATATGCCGAACGGCTTCAACAATATTGCCGGTTCCGGCTTCGCCTTTCGTGCGGATTAAGGCCGCACCCTCGCCGATTCTGCGAAGCGCTTCACCTAAATTTCTGCATCCGCACACGAATGGAACCGTAAAATCGTATTTGTAGATATGGTTCGCCTCATCTGCAGGGGTAAGGACTTCGCTCTCGTCAATAAAATCGATTTCCAGAGATTCGAGAATCTGTGCTTCCGCGAAATGCCCGATCCGGCACTTCGCCATGACCGGAATTGACACCGTCTCCTGGATCTCTTTAATCAGCTTCGGATCCGACATCCTGGCGATCCCCCCGTGTTCCCTGATATCGGCCGGGATGCGTTCCAGCGCCATCACTGCCACGGCACCGGCATCTTCCGCAATTTTAGCCTGGTCGGCGTTGGTAACGTCCATGATAACACCACCCTTTAACATCTCCGCCAACCCGATTTTTACTTCAAAAGATCCTTTTTCCATATAGATTACACTCCTTATGCCACTTCCGGGATAGGCCCGGAAGTTAATGATTGTACCCGTTTGTGCACTTCCCTGATTGTAACATCCGGCGTCGAGGCCCCGGCGTGAATCCCGACAGAGCAAACATCGGTAAACCAATCCGGGTTCACATCATCTGCCCCTTCCACCTGATAAGAGCGCGGGTTGAGCGATTTTGCCAGTGCCGCCAGACGCTTGGTATTCGCACTGGTAAAAGATCCAATGACTATCATAAGATCATTCTGCGTCGCCAATTCCTTTAATTCGACTTGATTTTGACGCGTGGGGTGGCATACCGTATTGATAAACCGGAGGTCTTTAATCTTCATCATCAGGATACTGATTATTTCCTGCACATTTTCCACCATCTGGGTGGATTGCGCGACGACTCCTCCGCGCTTCTTTTTCCGTAGTGTTCTGGCCTCTTCCGGTGTCGAAATGAGTATAGGATTCTCCGCCTGACTCATAATTCCCAGCACCTCATCATGCCCTTTATCACCAATTACATAGATCTGTCGCCCGTCTTGTTCCATCTTTTTTACTTCGTCATGAATTTCGTGAACCAGCGGACAGGTGGCGTCAATGATTTCCAGGCCGCGTTTCCTGGCTTCGTCCCAAACGTAATTCGGCGTACCGTGCGCCCGGAATAATACCGGCCCATCTTTGACGTCATCCAGGGAATCGACAACTTTGACACCGGCATCGGCGAGCTGCTTCACCACCCGCTCATTATGTACGATATGCCCGAACATGTACACTGTCCCGTGGCGCTCGGCTGCATTGCTGGCAATCTCAACAGCATCCCGGACGCCAAAACAAAAGCCGGCATGTTTGGCAAGTGTTATACGGACATCCTGATTATTGTTTTTTACGTTTCCCTGTTCCATCAATGTAAAAAGTAGGTTTTCTCCTTCCACCTTTCAAGCGTTCTCTGACATTCCGCAAGGGTTTCGGAGCAAGGTGAACGGACGCCCCCGGACACACAGCGTTTATTATTGCACTTGAGCCGGGGTAATGCCCTGCTGTGCCTGGTATTTTCCCTGTTTGTCCTTATAGGAAATTCTGCATTCCTCATCGCTTTCAAAAAAGATGACCTGGCATAAACCCTCGTTGGAATAAATTTTCGCCGGCAAGGGGGTCGTATTGGATATTTCCAGCGTCACATGACCTTCCCATTCCGGCTCAAACGGTGTGACATTCACGATAATACCACACCGGGCATAGGTGGATTTCCCCAGACAGATCGTGAGGATATTCCGGGGAATCCGGAAATATTCCACACTCCGTGCCAGTGCAAAACTATTGGGTGGTATTATACACACATCTCCCGTGTAATCGACAAACGACCGGGGGTCAAAATTTTTGGGATCCACAATAGAGTTATTAACGTTGGTAAATATTTTGTAGTGATCGGAAACCCGGAGATCGTATCCGTAAGACGAGATCCCATAAGAAATCTCGTCCTCGGAAATATTGTCCCGTTCAAACGGCTCGATCATTCCGTGATCCTCAGCCATCTTTTCAATCCAATGATCCGGTTTGATACTCATGACAATACTTGCTCCACTTCCTGGCGATACTCCTCGTCCAGATATTCGTCGATGGCTTGCTCCACCTCCCGGATTACGAAAGGTATCGCTTCTTTATACGATTTGTCAATAACGGCACCTGCCGCAAATTCGTGACCGCCCCCATCAAACTTCTTCGCCACTTGATTGATCACAACCCGGCCTTTACTCCGGAAATTTATCCGCGTCTGCTCTTTATTCAGCTCGTGAAACATGACGGCCACTTCAATTTCACCAAGCGTCCGGATAAAATCGGTAAACCCTTCGATATCCTGATGCCGGGCCCCCACTTGCTTCTGCATTTCCAATGTCACGGGGAAATAGGCAATCCGCCGGTCATTGGAGAACTTCAGATGTTCAATAACCTTGCCCAGCAATTTCATCCGTTCAATCGATGACGACTCGTAAACATTCCGGTAAATCTTGTGTGGCTCTATGTCGTATTTCAATAATTCCATCGCCATTTTGTGTGTTGCGGCAGTGGTGTTACTAAACCGAAATGAGCCGGTATCGGTCATCAGAGCACAATACAGGGCTTGTGCAATCTCAAAGTTTATGGCATCAGGCTCGATATATTTAATTAAATCATAAACCATCATGCCGGTGGCAGCCGCATCCACATCAATAATCTCGTAATCAAAATCATGCTTTGTCTGGGGATGGTGGTCGATGCAGATGGTTTTCCCCGAACTTTGCTTGATATGATCTCCCACTTTCTGCAGACGTGCATAATCACCGATATCAAGGATGATGAAGGCGTCTGCATTTTGCACAAGATGAAGGTGCTGGACGGGTTGGTATAGCTGGACATTACCGCCTTCGTCCAGGAAGGAATATTCCCTGCCCATCCCCGACGGGTTCAGGATATGTACGGTCTTCCCCCGAGCCCGAAGAAAATGAAACAGACCGATCTCAGAACCGACCCCATCACCATCCGGGCTAACGTGGGTCGTAAGTACGATCCTGTCGGAGGTTTCCAAACACTCTTTTATCGGTTGCCAGTCTGGATTCATGTACTTGTCACTGCCTTACTAGTGTTTTCCGGTTTTTAATTGATTACGCGTTTCTGTTTAGCAAGTCTGTCAATCCCTTTGCACCAAAGTGTCATGAAAAAGATCGGGTAATGTAGACGGTTGTTGGATCAGTGTCAAGGAATTTAGGCAAACAAATACGGGATTCGCGAGTACAGATGATACTCCGGGGAAGCCCTCTGTCCGGTTAATATCCGCCCGTCGGAGCGAGGAACATAACGAGGGAGTCCTCTGATCTTATCCGATGGCAAGCATGCGATCAACAGCCTGTTTTGCCCTGACCCGGATATCTTCGGGGACGGTGACTTTATATTGGTCATACAGCAGGGCGTCCCTGGTCATTTCCAGGGTAATCTGATTCATATGGGGGCAACGAACGCTGCACAGCCGTACCATTTCTTTCTCCGGATTTTCAGCCGCGATATTATCCCCCATGCTGCACTCAGTCAATAGCAGATATTGTTCCGCATTCACATCCTGGACATAATTAATCATTGCCGATGTACTGCCTGAAAAATCAGCGGCTTCGCAGACTTTACTGCTACATTCCGGATGGGCAAGGACAACGACATTCGGAAATTGCTCCCGAACGTTTTCAATATCCCTGACTGTGAACTGCTCGTGTACCTCACACCGGCCGTGCCAGCCGATCATTTCATAGTGCATCCCGTTCGATTGACCGTTTTGGGCTTTGGGGGTTTTGGTCGGGAAAATGATGGATTTCCCTGTTTCCCGTGCCACGTTTTGCGCCAGATACTCATCCGGTAAAAAGATAACCTGGTCGGAATCCAGTGAATTCACAACTGCCGCCGCATTGCTGGAGGTACAACAAATATCGGTTTCCGCTTTGACATCCGCGTACGTATTTACATAGGTAACAACCGGGACACCAGGATATTTTTCCTTCAGATCCCTGACATTCTGCGCGGTGATACTTTCCGCCAGAGAACATCCGGCTTTCTGGGAGGGAATCAGGACGTTCTTTTCAGGACTGAGTATCTTCGCCGTTTCCGCCATAAATTCCACACCGCAAAACACGATGGTTCCCTTTTCCGTTCTGGCCGCTTCACGGCTGAGACCCAGTGAATCGCCGGTGATATCGGGTACCGAGTGAAACAGCGCCGGTTCCATATAGTTATGACCTAATATGACGGCGTCCTTCTCCTCCTTCAGCTGGAGAATTTCATATGCCAGTTCCGCTTTATAGCGCAATTCAGCCTCCGGAACGACCTTTCGTAATTTTTGGTACATTTCCTCATACAATGTATCCACACTGGTTGCCACCACGCTCATGGGCATCCCCTTCTGTCTTTTCTTCTAAAACACTTTCACTTCATCTTTACTCTAACGGCGTTCAAACGCAGGTTTTGTCAAAAAGTTCGAATATTGCCAGTAACTTTATTCTGCCACCTGAATAGAGAGCTGGGACAATTTGACCTGCGCGATATCCTTTAACCGGAAATAGAATGACAAAGTCGGTGAAAACGGCCCCTTGACGTCACCCTTCCCCTGCAGGATATAGTCGTGTTCTGGTGCGTATAACTCCGCTCCTTCCGCATCTTCGTTAATAATTTCTTTCGGTTCATATCCTGAAATACGGATTGAAGAATCACGCTCCGCCAACACGGATTTCGCGGTTTCGCCGACTTCCTCGGAATAGATCTTCAGTTCAAACTGAAATGAAAGCCCGGTCAGCTCGTCGTACGATTCGATTGCAATATCCAATTCGTTACCTATTGATTTGAGCGCCTTGGTGCCAGCTTCCAACATCGACTCTCCGACAATGAAATTGGAGTATTTTTTCCCAAACCCCAATTTCTCGGCGATGGATTTATCAAGATGGGTGGACTTGATATCATAACTACTGCACCGGTACACCGTTTCGTTTTTCTCACGCCCCATGGCTAGTCCGCTCAACAATCCATAGGCGACTTCTTCCTGACCGGCGACAACAATTTCGTATAATTTCATAAGATATTTTCCCGTGTTTAGATTAAGAAAATTATGGTGACCAGCGCAAAAATCGGCAGCAGGATCGCAATCGAATACTTAATCATGTACCCGAAGAAACTCGGCATATTCACGCCACGTTCCTCTGCAATCGATTTGACCATAAAGTTCGGGGCATTCCCGATGTATGTCAGCGCACCAAAGAACACAGCACCGATCGAGATTGCCACCAGATATATCTCGTGCTCCGCAATCAGTCTGGGCACAGCCACAGGTTCGGGGATGCCGGCGTAGAAGTTCCCCAGCGCTGTGTTAAAGAACGTCAAATATGTCGGTGCATTATCCAGGAAGCCCGAGAGTGAACCGGTGATCCAGAAATAATGCGCTGGCGACCGCATTGCCTCCATGATAAACGCAAAGGCTCCCCGGTCACCGGCCTTCAGAATTGCCAGCGCCGGAATAATGGTCATAAAGATCCCGGCAAACAAGTAGGCGACTTCTTTGATCGGGAACCAGCCGAATTCGTTCTTTTTATGGATTTCTTCCCTTGTGGTATAGAGCGAGAGCAACCCCATGGCGATGATTATCGCATCTCTGGTGAGACTCTGGATGCCGACATGCACGCCAAAGATGGTGACGTCGCCGGGTTTCCAGATTCCACTCATGATCACAGCACCGACAATCCCGAGGAGAAACAGAAAGTTGTGAAATCCCAGAATCCGGATCGGCACGTGCTCGTCCTCATCCTCTCGGTACAGATCGGGGTTCTCTTTGCGGAAGAAATATGTGTCCATCATGAAATAGAGCGCCAGCAAAATTACAGCCACAAAGGCGAACTCAGGCAATAATGTCAGTGTCCAGAAAAAGGGCACGTTGTGCAGGAATCCGAGAAACAGCGGTGGGTCGCCCACCGGTGTCAGAGAGCCTCCGATATTGGCGACGAGGAAAATAAAAAATACCACCGTGTGGACCTTGTGCTTCCGGCCTTCATTCGCGGTTAATAACGGCCGGATCATCACCATCGCAGCTCCTGTGGTCCCAATCCAGGACGCGAAAATAGTTCCGATACCGATCATCGCGGTGTTGATGATGGGTTTGCCCTTCAGATTACCCTGGACATAGATTCCACCGGATACCGTGAACAATCCCCACAACAATATGATGAACGGGATGTAATCCAGCAGATAAATATGCGCAATCTCGTAAAACGCTAATCCTTTGTAGACGATAATAAAAGGTACCGCAAATACAATGGCCCACGCTGCAGATATTTTCGGAAAATGTTCATGCCAGAAATGGGGTGCGACCAGCGGAAAGACGGCGATGCTCAGCAAGATACCGATAAATGGAATGACGGTCCAAATTGGGAGTTCCGCACCGATATTATGTTCGGAGCCGTGTCCGCTTTCAGCATGCTCCTGCTCCCCGTGTTGCTCTGTGTGTTGTACTGTTTCCTGCTGTTGCTGACTAAGATCCTGCTGCGCTGCCAACACCCCGGAGGTCCCCAAGGCGACAGTCCCAACTGTTAACAGCAACGCTATTCCTACCCGAATCCAAGTTTTCATAAATCACGTCCTACTTTAATTACCAGACATTCACCCAACTCCAGTGTCACAGCTTTATAACGGCTCTCTGTCCCATGTCCTCAATGCGGGGGCATCACCGGAACTGAATCGAACTCCTTTGTTAATAGTGACAATCTTCCTTTTATTCCCGTACAAAATAGCTGGAAAAATATCGAAATCCCGCCTTCTATTCAATCATTTTCTCGTTCCTGCAAGCGGCTTTCCCGCCGTTGCTTCGCCTCGCGGTTACGCCGCTCATCTTCCGCCGTTTCGAGTAATAGCGGTGGGATGGCAGAAGGCTGGCCTTCCTCATTAACAGCGACAAATGTCAGATAGGCAGAACTCGTGTGTTGCTGCTCACCGGTGACCGGATCTTCTGACAAGACCTTCACTCCGACTTCCATTGATGTGCTCCCGGCATAATTCACAGAAGCCCGCAATATGATAAGGTGCCCAAGTTTAATGGGATGCCGAAAGGTTAACTCATCTGTTTGTGCCGTTACCACTCTTTTCCGGGCATGCCGCATGGCCGCGATAGATGCCGTGATATCAATCAGATGCATGACGCGTCCACCGAGAATATTACCCAGCGGATTCGTATCATTGGGCAAAACGAGTTCAACAGTTTCAACTCGCGATTCGGATACGGGTTTTGGTTTCATTGTTTTCTCTAAATTGTTTGGTGGTTTTAAAGTTTTATCTTGGGAGAAAATAATATTTCCCGGGCAGAATTGCTGTGGAATATTAGTGTCCAAGTATTCCACACAAGTGCGTACTGCGTATTGCCTAAAATCCGTTTGAGCAGAGAAATGTGTATTTATTTTTTTAGGTAATACGCAATGCGTAGTATCCTTAAAAGAAACTAAGTGAATTCAGGGTAAACTCAGCGATGGTATCCCAGTAAATCCCAAGCACCAGTATCGGGATCATTAACAGGGTAGCTATCGTTGTCATCCAAGGACTCGTCTCCACCGCTGCCAGCGAGGCCGGGGCATCTTCAAAAAACATCACCTTTACGATTCGGGCGTAATAGTAAAATGAGATTACCGAATTGATAATCCCAACAACAGCCAGCCAGTAAAATTGCCGGCCGGCTTCAATCAGCGCACTAAACAGATAAAATTTTCCGATAAAACCGGCCGTGGGAGGTAACCCGGTCAAAGCGAACATAAAGATCGCCATGACCACACCGATGTACGGGATTTTAAATCCGAGGCCCTTGTAGTCATCTATGGTTTCTGTCCCGTAGTTATTAGCGATAATAATGACAATCAGGAATGCGCCAAGATTCATAAACAGATACACTAGCAGATAAAACATCATCGCAAACAGCCCCTGGTGATTCAACACCACAACACCCATCAAAATGTATCCGGCATGTGCGATACTGGAATAGGCGAGCATACGCTTCACGTTATCCTGCTTGATGGCCACTAAATTACCAAGAAACATGGTCATCGCCGAAATAGCAGCCAGTATTTCCGGCCACGGTAAGGAAGAGAGCACAAACCACTCGGTCATATTCGGTGTAGTATTTCCAACGAAAACCACGTTAAAAAACCGAATTAATACGGCAAATCCTGCCGCCTTTGGTGCTACGGATAAATACCCGGTAATCGGTGTGGGCGCTCCCTCGTAGACATCCGGTGACCAGAAATGAAACGGGACGCTGGCAATTTTATAACCGAATCCGGCAAGAATCAGAAGAACGGTAGCCGTCAGTGTCAATGAGTTTACATCGGAGGATAACAACACCTGATGAATTTCGTTGAGGTTGGTATGGCCAGTCAGTCCGAAGAGAAGTGAAAAGCCGTAGACCATTACCCCCGATGACACCCCGCCATAGATAACATATTTCAACGCTGCTTCGTTGGAACGCCTCCGGGATTTCAGGAATCCCGCCAGGATATACGAGGGAATGCTTACCATTTCCAGAGAGAGGTACACCATCAGCAGGTCAATAGCGCTCACCAGCAGGAACATGCCAAGTACCATAGTGAGAATCAATCCATAATATTCGCCAAACCGGAATCGTTCCAGCTCTTTGGTCCGCAGCGAAATACCGATGGTAAAAAGCGTTGCGATGAGAATAAGGACCTTAAAGAATTTAGCAAACGGATCCAGAGCGATTGTCTGGAAAAATAATCCCCGCGGGACCGCACTTGTTACAATCACTGCAATAGTAGCTATAATTACGCCGGCGAATGCATAATAGGCGGTCTGATACGAATACTTTTTTCGTAAAATAAGATCAGCGATTACCACGATGACAATAGTAGCGGTAATAATCAGTTCGGGAAGAAAATACTGTAGACTCGCGATGTTACTTTGGATATCCATGATCCCAGTGAGCTTTCTCTCAGTTTCCTAATTCAATGCCATGCTGGCGCCAAAATTCAAGACCTCCAGTAATTTATCCACGGTGGCTGTAAACAGATCCAGAACCGGCATCGGATACACGCCAAGGAAAATAACAATCACAGCCAGGGGAATGAGCGTGAAGAGCTCGCGCCCGTTAATCGGCTGAATATTATCGTATTTGGGATTAAGTTCACCGAAGAAGATCCGCTGGAAAGCCCAAAGGAAATACCCGGCATTCAAAATGATCCCAAGCGTTGCGAGGATGGTCAGGGCAGTATACACGGGAAACGCGCCGATAAAGACCATGGCTTCGCTGATAAACCCGGACAATCCCGGCAGGCCGAGTCCGGCAAAAAATGCCACGCCGACAATCCCGGTATAGACCGGCATTCTTGTTGCCAGTCCGCCAAAGCCGTCGATTTCCCGGTGATGGGCACGGTCATAAATCACTCCGACACTCAAAAAGAGCATGGCTGTAATCGTTCCGTGGTTAAACATCTGAAAGATTGCACCACTCATTCCGGCTTTCGTCATGGCTGCCATCCCCAGCAGCACAATTCCCATGTGATTAATAGACGAATACGCCACCAGGCGCTTTATATCCTTTTGCGCCATGGCGCACATTGCCCCATAGATGATATTAATCACCCCGAGTATTGCCATGGGCAACGCAAACCAGAGTGCGCCTTCAGGCAGGATGGGGAAAGAGATTCGGAGCAACCCGTACGTCCCCATCTTCAGCAGGACCCCGGCAAGAATCACGGAAATAGCCGTAGGTGCCTCAACGTGTGCCAGCGGCAGCCATGTGTGAAACGGAAAAACCGGTACCTTGATCGCAAAGGCAACAAACAAGGCCAGAAAGACGACAATCTGAAACGTCCGTCCGTAGGTTCCGGACATGAGCGTGAGCATGTTAAATGTATGCGGATCCTGCGTAAAATACAGGGCTAACATTGCCAACAGCATGAGAATACTACCGGCGAATGTGTAGAGGAAAAATTTGATGGCGGCGTATTCCCGCTGCGGCCCACCCCACATGCCGATAAGAAAATACATCGGCAGCAACATCACTTCCCAGAAGATGTAAAACAGGAAGAAGTCCAAAGAGACGAACACACCCATCATCCCTGTATCCAGGAGCAGGAAAAGCGCAAAATAGCCCTTGCTGGCCTTGTTAATATTCCAGGAGGCGAACACACCGATAAAGCTCAGAAGCGCAGTCAAAAGCACGAGCGGTATGGAGAGGCCGTCAATGCCCATGAAATACTGTATATTGAATGTCTTGATCCAGTCATACTGTTCCACGAACTGCATCCCGGCGCTGTTTTTGTCGAATGCAAACAGGATCATGACAGCAATCCATAACTGCAGACCGGTTGCGACGGCAGCAACGACCTTCACGACATCCTTGCGGTCTTTCGGAACAAACAGAATGCCCAGCATTCCGATGACCGGTATAAATGTTACCCAGGTTAATAAGTGTCCTTGCATCTGTATTTACCTTTCCTCCGTCACTCGCCTCTTTAAAACACGAGAAATGCAAAAATGATTATTATTCCGAACAGCATCATCATGAGGTATTGTTGCAGCCGGCCGGTTTGAAATATCCGGACAAGCGATCCGGTGAACAGTACGATTTTCCCGATCCCGTTAACGATCAGCCCGTCGACAATCTTATCGTCGACCCAGCGGCTTACGCGGGAAATGGCCCTGGTCACGTACGCGAATCCATCGATGATGATTTTGTCATACCAATCCATATCAAAAATCGCCAGCGATTTACACGCCCGTAAAAACGGTTGTACTATACCGCTATCATAGATTTCATCCATGTAATACTTATTGAAACTCAACTTGTAGAGTGGCTGTAATTTCTTCGCCCACCGGTCGGCACTAAGCGATTTTCGCAGATAAAACAGATACGCCAGCAGGATCCCAATGGATGCCACTACAAGGGAAGTGATCATTGCCGGGAGATGTGCTCCGTGCAGCGCGTGCTCAAAATTCTCCGCCATTTCCGCCGCCCTCTCACCGGCCACACTCCCCGGTTTGATCACCAGCGCCTCAAACCACCCGTGGCTGGAGAATGGGTTAATCGACGGGAATACGTAAAATACAAACACACTAAACATCGCGAGGATGCCGAGTGGAACCAACATGGTCTGGGGAGATTCATGGACATGGGAATATGCCTCCTCATGGACCGGTTTACCATGGAATGTCATAAAAACCTGGCGAAACATATAGAAGGCTGTCAGCACCGCCGCACCAAAACCGAAGACCGGTAACAGGAAATGCTGTGGATTCACCAGGGCAAACGCCAGCGATCCCGAAAGGATAGCATCTTTGCTGATAAAACCACTGGTGAAGGGGATACCGGAAATCGCCAGAGTCGCAATCAGGAAAGTCACGTAGGTAACCGGCATTTTCCGACGGAGCCCACCCATATTACGCATATCCTGTGGATCGAGATCATCTTTCCCGGTTTTGTGCAGTCCATGATGCATGGCGTGGATCACGCTGCCCGAGCCCAAAAACAACAAGGCTTTGAATGACGCGTGGGTTACCAGATGGAAGAATCCAGCCACATAGTGTCCCACACCGAGTGCCATAATCATATATCCCAACTGTGACACCGTGGAATATGCCAGCACCCGCTTAATATCATTTTGCGTAACAGCGATAGTGGCGGCAAACAGCGCAGTGAATCCGCCAACGTAGGCAATCACCAGCTGGGCATCCACCGTGAGTATCGGAAATATGCGGACGGTCATGTAGACGCCGGCTGCCACCATGGTTGCCGCGTGAATAAGTGCACTAACCGGGGTTGGCCCCTCCATCGCATCCGGCAGCCAGACATGCAGCGGGAATTGAGCTGATTTTCCTATGGCTCCCATAAATACCATAATGCCAGCGATGGATAGTAATGACCCGTGCAGGGCTTCATTTTCAACGGCATGGAAGATATGTTGGAAATTAAACGAACCGATTACCGACCAGATGAGCATGATGCCGATTAGCATTCCGACATCTCCGATGCGGTTTACCAGGAATGCCTTTTTTCCGGCATCGGAAGCCGAATCCTTTTCATACCAAAACCCGATCAGCAGATAGGAACTCAGCCCAACCAATTCCCAAAAGATAAAGATTGAGAAAAAACCTGAGGACAGGACAAGTCCGTTCATAGAAAACGTAAATAGTGAGAGAAAGCCGAAATACCGGTGATAGCCAGGGTCTCCTTCCATGTATCCAATGGAATACACGTGGACCACCGAGCTTATTAACGCCACTACGAACAGCATAATGAGGGTGACGTTATCAAGGTAGAGTCCCAGCGACACCTGGAATTCCCCAATGTCGATCCATTGAAAAGTATGTTCCAGCGTAAATGAGGGATTATAAAGCACAAACATGATGGCCAGCATGGCAAGTGCAATCGCCATGGTCAGCAATACGGCAACAATCGAAACAAAATCCCCGCCACGAGGCAACCGCTTCCCAAAAAACATCTGGACAGCAAATGCGATCAGCGGAAGTACTAGAAGGATATATGCGTATGTTGCCATAAAATTTCCTACTTACCCTCGTAGTGATGATGCTTCATCAACATTAATTGTTCTGAAATTATTATAGATATTCAGGACAATCGCCAGCGCCACGGCCGCTTCGGCTGCAGCCAGAATAATTACGAAGATACCAAAGATATGGCCATCCAGTGTGGCCGAACTGAATTTGGCGAATGCCACAAAATTGATATTCGCCGCGTTCAGAATGAGCTCAACCCCCATCAACACGGCAATAGCGTTCCGTCGTGAAATGACGGTAAACAGCCCCAGCACAAACAGAATGGCACCGATAATCAGATAGACCAGCAGATGATTCATGCGCCCTCCCCTTCGCCGGAACGCCGCGCCAGCATCGCAGCGCCAATTAATGCAGCCAATAACAAGACCGAGGCTGCTTCGAACGGGAGGAGCCATCGTGTCATCAACAATTCACCGATTGTGCTGACAGTTTCCGGCATCACTTTTTCTCCGATGGTATTCCAGGGGGTATCGAACAGGATATACAGAGTAATACCCAACATGCCGAGGCTTGCGATGCCTCCGACAATGCGGTTGGTATTTCCCTGGGAAATGTTGATATCCGCCACCCTGTTTGTCAGCATAATGCCGAATAACAAGAGGACCAGCACTCCGCCAACATATATCAGCAATTGCACGGCGGCGAGAAAGTCCGCTTCCAGGAATACGTATAATCCAGCAACGCCAAAGAAGGTAAACAGGAGGGCAAATACAGAATACACAAGTTTTCGGCTGAATGCCACGACACCCGCCGACAGCACGGTAATCCCTGCAAAGACGTAGAAGATGATTTGCCCTAGCATAATGAACCAGTGTTAGATGATTTCTTCATCTTAACCATACTCTTAATCTTAATCGAATTCGTTCCTGACAATTTGTACATTTTTATCTGCCACCCTTTCTCACCAGAGACTCCTCCCGGAGCGACAGGCTCAGAGTAACAGTTTGTCTCTTATTCCTCTTCATCCTCAGAATCATCGGGATTTTCTTCCTCAGGTTCACCGGATTCTTTGGCTTGCTGTGCTTCTCGTGCTTTCTTCGCCTCGCGTGCCGCCTGTTTCTCCCTTCGCGCCTCTTCTTTAGCCCGCTTTTCTTCCTCAATGGCGGCGTATGCCTCTTCTTTCAGTTGCTCCGGGACTGGGGAGAAATCGTAGATCAATTCGTCGCGGTCGTAGACGGAAAACTCGTATTCCGGTGTCATATACAGGCAGTCTTCCGGGCAGGGATATACACAGAGTGCACAGTACATGCACTCGGACATATCGATGTCAAACTGCTCCACCAGTAACCGCTTCTGTGTGCCGTTTTTTGTTTCTCCCAGCTGGTCAAAATCCCTGGGTACCTTGGTGGTGGTGATGTGAATACAGTCCACCGGACAGGCACGCGCACACTTAAAGCACCCGATGCAGTCCTCCCAGTCCATATTCAGCCGCATCCGGGAACGCTCCGGCATATCCCAGCGCTCGTCAGGGTACTGTAACGTAACCGAGCGAACGAAAAGGTGCCGGAAGGTCACGCCGAAACCGATGGCCGTGGTGACTATCGCATCGATGATATTCGTAAAATATTGTCTCATATAATGAAGCGTATTTTCGTCTGAAGTTATCCTATTGTCACAAGCCAGAGTCCCACGCCAATGATGTTAAAAAAGGCAATGGGTGTGAGATATTTCCAGCAGGTGACCATTAATTGATCAACCCGGAGCCGCGGGAAGGTCCAGCGTGCCCACATCTGGACAAAAACGATACCGAACGCCTTAGCAAACAGCCAGATCGTCCCCGGGATAAACGTCTCTCCGGGGAATGGTGAGTGCCAGCCGCCCAAAAATACAATAGACGCGACAATCGCCACGATCCACATATTTGCGTACTCGGCGAGGAAGAAAAACGCCCAACGCATACCGGAGTATTCTGTGAATGCCCCGGCAACCAATTCGGATTCGGCTTCCGGCAGATCGAATGGTGTCCGGTTCGCTTCCGCGGTCCCGGCGACCAGGTAAATAAAGAAGGCAATAAACGCAAACGGGTTTTGGATAAAATTCCATCCGAGTATTCCTCCGACACCGCCGATACCGGTCTCCTGCATCTGCACCATCTGGACAATACTCAATGTGCTCGTCATCATCACACCGACGAGCAACGACAATCCCACCGGGATTTCATAGCTGACAATTTGCGCCGCCGCGCGCATTCCACCGTAGAGCGACCACTTGTTATTCGAGGAGTATCCCGCCATGATAATGCCGATGACTACAAGCGATGAGACTGCTACGATATAAAACAGACCGATATTCAGGTCAGCGCCGATCGCGCCGGGACCGAACGGCAGCACGACATACACCATAAACGTCCCCAGGAAGAGAACAAATGGCGCCAGAATAAAAAGTAATCGGTCAGCAGCTGCCGGAATAATATCCTCTTTGAGCAGGAGTTTCAGCGTATCTGCCAGTGTTTGCAGGATTCCGTGATATCCGACACGCATCGGTCCGAGCCTATCCTGCATATGTCCGGAAACTTTGCGTTCCAGATAGACGGCAATTAGTACGAAAATAGCAATAAAGCCAAAAACAAAAAGGGTATACAGCAAAATAGACAGCGCCGCCGCCCAGAAATCGCTGGCAACTCCTATTCCGTGAAAAAATTCTATCAACCCCTGCATAGTTTACCTGTCTATTTCTCCCAGTACGATATCCAGACTGCCCAGAATTGCCACCACGTCCGCCACCAGCCAGCCGCTGGCTATTTCATCGATGACGCCGAGGTTGTGCAGGGCCGGTGACCGCATTTTCACCCGGAAGGGTTGTGTCTTTCCGTCGCTGACTATATAAAATCCCAGTTCGCCCCGCGGATTTTCACTGCGAAAATAAAGCGAACCTTTGGGTGGCCGGATTTTTCGCGGCACAGCCTCCTGGACATCCCCTTCCACCGGGAGATGATCCAGCGCCTGGCGAATGATTTCTGCACTCTCCTGCATCTCCAGGATCTTCACGTAGTACCGATTCCAGCAATCACCAAGGACTCCAACATCATCCACCCCCACGGCGACATTCCAGTCAAACCGGTCGTAGATACTATAGGGCTCATCCCGTCGGAGATCCCAGTCTACTCCTGATGCTCTGAGTTGCGGCCCTGTCACGCCGTAATTAATTGCCACATTTTGCGGGAGGACTCCCACATCTGCTGTCCGCTCGATGAAAATCTTATTATTCGTCAGCAGGTCATTATACTCTTTAATTTGCGGCTCGAAGTGATCCAGGAATTCATAGGTCTTCTCAACAAAGCCTTCAGGAATGTCATGGGAAAGGCCGCCGACCCAGATATAATTATAGAGAAGCCGGGCACCGCATGTCATCTCAAACAGGTCTAAAATCATTTCCCGCTCGCGGAAGGCATATAAAAACGGGGTAAATGCGCCCACATCCAGTCCGAAAGTCCCAAAGGCCACCAGATGGCTTGCGATTCGCTGGAGTTCAGCAAAAATCACGCGTAGGTATTCCACCCGCTCCGGCACCTCGATACCAAGCAATTTCTCGATTGCCATCGAATACCCATGGTCGTTATTCATAGAAGCCAGGTAGTCACAGCGATCAACAAATGGTATCACACCCGGATACTCCAGGTTCTCTGCGTGTTTTTCAAAACAGCGATGCAGATAGCCAATCACCGGCTGAACACTGGTCACCACTTCCCCGTCTGTACGGAGTTTTAGCCGCAAAACCCCGTGCGTACTGGGGTGCTGGGGGCCCATATTAATGGTCATTTCTTCGGTTCGGAGATCGCCCATATTACGGTGTCAGTTTTTTCGGTTTAATTTTGGGAACCCGGATCCCGTGATAGTACTCCTGGACCTCATAATCCTTTCGCAGCGGATGCCCTTCCCAGTCATCCGGCAGTAACAGCCGCTTTAAATTCCTGTGACCATCGAAGATGATCCCAAACAGGTCGTAGATTTCCCGCTCATGCCAGTCCGCGATGCGCCAGACCGATTCCACTGATGGTATGTGGAAATCTTCCCGGGGCCCGGTGATTTTGGTTGTAATTTTATGAAGATGTCGCATGGAGTGAAAATCGTATGCGACTTCCATGGTGTCATCTTTCGGGCCAAAGTCCACGCCGGACATGCACATCAGGGAATCAAAATAGAGTTCCGGATCATTTTTGAGATATTTGGCTATGTCGAACCAGGCATCAGCCTGAACAGTGATAAACTCGTTGAACGGCTCATCACTTTTCTCAAACAGCGATTCGTGAAACTGTTCGGTCAGCCGGGTATAAATTTCCTCGCGGGTCATCTACTCTTCAATCTTCGCCAGTGTTTTCTGCCTCTTCACTTTTTCCTGCAGTTTCATTAATCCTTCAAGCAAGGCTTCAGGTCGCGGCGGACACCCGGGGACATAGACATCAACCGGGACCACCAGGTCCACACCCTTCAGTACGTGATAGCCATGCTGCCAGTATGGTCCGCCTGACGTTGCGCAACTTCCCATGGAAATCACATATTTGGGATCGGCCATCTGCTCCCACAGCCGACGTACGCGCAAACCCATCTTCATTGTCACGGTGCCGGCAACGATCATCACGTCCGCCTGCCGTGGTGATGACCGGGGCATGGCACCAAACCGATCGAAATCGTGCCGGGCAGCCGCAGTAGACATCATCTCAATCGCACAACAAGCCAGTCCGAACTGGAAATACCAGGGCGAATTACTCCGCGCCCAGCCGATGAGCTTGTCCATCTGGCCAACGATAATATTATCATTGAATTTATTTTCCAAGATACCCATTGATTAATATCCTGCCTTATTCATCTTCGACTAAGGTCATCGATCGGCGCGCGTATCGGCCGATACCGTACGGGAGATTCAACCGCACCCATTCCAGATCACCACGCTTCCAGGCATACGCCAGGCCAACCAGCAATATCGCAATAAAAATCAGCATTTCTATAAAGGCAAACAGTCCCAGATCCCGGAAGACAACCGCCCAGGGAAACAGAAAGATAATTTCCACATCAAAAATGATAAAGATCAACGCGATGACATAAAAACGGATGTTGAACTGTACCCACGAGGGCCCCTCAATTTCCTCTCCGCATTCATATGTTTCGTATTTCTGGGATTGCGGATTACTTGGCCGGAGAAGGCGGGCGACATATAACAGGACGACTAACAGCAAGGCTCCAATCACAAGGAAGGCAAAAACAGTCAAAAAATTAAAATACATTCGCAATTAACCTCAACAAATTCAAGTGCCTGTCATCCTGATAAAATTCGGCAAAAAAATACCGTGGCCCCAAAGTATTGTCAAGTACTATCAAAACTATTAACTGTGGATTAATCCAGAAGAATGGGATATTTCGGGACAAATGTGAACAGACGGCGAAACTGTCGATGACATATTATATAATTTGTCACATATGAATCATTCCATAGAAAATTTTGCCAGAGAAGATGATATACGAAAAATATTGAAACACACCAGCAGGATGGCAGTGGTCGGACTCTCTCCGAAGCCGCACCGCCCCAGCCATGGAGTGAGCCAATACATGCAATCCCAGGGGTATCAAATCCTTCCGGTCAATCCGGGGCATGACCGCATTCTTGGCGAACAAACCTATCCCTCTCTGACGTCAATTCCCGTCGAATTCGAGACTGTCAATATCTTCCGCAATCCGAAATACGTAATGCCAATCGTGGAGGAGGCGATAAAATCACCGGCGACATATCTTTGGATGCAGGAAGGTGTTGTGAACGAGCAAGCAGGCCAAAAAGCCCGTGATGCCGGGATGATCGTGGTCATGAATCGGTGTATTTTAAAAGAACACCGGCGCTTGATGTGACTCTCATAAAGAGTTGTCATCTTGAGCGGAATTACGCCGTAGCGGGATGGCGTCGAAAGATCTCCTTATCCCCACCCGCTCCCTTTCAATAAGTCCTCAACTAAAAAAATGTCTAATGTTTTATGTTTTTTAATCCGCGTTCATTTGCAGTTTAATATAGAGTATACTTTTCAGAATGCGTTTCTACGCAATTCGCAGTACTCGCTATTCAGGAATTATTTCTGGGATCTTTGCCCCACTGCATTTTCCGGCGCAACACATCGAAGAATGTCCGTTCCTTCCATACAACCAGATGAATGGGATATTCTCCCCTGGTGATGTTGACAACGGTATCATGCTGGATGTCCACTTCCAATTGACCGTCTGCGGACATAAGCAATTCATCCTTATCCTGCTCAAATTCCAGCGTCACCCTGGAGTCGGCAGGAATGACAACGGGGCGGGCAGTGAGTGAATGCGGGCTGATGGGATTTATGACCATCGCATCGAGAGTTGGGACGATAATCGGCCCCATCACCGAGAGTGAATACGCCGTGGATCCGGTGGGACTACTGACAATCAACCCATCAGCAGAATACGTATTCAGGTAATCCCCATTGACAGACACCCTGATATTCAACATCCGTAGCGGTCGTGCCTTATTCACGACAAAATCGTTTAATGCGATAAGGTGTTGTGTTTTCTTGCCGTTGATAACATCCGCTGCCAAGGTCATCCGTTTTTCGATATTATAGTTGTCATCGAGGATCCGGTGTAATCTATCATAGATTTCGTCAAGATAGACCTCGGCAAGAAATCCGAGCCCACCCAGTCGTATACCGAGAATCGGTGTTCCGGTATCACCGACCAGCCTGGCGATATGCAGGATAGTGCCATCCCCGCCCAAAGCCAGGATTAGATCCACATTCTTTGCGATAATTTCTTCCGGTCGGGTTGAGATGCAGTTCATTCCGCTGGTTATCGCCCTCTCCAAACCCGGTGAAATAAGTAATTCCTGTTTCTGATCCTCAAACCACATCAGGAGTTTTGGCAGAATTTCCCAGACTTTCTCCTTCCTGGGATTTCCAATGATGCCGAATACCTTATCAGCCGTACTACTCATTTTCAAACTCTTCCAGTGAGAGTTCACCTTCTGCATCTTCAACCAGCTGACTGACTTTTTGCTCCGCTTCGGAGATCTTCTCCCTGCAATACCTGGTCAATTGCATCCCCTCCTGAAACAATTCGATGGACTCGTCTAATTCTATCTCATCCGAGTCCATATTATTCACAATCTCCTCCAGGCGCTCAAGGGCGCTTTCCAGCGATTGTTCTCCGAAGTCAATATCTGTCTGGCTCGCCGATTCCTGTTCTCCGGACTTTTTAGTCTTCCCCATCATCTTCCTCGATCTCTTTTATTTCGCTTATTGATTTCCCTTCTGAATACTGTGTATGGATCATGTGCCCTGTTTCCAACTCAGTCGCCGACCGTATAATTGCGCCGGCTTCATTCCGGGTGACACTGTATCCTCTTTTCAAGATACGTTCCGGGTGCATCAATTGCAGCTGCCGTTCCAGGTTTTCCACAAACCGGTTCCGCTCGCGAATCCGGACAATAATATGTTGTTCTAGGCGGGAATGCAATTCATCCAGCCGCTGAGCCATCGTACTCAGCTGCTGTTTCGGCAGCCGGAAGGCATAATGACTTTCCAGGTGCTGTAACCGCGATTGTAATTGTTCGATTTTTCCCCGGAGCCTGTTTCTCAGCAGGTCCACTGTACCCCGGAGCTCGCCCGCCAGTTCCTGGCTGTCCCGTGCCACGATCTCAGCAGCCGCTGAGGGGGTTGGTGCCCGGTAATCGGCACAGAAATCACTGATGCTGAAGTCCACCTCGTGTCCCACTGCTGATATAACCGGCAGACGGGATTGCACCACGGCACGGGCAACCATCTCTTCGTTAAAGGGCCAGAGGTCTTCCAGCGAACCTCCACCTCTGCCGATAATGATCACATCCGGCTCCTCGAGTGAATTCAGTTGCTCGATTCCACGAACGATCTCCGGTGCGGCCTCCTTGCCCTGCACCCTGGCCGGGGCTAAAATCACATGGACATAGGGTGCACGGCGTTTGAGCACATTCAGGATGTCCCGAAAGGCAGCGCCGGTGGCTGAGGTCACCACACCAATAGTTAACGGATACGCCGGTATGGGGCGTTTCCGGGATTCCTCGAACAGCCCTTCCTCCTGTAACTGCCGCTTCAGCTGCTCAAATGCCAGCTGGAGCTCCCCAGCGCCTGCCGGCTGCATTTGACGCACATTGACCTGGTATTGTCCTCTGACTTCATAGACAGAGATATCCCCCTCCACCAGCACCTGCATCCCGTCTTCTGGACGGAATCGCAACGATTGATTAATGCCCCGCCACATCACCGCCCGGATTTCGGAGTCGGCATCCTTGAGCGAGAAATACATATGGCCCGAACTGTGATGCTTAAAATTGGATATTTCACCTTCCAGCCAGAGTGAGGTGAAGTTGGATTCAAGCAGCTGTTTAATCTGCTTGTTGATTTCTGAGATGCTGTATATGACGCGGTCAGGCATAAAATGCCTTCTTGAATTTAATCTGTGGGGGCGAGGACGGGTTTGCCGGCGCGCTGCCAGGCGTAATTCCAGAGTGCTGCCAGCCTGGATGCGGCAAGATCCAGCCGCTGCCAGGTCATGTCCCCTGTCTGGCTGTATAGCCGGGCAAAATAGGCTGAATGACGCCCGTTATCATAATGCTCCTGCAAAGCGAACACCTCGCTTTTTTCCATCGGCTGTGTGGCGTAATTATCGGCTGTGATTACCTGCGGACTTATCAGGTATGATTCTCTAACAATCTCGAAAGCCAATTCGAGCGGATCTTTGACGGTGCCGACATCTCTTTGCTCGAAGGTGTATTCATCTATGTAAATACGTAACATGCCGGATTCATACCGACTGTGTATCCCGTCATTTCCGGTCAGTTGACCATCATAATTCAACACCGTGTGCAGCGGTTGGTGAGCGTCGGCAACATAGTGTCCCAGCCATGCAGCCCATCGAATAATTTCTTCAGTATTTCGGGCATGCATCGCAGCGAAAAGTGAATCGGTACAGCCGGCAATACGCCACGGCAACACCCCGTACTCCAGGACGGTCTCTTCTCCGTATTTTTCAACGGCGGCCTTATAATTTTCAGGTAATTCCGGGAAGGGATAGTTCCCGTAATAATCAATATCGATAAAATGTCGCGGGTATTCTTCCGGATGGTCATCCCGGCGGGTATCAGGCTCGACTGACCTGATACACAGCGCAGTCTCGTGTTGTACAAAAAATGGACGAATATCAGGTGCAACCGAATGGGCGGCGTTTCGGGTAATTGCTTTGTGAGTTAGGCCCCCCCACGGGAACACATTCCCGGCGAATCCAAGCAGAAGGCAATAAATCAGTAGAAAAAATCGGCGTGCTCGCATGTCACCTCCTAAAATAGAAAAAGGTGATCCCCCACCTGGTGGGAGACCACCATTTTATCATAGCAGAACGTGCTATTTTTTCTTCTTATGCCGGTTTTTCCGCAGCCGCTTTTTACGCTTGTGTGTATTAATCTTCCGGCGTTTCCTTTTCTTTCCACTAGGCATAAAATTAACAACCTCCTCTATTCAATGTTCTCGTGTTTCCCGGAAGCGACTCCTTCCGGATCAAGTGCTCAGATGTTTGAGTTACAGGCTTTCGCGCCCGTGCATTCCCCAAACTCCATATACCGTATTCCCAATTTTCGATCTGATACCAACTTAACCAAGTTCGGTATTAATCTCATCCTTTAATAACTTGGACGCCTTGAACACGGGTACGTATCGTTCCGGCAGGTAAATCGTTTCGCCGGTGCCGGGATTCCGGGCTTTTTTCGGTTTCCGTTTTTTCACACTAAAACTGCCAAACCCACGGAATTCCACCCGTTCTCCTTGCTTCAGCGCATCCTTCATTTTTTCAAGGAATCCGGTGACTACTGCTTCGGTCTCTACCTTGGTGAGCCCCGTTGCCTCGGATATAATATCAACCATATCTGCTTTCGTCACGGTGATCCTCCCTGTTTCTAATTATTGATAACGGTATTCCAGTAACGGCGCCTGGGAAAAGTGATTCACCACCTGCTCCAAATCACCAAACAGTATATCCCAGAGACGAATGTGCCGGCGGGCCGGTGTAATGGTCGTCGGCTCGCCCGGTATGCCCGCCATCCTGGCTGCCATCTGCACCGCATCATATAAGCCGCCCATTCTGTCAATCAAGCCATACTGGAAAGCCTGTTCTCCGGTAAACACCCTGCCATCGGCCAGGTCCCGCGCTTCATTCATATCCATCTTCCGCTCGAAAGCCACCACCTCCACAAACTGTTCATATGTGTTCATCACAATGGATTTATAATAGCCCCGTGTCTCCTCGTCCCATTCCTTATATGGGGAACCGGCATTTTTCAGGGGGCCACTGGTGACACTGTGGAATTCGATTCCAATCTTGTTCATCATTTTGGTGACCTGGGGAAAATCCATTAAGACCCCTATGCTCCCAGTGAGGGTTCCCGGGTTTGCCACGATGCTGTCGGCGCCAAGAGCAATATAATATCCGCCGGAGGCGGCAATCGACCCCATAGAGGCAATGACCGGCTTTTCACCTTCCCGTGCCCGTTTAATGGCCTCGTACATCTCCTGAGAGGCGGCAACCATGCCGCCCGGACTTTCGATACGAATAACGATCGCCTTCACGTCTTTGCGATCCCGGAACTGTTTCAACTGGTTGAGGAATGGCTCCGGATCCGCTATCATTCCCTCAACTGCAAGAATGACAACATCACCTGAACCTGAAAAAGACATATCCCCGTCGGCCGGTGCCCGAAACAAGCTAAAAGCCATCCAGAACACACCCACCACCATTACAATGATTATGATACCAATAACGATATCGGATCGGCGTTGGGTCATAAGGAAATTAGTTTACCTGAATTTTCACTTTATCGCCGGGTTTAATGTATCCGCTGACCAGATCAGCATTCCAGGATTTCAGCGTATTCACATCAACGCCGTGCCGCCGGGCAATATCCCAGAGCGTATCGCCACGCTGGACGATATAAATACGATAAGAGCCGTCTTCAGAAGTTTCAGCACTTACGAATTTACTGTTCTCCGGTACCCAGATTGTGAGGTTCTGCCCGGGATAAATATACTCGCCGTACCTGAGGCCATTCCATCGCCTGATATTACTGGCCCTGGTGTTATACACTTCGGCGATCTCTCCCAGCGTGTCGCCGCGCCGGACCAGGTAATTCAGCGATACGTGCCCGGGAACATCGCTGGTTACGCTCCCGGAAGAGCTGTTTGATGTACTGGCGTACGAGGAAGAACCTGCCACGGGAATAATCAGGTACTGGCCGTTTTTAATTCGATGCCAGTTCCGGATATTGTTTGCCCGGGCAATACTGCTGACCGAAACATGGTACCGCCGGGCAATCGTCGACAGTGTTTCGCCATATCGCACTCGGTGACGGGCAAATTCCTTCACTCCGGCCTCCGGGATATCATCCTTGACGGCCAGAAATTTTTCTTTGGTTCCGTCGGGAATACGCAGGACATACTTTTCGCCGCCGGTCGGCGTGATCCATCGCCGGATCTCCGGATTGAGATCTTTGAATTCGTCAACATCTCTTCCCATCGCCTCGGCAATCTTATTGATGCTATAACCCCCTTTGATATGGACGGTATCCGCCTTCCACTGGGGTTCCGGATCCAGCGTAAACCCGTATTTTTCAGGATGATGTGCAATGATCGTAGCCGCCAGAAATGTGGGTACATAATTTCGTGTTTGCCGCGGGAGGGTTCTCAGGCTCCAGAAATCATGAGTATCTTCACGCCGAATGGCACGCCAGACCCGCCGTTCTCCGGCGTTGTATGCAGCCATGGCCAGGTACCAGTCGCCAAATGCATTGTACAGGTCATTCAGATGCCGCGCTGCCGCATGCGTTGATTTTACGGGGTCGCGGCGTTCGTCGATCCACCAGTTCCGCTCCAGACCGTATATTTTTCCGGTGCTGGAGATAAATTGCCACGGACCGGAGGCATGGGCATACGAATAGGCCCGCGGGTTCAATCCGCTTTCGATCATGGAAAGATAAAACAGTTCCGGTGGGACGTCGTACTGTTCCAATATCTCCGTAAACAAAGATTCAAATCGGTTCATCCGGTTGAGCCAGACTGTAAAATCCTCCCGGCCCTGATTCTGAAAAAACCCGATAATACGCTCAACCCGCTTGTTCAGGATAATCGGGACATGTCCTTCCCGGTCATCGAGCACGGTAAAATCACCACCCTCCCATTCGACCTCTTCAATGGGCTCCAGCAGGGAAATCCGTTCCTGCAACGAGGTGGGACTGAAGTCAACGTCAGCATTCTTCTGATTTTCAATATATTTGACAAAATCTTCTGTAACTTTTTGGGTCATCAGAATGGACTCATCCTCTGCCCAGGGCGGGAGCTGGTCATAATCCTGAATCTGGCGCAGGGCGCCCATAGCCTGCTCGAACTCGTATCGTGCACCGGTTGTATCGTTATCATAAACAGCCAGCAACGCATCGGAATAATGCAGTTTCGCCTGAATCAGGATATCTTCGACTGTCGGTTGATCCTGTGCTGAATCAACCTGGCTGGAATTTTGAGTCGTATCGACTGTATTGACAACGTCCACAGTTGTGTCCGTTGGAGGGATAGTAGACGCACAACCAATTAAAAAAAGTACGGCGGCTGCTACCGGTGCAATTCTCTGTATCATAGGAGGTTTCTTTCGTTGGTTAAACATTTGCTTGAGAAAATAGCCGGGGACACCATAGTTGTCAAGCAGATTTGCTTTTGTTCGCGATTGACATTTGTTGAATTCGTGGGGCAATTTTAGCAGTTGAGTAACCGGAAAGCAAAGGAATTATTTGTATCTGTCCCCGATTCCGAAGGGTGCCCGTGTCAACAATGTCGGGATTGTAAGGTCGGTCACTCGGTCACTTCGTGTATCATCGGACATCGTTCACAGGCCTCGACGCGGCAGAGTCGTTGCCGGAGATGCAGCAATCCCTGCAACAGTACCGGATGCAGCCGGGATTTATCAAGTACAACTGCCCACTCTGTCCGTCCGATAAACCGGCGAAAAGCGGAATAGACAGGAATTGCCGGCAACGGTTCCGTATAGGCCCGGATTTCCTGGAAACGGTTTTGATTGTTTCCCCTGCACCAAAGCGGTATCCAGGCGTTAATCAGGATTTCGACCGCCCGGCTTACCCCGAGGGACGCCAACCTGCCGTAAAAATGCTCCCGAAACCGTTGTGGAATTGGGATCCGGGTCTTGAGGGAATTAATAGTGTCACGGATACCGTGTTGACCGCTTTGATTATTATACAGTGCATACCACGATGCCGCACTCACCAGAAAAAGGTATACTCGCAGAACCGGATGATTGGCCGGGCGGGTACGCAACGGCTTCCACTGATAATACTGAAAACCCGACCACCGATACCTTTGGCTGATGGATTTCCAGAACGGAATTTCGATCTCAAAGTATTTATGATATCCTGTAAGCCCCAGAGCGATTTCAAACAACTGATCCCTTGTGTGATGGTGTGAACATTCAAGCAATCGCCCCAGTTGCAGCGAATCCGACAGGTGCTCCATACGGTCACTATTATGTCCATATCCCAGGCAGCGCAAAGTTTTTTGCAGCCAGAGATGGTCTGCAGGAAGACCGGATTTTATCGTTCGCCGGTACCGGCCGGCTTTCGCGGAGATCCTCTGAAACCCGAACTGCCGTAGCAGGGAAATCGACTTCCTTCCAACAGAGGCGTACCGGCATTGTTCTTTGTTTGAGTACGTAGTGCTCTTCCCGGCGGGATATTGCAGTACGACAGTATATTGCGGATTATAGGATGATGCAAAGTCAGGGACTGTGTCAGGAGACTCGCCTATCACATGGAGCACAACGTTTCGAAACCGGGGGTCCTCGCCGTGTCGGTGTCTTATCCAGCCATGTATGCGACGGTGAATTTCAATATCCCCGCTGAAGATCTGCCCATTTACGCTGAGCATCCCGTGACGAAAATCCGGTCCGGCATTCTTATTCAACTGCCCGCCGTTCAGGACAGTGATCGTTTGCCCGGTCAGGGTCAGAAAATCGCACGGGAATTGTAAATGTTTCCAATGGTTTTGCAGGTCTGATTCAGGGGGGACTGTTTCTCCGGAACAGGTGGCGTTTGTGTCCTGTACCAGCAACGGTTTCGTGGTATCAAAACGATATGGTGGTATATAATTCACGCTTGGTTTGCCTGGATAGTTAGAAATGTCCTTTCAATCAAGTGATCCCGGGTTTCCGGTGTCACTCCCTCAACCGGGATCGGCTCGTCGACAACAACATCAACGCTGCCCGGATAGATGACCATCTGTCGGTTTGGTGTGCGGTCACGGCTTCTTTTAATCGTTATGGGTACGATGGGATACCCCGCATCGAGCGCAAACATAAATCCCCCCTTTTTAAACCTGCCCAATTCCCCGGAGGAAGACCTAGTCCCCTCTGGAAAGACTACGACAGATACATTGTGTCTGACGACTCGGCTGGCTGCCGCCTGCAAGCTGGCAATCGCTTTTTCCCGGTTCTCCCGATCGACCTTAATATATCCGCCTATTGCAAGCGCCCAGCCGAATATCGGGAACCGAAATAATTCCTTTTTTGCCATCATACGTAACTGAAACGGGAGCGCTGCGAATAATACCGGAATATCCAGGGCGCTCGTATGGTTGGCCATAAACACATACGACCGGTTACGAGGGAGATCCCCGCATCCCCTACAATGAACGGTGACCCCGTTGACCGCCAATATTAACTTTGCCCACGATCGCGCGAAAAAATTTACTATGCGACCGCGCCGATCAAAAATACCGAATAGCACACTCAGAGAGGCAAATAAAACCGTCAGTACCACAACGGTAAAGATTGTCCATATAGAACGAATCAAATTTTTCACGAATTTGGGGTCAGGATTGTAAAAATTGAACCTGAGCCAGGTGTTCAGCACGCTCAAGCCGGAACATGGCTTCTTCGAGGGAACCGCCCACTGCCAGTGCGCCGTGTTTCTGCAATATGCCGACTGTCGCTTCGCCCAGCGACTCGGCAACCAGGGAGGCAAACGATTCCGTCCCCGGTTTCTCAGCAGGGATAAGTGCGATCTTCCCTATGGTTTCAGCCGTCTCATATAACAGAGAAATTTCGGGAACCCGATCCTGTAATCCGAGGGCGGTCAGGTGTACCGGATGGGCATGCACCACAGCCTTGACTTCACCGAATGCCTGGTAGATCGCCACGTGCATGCGCCATTCTGAAGATGCCCGATCGGAGACGGTGTTCTCTTCCATCTGAATGCGGACCAAGTCCTGCGGTTTTAATTGTTCCTTCCGCACTCCGGATGGCGTAATCAGAACAGTTTTGTGATCGAGTCGCATACTGCAATTCCCGTCGCTGGCAGGCATCATCCCAATACTGCTGAGCCGGCGACAGGTTTCAACAACCTGATATTCGTCTTCACGTCCCATTATTTTTGTAAGGTGGTTGTACCGAGGTACGGTTCCAGTACCCCGGGAAGTTCGACAGATCCATCTTTGGTCTGGTGTACTTCAAGCAGCGACGCCAATAACCGGGCCGTCGCAACCCCAGAGCCGTTGAGCGTATGTACGTATTCCGTATGACCGGTCGATGCCCTGCGAAACCGAATGTTGGCACGACGGGCCTGAAAATCAACAAAATTGCTGCAACTGGAAACTTCCAGCCACCGATCTTCACCGGGAGCCCAGATCTCTAGGTCATAACATTTGGCAGCGGCAAAACTCAGGTCGCCGGTACTAAGCGCCAGCACCCGATACGGAAGATCCAGTGCCTGCAGAATTGCCTCGGCGTGAGCAGTCAGCGTTTCCAGCACATCATACGATTCTTCCGGGCGCACCATCTGGACCATTTCTACCTTGTTAAACTGGTGTACACGCAGGAATCCCCGGGTCTCCCGCCCGTGACTCCCGGCTTCCCGGCGAAAGCACGGTGTAAATGCCACATATTTCCGCGGGAGTTCATCCTCCTTCAGGATTTCGCCCTTGTGGATATTCGTCACAGGCACTTCGGCTGTGGGAATTAAAAACAGGTCGTCCGAATCGATGTAATACATATCTTCTTCGAGCTTGGGCAGCTGTCCGGTATTCTTCATCGAATCACGGTTGACCAATAATGGTGGCATCACCTCGGTATATCCGTGGTGTTCCACATGAAAATCGATCATAAAATTGAGGAGGGCCCGTTCGAGTTTCGCGCCGAGATTAGTATAGAGGGGAAAGCCGGTCCCGCTTATTTTCGCGCCGCGCTCAAAGTCAAACAAACCGAGTTGTGCCCCGATCTCGGTGTGGTTTAGTGGTGCAAAATCGAATCCCGATACAGCACCCCAGGTACGAATTTCCACATTGGCCGATTCATCTGTGCCCACAGGGACAGTCTCATGCGGTACATTGGGGACAGTCAGCAGCAACGCATCCAGTTTATCTTCGACATCCTTCAACTCCGCATCAATAGATTTGATTTTTGAGGCGACCTCCTGCATGGCGGCAATCTGGTCACTGGCATCCTTCCCTGCCTTCTTCTTTTGGCCGATTTCCTCCGAGACTATATTACGGCGATGCTTGAGTGAATCCCCTTCCTGGAGTAATTCACGACGCCGTTCATCCAGCGACAGAATCTTGTCAATATCTGCCGTTTCGTTCTTGTGTTTAACCGCGTCGCGAAACGTTTCAGGTGCTTCCCGCAGTTGCTTCAGATCAATCATATACTATCCGTCATCCCGTTCTTCATTTGTACTTTAATCACACAAATATTCCCATACATATCCAATCATGAAAAGTAGGAATTGATCGAATCAATTACCAGCTGCTGGTCTTCTTCCGGCATTTCCGGATAGATTGGTAGAGAAATAATGTGATCGGCCACTTCTTCGGCAATCGGAACTCCCGGATTCCGTCCTATTTTCTGAAATGCAGGCTGCCTGTGTAACGGAATCGGATAGTGAATCGCCGTCGGGATCTCCCGGTCTTTGAGATATGCCTGAAAATCGTCCCGCTCTGGCACCTGGATTGAAAATTGATGATAAATATGGGTGTTGCCGTCCAGGGTAGTTGGAAGAGTAACTTCTTTAGCAATGATGCCCTGTTTATATCTCTCCGCGATTTCCGCCCGCTTGCTATTCCAGGTATCCAGATGCGGTAGTTTCACCCGCAGAATTGCGGCTTGGAGTGCATCGAGCCGGCTGTTTACGCCCAAAAGTTCATGCTGATACTTCACTTTTGATCCGTGTTTGGTGATCATCCGCAACTTCTCCGCCAGCGCGGCATCGTTCGTGACCATCATGCCGGCATCACCGTAAGCTCCGAGATTCTTACTGGGGAAGAAGCTGATGCATCCCACCGTTCCGGTCGTACCGACGAACGCGCCATTGCGCTTCGCACCAATCGCCTGTGCGGTATCCTCAATCACAGGGATCCCGTGAGTGTCTGCAATGTGATTAATCTCCTCCATTACCGCCGATTGCCCGTACAGATGCACCGGGATTATCGCCCTGGTTTTGTCTGTGATGGCTTCTTCGATTTTTGCCGGATCGATGGTATAACTGACTGGATCAATGTCGACGTATACTGGCTCGGCGCCGAGCAATGCGATGACTTCAACAGTTGCGACAAAGGTAAACGGTGTGGTAATGACCTCATCGCCGGGACCGATATACAGCGCCATCAATGCAACCTGGAGGGCATCGGTTCCCGAGGCACATCCTACTGCATGACCGACTTCCATGTACTCAGCGACTTCTTTTTCAAAGGCCTTCAACTCCGGTCCCATGATAAAATATCCGGAATCCAGGACCCGCTGGATCGCTTCGTCCATTTCCGGGCGCAATTCGTTGTACTGTTTTACCAAATCGAGCATTTGCATAATAATACTCCAGTTTTAAAGTGTTCGGGTGTTCAAGTGTTCAGGTTAAAACCGTGTTATCGTGTTAGTGTATTACAGTATTACAGTTTTTAGATGTCAAGTGTCTTGTGTCGTGAGTTTCGAGTGTCCAGTGTCAAGGATCAAGTTTAGTGTCCAAGTGTTCCACACAAACCTAGTTTGAGTACTTTAACACTTGAACACCCGAACACTATAACACTGCTTTTAATGTCCTTTCCCGCTCAAAACCACCCAAAAGGTGTTCATGATGATCTTGAGATCGAGCCGCAACGACATGTTTTCGATGTAAAATAAATCGTACTCCAGTTTTTTCTCCACATCCTCGAGGGTAGTATCATATTTGTGCTTGACCTGTGCCCAACCGGTAATCCCCGGGCGCACCCGTAATCTGCGGGGATGCAGCGGCAATTCTTTTTCGATTTCAGCCGCCATTTCCGGCCGTTCGGGCCGCGGACCGACCAGACTCATTTCGCCCTTCAGCACATTGACGAATTGCGGAATTTCATCCAATCGCAGTTTTCGAAGGAACCTGCCCACGGTCGTTATACGGGGGTCATCAGGAGTAGCCCATATCGGTCCGGTTTTCCGTTCCGCATCCTGTTCCATACTCCTGAATTTCATTACCCGAAAAATTTTCCCGTTCCTCCCAAGTCGTTTTTGCTGGTAAATAACGGGGCCTTTTGTATCCAGCTTAATCGCAAGCGCTATCATGAGCCAGAATGGTGAAAAGAGTATAAGTACGAAAAGCGACACGATGATATCAATGAGTCGCTTCACTATCTGCTCCCATACCGGCATGAGTTCAGGCATGATCTCGATCAGCGGGACACCGTAAATCTGATTAGTCCGGGCCTGACCGCTGATGATATCGTACATATCGGGAATGATTTTCAGGGAGACAGCGGCACCGCTGGTGAGCTCGATGATATCCAACAGACAATCATGATCACTGCTTTCAAGTGCGATGACAATCTGTTGGATTTCATACTGACTGATAATTTCTCCAAGGTCATTAATTCCACCCAGCAGACGGACTCCATCCAACTCTTCATCTTCATATTTGTCCGGATTGACTGTCACAAAACCCCGGATGTCCATTCCAAGGGCCGGATGATTGGATATCTTATGATAATATTCGTGTCCAACGTCATTCCACCCGACGATAACCGTGTTCTGATGTCCTTTCCCCATTTCCAACCGCTTGCGGTGAATGGTATGGATCATGAAATGATTTAACGCGACAAACAGTCCGACGAAGATTCCGTAGAGGATTAGTGCCATCCGCCCTTCGGAGAGCGGATTCGTCGGATCTACGGTAAGTAAAAACAGGAGCAAAACTCCGAGGATGGCGACCTTCCAGATGGTCAGCAGTTCATCTGTCCGGGATACGGTACTTCCGAACGAATACAACCCGTTAAAGGTGAAAATACCGAGCCAGAGTATGGTCAGGATAAGAAACGGCAACGGCACATCCGACCAGTATAACTGGACAGGGTTGGCAAAGTTGCCACTCATAAAGCGGTAATGAAATGTGAGTACCGCCGCAATATTCAATGCGGCAATATCCCCGAATATGAGAAAAAACCGGCGAACGCGTTTACTCATCAGATCCCATTGGATTTGAACTGAAATATTGCATACGGGAAGTTAACCAGTTAAGGACCGATGTGCATGTTATTTTTACTGAACGACAGTGTTATAGTGTTCAGGTGTTCAGGTATTCAGGTGTTCAGGTGTTCAAGTGTTTAAGTTAAAAACCGTGTGATGGAATTAGAGTATTGCGTACTTCGTATTGCGTAAAAAAACCAACGTTTGTCATTACAAATATTCACCACGCAAAATTAAATACGCAGTAATCCCTATTCCCTGTCCTTCTGTACCACTGTCTCCTCATCCACCCGACGATACTCGCGACCACATTTGTCACACGTGGCCCTGTTATCTTCGAAATGCAGCCGGGTGCCGCACTCGCACATCCAGCCGACAATCCGTCCGGGATTCCCCACGACCAACGCAAAATCCGGCACATCTTTGGTCACCACCGCGCCGGCACCGACAAAGGAAAACCGTCCCAGAGTAATCCCGCATACCACCGTCGCATTAGCCCCGATAGACGCGCCGGTTTTCACGGTGGTCTTTATATAGTATTCCAACCCCCGTTGCGGGTATTTTGATCGAGGGTTGACGATATTCGTGAAGACCATCGATGGTCCACAGAACACGTAATCTTCCAGTTCCACGCCTTCGTAGACCGACACGTTGTTCTGGATTTTGACGTGGTTGCCGACCGTGACGTTGGGGCCGACCATGACGTTCTGTCCCAGGGTGCAATTCTCCCCAATGACTGTATTGCTCAGGATATGGCTGAAATGCCAGACTTTCGTCCCCTCGCCGATTGTCACCTCGTCATCGACCACAGCCGTCTTATGGACGCCCGGATGGCTCCCTTTCTCCAATTGTGTTGATTCTCGTAATGATAAACTCTCCTGTGCCGAGTCTAGCACCTGCAGCACGTCTACGCCGTTTTGGCCATCTGTCAGCGGCTGCTTCCGTGTTTCGATGCACTCCAAAAAATGCTGGCACTCGTTTTTCAGCGGTTCGGTATCAGGGTACTCTACTGACATCCAGTCGTTCTTCCGGGGAATCGGCTCCCCTTCCGTCCAGTCGATCCCGCGGTCGTACAGGCGTAACTCTTTCTCCGGTGCGGAATCTTCGTATGTCAGCATCTTTTTGCTACCGACTACCACGAGCCGATGTTCTTTAAAGGGATGCAACCACGAGACGTGGATATGCGCGAGTTGGTTTTCCGGAAACTCCAGCGTTGTGAGCGTCACATCATGGATGTTGGGCTGCAGAAACATGCCCCCCTGGCAGCTCACCCGGTCCGGCATGGACTGCAGCAGATGCAGGATTACCGAAATATCATGCGGTGCAAAACTCCAGAGGGCGTTCTCCTCCTGCCGCACTTTCCCCAGGTTCAGCCGGTGCGAATAGATCTGGTAAATTTTGCCAAGGTCACCATTGTCAATCATTTCTTTAATCTTGACAATCGCCGGATGGTACAACAGCAGGTGCCCGACCATCAGTATCTGATCCAGCTCCGTAGCACGCCGATGCAGTTCCTCCGCTTCAGAGACATGGAGTGCCAACGGCTTTTCCACATACACATCTTTCCCGGCCTCCAGTGCCTGTTTGGCCAGCGGATAGTGGGTTTCCGCCGGGGTCGCAATCACCACGGCAGTATAGTCATCCCGCTCCAGGAACTCGTGCATCGAGGCAAACCCCTCTGCATCAGGATATTGCTCAAGGAAGTCAGCCAACCGCTCTTCCTCGTACTCCACAATCCCATCCAAACTGTCCAATTCATGAAAATTCCTGATGAGATTCTTCCCCCAGTGTCCGGCGCCAATGACTGCAAGTTTCATTAATTAGTCCCTATTTCTCGGTTTTAACTATTTGGTAGAGTGTTTTTTCTAGTTTTTTCGCAATTTTCTTTCTGTCAAAATTTTGTTTTACAAATGTATATCCATTTTCTCCCAAATTTTTCAGTGTGCCATCATATTCCGACAAGTATTTTATCTTTTCAGCTAACATCCCCGGATTTTGGGGATCCACAATTATGCCGCCGTTGGCCTGATTCACCAATTCCGCTGACTCTCCGCTGGCAATTAAAATCACCGGTTTTTTACATGCCCACGCCTCAAGCAATTTTGAAGGAACGGCATCAATTATTTGGGCATTTACCAATGGAACCAGTGCGACATCTATTTCGCTTATTATACCCGGAATTTTTTCTCTTGGCTGGCTGTCAAGGAAGGTTACATTCTTTAACCCAAGTAAGTCCTTCCGCTTTACCAGTTTCTCTTTTTCGACACCATCTCCGACTATTAAAAAATGAATATTTTCTTGTTCCTGCAGTGATTCCGCGGCAGAAATGATATTACCAATTCCCTGAGCTATACCTATCAGCCCAGTGTACGATACAACAAATTTCCCCTCCAGGTTTAACTTTTCACGCCAGTTATGATACTCGCTAGTTAGTTGGTCAAAATCAACCCCGTTGGGTATGATTGTATTCTTTTGGGGATCTTTAATTTCTTCCACTATCCGTTTCTTTTTGGAATGCGTGACAGGGAAAATTTTCCGTGCCCGGTTATAAAAAAAACGTGCAAGTTGACTGCTTATTCGAATCAGGGGATTATTTGTGTTAAACATCCCGGATTCGACAGCAATATCCGGCCAGATATCCCGGACATCAAAAACAAACGGGACTTTTTTAATGGTTGATAGGATATATCCGGATATTCCCAAAAATAATGGCGGTGAGGAGACAAGAACAACATCAAATGGACCTCGTAAAAACAAGGACTTTAATGTACTGCTTATTACAAATGAAAAATAGTTTAACATTCTTGAAATACCATTCTGCATGTGCGACGTGTAGCTCCACACCCGGTAAACTGTGACTCCGTCACAGCTCTCAACCGACTGAATTTGCCCCCGATATTCTTCAGGCACGATTCCATCAGGGTAGTTCGGGAACCCGGTAATTACTGAGACTTCATTCCCATATTTAGATAACCACCTGGCTAACCCGCGAATTCTCGCAGCCGCCCCTCCCATTTCCGGAGGATAATAATGTGATATAAACAGGATATTCATGTGAGGTTAATATCTGAATAGAAAAGATGGTCTCCGTTTAACGAAATTACCGCTAATCGGTATTAAATTAGTGAAAAACATTTGCTCCTTCTAAATTAATTGTACATAGTGCCCTTATCCCGGTATATGCTGAATCGAAGCAAATTCTTTTGCCGTTCCTGTCCCACCTTGGATGAAGATCGCATCTAACTACACCATTATATTCAATTGGCGAATATAATTCTGCTATATCTCTGCGTTCCTGCTGAATGATATTGTATAATATAAGATGTTGTTTCCGAAACCTGTTCGGATACGTATCAGTAATAAAAAAATTCCCAGACGGGGAAAACTGGGGATGGCCATCGGATCGAAATGCTTCCTCCCCCACGATTGTGTAATGATCCGTTCGGTCTTCAAACAGGTAATAGTTATCCCCTTCTTCCTTTTTGTTTGCATAGGCTAAAATCGTTTTTTCATCTTTCCAGGCGACATGAGTTACTGTCCCGTTCGCTTTGAAAAGATGGATGTCTTCACCGGTCCTGTCAGAAGAAAACATCCGGGTCCATATCTGTCCATTCGGCATTTTCCAACGATGAAAAAAAACAAATCTGTTCCCAGACGGAGAGAACAAGGGATGGGTAAAGTAATGGTATGCATCTTTCATAGAGGATGAAGTGTGATAATTATATAAATCTTTCAGGGAAAACAAAAAATGCGTTTCTTCCGTATCCAGGTTCATAATAGTAAGTCCGGCGGAAGCCGGTATATTCTCATCAAGGTTTTGTTCTGTCCCCATTGCGTACCCGTACGCCGGATCAGCTCGCCGTAACCTGTTAAAACTCAGACTAATTGCATATCTCCCTTTCGGCCCAACGGCAGCAATAGGCTCAGGATACCGGCGGAGTTCATCCCCGGCAGTATTGATCATTCTGGCAATGTGGTGTTCTCCGTCAAAATCATTGAAAATAATCCTTGAAGAGTTTCCCACCCACTGTAACATCGCCCCCATTTGCCAATTCCACGTCTTGGTAGATGCGACCTGAGTAAATTGTTCGTAATTTTCACCACCGAAGAAGCCCACCTGCATTCCATCATTTGGCCCGGGAATTTTCATTGGATGCACGAATTTATGCGCAAGTAACATTGAATTATCAGGCGACCACGGAGTCTTATCGTGAAATCCAAAAAAGTAGCCTTCCCTGGTTTTGATTGGGAATTCTGAGATTATATTGGTATTTGTAAATGGGGCAAGTAATCGTTGATATATATTGACAATACGTTTTTTTAAGGATGGATTATAACGGATTCTGTTATAAATCCATTTTTCCAATCGATTCATAATAAATTTCCGTCAAACTTGGTAATTTCAAACGGCTCACTGTATCCAAAAAATCGTGCTAAATCACCACATGTCTTACGAACTATCTGATAATCTTTATCAGAAAATTTACCCTTATACTTCTTATTAACCTCAGACCTTAAAGGATACCAACGATCCCTGTAATGGCTGCCAAATGGAATCTTATCTTCCTTATGAGGAAGCATTTTGGGCTCAAATTCCAAATCCAGATAATGACATAATTCATTTATTATTTTACCGGGATTTCTTATGAAGTCCTCAAATCGAATTAAATATATATTAATATTACAGCGCTTTATATCGTCTAGAACAGCCAGCATACTGTTTTTCCAGTGTTCAGTAGCAAGTTTCAATCGTTTTTCCCATGGTATATAATTTCTGTACCGCTTCATATCGGCAGCTTTCCCACTTGCAGCTCGTGGACATTCGATATAAGGATTCCGAGTCACAAGGATAAAATGAGGATTATTCGCGTGTAATATTTTATTAACTAAGGACACTTTAACGGTAAATACCTGGCTTTTATCAATAAACCTTGGTGAATCAGAAATACTATACCGCGCGAGCGTATATTTTAGTATCGATTTAAACCGCTTTTCAAGGTCAACAGTATAATCCAATTCCGTATTTCTATAGTATTGAATCAAGGGATCAGTTGCATAGGACCAGCTTCTTGGGGCCGTCAATACAGGATGGTGATACGGTTTATGGCGCAACCCTGTTAATTCACGGGGTAAAATTGGTCCTACCACATTTTGCATCTCATCAGCGCCACTCCAATAATTAGCATTCCCCGTAATTGAAACAACCTGATGGTTTCGCCTGAGAATTCTTGAAATAAGAGTAAGTCCTCCCCCCTGATTGCCAAGGAGAAAAATCGGGCGATCGATAGTAACTTTATGATAAAATTGTAATAGCCATGTCGGGTCAATCATCCAACTATTTCGGCGAAATAAATACCAAAATTCATTTAAAACCAATTCGTTGTTCCAATCTGAGTAATATTCGTTCTAATCTTGCAGATTATTTTGCGCTTTTCTGTGCATCAAGGGTCGCCTGGGTTACATCTATTATTTCTTCTAATGATATTGGCATACTATCACCCTCTTTTACCGAGTTTATAAACTCCGACACACAGTTTTTATGGCCCTTATCTTGTCTCCATTTATTAAATTTTTTAAAATCCTTCCATCCAAATCCTTTCATTTTTCTAAAATTATTTAATTGTAAAATTTTTCCTCCTGTAAATACTTCCAACCTTTCTTTTGGAAAACTTTTATGCCCATTGGCAAAATAATGGATTGTTCCAATAGACCCATCACCAAATTGTAATGTAATAGATACTTTGTCATCTTTCGTGCCGGATGCATCAACCTTTCCCAGTTTCACAGCGTCAACATTTGTTATTTTGCTGTCCGCGAGAAAACGAAGTAAATCAATAAAGTGGCAAGCTTCACCTATCACTCGACCACCACCGATATCCGGGTCCTGAATCCAATGTTCTTTTGGTATATATCCGGCATTTACTGTCATTATAAATGCTCTAGGTTCCCTTATAACTGATAATAGTTCATTTACTTTTTTAATAAATGGTGAAAACCTTCTGTTAAACCCAACCATTATTTGTGGGTTATCTTCTGTATTGAACAGCCGGACCAGTCTGTCCAGTTCAGGCTGAGAAATTGCGAGTGGCTTTTCAACGAAAGTTGGTTTCCCGGATTCAATGCTCTTTTCAACAAGTTCTGCATGGGTATCATGACGTGTGGTAATTATTATTGCATCGACTTCCGGATCCTGAAATATGTCCTCTGTATCGGTCACAGAATATTCGAAACCGTACTTTTTGCCCAAGTTTGTTGAATTTACTCCCGCCCGGGAAGCAATATACTTTAAATGCGCGCCGGTTTCACTGAGCGCCGGTAATAAAACTTTACCGGTATAATTACCGGCACCGATGACACCTATGGACACCGTACCTTTTTTATCAGAAACTACCGTGTCCTTATTATGAAGGTTTATTTTATTTTTTCTCTCTGTATTTGTGGGAGGATATGTTAGAACAACGCCCCGCGCCCCCTGGTTATTTCGAACAATCCTATAGGCTTCCTGGGCTTCATTAATTGCAAATTTATGAGTGACCAATTGTCCAACATCGAATCGGTTCTGACTGATTAATTCGAGTATTGCCTCGATATTTCGCTGTTCTGTCCACCTGACAAACCCGAACGGATAATCAAGCCCTTTCTCCTCATATTCAGGATCATATCGGCCCGGACCGTAGGAGCAGGATACCTGGAAAGTGAGTTCTTTTTCATAAAAGTCAGACCGGTTTAGCTGAAGGCCGGTTACACCGGTTAGTATTATCCGTCCTCTTTTACGAGACATTTTTGCAGCTTGGTGGACAGGTTTATCGCTGTCAGTGGCTGCGGCAATAATCACCCCGTCAATTCCCTTGCCATCAGTAAATAATAACGCAGAATGTACCGGATCTCCTTCGTTTGACATATTTATTCCAATTGCTCCAAAGCCTTCCGCAATCTTTACCTTTTGTTTGTTCAGGTCAATACCAATTACCTTACAACCACTCGCCAGTAATATCTGAACCGCCGATAATCCAACCAGTCCTAATCCGATGACAACAAACGTTTCTCCCAGTGTGGGTTCTGCAAGCCTGACTCCCTGCAGAGCAATTGACCCAATCACAGCAAATGCACCCTCAGTATCTGTTACGCCTTCTGGAATTTTCGCACAGAGATTTTTCGGGACTAATACAGTCTCAGCGTGTTGACCATTTGAGGCTACTCTATCGCCGATTTTAAAATCATTCACCCCCTCACCTACCGCAACGACTTCACCGGCACTACTGTAACCGAGTGGTAAAGGAGTACCTAATTTTGATTGAATAGCCTGAAACGTTGGAATGATACCATCAGTTTTAACCTTATTAATCACTTCACGGACTTTCTCCGGTTGTTGTCTGGCTTTCTCCAACCATCCAGCTTCGCCAAATTCAACAAGCATCCGTTCCGTGCCCAATGATATGACACTTGCTCTATTACTTATAAGTAGGTGGCCGGGTTGTACAGTTGGTTCAGGCACTTCTACGATATTGGTCTCGCCAGATTTCAAATCCTGTAAAATTTGTTTCATCATTTTACCTTAAATAAATAATTGAAAAATAATTATTACGAAAAATGAGCAATAATTATTTAGTTCAGAATATTATTAATCACATATGATAATTCATTTTTTCTTCTTTCGGGATAAAAATTCTCCAAAATCCGCTCTCTGGCTTTGTTGCCCATCTGAGTTTTTTTATTAAAATCATTCAATACCTCGGAAATAGATGCTTTGATCAATGCCGGAGTGCATTCCTCTAAAAGGATTCCTGCCTCCCCAACAACTTCTGGTACCGCTCCCACAGCAGTGCTTATCACAGGGGCGCCACAACTCATAGCCTCTGCGATAGCTAACCCAAAACCTTCGTATACACTCGGTTGCAAGTAGACAGCACAGGTTTGCATTAATTGTATTTTTTTTTCTTCACTGATTTCACCGATATAGTCCACATTATTTTCCAGATCCAACTCCTGTATTCTTTTTTCTAGCCATAGTTCTCCCGGAGCGTTCCGACCTGCGATAATCAGTTTTATCTCAGGGATTTCCTGTTTTACCAACCTTATAGCTTGTAACATTTGAGGAATACATTTCCTCTTTAATATTCTCTCTGTCATTCCACACAGAGTAAATAAAAACATCTCTCTTTCCTCGATAGGGTGATTCGGATAATATTTTTGAGTATCTACCGTGTGCGGAGAATAATACAAATTATTTAGTCCCCATTCTGCCTGCATTGCGTTCATCTCATTTTTGGATACGAGGATATTGGCATCCGTATTTTTTACCGCATACTTGATAAGCTTTCTTTGAAGCCATTTTCTCTGAAAAAATTCAAGGTCAAACCCCGGACACCGGAAATTAAAGGTGCCTGTAATAACAGTATGTATACCGAGTCTTCTGGCAAGAAACACCGGAAAAAATGCATAAGTCCACCACCAGATGAAGATGAGGTCGCAACTCCAATCAATTTCAGTTATTTTTGTAGCAATTTTAACAGTATGCCCTAATTTGTTCAAGAAATCGATATCCTGACGGTAAAACTCAATCAAATGTATATTCTTCAAACTAGTTTTTGCAAAAAAACAGATTTTCATGCATTTTGCCACAATTTTAAGGAATTGGCGTTCATTATTTTGTAAAAAGCCAGGTATGCTGGTGGTATAACCAACATGTAAAAAGTCGATTCATAAGTTGGTAGTTTGTTGAAATATAAATCGAAAAATGATACAGCCAAAAAGGCCATTAATAAACTATAAACCAGTTGGACCCCAATTGCGTATTTTACTCTGAGCGACCACACCCAAAAAAAGTTAATTATCGCTCCCAAAGAAAACATGAAGAACAGAGAGCCAAAAATCCCGAGATACATATAAAGCATACCGACAGCACCGAATACATTTGCATAGTGAAACATATTTAAATTATTTGAAACCGGAACCCAATTCCTTATTTGGATATTTACTAAATTTTCATCCAAAAGAATTGTTTTATAAATATTTATGGGGACTGCAAATATTTCTTTATAACTGAATATTGGATATTTTGTCCCTTCAATAATTTCACTAAAAGCTATCGGAGGACCAAATAAATAAGTGAAGAACAAGTTTAGAAATCTAATATTTGTTTCAATATCAAGGGCGTAATCTAAACCAACAACTAAAAATCCGAGATAATACGTTGCGCCAAAAAGGAAAAAGATAGCAAGCGAATATAAAAGAATCTTTCTAATTGAAAACTTTATAATGCCATTGATTAGGCAGAAAAAATATGCACCGAGGACAATTCCAAATATATGATACTTTACGAGTCTAATAAAAATTACAAAGAAAACGCCCAATAAAATAAAAAGGATATATTTCTTTCTATGAACTAAAAAGTCACCAACTAAAAATATAAAGGAAATCCGACCTAAATTTTGCAAGTGGGAAAGTACACCTGTACCATAGGCTTCATCAAATTCCTCCGAAGCGATATTAATGAAACCGCCCACTTCATTCAAGGATTGACGGAAATGAATTAGTCCTGCAACTACAGAAATAATAGCCAATATGACAAATAATGGTCTATATACTTCTAGTATTTCACGTATATTTTTTGAAGTTTCTGCTTCATCATTTATGTTTTTTTTTCCAATTAATAGAAATATTATCTGCCCACCTAAATAAAAGAAAATAAAATGCAGTATAACAATTACGGCGCTTAATAACGAAACCGGGAAATATCCAAAATGGATACCGACTAAATTTATGGAAGTAACGACGATAACATATGGCCATACCATGACACCAAATGGAGTCAGATACGTGCCAAACCGGTAGTAATCTGTTAGACTAACCCCACTGCAGAACGCAAGTAATACTATAGATGTGACTGCGGCTGACATTATATTTTAAGCAAAAACCTCTTTCATATAGAAATATAGTTCTTTTGAAACAGTATCATTTTTTGATGAATAACTGAATAACAGATATATATATTTCATAAGTACTTTAAATGGAAGACTGTATTTCATCTTTAAAAACAGTACGATATACACTACAAACCCAATTCTCCAAATGTGCCAGTAAAATCTGTTATAATGAACTTTCAAATCGATAGATCGGTTTAAATGATGTATAAATGCATTCGGTAAATCATTATTAAAAAATACTCTGCTCTTTGACCGGCCAACTTTATGGTAAATTTTTGTGTCAAGAACTGCAGCCATTCTTACATTATTTTTTTTCATTCTAAGACTTAATTCATAATCTTCCTCGCCAAGAAAAAATCTTTCTGACAACAATCCATACGTCTTGAAGACTGTACTTCTCGCCATGAGTGCACATCCGGTAATAAAAGTAATATCTTTATATCCCCGGGGATGTTTTAATGATAGTTCATCTTTAAATAAATACTTTCTCCCTCCTGTCCATGTGAGATATCCGCCACAATTCCAGATATATTCGGGTTCATCATAGTAATTAATTTTTGGCGTACAAACCTGATAGTGAGAATTGGATTCCATGAAGTTCATCAACATTTTTATTGAGTTTGGTTCGACTGTGGTATCGTTATTTAAGAGCATCGCATACTCATATCCCTCTTCCAAGGTAAAATCCAATGCCGCATTATTCCCTGCTGCAAATCCCAGATTGCTTTCGTTTTCTATCAGAACGATATCGTTAATTGAACCCGAAACTTTACTTTCAAACACAAATTTTCTTTCAAAGCTATCTTCTGCCCGCCTTACGTTTATAATATTTAAGGGATCCAAGTTATCCTTACTTTTCATTTCCCTCGTTTCCATCCATTCTCTAATATTTTGTACAGAACCGTCAGTAGAACTATTATCTACTATTATTATTGTGAAATCACGGTAAGACGACAAGATTAAAGATTCTAAACATTCGACTGTATCTTTCCACCCATTCCAGTTAAGAATAATAACTGCCAAATTCCGTAGGGATTTAATAGAATTATTCAGCGGGTACTCCTGTTGTATAATTGCCCAATTAACGAGGTGAATAGGTCTCTCTCATTTTCATTAAGAAACCTATACCAGCTAAATACTCCGCTGGCAGCGAGGATAATAATTATGCTCAACACCTCAGCAATTCTTATCGTTATAAACATATTAATCGTAAAGAACAGCACTCCAATAAGCAGGAGCAGAGCGAGTTCACCATAAATTTTTTGTTCTTTTATGTATGCTATCGGTATGGAATACACTTTAAAACTATATATAAATAATAGTATCGCATCAAATATTACGCGAACCAACCATGCGATAGCTGCTCCCTCGAGTCCAAATAATTTTGTACCCTGCCATAACAAGAGTAAATATAGAGGAAATTCAATGATGTGGAATTTCGCCGGTAAATCTGGTCTCCCTATCCCCTGTAAAAAATTAAAGGGCACATACGCGACTGAATTAATAATAATGCCAATAGTGAAGATCCTGGTAATCACTGTGGCGTTTTCAACAAATGTTTCACCAAGCCAAATATCCAGGATAAACGGGGCAAAATAGAATATTACAAGTGCAATAAGCCCGGTTGGTAAAAGTGTGTATTTAATAGCTCTGCCAAACAGTGAAAATACCTGGGAATTTTGTTTTTTAAATGCCCGGGAACTGAATTCAGGAAAAATAGATTTCATTAATCCTATTGGGAAAATGCGTAGTCGGTTAATTGCGTCATATGGCACAGTATAATACGCTACAACGGAAACTGTTAATATGGATCCGATAAAGAACCGGTCTATATATACCAAAACCGGGCTGATTATTCCTGTAACTGTCACCCATCCACCAAATGATAAGAGTTTCTTCAATACCAGGGAATCAAAAGTAAATTTTCTGCGAATAACGGGAAATGTCTTCAGGTTAAATACTAAATAAATGATAGCCCCAGCTGTGCGTGTAATAATAATTGCGACCATGACTTGTGGTAAATTCAAACCAAATGGTAATGAGAGAGCGGGGAGAACAAAGTTAAGTATACTATTGGGTATAAATACAATATTGACCAGGTCGAATCGTTGAGCCGCAGCCAAGGCCCCCCGTAAGCTTGTAGAGATTAAGATCACCGGTAAAGCCATTCCAGCTAACCTAAATGAAACAATCGCAGCGGAAACGAATTCCTGGGAGATATCCAGCACCGAGTTGACCAGTAATGGTGTAACAAAAAAAACGACCGCTGCACCGATTATACCCAGAGAAAAACTAATAATTGCTGCCGTCCATATAATGGAAGCAATTGAAGGATGGTCCCTGTTCTCCGCAATTTCAGCAACGAATTTTGTGGTCGACCGTGCCAACCCAAAATCCAAGAGGGCGAAGTATCCGAGAATTACCCATATTATTGAAAATATTCCAAATACCTCAGTACCAAGGCCTTTAATAGCTATTGGTATGGCGAATATTCCAACTACTAATGGAATAACCATCCCAAACAAGTTCAGGAAACTATTCTTCGCTAATAGCTTCCCGGTTACTGAGTTGGACTTCTCCATTTAATCTGTCTGATTAGTACGATACAGTGATAATAATGTGGGCTTCACTAAAATATAAAGTGCCGTAAAGACGATGCTCATAAAGCTATAGAAAGCGACCATAATCATTCGCTTCGGCTTATATTTTTTTATAGGAAACGATGCAGTATCCAATACTTGTATAGTAGGGGTATCGCGTGCTTCCTGGATCTTCGCCTGTTCATATTGCTGGGTTAAAAATTTGTAGAGTTCATTTTGGAGCTCTACCTCTCTTTTCAAGCGAAGATATTGAGTACCCAGCTTTGGCACGTTAGAAAATTGGGGAAAAAGCCGTGTACTATCAATCTCCCCTTTTTTCATCTCATTCAACTGTGTTTTTAATTCATCAACCTGGTGGCGGACGCTTATTACTTCAGGGTTGGAATCTTCTAACAACGTTGATTTCACTTCGAGTTCGACTTCTGATGCAATCAATTGAGCCTTGAGTTCCGCAGCTGCCTGTATTGCCGCCTTTGTCTGTTCATCTATTGCCATCACACCGTACTTTTGTTGAAATTTCTTGAGTTTCTCTTCGGCCTCCCGCATCTCTTGGATATTTTGTCTATATCGTTTTTCAATTAATTGCCGCTGAAACCTCGCTTTTTCGGTTTTTAATTTCGTATTAATCTCATCCAGCCTGTGGATGAACACACTCACAATATCCTGTGATAAATGCCGGGCCTCGTCATCCTCGAAATCATCTGATAACCATTCTGTCCCTGCATCCGCACTGATACTAATCGTCCCCTCTTCATTCTCTTCAAAATACGTGCTGCTACTCAACGTTCTGACAGCCTCTTCCATGTTTTTCGAGTCATATACTTCAATTAAATTGAGACTGTCAATCGTACTCTCCATTAAAGATCTACTTTCCAGGATCGCGAGTAGAGTCCCTGTCTCACTATCCCCGCCACCAAATAGGTTCAAACCAGGTATTTGAAAATTTGTCATCGACTGGAGCATTCCCAATCCCTGAGTTGGCGAAGGAGGGATAATAGTGGCATGTGAACGAAAAGTCTTCGGCAATGATAATGCTAGTAGAGAGGATAAAATGGCGACAATAAAAAAATTAAGCGCGAATAATTTCCACCGTTGAATAAATAAAATAAGATTTTGTACTAACGTATCACCCCCGGCAGACTGATCCCGGTCAAAAGTCACGTGTTTATCTCGTAATTCTTTTATTATTTTAATAAAACGGTCTGGAGTTGTCCCAATAGATGAGCTAACCTTTTTTAATTTTTCAGGTTTATTAATTATATCTGTATCCTTATTAAATTCAACAAGCACAGACATCTCTAACTTTGTAAGATCAGACATAATCTAAACCAATCCTAAATTTTAATTTTTCCCTTATTGGGTTGCAGCAATATATGTCAATACTACTGAAGCAACGCTAGTAACAATTTCCAATACCGATATATCCCCGACAAAAACAGACCGTCTCGACTCCGGTACAATAATTTTATCACCGCGGCGCACTTCCAAATCTGTACCGGATTCTCTTGTGCCATCCTGGTGAATGACTTCAGTCCGGTTCAGTGCACCGGCCGGTGTCACACCGCCGGCAAGGGCAATATAATCCGCGACGGTAAAATCAGGTTGATACGAAAATCGTCCTGGTTCGTAGACAAACCCGTTTACCGTAACGCCTCTGATTGTTTCCAGTTCGATTTCATCGCCGGGTAACAGATGAAAACTCCCCTCATTGGCATAGAGGTCCAAGACAATAGGTTCGGTCTCTCCCTGTCTGAATATGGTGGCCTGATTGACATCAACAGAGCGTACATATGTTTCGTAGTAATCTAAGAATTGTTGCACGGTTTGCCCTGGTTTTAGGGGATACAGACCCTGGTTTTCAAATCCTGTGCGGACAAGTACCACCTGATCAGTAATATTTGCAGTCGGCACTATTATTCGATCTCCAGCCTTTAAAACAGGATTGTGTTCCAGATTACCAGAACGCATAAATTCCATAAGATCCAATTGCACCGTATCACCACTCTGGGGAATGAGTGTGACGTTATATGGATACGCTCTGTCTGTGAGACCTCCAGCCTTATTAATCAGGTCAAATGCTCTGTCTATAGCCCGAATATTATATTTTCCGGGTTCGGCAACCGCCCCGCTGACAAAACAACTTATTAACCGAACTCTCGTTAAATTAATATTAACGGTTGATACTTTATACTTCGCCTGTATTAACGCGGTCAATTCCTTTTCTGCTTGCTGTAATGTTTTGCTGCGAACATTTATCTTACCAACAGACGGGACCATGAGATACCCAGCCGGTCCCACCTCCGCCTGATATTGAAGCGACTGGTTTGCAAATATGAAAATGGCAAAGGCATCACCCGGGCCCAATATATACTGTTGCGGGTCTATCGGGGCTTCCATTCCACCGGTTAATGATTGTGCTTGTTGCTGCTCAGTCATTATCTGTTGTTGCCGGATGGCCTCTTCTTTCCTGTCCGTTTCTTCTTCCTTGGTTAATCCAAAGCGTTGCGCGAACAACGGGTTCCAACTCAACAGCAGGAAAAATATTAGTAAAGGCCCTAATTTTCTCATCAGTTTGCCGCCCCCAGTTTAATTACATTTTCCGGCCGATCCTTATCTTTGAAATTCAAAGCATTTCGTGTGTCAATGACTAATTGACTTTTCTCGATGATTTCATCGTTGTCGAAGGTCGAATGGTCCGTTGCAAGCACAACACAATCATATTCTGCGAACATTTCACTCGAATATTCAATAGAATCCATGGCAGTGCCGTCTAATCGAATTGAGTCGATAAACGGATCATAATATTCGACATTTGCCCCCTTTTCCTGGAGCAGCCGGATTATATCCAGAGCCGGTGACTCCCGGACATCGTCAATGTTTTTTTTGTACGCAACGCCGAGTACAAGAATGTTAGCTCCGTTTACACTTTTTCTGTAACGATTTAACCCATCCATAACCAACTGAACAACATGGTATGGCATCTCTGTATTAATCTCTCCCGCCAGTTCAATAAACCGCGCCTTATAGTCCAGTGTCTTCATCTTCCAGGCAAGATAATGGGGATCGATAGGAATGCAGTGCCCTCCGAGTCCGGGGCCCGGGTAAAACTTCATAAATCCGAACGGTTTGGTATCGGCAGCATCGATGACTTCCCAGATGTCCACGCCCAGCTTCTCAGCCATGATAGCCATTTCATTGACAAGTCCGATATTAATAGACCGGAAGGTATTTTCCAACAATTTTACCAGCTCAGCAGCCTCTGTGGATGACACGGGCACTATCGTTTCAATAACTTCCTCATACAGAAGTTTCCCAAGTCGGGTACATTCTTCGGTAATTCCGCCAAGTACTTTCGGAGTGTTTTTGGTGTGATAGGTCTTGTTGCCCGGATCCACGCGCTCAGGGCTAAATACCAGATAGAAGTCTTCGCCAACTTTTAACCCGCTTTCGGATAAACGTGGCAGGACAAGCTCCCGGGTGGTGCCCGGATAAGTGGTGCTTTCAAGCACGATTATCAGGTCATCATGCAGATGCTTTGTGATTTCGTCAAGGGCATTCAGAATAAAGGAAACATCCGGATCTTTTAACTTGTTTAACGGCGTTGGGACACAAATAGATATGGCATCAATATCCCCGATGGCACTGAAATCGGTGGTTGCAGACAATTTCCCCGTGTCTACCAACCCCCTGAGTTCCGAGTCAGACACATCCTGGATGTAATTTTTCCCGGCATTGATCTTGTCCACCTTGGATTCATCAACATCAATCCCTACGACCCGAAAACCGGCTGAGGCAAAATCCACCGCCAGGGGCAATCCGACATAACCCAGTCCGACAATACCTACTACTACTTCACGATTTTTGATTCGTTCTTCATACGTCATTGTACTCTTCAATCCTGTTCTGCTGACAATTCCATGTTATAATGTGCTTTATAGTATTCGAGAAATTCACCGCTTTTCAGCGGTCGCCACCACGATTCACTCTGCTGATACCAGTCCACTGTGTTTTGCATTGCTTCCTGAAATCCATCATCCCCACGATATTCAGGATCCCATCCCAGGGAGGAAAGCTTCTCGGTATTCAAAGCATATCGACGATCATGCCCCTGGCGATCCCGGACATATTTAATAAGCGAATCATCCTTGTCCACTGCGCTTAATATTGCTTTGGTTATTTCAATATTTTGCTTTTCGTTACCCCCGCCGATATTATAGGTTTCCCCGTGCTCCCCGTTTTCTACAAGAAAGCAAATAGCATCACAATGATCCTCTACATACAACCAGTCCCGTACGTTCTTCCCGTCCCCGTATAACGGTAGCTGTTCATCATCGATGGCGTTTGTAACGAATAAGGGGATCAGTTTTTCCGGATACTGGTACGGCCCAAAATTATTGGACGCCCGGGTGATTATGACAGGCAATTCGTAGGTTTGCGAATACGAATATGCCAGCCGATCAGCCCCTGCTTTGCTTGCGGAATACGGATTCCGGGGCATGAGCGGATCGGTTTCACTGAATGTTCCGTCCTCGATGCTGCCGTATACCTCGTCCGTGGAAATTTGGATAAACTTCCCAATCCCATGGGACTTTGACGCTTCCAGTAACCTGTATGCACCATAAATATCCGTCTCGATGAAGTCATCCGGCGCACCAATTGAACGATCGACATGGCTTTCCGCCGCAAAGTTCACCAGTACGTCCGGCGAATATTCCCTGAATAGTTCGTCAACCAGGTTTTTATCACAAATGTCACCTTTGACAAAGTGATACCGCTCGGAATCCTCTATATCCCGCAGGTTTTCCGGGTTGCCGGCATAAGTCAGTTTATCCAGATTTAGTATTTGGATATCAGGGTATCTATTATGAATAAATCGAACGTAGTTACTCCCGATGAATCCGCATCCACCGGTTACGAGAAAGGTCTGGTTTGTAATTTTCATCGGTTTTTCCGCTCCCAATCGTAGGGGATTTCCTCGGTATCGTACGGCATGCGGTACTCGTCGGGATTGTCGTGGTTGTATGGTTCGCTCACGATGCTAATGACCATTGATTCCTTCTCGGAGATGCCCTTCCATCCATGACACACGTACTGAGGAATACTCACGATCATCATGTTATGTTCCCCGATAAAAAACTCGTTTATCTCACCGTAGGTTGGGCTGTCCTCCCGTTTATCATACAGGACGAGCTTAATCATACCGGACACGCAACACACCGCATCGTGTCGCTGGGTTTTGTGATAATGCCAGGCCTTTACTACCCCGGGATAATTGGTCGTCAGGTATACCTGCCCAAACTCGGTAAACATCTCGTCGTCATTTCTCAGGATTTCAAACAGTCGTCCCCGTTCATCCGGAATGACCTTCAGCTGCTTGGTTTGAACTCCTTCAATCATGCTAATTTCTCGCTGTACGTTTCACGGCCGACACAGGCATATTTAAACCCTGTTTTACGTACCGTATCAGGATCATAAAGATTTCTCGCATCCACCATATTGGGTTCACGCATAAGTGATTTCATTCGTTGCAGATCAAGCCCCCGGAACTCGTTCCATTCGGTCAGGATCATCACGGCATCGGCGCCCCGCACACTCTCATAGATATCATCGAAATATTCAAGGTTCGGGTGACGTTTTTTCATGGATTCCATCGCCACCGGATCAAAGGCCCGTATCATAGCACCGGACTCCTTCAATTTATCAATGATAGGCAACGCCGGGGACTCCCGTACGTCATCAGTTCTTTGCTTGAATGCCAGTCCCAACAGCGTCACGGTTTTTCCCTCCAATTCCGGCATCATCTTTTGCAACTTAGAAAACATCCGCATCTTTTGTGATTCGTTTACACGGGTCACTGCATCAATCAACCGTGCATCGTATCCCACATCCCTGGCAATCGCGGAGAGCGCCTTCACATCTTTGGGAAAACAGGACCCGCCATACCCGGGACCCGGGTGCAGAAATTTCGGCGAAATCCGTCCATCCATTCCCATGGTTTTGGCCACCATATGCACGTCCGCGCCAACGCCATCACAGATATTTGCTATTTCGTTGATAAAAGTAATTTTAGTTGCAAGGAAGGCGTTGGAAGCATATTTGATGAGCTCAGCGGTGGGCACATTAGTAAAGACAAAGGGGGTTTCGATAAGATACAGGGGACGGTAAATATCCTGCATCACCCCATGCCCGTCTTCGGTTTCCGTTCCGACAACCACGCGGTCCGGATGCATAAAATCGTAGACAGCCGAGCCCTCCCGAAGAAATTCCGGGTTACTGATTACCTCAAAACTGCTACCGGGGGCTGCTTCCTCTTCGATGATTGCCCGAACCTTCTTCCCTGTTCCGACGGGTACAGTGCTCTTGGTGACAATAAATTTATGCCCATTGAGATTTTGACCAATGGTACGGGCAACGCTATATACGGCGCTTAAATCCGCTTCCCCGTTCTCCGCACTCGGCGTACCAACCGCAATAAATATGACCTCTGCGTCCTGAATTTCCCGCGGTATGTTCGTTGAAAAACTAAGCCGGTCGCTTTGAACGTTTTTCTTCACCAACTCCAACAACCCGGGTTCCCATATTGGTAATTCCCCGTTTTGCAGGATCTCAATTTTTTCATCATCAATATCGAGACAGGTTACCTCATTGCCGAAATCGGCTAATCCGGTACCGCTGACAAGCCCCACATACCCTGTTCCAATAACCGCAATTTTTTTCACATGATACTCCGATAGTTAACGAAGAGATTTCCTGAATTTATGATATGTATACGAGCGGAAATATTAGAAAAGTCCACCTTGAAAGTCAACACCTGAAGCGGTTTTCCTCTCCATCCTCACTGCCTCCTACCAAAGGGGTGTTATTGTTTTACCGTGTTATAGTGTTATAGTTAAATATTGTGATAAGGCTTGGGGCCAAAGTACATTGCCCAGCTTGTTGGTAGTTCCCACTTTAGTGGATATTCGTTTGTGGTTTGAAGTTCGTAATTACTGTTCATTATTTTTAATTGAACATTTCCTCATCAAGGTAGTCTTTCGCACAATGAACAACCAACAACGAACTACTCACACGTTATTTTGTTCTCCTTCAACCCAAACGGGCTTTCTTTGTCCCACGTCTCACGGGTAATTGATCACGCGGCTAAAGCTGCGATTACCAACAAATAATATTTTTCCTTCTCCCTTATCCCTTTTTTCTCTACAGAATGCCATTTCGCCGGCGCAACCACCAATCAAATCCGAAGAGGATTACCAGTAATGCCCAGAACCAATATGCCCGTCTCAATGCGAATGTATGCTGTTCCGATGCATATGTTGCCGGCCGGCCGGCATATTCGGTAACCGGGAAATTGGCTATTGAATGCAAATACTCTCCTCTTGTTTGTTCACTCAGGGCTCGAAGTCTGCCGGGCTGCCCCTTGCGGTCCAGCAATTCATAATTCAATTCAGGGACTGCGATAGGTTCCGAGAGGTGATCCAGCGTATCGGTCGATGTATATGCCCTGGTTCTTAACCGATATGTACCTGGCTGTCGCACATGCACCCGCAACCGGTAATTCTCCTCATGTTTGGAATACAAATTACGCTGTAAAACCGTGCCGGTCGAGTCCAGCAATTCCCCCCAAACCCTTGCAACATCAGCTGGCTCCAGAGATGGTTTAAACACTTGGGCCCCAGCCGTAATCCGGTTATTTCTTCCGATATCCACTGTAACCTGTAAACGCTGAAAATCAGTGTCACGGAGTAACCAGAAAAACAACTGTTCCATCACCCGGGTAAACGAGTTCACCTGGTTTCCCGGAGAATAGGCAGATTCCTGAGCTGCAAACGTCCATCGCCAGAGATCCCGGGCAAATATTGTAATTATCCGCCTTTCTGACTGCATTTCGCGGGTTATGGCCGGCAAATCGCTCTCAGATGCTATTAACAGCGGTATCCCCTTTACAGCATTGCCTGTATTGAGAATCCAGACAGGCGGCAATTTATCAAACGATACAGTATTCCGGAGCGCGGAGAGCGGATTATTCTGCCGCCCGGACAGTACCACATTTGCCTCCAGCCAGCTTCTGTTTCCGGTGGTTCTCAATTGCTCATGAGGGATGTCTCCACGTGAACCCACCTGATAAATTATCTTATCGAAGACTCCGGTCGCTGCAATGTCCTCATATCCCGGGGGGGTTCCTATCACATAGACGATATCTGCGCTGTCGGCTTTCCCTGCAATATCCTCTACCGGGTCAAGATTTGTAAAGGAGGCAGCCTCTTCGAATCGCTCTAATTCCTGTATGGTCTTTACAAGAAATCGAGTCTCCAGGGACGGCGCTTCACTCAAAATATTTATATTATACCGAGCCGGTTTGACCGAAATCCTGCTGTGTGCTTTATTATTTAGCGTATTTTTTTCACCAACAACAGAATCGCTCACTGCAGCGAGCTGATATTCACCGGGTTCAGTAATATGCAGCGGTATTTGAATCCTCTTTGAGTAATTACCCATCGGTAGCGGAACGGTGGTTTTTTCGGAAACAGCGCTCCCCTGCACTTCCACCATGGCTGTATCATCGTTGGACAGGTTCTGTACTCCCAGAGTAACGCTGGCATTGATTGAATCACCTGCGTAGGTATAAGCCGGAATTGTAAACTCCGAAATTTCAATATCGGGAACGGCTGTCGTATCACCGGTAAAAACTGTAAAAAGCGGGACACTCCGATTTTCAAGCACAGATTGCGGAGCGGGTCCGCTGTTATGTATGCCATCACTCAAAATAACTGCAGCCAGTATATTTTCCGATTGGCGGTGGTCTGTAATGTATCCTAACGGTGTACTGAGGTCTGAACGATTACCGGCAAAATTGAGATCCCCCTCGTCCCCAACGGGGTACACATCATCCGCAAATCCAAAGGTTTTGGTGGTTATTTTTCCTCCGGCTTCATTTATCAATTTTTTGAAAGTGTTAACCGTGTCCATTACCTCAACATTAAACCGATCCATACTCTTGGAATTGTCCACAAACACCGCAATTGACGGGGAAATTTTATTCCGTTCGGTCCACTGCACCCGAAAATCGGATAACAGCAAAACAATGCCGACTACTGTCATAAATCTGAATAGCCGGATCAGCAGTGCATGGGTCGTGTTGGGGATATCCCGGAGATATTGAGTAGACCACCACCAAAACACGATCGCCGCGACGAGGAGGCCAAGAGTCAACCATCCTGAAAAAGTTTGGATCGAGAACATCAGCTGGTGAATATCGGTGACGAGATGCTAATACGAGGCATAGCAGTTATATCCAATGACGATGACTGGCCATGGCGAAATCCTTCCCATCCTGCGTAGGCGATCATGGCACCGTTATCAATACACAGGGATAAATCCGGATAGTACAACTCTAAGCCAAAGGCATCACGCAAGTCATCCATGGTGCTTCGCAGTTGCGAGTTCGCAGCAACCCCGCCTGCAAGCGTAACAGCCGTTATTTCTGTCTCTTCCACCGCTTTGCGGATTTTGGTGGTCAGGGTGTCCACCACGGCAGCCTGAAAACTGGCACAGATATCCAGAGTTTGCTTCGCACGCGTTTCAGCATCCATTGGCTGTATTGTATATAACACTGCCGTTTTCAACCCGGAGAAGCTAAAATTCAGGTCGCCGCTGTCGGATAATCCCCGTGGAAAATCATACCGTTCAGCACTGCCAACTCTGGCAAACCGATCAACCGGCGGGCCACCAGGATATCCCAACCCCAACAACCGGGCGACTTTATCAAACGCCTCCCCCGCCGCGTCATCTATGGTCGTGCCCAGAATGTGGTAATCGTCATATCCGTTCACCTGTATAATCTGGGTATGACCACCGGAGACTAAGAGGCAGAGAAACGGATACTCCAGCGCATCATTGTCAATAAAATTCGCCAATAAATGCGCTTCAATATGATTAATTCCGATGAACGGGAGTTTATAGCGCAGGGCCAACCCTTTGGCAAAGTTCATCCCGATAAGCAATGCTCCCATGAGTCCCGGCCCGGCGGTTACGGCGATCCCGTCAATATCCGATAATTCCCGGTCAGCAGTTTCAAGTGCCTGGGTAGTTATACTCGCCAGGATTCGCTCGTGCTCTCTGGAGGCCATTTCGGGTACCACCCCCCCGTACTCCGAATGGATCTGCTGGGAAGCGATGATATTACTCAATACTTTCCCGTCATCCACCACTCCCACCGAAGTCTCGTCGCAAGAAGTCTCGATGCCAAGGACGGTATGTATAGTGTCGATTTTCAATTGGAATTATCGCCTGACCACCATGACCTCGACCCGGGCCGGCGACATATCCCTGTAACGAAGCACCTGTTCCTGGATCTCAACGTGAGGTACATATTTGTTCTTTGTCGGCTGCCAATCCTCCGCATAATCGAAATAGACGTCGATGTCACTGGGCTTCAATTCATAAATGTATTTGGATCCACCTTCAACTGTCAAAGAAATCGTGGAAGGGGCAGTCGTGACCCGCAAATTACTGGGGACATTTCTTGCCTCTATCGTGATATCGGTGATCCTTCGTTCGCTGATTGGCTGAACCTCAGCAGAATACCGGACATTGCTTACCGCCGCATCGATTAACTCCGGCTCCGGAAAGCGTATGCGGGCTGTCCCGTCAATATTATTATCCACCTGGGCAAGCACAACCTTCTCCGTAATCACCGAGTCTATCTCCCGCACCCGGGAAACCGGGCCCCGGATTCTTACACTGTCGGGGACGATACTCACCGGTCCAACCTGGGTATACCCCGGTGTCAGATTGACCTCAACCTGGTGAACCACCTTCACCTGTTTGACCGCCATCTTATCCAGCGAGATCTCCACCCGCTCCGGCGAGACAATTTCCACAAGTTCGAGGTTTAATCCCCTGGGAATAATGAAATTATCGGGATGGTCTGCCACGTATTGCGGGAGGTAGAACTGTTCAGCAGTATTGATCCGGCGGACATCCAGGCGAAGCGCCATATCGGAATAGGCCAGAGACAATTTAGTTTTAAAATAGGTAATCCCTGTCCCCCGCAATCTGGCCCTGACTTTTTCCGGTACTTTTTCCGCGAGAGTTTTGCCTGGCTGGACATTGATTACCTCCAGCGGAACACGCATCTCGTACACATACGTATTTGAGGTAACCACATATAACCAAAGCAAAATCGCCAAAAGCAATGACCCGATTTTGACGCCGCGGTCAACCCGAAAAAACTCGACCAGGTCATTCCAGAATTGGTGCAATGTCTCTTTCACCGTCACTCACACTTCTCTGTTGCAGGTTATCTTCAAATCGCAGGAGATTGCCGGTCTAGGGAGAATCTTATGAAATCGTATAATAAATTCCCAAAATGAGAAAATGGGGACCAGAGATGGTCCCCACTTCCTCAACTACATCGATGTTTTCAGGAGGACATGTGACACCAGTATCTCCGGCTCAACTTTACCTCCGGACGAATCATACCAGGATGCTACTCTTTTTCTTCTTCGTCCTCATCATCCGCTTCGGCTTCCTCGTCCCCGGAGTCCTCATCCGGTGCTTCTTCAGATTCGTCTTCGTCATCGTCATCGGAATCCTCTGCTCCGGCATCTTCGGCCTTCTCAGTTTCATCGTCCTCTTCGACCGAATCCGATTCATCATCCTGCTCTTCCTCGGCGCTGGCTTCTGCTTCCTGTTCCTCCTCAGAGTCCTGTTCCGCAGATGTGGATTCCTCAGCTGCCTCCTCTTCCTCAGCGGTCTCTTCACCCTCTTCAATTGTCCGGCGCACTTCTTCCGGAATATCGATTTTTTCGGCAACGTCTTCTTCCTGTGTCTTCAGGAACATATCGACATCGTGACGTTCCTTATCCTGGATGAATTCATCCCTTGAGAGTACGATCTTTTTATCGTCCTCATTGATGTCGATGACTTTCAGTTCCATTTCGTCGCCGACCTGGACATTCTGAGTCATCTGCTTCCGGTCTTTTTTCGGAATGTGCGAGAGCGGAACGATACCTTCCACATCCAATTCAAGATTCACAATGATACCTTTATTCAGGATGCGCTCGACTTTGCCGTTCGTCGTCGTACCGATAGAGTATTTTTCCTTGATCTTCGGCCACGGATCTTCCTCCACCTGTTTGAGACCAAGCGAGATTTTCCGTTCATCCTTGGAGACATCCAGCACCTTTACTTCAACTTCCTCGCCCTTGGAAAGAAGTTCCTTCGGATGACGGATCTTGCGGGTCCAGGACATATCCGACACATGGATCAGTCCGTCGATGCCTTCTTCCAGTTCCACAAAAGCGCCAAACTGTGTCAGGTTCCGTACCACGCCGGTCACGATGGATCCTGGCTCGAACTTTTTCTCGATTTCTTCCCAGGGATCCGGTTCTAATTGTTTGACTCCGAGGGAAATCTTTTGTTCAGCCGCCTGGATATCAAGGACCTTCACCTCGATTTCCTCACCAAGTGAAAAGACTTCCGAGGGGTGCTTGATATGCTTCACCCATGAGATTTCGGAAATATGAACCAGTCCTTCGATTCCCTTTTCAAGTTCCACGAAGGCACCGTAATTGGTAATACTGACCACTTTTCCGGTCACCACCGAGCCAACAGGATATTTTTCCTCAACACTATCCCAGGGATGGGGCTGGAGCTGTTTTAATCCGAGCGAAACACGTTGTTTCTCCTCGTCGTAGTCGATGACCATAACGTCAATGACTTCTTCAAGGTCGACCACTTCTGACGGGTGATTGACCCGGCCCCAGGAGAGATCCGTAATGTGGACCAGTCCGTCAATGCCACCGAGATCGACGAACACGCCAAAGTCGGTGATGTTCTTTACGCGGCCCTGCAGAACCTGCCCAACCTCGATATCCTTGAGGAGTTCCTTGCGGCGTTCCTTGAGGTTTTCTTCCAGAATCGCTTTCCGGGAGAGCACCACGTTTTTCCGCATGTCGTTAATTTTAACAATCTTGAAATTGAAGGTCTGGCCGACATACGCATCGAAGTCCTGAATCGGGCGGACATCGATCTGAGAGCCGGGCAGGAAGCAGTTCACGCCGCTGACGTCGACCATCATACCGCCTTTGACGCGGCGGACAATGGTCCCTTCGACTTCTTCGTCGTTTGCAGCGGCTTCGCTGACTTTTTCCCACTGTTTCATAAAGTCAGCTTTGCGCTTCGAGAGTATCAGCTGACCGTCATCGTCTTCCAGAAAATCGATATAGACATCGACTTCATCGCCGGGCTGCGGCAAATCTTCGCCCTCGAATTCTTCAATGGGAATTAATCCTTCGGCCTTGAATCCGATATCCACCACGACTTCGCGTTCGTTGACGGACAGGACGCGGCCTTCGGTAATCTGATTTTCGCCAATGTCGGTTAATGTATCTGCCAGGAGCGAGCGGAGCTGTTCTTCCTCTTCATCAACTTCTTCTCGTTTTTCCTGCAAATCATCTTTGGGTATTGTCCGAATATCATCAAGATCGAGGATGCCGAAGTTTTCCGGATGTCCGTTCTCTTCCGAATCGTCTGATAATTCCTCTGCTGCCGGTTCTTCTTCCACCGACTCTTCGGTATCAGCGTTTCCGGTTTCGGGTTCTTCTTTCACTTCGTCAGCTGATTCTTCAGCTGCGCCGTCTTGTCCTTCTTCTTCGACTTGTGTTCCCTCGTCCTGGATTTGTTGTTTTTCTTCTTCACTCATGAAGAGTAACCTCCTGTGCTTCCTTCTCCTTCACTCGCTGGACAATTAAGTCCACCTGGTCTTCAATGGAAAGGTTGGTTGTATCAATCAGTATCGCATCATCCGCCGCACGAAGCGGAGATTCTTCACGCTGCGAATCTCGCGTATCCCGATTGATGAGTTCTTGTTTAACGGTTTCGTACTCCACGTCAATTCCCTGTTCCGCCAGCTGGTCCTGCCGCCTGTGTGCCCTGATGTCGATATCAGCATCCATGAAAAACTTGAGATCGGCGTTTGGGAGTACCCGGGTACCGATATCACGGCCTTCCATGACGACACCGCCCTCGTCGGCGAGCGATCGTTGCAAATTTACCAGAATGGCGCGAACGCCGGGAATTTCACTTACAGGTCCCACTGCCTTGTCGATGTATGGTTCGCGGATTTTGTCAGTCACATTTTTGCCATCCAGCAATACTTCCAACCGGTCGCCGGTTCGCGTAAACTGGATCTGGACCTCTGCAGCCGCTTTTACCACCTGTGATTTATCCTTCATCGGGACGTTGTTATTGAGAACATGGAGAGTTATCGCCCGATACATGGCGCCGGTATCAACATAGGTATACCCCAGTTGCTGTGCGCTCATGCGGGCGGTAGTACTTTTTCCTGATCCTGACGGACCATCGATAGCTATGGTTAGTTTTCTTTTCATTTAGCTTTGGAATTTAGAAGATTCGGTTTTCGTATGCAAACCGTATTTCATAGGTGGCCAAAGTTCATATTTATGTTAATAGTTTACCTACGGCGTCTACCCTTTCCCTTGGGGATCCCTGCGGGGCGACAAGCTCAGCTTCGGGAGGAGTCTCTGATGAGGAAGAGCGGCTTCCCGCTCGTTTTCATCTCCCAAACACCACCTAAGTAATCTGCATTACTTAATCCTCGCCCCGCCTTCCTCTTTATCCAGTATCCAGCTGACAATCGCGCCCAACTCGCTCGAGCCAAAATCAAATTCGTACTTGTGCTGGTGGTAGAACTCCGAGGAATAGTCTTCCTCGCTGTCTTCACCCATTTCTTCCAGAATGGCAGTGATGCGATTCCGCCACGTCTCCATATTGCTCTCCCGGAGATCCAGCCAGCCATTGTCCGCCCAAAAATCTACCCGCTCCGGGGTTGACTTGTATAAATCCACTCCTTCAAACCGGGGGAAACTCAGGTCCGGGCCCCGCATAAAATCCCTGCCGCTCGGCAGCAGAATACCAGTGCCCACCGAGAGAATCAACTGCCGCAGATGGGCTTCTGAATCGATAATCGCCAGCATGGATTCGGACAATTTCTCTGCGGAGTGTGATGGAATATCTTTGATATCCCCGGCAATGCGCTTCAGGAGATAGATCTCGTACAGCAGTTTGGTAATTTTCGGCGGGCCCAACAGTTCAAATGCAATGGAATGCGTTTCGTGCTCTTGTTCCAGTTCCTGCATTTTATTAACGGCTTTCTCCCGCAGCACACCTGCCCGGTAGGACGGATCCAGCACTGAACCGTCCAATGCTGCCACCACATCTTTGCCGGTATTGCCACCTTCGATCTCCATGACGGCTTTCGAAGCAATTTCCTCCGGAGTCACAAATTCCATCAAACCTTCCGAGGTAATGACTGCAAATTCCCCGGCTGAAAAATAACCGTTTTCCCCGGCGTCGATGTACACCGACTCGACGACCTCCCCTTCCTTCTCTTCCCAGTACTTGTCCGGGTGTCGTTCAAGATAGTCATCCATTCGTTTCGCATTTTCCACCGCGCAATCGTACATCGGGATATATGCACCGTGCCGCCGGATTTTCCCATGACCAATCTCCTTCCATGCGATGGCAGCCGACGGTTTAATCTCCTTTACAACCGGACCGCCCGGTGTCCGGGCCATCAGAAATAATAACATAGTATGTGCCCCGGCCACCGAGGACTTGCTCAGGAGCAGTTTTGACGGCTTTTCCTCGCTATGGGTAAACGGGACATTGAGTCCCATCCCGCCGGTCCCGCTGGTACCGATTTTCAGATAGGAATCCGTGTCAAACGTCCACATGGCCGCGTGGAGTATCTGGATGTGACGGATCAACTGCGGGATATACTGGGACGCGATGAGCTGCTCTACATTTTCGAGCAGATGTTCTTCATTTTCGATAACACCACCCCACTCCTCCAAAGAATTCCGAATCTGCGCTACCCGTTCGAAAAGATTCTGATAGGCAAAAGCGGTTGCGGTATTAATACAGTCGATGAGAATGTGCGGCTGATATTTGCTGATCAATTGATACAGGACAGAACTCTCCAACACATCATCATTGAGATCATTATAGATATCGGCGATGAGCTGTTCACGAAGTTCCCTGGTTTTGTACACCTCTCCCCGTCCAACATCCTTCATGCTGTCCCGAACAAAAATATCACCCCATTCCCCGATGATTTCGGTTCCGTATTTTTTCCCAAGCGGTTCCAACACCTCAACAATTTCCATCGCCTCCTCTTCACGCAAAGAGGTCACGATGAGTTGTTCGGGACCACGCGCCAGCAACCGTTTGCTTATTGCGCGTCCGACGAGTCCCCAGCCTCCTAGCACTAAAACCCGTTTACCATGAATATCCATATCTCAACCCCGTGATTTAAGTTTGTGAATTTCATCCGAATCTAATTCACGATAATCGCCCGGTGAAAGATTCCCACAGGTTAATCCGGCAAATTGTACCCGATGTAACCGTTCCACCTCACATCCAAATACTCCAAATATCCGCTTTACCTCGTGATACCGCCCGGCATGTAGCGTCAGATGGGCGGATCCCTTGCCTCCCTGCTCCCACATCCTCTCCAGGCCCCCCTCCGCCGGGATGTCTTCGCCAATATCCAGGCCGTCCCGGAGTCGCACCGCCGCGTCATCCGGCAGCCGTCCTTTATACGTAACCTCGTAGGTCCGGGGCACTTCATTGGACGGATGTGTCAGCTGGTGGGTGAGTTCCCCGTCATCAGTGAGTAACAGCACGCCTGTGGTATCCACATCAAGACGTCCTACAGGGTAAATCCGGCGATCGGTATCAATTAATTCTACGACAGTTCGCCGGTTCTGGGGATCATCGACAGTGGAAACGGCAGCCTGCGGTTTATTGAGAAGGTAATAAACGTATTTTCGGGGAAGAGAGACTTCGGTTCCATCGACGGTCACTGTGGTATCCTCTGGATCAACCTTGGTACCGAGTTCAGTTACCGTTTCACCGTCCAGTGCAACCCGGCCAGCGGCGATAAGATCATCCGCCTTACGTCTTGAGGTTACCCCGCACCTGGCGAGGAACTTATTCAGTCGCACTCGTTTCGGTGTCCGTGTCCTCGAATTCGGTCACAGCCACGTCGGCATCCTCCGGAATATCCGAGGCTTCCAACGTCAATTCATCTATTTCCTGCAGTTTGGGCAGATCTTTGATACTGCTCAGACCAAAATAGCGGAGGAATTCATCGGAAGTGCCATAGAGCAATGGCCGGCCGGGTGCCTCCTCCCGCCCCTTGATATCTATCAAGTCACGCTCCAGCAGTGTCCGCAATACCGCATCACTATTCACTCCGCGTATCGCGTCGATATCCGGACGGCTGACCGGCTGTTTATACGCCACGATTGCCAGCGTCTCGAGTGCGGCCTGTGACAGGCGCATTCGGGAGGAACTTACATATAATTGTTTGATGTACGGTTCAAATTCCTGATGGGTGACCAATTGATATCCGCCGGCGACTTCCATAATAAAAAAGGAACGGCCGGTCTCCTCGTAATGAGTATTCAGTGCCTCGATAATCTCTTTAACCGGTACATCTTCCTCCGCATCAAAGCAACCGCGTATTTTACCGGCGCTGACCGGTTTATCCGCGGCAAACAGTAACGCTTCAATAACGGATGTATAGTGGTCTGTTACCATTGGTGCCCTTTAGGCGTGCGCCGTTTGCATGCGGCGTTCTATTCGAAAATCATCAAACAGGTCCGATTGAAAGATTTCAACCTGCTGGCTTTTTATCATGTCCAGCAGCGCGATAAATGTTACGATAACACTGATTTTGCTTTCCAAATCATCCATAACTTCCGAAAAATATAGCGTGCCCGTTTCCTTCAACCTGTTCATAATATAATCAGCTTGCTGCCGCACATTGACCTTGACCCGATCAATACTATGAGTGGGCTCCTCCGGAATATTTTCCAACAGATGCCTGAACGTTTTCATGAGTTCGTATAGGGTCACATCACTCAGCACTTCTTCCGGATTCACTTCGGTATCGATATAGGATAAGTCCGGTTTTCGTTCAAAATGCTGCAGATGCTCTGTTTCATGTACCTTCAGTTCAGCAGCGATTTCCTTGTAGCGTTTATATTCCAGCAGCATTTCCACCAGTTCGGACCGGGGATCTGCATAGTCTTCGTCCTCCTCCTCACCGGCCAATTGTGGCAGAAGCGTCCGCACCTTTATCCGCATGAGAGTGGCTGCCATCCGAATGTACTCCCCAGCGATACTAATATTGAGTTCCCGCATCAAATCCAGGTATTCCAGATAGGAATCCGTAATATAAGCAATGGGGATATCGTAGATATCTATCTCTTCCCTGCTGATAAAAAACAGCAGGAGGTCAAGAGGGCCTTCAAAGACGTCCAATTTAACTTTGTAACTCACAGAAAACAGTTAGCTCGTGTTACAGTGTTATAGTGTTATAGGTAAAACATGTCAGGGGTCGTGAGTCCACAGTCACTGGTCTTCCTGGTTGAGCTTACAGTTTGGAGTTTTACCCTTCTACCTTATACCCTATTCCATTTTCCCAATTCCTGCTTCACCACGCAATATTGTCATCCCAGAAAAATATACGGTTTCCAGGATTGAATCGGTTCGTCGATATGCTGCTTCAGGAACTGGACATAATGCGGTTTTTTGGGTTTCCTGAGTAGCGGCATCTCAGCCTGTTCAGGGGTTCTGTCCCCCTTAACGTTGTTGCAGCGGATACAGGCAGTCACCAGGTTTTCCCACGTATCTTTGCCCCCATATCGCTTGGGCTGTACATGATCGAGGGTAAGCTGGGAATCATGTTTACCACAATACTGGCACCGAAATTCATCTCTGCGCATAATGTTTTTCCGGGAGAGTACAATTTCGTACCCACGATAATCAATATACCGTTTCACTCTCACGACAGTCGGCAGTGGAAAGGAGTCATCTACCGTATGAATCATCACACCATCGCTTTCCACCATTTCCACCCGGTTCAGATACAACATGACGATAGCATGTTTCACATTACATATCTGCAACGGCGCGTAATTCTGGTTCAGTACCAGCACCTGCCTGTTCAATTTTCCGTTCATCGACATTTAATTTACCCGTATGACCCTGTTCGTACACGTAAAATTTTCATCGAGCTGTTTTCGATAATTTTTTGCAGATGAGTCGAATGAATTCCGCCGGACAAACCCCGAGCAGTGAATGTATTCACCTGCATTATATGCAATTCCGACGTGGCTAATGCGTTCCCGTTCCGTAAAGAAAACCAAATCCCCCGGCTCAACCTCTGATCGACCGGAAAGCCTCGTACCCATTTCCGCCTGCATCCACGCATCACGGCGCAGTTTGATGTTATTCAGACGAAACACCGTCTGTACAAAGCCGGAACAATCAAAGCCAAACGCCGTTTTGCCGCCCCAAAAATACGAAGTTCCGAGAAATCGTTCCGCCGTTTCTAATATCCGATACCGGATATCCTCCGATTCGAACTTGTACGGCTGATGTACAATATATCCCTTTCTGCTGTCCGGTAACTGAACCTCAATCCAGCGATCATCAATTGTGTGCCCCGGCAGTGTTACGCCTGCAGAAATCTGGCGTAACGGCTCGGAATCCTCGGATGGTGATGCATATACCTTCCCGAGATTCGGTCCGAACCGGTAATCAGGTTGCCAGTCTTTGGGTTGGTCCACGACATAAAACCCGTAAATCCAGCCGATATAATCGTCCCACTGTTTCACCTTAAACCACTCATCCTGTAGATCCAGAATGGTGAGTATCTCTCCAAGAATGCACTGGGTAGTAATGGCGGACTGAAAGGACGGCTCGGCGTAGATGTTCACCGTGCCTACATTAACAACCTTTTCGGTGATTTGATTGATACTGAAAGCGGCTTGCTCCTTTCTAATCGCTTGGAAATTAGACGATTACGCCAACGATGTCAAGCCAATTGGTCCACCGGAAAAATTTCACCCACTCTTGCCGGTTCAGTTCCATAATTGCCAGCGAATTCCCAGATAAAATACCTGAGTTTGTGTCCGCTGGTCAATTGCGTACGTAAGATTATTCCCCAAGAGGTTATAGAATGAAGTAGAGATGGTGAATGGTCCCACATCCCCAATAAGACCGAGATGGACGAAAGACTGACCCGATGGATTATCAAACCGGGAGTACAATGTCAGACTTTGCAGCACAGGGTGCCATCCCACCGGTTGCCGGGACAGAATAATACCACCCTCTGCATAGGTATGAAATAACAAATTATTATTAAAGAAAAATCGCTGCACCTCAATCCATCCGGTGGCAGCCTGTCTGCTCCATAATTCCGGCAGTTCCTGGGTGACAGATGGATACACATCGTACCGGGTGCCAAGGTGAAGCCAATCGAACGCTCTCATTTCAAACCCCGCATACAAACCGGTAAACTCACCTGACAGCGCTTCATGGGTGAGAATTGAATCAGTTCGTGCCGCATTCATACGATATGTCAACCGGTGCCAATCCGTATACGCATTCATCGTTGCACCGCCGGAAAATGTAATCCCGTCAGTTGGTTTCAGCCGCACGTCAAAAAGGGTTTTTCGAAATTGTGTCAACCGGCTGATACTCCCCTGGGTATTCACGCGGTTGGGCGATTTCCGCCATTGATACGGCGCAGCAAACACTTCTACTTTATACATCCCATTCAGAGAGATCCACGGAAACGGCCGGACTGTCGCTGTTGCGTCTCCCAGGAAATGTGATGCGGTTTCGTCTCTGTTTATCTCCAGCAGCTGCGGATTAGCCTCAATTTGCACAAAATCGTTCGAGTAATTTATTCCAACCTGAATTCGATGCCACATTTCCGTATCAATCTTGTCGGCCGTTATTTCCAATTGATGTTCGGTGCCATTGTATTCTGCGCTAATGGCCAGGTTCTCACCAAACCCCCTGTGATAACGCAGCCACGCCCCGCGTTGCAGCTCGGTTAACCGCTGGCGTCCCGCCGACTGGTTCAACCAGAGGCGCTGCGAGCCTAACCGAAGTCCGTAATCCCATTCGCTGTTGCCATACTTCGAATTCCAGTACAGAAAATGTTGGTACCAGCTGGTGGATTCGCTGCCCAGTCGCCCTGGAGCTGGCGTAGCATATGTCCAGTTATTACGGTCTTTCGTATAAAAGGTGCTATAACGGAATCGGGTCTGCTCGCTGACCTTGTGGTGAATTCCGAGATAATAATTCTCCGTTTCGAGTCCGTCAATGCCATATTGACCGACGTACCCTGTCCCTTCCCGAGCCAGGTGAAGGTGGGTATCCCTGGTAATATTAGCTGCAAGTCCGATAGATAATGCGGATAACCCGTAATCTCCTTCCTTATATACGAGATTCACCATTGGTTCTGCCCGGCGCCGAAGGTAGTAGGATCTGAGTGGAAAAGTTATACTGTCTCCCGGAAACAGCCGGATCCCAGCCAGTGAATGCCGCGGAAGATACCGCAATGGGATCTCCGGTCGAAGACGAGTGGTCATCCGGGATTCGTGAACAAAAACCTCGTTTGCATATTGCGGCCGGATTTCTGTTTGCCAGAACCCCGCCGATCCGGATTCCTCCCTGGGCATAAACCCCAGTGGAAACAGCACGGATAACTGGTGACCGCGTGACCGGATTGCCGCCGGAACGGTCTCCGTATCAATAATGATTTTCGTACTGTCCCGGTCCCGGATATGCAGGGAGTCCAAAGACCCGCCATAGCTCTCGGTCCCTGTAACTCCGGAAAGTATCACCAGGACTACCAACACCGGTAACCGAAACGATTTCACTCAACCACCTCTGTCAATCCCAGTTGTGCATGAATAGCCTTGAGTATCGAAGGGATAATAATCGCAAAAATAACGGCATTGGAGACTACATGGACGCTGTAAAACAATGCCCCGATACCGAGTGTCACCCAAATTTGTGTCTGATTGAATCCGGCAGCAAACGGATAACTCAGCGTAGTCAGAAGGTCGAAGATGATTGTTACAATTGCACCAAGCGCTCCAAGTCCAAATACACCCACCGGTGAAGCCAGGAAAAATATTTCACCGCGTCGTGCCAGCCCTCCAACAAAACCAATCAAAGTCATGGAAATCAACTGGGCAATCAGCAGGGGTGGAAAAATAAATCCCGACCCCGCCGGATTGATGCCTGAAAAAATCAGTTCCGCCACAAACCCGACCAGGGCTCCCATCCCGGGGCCAAGAATCCAACCGGCAATAAAGATCGTGGCTGTAACCATCTCGAAATTCGGGATGGTCACAAGAGCGAATCCAAGCCCTACGGCAAGCGCGATAAACAGGCCGGTGTAAGCGATGCGGCGGGTACTCACTCTTCGGTATCCTGCGATCCCTTGAATAGCGGGTACGGAAAAACGCGGGTGGGGAACGTCCATTCTCCGGTATTGGTATCATTCCGGAGTGTCATAAGGAACTGTTCTATCCGGGTGTCAAACCGGTCCAGCATAGCAACAGCCAGCGCCTCGAGTGTCGCAGGGCGTTTTGGCGATCCCATTTCCAGATCTTCCTGATGCGCCAGGATTACGTGCTCCAGTTTGATCAGCGCATTATCCGGAAAATCCGGGAAATAATCTTCGACGGTCTCCCTGACCAGATCCCGTCCCAGCACGACGTGCCCGATGAATTGTCCTTCGTCGGTGTACTGTCGTTCAAAATCGGACTTGATTTCCAGCAGTTTTCCGATATCATGAAGAAACAAACCGGCCAGAAAGAGATCCCGCTGTAATTCATAATAATGATCAGCAACAAACTCCCCGAGTTGCGCCAGCGACCAGATGTGCTCCAGGAACCCGCCTCGATACAGGTGGTGATGGGAGACAGAGCCCGGGTGGGTCTTCACTTCCTCCTCAAAATCGATGTAAATGCGTTTCACCAACTCGCGAAAATGCTCATCCTCTATCGATTCGATAATATCGAGGAGCTTCTCCCACATCTGTTGCACATCATACCTGGTTGAGGGGACAATATCAGCAAAGGATAAACCGAATTTTTCAACCTGACCTTCTTTGGCCGGGGTGATCTGTTCTACCACCAATTGGATTCTGTCATTATACTCATCCACTTCTCCGGTCGCTGCCACCACGATGCCCGGGGTCAGCCATTCGAACGCTGCCTCCGGAACATTCCACCACTTAGCAGGTACCGAACCCGACTGATCGCTCAGAACACAATCCAGGTAGGCGTCCCCCTTGCGAGTGGTGCGACGGTGCATCTGGGTTAACTGGTAAAACCCCTTGATTTCATCGCCCACATGAAAATTTTTTATCTGTGTGAGTCTCATAACACTATGTCCGGTTGGATTGAATTCAATTAATGGAATCGCTCGTTTAAAGTCAAGGTGCGGTTGTCCAGGCTACGAATTTGTACAACCCCATTCCTCCCATAGTATATTACTTTAGGTCTGGCTCCTTCTTCTTCCATAGTGTCAGGGTCTTCGACTTCCATAGGACGCGGGGAAGATTTCTCATTCAGAATATGAGATATATCTCCCCTGTCTTCCGAAGAGCGGAGAATTAGAGGTGAGTAGTCTATTTTCTACCGCTTCGCTCACCATCCCATAAAATACGGCGGCACAAGCAGTATCAAACCCGCGATGAGGAACAGGAGTTCCAGCGGCAGGATCCATTTTGCCCATTTTTCCCACGGGATATCCGCCAGCATCAGTACACCCATGGTCACAGCCGATGTCGGAATAATCAGGTTACTGAATCCATCACCGAACTGGAAGGCTAGCACCGCGGTTTGGCGCGTGACGCCCACCAGGTCGGAGAGTGGAGCCATAATTGGCATGGTAAGCGCTGCCTGCCCGCTTCCGGACGGGACAAAAAAGTTCAGAAATGTTTGCACAATAAACATCATCTGCGATGAAACTATCGGATGGAAATTGGCGACAATGGATGACAACGAGTGCAGCATCGTGTCTATGATATGCCCATCCCTTGCAACGACTAATATTCCACGCGCCAGTCCAATTATTATGGCCGTCCCGACCAGGGCTTTCGCCCCGTCCTCGAATGCATTTGTAAGTTCGTCGAGCGAGAGTTTACCAACAACACCCACTGCGATACCCGTTGCCAGAAAAACCGCCGCAATTTCCTCAATATACCAATGGTACCTGAGGACGCCAAAAATCAACACGCCCATTCCAAGGGCGAACGTCCACAACACGTATTTATGGCGCTGGGATAATCCCTCGAATTCATCGATCTCTTCGGTATCAAGATTCTTGCGTTTCTTTTCATCCTTTTCGTACATGACGCTGGATGTTGGATTTCGCTTGACCTTCGCGGCATAGCGCATCACAAACATAATGGCAATTCCCGTGATTATTACCCATGCCAGCAACCGGTACTGGAGCCCGGAAAACAGACTGACATCGGCAATCCCCTGGGCAATTCCCACGGTGAAGGGATTCAGGAACGCACCGGCAAATCCGGCGCCGGCACCGATAAACGGGATAGCAACTCCGGTAATCGAGTCGTACCCGAGTGTCAGAGCCAGCGGTACGAAAATAAGTACAAAAGGGATAGTCTCCTCACTCATGCCGAATACCGCTCCACCAATGGAGAAAAGCAGCATAAACAGCGGGATGGTCAGCACTTCAACCAGACGGGAGCTCTGTTGGGCTTTGGCCAGCCCCATGATTGCGGAATCAATAGCTTTCGTTTTCTGAAAAACACCAAACGCACCGCCGACTATCAGCACAAATCCTATAATGAGTGCCGCTTCCACGAATCCCTTAATCGGTGCCATGAGGATGGCTCCAATCCCCTGGGGATTACTTTCCACATAGCGAAAAGTATCGGGATCAACCAGTTGTTTGCCTTCCACCTCTACCCTGGCGTATTCGGAGCCTGGAATAATCCATGTCAGAATCGCCACCAGAACAATCAACGAAAAAATAATAAAGAATGTGTTCGGAACCTTAATCCTGGACAGTTTCATAATGATAGTTTCCTGTGCCTCGTCGAGTTTTTGAAAGGCTATAGTATACAAAGATTCCGGGCGGAAACGGAATGAAAAACATAACAGCAGTGTTACAGTGTTCGAGTGTTCAGGTGTTCAAGTAACAAATGTGTTAAAAACACCCCATTCGGCTTCATATTCCCCTCTCATCAGGTTTTCTACGCAATACGCAATACGGAATATTCACTTTTCCCTATCCCCAATTTCCCAAATCCCAACAACCAATAATTGCTTCCCGTTCACCGTTTGAGTATTTTGGGGCGATTTTGGGAGATGTCCTGTTCCTGAGACAGTGGTGAGTCGGCAAAACCGACAAAAACCGCTTTTACTATAGATGTTAGTGATATTCAATTCTTTGCAGGAATATTTACCATGAAAAAGTTATTTATCATCATCGGATTAACGGGAGTAATTTTATCCATGTGTGCACAATCTACTCAGAACCCTTTCTACTCGGAATACGATACGCCCTTCGGAGTGCCGCCATTCAGCGAAATCGAAGAACAGCACTATCTGCCGGCATTTAAATCCGGTATCGAGCAGCAGGACCAGGAAATCAAAGCGATTACCAGTTCCGAAGAGGCGCCGACTTTTGACAATACTATTGTGGCGATGGAACGGTCCGGCGACCTGTTGACCAAAGTCAGTAATGTTTTTTATAACCTTACCTCGGCTCATACCAATGATAAAATGCAGGAAATTGCCAGGGAAGTTGCCCCCATGCTCTCGGCCCATCGGGATAACATCCTGCTGAATGCCGATCTTTTTGAGAGGGTCAAGGCGGTGTATGACGGCCGGGAATCCCTGGACTTGACCGCTGAACAGAACCGGTTAGTAGAAGAGTATTACAAGATGTTCGAGCGCGGCGGCGCCAATTTGAATGATGCCGATAAGCAGGAGCTGCGCGAAATCAATGAAAGGTTATCCCTGCTCTCCGTTCAGTTCGGTGAAAACGTTTTGAAGGAAAATAACCGCTTTGAGATGGTCATCGATGATCAGGCTGATCTTGCCGGATTGCCAGAAGGACAAATCAACGCTGCGGCCGAAGCCGCCGAGGAACGCGGACATGCCAACAAATGGGTCTTCACCCTGCACAAACCAAGTTTGATACCGTTTCTACAGTACTCGGAGAAGCGGGATCTTCGTGAAAAAATGCTAAAAGCCTACATCAACCGTGGCAATCATGATGATGATCTGGACAACAAGGACATTGCCGCTGAAATGGCTGCGTTGCGCATCGAACGTGCCAATCTGCTTGGCTATCCGACCCACGCCCACTACATCCTGGCGGATAATATGGCGAAGGAGCCAAAACAAGTCTACGAACTCCTGGATAAACTCTGGACACCGGCACTGGAACGGGCCAAAGATGAAGCGGATGCCCTGCAGGCCTTGATTGAAGAAGAAGGTCATGACTTTCAACTTCAGCCGTGGGACTGGTGGTATTATGCAGAAAAACTGAAACAGCAAAAATACGCGCTGGATGACGAGGTTCTTCGTCCCTACTTCCAGCTGGAAAATGTCCGCGAAGGCGCATTCATGGTGGCCAACAAACTCTACGGTATCACATTTGAAGAGCGCACCGATATCCCGAAATATCACGAGGATGTGAAGGTCTACGAGGTGAAGGAATCAGATGGGACACATCTTGGCATTCTGTATGCCAATTACTTCCCCAGGGAAAGCAAACGCGGCGGCGCGTGGATGAACGCGTTTCGGTCCCAGCGGAACCTCGATGAAGAAGTCACACCGGTCATCGCAAACGTCTTCAACTTCTCCGAACCGAGCGGCGGCAAACCTGCCCTGTTGACCTTTGAGGAAGTCTCCACCTTGTTCCACGAATTTGGGCACGGTCTCCATGGACTGCTGTCGGACGTCACTTATCCGATGCTGGCGGGGACCAACGTTCCCAGAGATTTCGTAGAGCTCCCCTCCCAGGTGATGGAAAACTGGGCGGCGGAACCGGCAGTAATGAAGCAGTATGCAAAGCATTACGAAACCGACGAACCGATTCCGAACGAACTTATCGAGCGCATCCGGCAAGCCCGCCATTTCAACCAGGGTTTTGGCACAGTTGAGTACCTTGCCGCCTCCTATCTTGATATGGACTGGCACACACTCACAGAGCCGACTGAGCAGGGAGTGAATGAGTTCGAGAAAGAATCCCTGGACGAACTCGGCCTCATCGATGAGATCGTGGTGCGTTACAGAACTCCCTATTTCCAGCACATCTTTTCCCACGGATATTCGGCAGGCTATTACAGTTACATCTGGGCGGCTGTGCTTGATGCGGATGCCTTTCAGGCGTTCAAGGAGACTGATTTGTTTGACCAGGAGACTGCCGGAAAATTCCGGGAATATGTCCTGTCAGCCGGAGGCACAGACGATCCCATGAAGATGTATAAACGCTTCCGCGGACAGGAACCGAGCATCGAACCACTGCTGGAGCGGAGAGGGTTGAATTAGCTTATTGAGATTGAGCGCTGCCAGCTTTTAAAGGCTGGCAGCGCTAGTTTTCGGGACGGACGATTAAGTATTGTTTCTTTTCCACGCAATACGTAGTACGTAGTATTCTTCAATCTGTGTTAATCTGTTGTTTCCGCGTCTATCCGCGTGCTATTTTTACAAATCAGCAACTTTTTCCACATACCCATCCGCATCGAACTTGCGCTTCAAACCGTTCGCATTCATATACCGCACCTTCCCGTACACCGGCCGCTCCTTCCAGCCCTGATCATGATTCCCGAAGCACCATGCTACTCCGGCGTATCCGTTGGGATTTCGCCCATCCAGCTCATATTTATTGTTGAGGTATAATGCCGTTTGATACGCCTCCTCCGGTGATTCCGACCATTCCAGGATCTTTTTTCCCCAGTACATCCGCATGTAGCCATGCATTTTCCCGGTCTGTATCATTTCCATCTGAGCAGCATTCCAGTATTTATCGTGCGTCTCCGCATTTTCGAATTCTTTTGGGGAATAGATATACTCTCGTTCATCGCCTGAATGCTCATTTAGTGTCTTTTTCGCCCAATCCGGCAGACAGGCAAAGTCGTCGTAATTCTCATCGTAATAGCAAAAATTCATACTCAGTTCCCGTCGAATGATGAGTTCTTCAAGGTAATCCGCTTTGCCCGGACTCTCGGTTTTATACACCTCTATGGCGATGTACAGCGGCGAAATCTGTCCGAACTGCAGGTATGGACTCATATTCGATAGATTATCTCTGGTGGGATCGTTCCGGAGTTCGGTGTATTTATCTAATCTGTTTTCGATAAATTTCCGGAGATGTCTCTTTGCTTCCGATGTTCCTCCGGTGAGGCTATCCACAGGTTGGACATTCCGGTCGATATCAAGACTGGCAAGCGCCGATTCCACGTCATCAATTGGAAAAGACTCAAATTCCATATCCATTGAATGGTGATCCAAATCCACGGATTCAATGGGCTTCAAATACTCTTCAAGATGCCGGTGAATCTTTGGCCGGATAGTCCGGGCGGCGTACTCCCGTTTCTCCGAGGTGACTTCCAGCGGCACAATGACATCGGTCTCCACCTGTATCAATGGAATAGAGATGTTCTCAGCAACATATCGCCGCCATTCCCGCTGAAACCGCAAGTAACCGCGGTCAGTCACCATAAGTGCCGCATCTCTCGCGAAGGCGACAGCGGTCTGTTGAGGAGAGTTGTGCCGAATTACCACCTGAATACCGCGCTCATTGAGCGACTCCTTCGTCTTTTGTAATCCCCGAATCATGAATGCGTAATGCCGCTCATTGGCATCGGGATACTCGTCTGTGATGCCCAAGCCCACGAGCAATGGTTTTTCCAGGGAATTCGCCCTCTCTATGGCATACTCCAGCGCGTGATTCCACTCTGCCCGCTGCGATGCCTGCATCCAGTAGACCACATATTTACCATCTGTGTTTGTCGGATTATCGTTCAGAGATTTGATTCGGTTTGGATGGATGGTTGATTGCATTTTGTTTCCAAGGGATGACCCTGGAGGGTCATATTTTTTTGTTATTCATTTTCCCCGGGCTATCTCATGGAGATCCCTTTGGGAAAGCCGGGGGCTATTCATATGATTGAATAGCGATATAATTGACTAGCCCCGCCATTTATGGCGGGGTTAAAATGCACAAAATCAAACGGGGCTTCAGCCCCAAATAGTGCTATTCTTCCCCAAATCGCTTTCCCAAAAACCGTTGCCTGTATTCAAAGATCTCACGCAATTGCCCTTTTATCTTGAACGCATGAACAATTCGGCCGAGGATTCCGAACGGCAGCCCGTAGTGGACAATATCCCGGATTTCGACGCCGTTATCAACTGCACGGAAATGATGCTGGTGATGCCAAAACTTGTACGGTCCGAACCGCTGTTCATCAATGAAATATTTCTTTTTTTCAGCCTGGGTGATTTCGGTGACCCAGTTCATTGGAATACCGAAGAGCGCTGTAACTCTGTATCGGATTATCATTCCGGGATACATCTCTTCTTCAATATCCGAATGAATGTTGAATTTCAACCATGGTGGAGTGATCTCCTCAAGGTTTGCCGGATTAGAAAAAAAATCCCACGCCTTTTCCAGTGTGACTGGCAGGATCTGGGTTTGATCAATTATATAAATTTTCAAGGCAATACTCCTTTTTAATCATATGAGCACCAGACCGAAATACATCAATTGCGCCGAATAAAAATGTATTCCGATATGAGGCATCTTTTTGGGAAAAATTCGCAGCAGCCATCCCACCAGCAAAAACACCAGCCCCGCAGCGAGCCAGGCAGAATAATTTTCCCATGGGACCGTTCCATCCAGCCACTGCCAGTAGCCCAACTTCATTGCGACGCGCTCCAAAACGAAATCAAAAATCACCATGAGGATTGCGCCACCGAGTAATGTTTTACAAGATGTCGGCAAGGCGAGCCAATCCAGCAGAAAATGTGCGACGGCTACTGATGACAGCGCCACGAGTAGCCATGCGAATCCAATGGCTATTGGAACCCCATCAAATGAGGGGAAAAGGACATCGCCATACTCATATCGACCGAAAATGACTCCTGTTTGGACGCCAACCTTCTCTAACAAAAAACTCACGATAATTACGAACAAGGCCCAAATTATATACTGACCTCGACGATGCCGTTCCAGCGCAACGTAAAATTCCCAACCAATCCACAGTCCCATTCCGATAAGCATTGGCCCGGCCAGCCACGCCATGGTGGACTGGAACACGCCCAGCAAATGCCAGAGGCCGCCGGCGCCGAGGAGGATGTAGAGGATAATGAGTTTCACTTTATATTGCATTTTCAACCACCGCCTGGGATTCCACAAACACCGTTACATCCCAGGCTATTCAATTTTATTTCCGTCTCATTTACTTGAGACTATAACATTTTTTCGATTTGGAGTCCCGTTGTTTGGGACGAACATCAGTTCTTGTAGCCTGAGATGCAGGTGGTTTGACCGGAATCTCAGACAAAATACTATCATTCAATTAACGCGATTTCTCCGTCACTGGAATGCTCTCAGTTATTAACCCTTTCGGGGGTCGAGACCCTGAAAGGGTCATTAGGATACTGCATCAACCGTCGCTACAACTCCGCACTGATCCCAATCGACGGCAGGATGCCAATATCCTGGCGATCGGTGACCTTGTCCTCCCAGAAGTCGTACCGGGGACGAGTCTGTATCCGGTTATTGTAGATATTTTGAATATCGATGAATGTTATCAAAGTCCAGGATTCAAAAATCCAGTACCGGTCCAGGCGAAGATCCAGGTGATGCCCAGGCTCCAAACGCTTCGAGAGGTATTCCTCGGGCAGGTTCTGAATTTGCCCGCCATTCTCTGAGGGACGATAGACCGGCGTGTAGGGCGCACCGGTGAAGAATCGAAACTTGCCGCTGACCTCCCACTTTGCGTTAAACTTATAGCCACCATAGAGATTAAAAATCCAGCGCTGGTCGAACTCGCCCGGCTGGGTCATCCCGTTGCCTGCAGTGAATTCACTTTTACTGTAGGTCAGGCTCGCCTTTCCGTAATGCGGGACTTCGGAGTATTTCTTCTGAAGGAATAATTCAAAGCCATAGGCATGGCCGTACGCTGTAGATTCCATGGGAAAATACCCAAAGGACTGAAAGTCGCTCTCGCGACCGCCGAAGCCTGTACCGGTATTGGTAATTACAAGATAATTTGTTCCGGGGGTGGCGCCGGTCGGCAGATCCTGATAATCCTTATAATAGGTTTCCAGGGACAGGCGAAGGTCCTCATCCAGCAAGTAATCAAATCCGAATATCGCCATGTTGTTTCGTAGCGCCTTTAACCGGGTATTCACGTCATTGATCACCCAGACATACGACGGTGCCTGGTAGTAAATCCCTGCGCTGGATTTAATACTGAACACCTTGTTAAACGAGTACCGCATTTTAAACCGGGGTGCCACGTACCATGATTGATCCAAAAAAGTATACACGTCGGCGCGAATGCCGGTGGATACGTTCAGTTTCGGCGTAATTCTCCACTGCAGTTCCGAGAACAGTGCATTTTTAAACGCATCAGAATTTTCCCGGAGCTGTTGTGGAAGGCCTAAAGAATTTACAGGAACCTGGTCCCCGTTTCGGTTATAAACCGTATCGGCAAATGTGGTGGTGTTTTCGTTTTGGACATCCTTAACAGAGACCCCGGTCAACAGATTCATCCGGTTGTTGAGCCGCCAGAAATGCTGAAGTTTGAGATTGTTCTCGACTTCGGTGGCGGTACTGCGAAAATATTCAACGCGGCCAGAGTCCACCTGGCTAAACTGAAAATCGGTATAGTTGGTACTAAGAGTGAAATCCAGGTATCCGTTCCCCAGCAGATGCCGGTAATTCAGACCGCCGATCCAGCGATTCTGGGAGTTGTCCATAATCCCGGCATTAAAGACGCGTTTTTCCAGACTGCTTTGATCCCGGTTGACTTCATCGTAAGCCCCGATTCCCAGAATAAACAACTTGTCCGATGGCGTCACATCATAATTGGCAATGAAATTCCAATCCGTGTAGGTTGGGACAAATGGTAACCCATTTGCTTCAAATATCAGGTCCAGGAAACTGCGCCTGATCGAGTAAATAAAGTTGCCCGCATCGCCCAGTGGCCCTTCGGCATTCAATCCGTATTGCGTCGCGGAGATCAAATATTTGCTTCCAAACCGATCTTCTCTCCCGGAAGCCATATCCAGTGCTAGCACTGAACTCATTTTATCGCCGTATTGGGCGCTGAATCCGCCGGTAGAAAAATCTACGTTATCGACGAAATCCAGATTAATAAAACTCAGTGATCCGCTGCCGGAGCCCTGCGACCCGAAGTGATTGATATTCGGGACCTCAATATTATTAATGAGATACAAATTTTCCGAAGGGCCGCCGCCCCGGACTAGCAAATCATTGCGCCCACCCTCATTGTTGATGGCAACGCCGGGCAGTGCGGCCACCGTGCGAACCACATCTTCAAAACCACCTGGGAACCGTCGGATCTCCTCCCTGGAGAGCTCGATTTTACTGGTTTGGGCTTTCAGGACCTCATTGAAATATCCGGCCGTGATTACCACCTCTTCCCCCTCCACCGCTGCCGGCTGCAGTTCCGCATTTTCCAGCGCAGGTTTATTGGTGGTGACAATAACATCGGTCCGAAATAATTGCTCATATCCGATATAACTAAACCGAAGTCGCTCAGTCCCGATCGGCACACCAGTAATGCGGTATGTTCCATCGATATCCGTAGATGCCCCGAGATCCGTATCGACGACGATCACATTGACTCCTATCAACGGCTCCTGGGTTTTCGCGTCGACTACCTTACCCTGGATAATCCCGGTCTGCTGGGCAATCGCTGTATGCACCATTCCTATACCCAGGAGTGTCAGGATCACGAAAATTTTCATTGTCTTCATTAGCTTGTTCCTTTTGTTTCAAGAAATTTACATGTTGCCTTCTTGTGGATAAATAACTATCTCTCTTCCCTTCCAGGAAATGGTATTCTTCTTCGTTTCGATAAATGAGTTCAGTCCGATCACCAATAACAGTAATACGCCCAACGGATGTAATATCCCGCTAAGGCAAACCGGATGGCGAAACCTGACCGAAACAATGAGCCGAATCACCACATTCAAAATAACTCCGGTCAGTCCGATCAGGGCGAGTCCCGGAAAGAGCAGTAGCACATATGGGACGACAGCAACACCGAAAACCGCCACGAGGGTTAGAAAAAAAGGAATAGTCTTATTCCCCATCAGACTGAATAAATTTTTAGTAAACCCCCTCCAAATTTCAGCGAAGGATTCATACATCCGACCAAACACCACTTCGGTTCCGGGCATCGTCAGCATTCTTTGGCTTTTCTGCTTGGCTCTGCGCGCGAGTGCTGTATCTTCGGCGATTTGGCCCCGGACCTGGGCGTGTCCCCCAATCGCTTCATAAGCCTCCCTGGTAAAGACCATCCACTGGCCATTGGCTGCCGCCAGTGAGGGGGAGGTTGCATGGTACGTCAACCAAAGCGGCAGCCCTGTATAGACCAGCAGGTCAACAACTGGTATTACCAGCCGTTCACCAAGCGTTTGAAAAGTTTGTTGCGGAAAGGCCGAGAGCATTCCCAGACAGTAGTGTTTCAGCCAGCTGACTGAATGTGTAAGAGCCTGGGGTGCATACCAGTTATCGGCATCAGTAAACACAAAGATCTGACCGGTGGCGGCAGTACTAAGTTGATGACATGCCCAGTTTTTACCGGTCCACCCCGGAGGTAAAGCCTCCCCGGGGATATAGTGGAAATTCGGATGCTCCAGTGCAAATTCACGGATGAGTGTTCCCGTATTATCGGTAGATCCGTCATCTAGCACCAGGACTTCGAAATTCGGGTAATCCTGTTTCTGAATGGAATTGAGGCATTGCATTATATTCGCTTCCTCGTCACGCGCCGGAATCAATACAGAAACTTTCGGATATCGTTCGATGGGATATCTTTTTCGAAGATCGGGGCCAAAGAAAGCATTAGATACTGCGATAAGCAATAGTCCACCGAGCGGAACCAGTATGAGCAGCCACAGCAGCATCACTTCGAATCCCCGCTTTTCTGCCTGATGCGCATCCATTGGTCGTGAATAGAACGTTTTCCTGTAAAGATATCCCGTGTTTGTTCGCCGACCTCCAGGGACTCCTGCAACTGTGCCAAGAGCTTTTCTTCCTGCGATTCCAGCCGGTCTATCGCCGGAAAGGACTGCCCGGTAACTTCCACAGCTTCTCCGAACAGAAAAAACGCTTCCGGGCGTTGCTCTCTGTATACAGTTGCCTTAATGGCCAGCGGCAGGACAACCGCCGATCCCCCGGCATTGTAAAAAACCCATTCCAGTCCCCGGCGATACTCCAGGGGACGACGCGACCATGGTTCAAGACTTCCCTGGGGAAATACGCAAATGAGTCGCGGTTTGCCGGATTGACCATTTTCCATCAGAGACACGGTATACTCCAGCGATTGCATTACTGACCTGGGTGCGACTGGCTTGATTGAATATGCCCCCACTCGCCGAAAAAACGGGAAACGGGACAATTGTTCTTCTGTCATCATCAGATAAAGATCACGATCCAGCAATTTTTTATTCAGAAGATATACGAAAAAACCGTCCCACCAGGTACTGTGATTTGGAGTCAGTATTACCGGTAGATCACGGGAGAGATCAGGCAATTCCCCGAACAGGCTTAACCGGGAAAAATGCCGTCGCAGCGTCCAAAACAGGTACCACCCGAACAGCTGATCCGCCCACCAGGATTTTTGTGCAGTGATCATTGGAACCTCGAAGTTTTATGTCCCAGCCGGGATGAGCCGTTTGGGTGCATTCAATACTTTGGTACGCACAATTTCTCCGGCCAGAATCCCGAATTTTTGCGCCTGCGGGACAAACACCCGCCCCAGGAAGGGGTTAAAATCCTGTGCCTCTATCCTGTGTAAAATACCCCGGTAAATTTTACTGGCAGAATAGATGGCAAATTGCGCACTCGTGGACAACATCTTTATGCCGGGCTCCGCTTCCTGATAATACTGATGTGCACGGTCAACCTGGTATTGCATCAGGATATGCAAATTTTCCGAAGTCTCCCCGTTAAAGATGGACTCCTCGGAGACACTGAATTTCCGTAATTCCTCCTGCGGTAAATAAATACGTCCCTTTTCCGCATCCTCCTTCACATCCCGGAGGATATTGGTTAACTGCATGGCTATTCCGAGTTTCTCAGCATACTGAAACGCGGACTCATCTTTATACCCAAGCACATGCGTCATCATCAGGCCAACCACTCCGGCAACGCGATAGGCGAATGTATACAGGGCATCAAACGATTCGTACCGGGTAATTTCCAGGTCCATTTTAACGCCGCGGAGTAAATCCTGCGGGTATTCTTCCGGAATAGCATACTCCCTTGCCACGGTAATAAACGGTCTGATAATCGGATGTTCTGATTCCCCGGTACGGTAAGCAATGGATACTTCTTCATGCAAATAATCGACTTCGCGCAACAGCTCCCCGACAGAACGCTCCCTAGGATTGTCAATCAGGTTATCCGCGTACCGGCAAAATCCGTACAGCCCAAATGTTGCCCACTGTTTTTCCCTCGGGAGCAGCCGGGTTGAGATGTAAAAAGATTTAGAATGATGCGCCGTTAAGTCACGGGCATGCTCAAAGGCGGCTTTATTCTCGTCATTTTTCCAATATTTTTTCATGGTAAGCCTCATGCGCTTTTAAGTTGAGCCGATTGGAGACGAAAATCCTCAGCGATTGCATTCTCAGTGGCTTCTGCCGTCAGCAGAACCCCCGGAACCCCCGCGCCGGGATGGGTGCTCGCTCCAACAAAATACAGTCCCCCGATATCCTCACTCCGGTTATGCGGGCGAAAGATTGCAGTCTGTGTAAGTTTGGGTTCTACCCCCCACGCACTGCCCAAATGAGAATTCCGCTGATCTCTGAAATCTTCCGGGGTGAAAATCTCCTGGACTTCGATATTTTCTCTCAGGCCCTCCAGACCGAAATCCTCCTCCAGGAATTGCAGGATCTTCCGGGTATACGGCTCCTTCATCTTTTTCCAGTCGATGCCACTCTCCAGGTTCGCCACCGGGATCAATACGTACATGCTCTCCGCTCCTTCGGGAGCCATCTCGGGATCGGTACGTGTCGGGACGTGTAAATACATGGAGAAATCGTCAGGAAGAATTTTGTTATCAAAAATATCCCTGACCAGTGATTTGTAACGATCTGAGAGGATTAACGTGTGGTGCTTCAGCTTTGGATACTGCTTTTTCACGCCGAGATATAACAGAAAGGCACTCATGGAATAATCCATCTTTTCTACCTTCCGATTTGACCACTTCGACCGGTTTTCCGGCTTTATGAGATGAGTGTAGGTATGAGCAAAATCGGCGTTTGAAATGACTACATCAGATTTAAAAAATGCATGCGGAGTTTGAACTCCGGTTGCCTGTCCGTTACGCACAGCTATTTCCGTCGCCGGTGAACTGGTATGGATAGTTCCACCGGCCCCGGTGAAAATGTCCGCAAAGGCTTCCACTAAACTATACATCCCACCTTTTGTAAACCAGACGCCGCCTGTTTTTTCCAGGTAGGGAATCATCAAATAAACAGAGGGTGCCCGGAACGGATTTCCACCGATAAAGAGCGGGTGAAAGGAGAAGGCAAAACGGTGTCGCGGATCTTTAAAACGTCGCTTGACAAAGGTATGGGCAGGAAGCAGTGCCTTTAGTTTCAATGCACGCGGTAAAAATTCCAGCATCGTCCCCCAGTTCTGAAACGGTAACGACCCCAACCCGTCGGTAATAACTGCTTTGTATATCTCCCGGGACTCCGCGATAAACGCATCGTAGTTCTCCGCATCATCCGGGTTAAATATTGCCATCTGGCGTTTCATCTCCCCGGAATCATCAGTGTAATCCAGGTATGAACCATCATGGTAATAAATGCGATAAAACGGATCGAGTTTGGTAAGTTCCAGGTAATCTTCCATGCGCTTTCCGACCGATGCAAACACCTTCTGGATTATATCGGGTGCCGTTACCAGGGAAGGTCCCATATCAAATGTATATCCGCCCCGTTTCAGCTGATAGGCGTGGCCGCCCACTCTCGGGTTCTTTTCCAGGAGCGTGACCTGGAACCCACGTGCCTGGAGGCGAATGGCTGCTGCCAGACCGCCGAACCCGGCACCGATGACTACTGCTTTTTTCATTTTGTATACTCCGTGGTCGAAAGGTTGCTGTTTTGTACATCATTTTCTGCATATCCGGCGTGTTCGGCAATAAGTTCAGCCGCCAGCTTACCTGAAAGCAATACTAATGGAATTCCGCCTCCGGGATGCGCTGAACCGCCGGCAAAGTACAATCCCTGTATTTGCCGATTCCGATTTGCCGGGCGGTTGAAGGCAGCCATCTTGCTGTTGGATGAAATACCGTAAATACTCCCCCGGTTGCTTCCGTAATCTTCGGAAAAATCAATCGGAGTGATTACCTGCTCATGAAGGATCTTTTCGTTCATATCAAAACCGAATTTGGCCAATTTATCCAGCACAGTCTTACGCATTTTACGAACTTCCTCGGTCCAGTCATGCCTGCCGGTCAGGTATGGCATATTCAGTAGCACAAACCAATTTTCGCCGTTCTGCGGCGCGTGCACTGGATCTGTTTTCGAGGTAATTGCTATATAAATAGTGGGATCGTCAGGTGTGGACTTCTCGTTAAATATCTGGTGAAATTCCTCCCTGTAATTCTCCGAAAAGAAGATATTGTGGTGCGCCAATGCAGGATACTGCTCCCTGACTCCCCAAAAAAAGACCATTCCTGACGATGACGGTTCCAGTGCCCGAAGTTGCTTTTCCCTGGCAGGATACCCGTTAATGAGTTTTGCGAACGTGGTGACCACATCCGAATTCGCAACCACGTAATCCGCTGGATGGTGCACCCCGTTAACCCGGATTCCGGTCACCCTGTCCCTGCTGTGAGTAATTTTTTCGACATTTGCGCCAAGATACATCCGCACACCGATCCGCTCAGCTACCTTTACCATTGCCTCAACCAGGCGGTACATCCCACCCCGGATATAATACCCGCCGAGGCCATACTCAACATACGGTATGATATTGAGTGTCGCCGGCGCTTGAAAAGGGCTGGAACCGTTATAGGTTGCGTAGCGGTCAAAAAGTTGCCGGAGTCTTTGGTCATTGAAAAAGCGCGACACTCCCTGGTGGACAGTCCGAAAAGGGTCCAACTGCAGAATGTTTAATAAGGTGGGTAAATTTTTCCGGTCTAGCATTTTTGACGGTTCATGAATTGGATTAAATAAGAACGTATCTACCGTGCGATCATATATCCGACCTGCATATTCCAAAAAGCCACGGTATCCCCGGCCTTCTCCCGGAGAAAATGCGTCGATATTTTTCACCATCGCAGTGAGATCAGCACTGGTATCCAGTTGAGAGCCATCAGGATAGAAATACCGGCAAATGGGATCCACTGGCTGGAAAGACAGTAATTCTGACCGTTCGAATCCGGCGAATGCAAACAGTTCATCGATTAGAAAAGGCATGGTCAGCAGGGACGGACCTGTGTCAAAATGATACGATCCAAGATACCGTTCGTTCATCTTGCCGCCAAGTGAGGCATTCTTTTCGAACAGCTGCACCTCACATCCCATGCGAGCTAAACGAATCGCACTGGATAGTCCGGCTAATCCCCCACCAACAACGATTACGCGTTTATTCATGCCGTCTCCCCAGATAGAGCTCATAGAAAATCGTCCCCAGTACAATGAGACTGTAACCGTAGAAAAAATCTTCCAGCGGTATGGTAAAAATTCGAATCCCTGAGATGACCTCCGGGTTATACATCACGACCGGACGGGCGGTAAGATACCCGTTAAATATCAGGATTAATCCGGTGAGTATTGCAAGGTACCGCCCTGTGAAGGGCTTGGTCAAAATCCGGACATCAGACAGGTTATCCACGAGCGCAACCAGTCCCACCACGATAAGAACAATACCGGTATAGTCCTTTTCTGATCCGAAAAGAATTATTGCCCCGAGTATACCAATAGCATATAAAATGGGATACAGTACGAAAGATTTGTCGTATTGTACCTTCCTCTGCCCGGATTGTAGTATTTCCCAGATAAATAAGCAGGCGAATGGGACTGTGAGAAAGAACAGTATTTCCCCCGGTGGCAGATTCAACCCCGCCAGGTTAAATGTATAATCGGAGCTGAACCACCAGTGATCCCCTGTAACGGCAAAATCCCAAATGAGAAAAGGGACGGATGCTGACGCCGCAGCCAACACGGCCGACTTCCACCGGGAGACAAACCTGATCTTCTGCTCAAAACTGAACACTATTGGCCCCGCAGCGACAAGCGCATTGAATATGAGATATTCAAATTTCATCCTGTGGAAAGGTCCTTCTCGGTTTTACGCAATACGGAGAGAGAGTCCGAATCAAGTTCCGCGTGCTGATGCAGAAAGGCAATAACATTTCGAATTATCACAGGGTCGTAATTTTGATGTTGGGCCGGAAGTAAAGTGATGATCTTATCGAACACTTCCTGTGCCTCGTTACTCCGCCCAAAGAAGAAAGGAAGGTGATAGCAAGTGGAACCGTAGATAAACAAGGATTCGATATCCTCGGAATTGTGCGCGATACCCTGCTCCATTTCCTGGAGTCCTTGCTGTACATAATCGAATTTTTTCTGGGGCCATGACGCGTACTTTCCCCGGAGAGCAGTAAGCGCTCCCAAATATGTTAAAGCACGGCCTTTTAATTCCGGGGAACGGTTGGCGAGCTGGCTAAATACGGTTTCCGCATCATCGATTGTCTCTTCATTTTCCACTGCCGCATAGAACAGCGTCCGCCCATATGCTAACAGTGAATCCATAGCAGCCGGTTCAGCGTATATCTGAGGATTTCCCATGAACCCCAATCCCAATAATAAAAGAGTGGCCTCGATCAGCATTCCTCGTTTTTTGTGCCATTTCATTTTTACTCTCGATTCCGCCTTTCAAATTTATATGAGCGTTTTGAGCGATTAAATTATACATTAAAAAAGCACCCAGGTCAAGAAAAAAGTTCAAAACGCTCAAAATATTTGACTATCGGTGTCGTGCCGCGTATCTTTAGTCCAACATAATTAGGAGAAGGCTCGTGCCGAAAGAGATGAAATATTTTACAAGCAAAGAGGTCAGTAATATACTTGGAGTACATGTTTCAAGCATCAAGCGTTGGACCGATGATGGAAAACTTGAGTGCATTAAAACCGCCGGCGGGCACCGAAAATTTTTGCCGGAACACCTGTCGGACTTTCTGGAACAAAATGAGAAAAAGATGCAAAAAGCTAATTTGTTCCCCATCGAAAAAGAATCCGACCTGGAGACGAGCTACCATATTATCAAGGGTGATTATCAGTATTTGTCCGACCAAATCTATGAATTAGCGTTAGAACAAAACCGGGAGAGAATACAAAAAATTCTGAACGGGCTCTATCTGGGGCAACATCCGTTGCACCGGATTTATGATAAAGTCATTACACCAACCCTGCATCGAATCGGAAATAAATGGGAGAGCCAAGAACTTTCCATCGTAGAAGAACACTTTGCATCGCAGACAATCCGGGACAGTCTCATCCGCCTGCAGGGTTCAATAAATGTTCCGTCCGAAAAACGCGGTACAGCCTTCTGTCTGAACTTTTCATCAGAACTCCATGATATCGCCATTAAAATGGTGGATCATATTCTGGAAGAACACGGATACGAAGTACTATTCAGCGGACAAATTACGCCCTTGTTCAACATTGAGCATATTTTTAATAAAATCCATATCGATCGTGTCTACGTCTCAAGTACTTACATCCAGGATATCAACATGATTCAGTTTGAGATTAGTTACCTGTTCGACCAGTGCCAGAAACACGGGGCAGAACTCTACGTAGGGGGAGCAGGATTCGACCGGCTAGATACCGATCACCCGGCAATTCATTCACGGCTGCATACCTTTGAGGATGTAGCCGCCACCTGTCAGGATGACCTGTCCGATTAAACCGGTTTGTTAAATCGACGCCAATATCACGGCGATAATGCCGGTCAGGAATATCCCATCAAACGTTCCGGCCCCTCCGATGGAGGCGACCGTAGTACCTAAACCACCAATCTTATTAAGATTGAGTAAATCCGCGCCAACCAGTGTTCCGATGGTCCCGGCGGCATATGCCACCATCGGCGCCTGTGAGTTTGTGAGTAGAAGGGCAGCAACAGCCGCAATAATCGGAGGTATAAAAAGCGGCACCCCAATACCGACCCCGTTAATCGGCCGTGCCAGTTTGTTTACAACAATCGTCACAATCGCTATTGCAATCAATGATGGCAGCAGAATTTCAGCATGAGTTATCAGAATGTACACGGAGATTCCAATTGGGATTAGCGCCCCGCCAAGATTCACGGCAATCAGAGTATCGTTACGTTGGGGCATCTCCGGAACCCGGAACTGCCAACCCATGAAATGCATTGTATGCTGTGAGTCCGTTTGTATACCATAGGGAACCCTCGTCACCGGTATATTGATCCCGCTTCCGAGCAGTGAGAGCACAAGCAACCCTAAAATGTACTCGGCAGGAATCCCGATCGATTCAAACGCATATCCGATAATACCGATCTGCACGATGAGAAACAGAACCCCCAGAATGACCAGATAGCCAAGGAACATTAAAAATATGAACGGCAGGAAATACATCTTCAGGCTCCTACTAATTTCCTGGTCGTCATATTTATTTCCGAATGAAAACTATCACTTCAAAACCCGGTTTGTTGGGTCACTCGGTGGTTTTCAGGCATTTACGGATTCCACACGTTTCTTTAATGCGGTATTCATCAATTCAAAGCCCTGTTTTGTGCTATTTTCCAGCATCTTTTTCAGAAAGGGGACCAAAATGCCGCGGAATTTTTCCTGTTGAATAAACCGTACCCTGTCTTTGTCGATGGGCTCTATTTGAAAAATATGCTCACCGTCGAAAATCCGGGGAATCCCTGTATGCCCTAGCCACCGGAATTCGGTGTTCGGTTCCATGTGTTGGATCGTCGGCTTCATCGTAATCGGCTTACTGCCGGGCTGGGTCAGTTCCACTTCCAGTTTCCCACCATTCTCCTGCGCACCGTGGATCCTGGTGATAAACGGGTTCCATTCTCTATAGGACGGAAAATCCATGAGTATTTTCCACACATGTTCCGACGTGGCATTGATTTCTATCTCGGTGTATAATTCTCGCATGGTTTATCTCCTTATGACAGTATTAGTGTGTGCAGATATTAATTGGGATAGGTCTAATGCTTCCTCTTGTCCCGGAATCAGTCTCTTGAGTTTTAAGCAGCATATTCCTTATACCCTATTCATATAATCCACTACCGAAATTGCTCGTTATATTTGCGCTCAACAATTTTTAAGGCTTCCCCGATAGTCTCTTCCGTGGCATTCAACGCCCGTAAGTTCCACCGGACTAAAAATCGCGCAACTTCGGTCACTTTCACATCCGATTTATCCTTTACGTATCGCTCGATGAGATTAAACATCCCCCCCTGCCAGGCAATCGATGTCATTTCCAAATCCAGATCGCCGGTAATGGCAGGATTCCGTCTCAAAAAGCGGAAAATTCTCTTGGTATAGTGATCAATAATGCTCCTGCGAATATCAGGATGATCCGTTCCTGTTAATATGAGTGCTGCCGAATCAATTAACTCCAGTACGGACATGACTCCGTAGTACACAGCGGCTGCGAGTTTTTCATAAGGTGTATTCATCTGCATTATGGCTGAATCCACCAAGTCGGAAATCTCGCTGTTCACTGATTCCACTACGCCCCGATACAATTCCACCTTATTGGGAAAGTAGAAATAACAGTTACCGATGGAGGTTCCCGCTTCATTGACAACCTGTTGCATTGTTGTGTTACCAAATCCCTGGTGGGCAAAGAGGAGGCGGGCCGCTGTGATAATTTCATCCCGCCGGACGTCCGGATTTTTACGTTCCCGCTTTCCACTCATTCTCAACTCCGTCGGATTTTATTCCTGTTTAGTCAGCAACACATCTATTATAGAATTATATTCTATTGATTACAAGTACTTTATAGAATTATGTTCTATTACTTTAAATTAGGCTTCCTGATTCTTTGGCGCTATTGTTTTTCAGAAGTCCCCGGCTTAATCCTTGGGCGCATAAACTTTGGCCTTTAAAGAAAACTTTGTTGTTTGAGCCCTATTAACGATTGGTTGTTACTCCACAAATCTCAGCGGGAAAGTGAGTGCGGAAGCCACCCGGATTTTACCAAGAAAAACGAGTAAAATACTATTGAAAAAATAACCGGTTCTATTGAGATTTCTTTCTTAAAAACCGGTGAGTCAACACGCCAGCATATGTACCCAAAAACGCCGTCGCAAGTGCAATACTCGTTTCAAGCACGCGCATAATATTGTATTGTATCCGGGGATACTCCGCCTGGATTACCTGGAAATACTGAGGTTCTGCCCCCAGGATAAAGGCGCTAAAATTAAACAGTGGAAAACACAGGCCGATGATAACCGGCCACCGCCACGGCTGCTTCGGGAAAAAGAACCCGAAAGGAAATGCAATCACAATAATGATCACCATCGGCTTTTGCGGATCTATAGAATTAAATTCTACAATGGCAGCAATAAGACCGCATATTACCGCCGCTAGGTATTTTGTTTGTTTACTCATTCAATTTTTCCGTGGACAATTTATTCCTGCTATGCCCGGCTGGTGCCAATTTAGTCACCTTCTGATATTCAACGCCGTCGAAGTTTAATTGAGTAAGAAAATTCGGCAGGTAAAATCACACTCGAGGGAATAAAAAAAGCCCCGTTGAACGAATCGGGGCTTTTTTTGAGGAGGAGATTTTTCTTCTCTTTATAATACTTCCCGGCTTTTACTGATAGAAATATTTCCACTTGAAGTTTCGAGTATAAGTGCGGGGCCGCCACCATTCAGGGTTCCCTGGATTTGAGATTTGGACAGTTCGCCCTTGACAGTGATAGGTAAATCGGTACTAACCTTGCCCCCAAAAGTCCGCGCCTGAATACTCACCGAGATGTTATCGGGCAAGCTTACGGCAATATTACCACCGGAGGTGGTTAATGTGCACTCTTCTTTCGGCTGTTTCATAATTGTAGCCCACACCGATCCGCCAGATGTTTTGGCATCAACCGCACCAGCCACGCCATCTATGGAGATACTGCCACCAGCGGTGTGGGCTTCGAGCGCACCAGTCACCTCCCCTGTTCTGATTGACCCCCCGGACGTTTTCACCTCCGCATTCCCGTTAACAGGTCCGATTGAAATACTTCCGCCTGCTGTTTTCAGTGCGACATTATCGCCTGAACCTTTTAAGCGGATGCTTCCTCCGGCCGTTTTACCGTCAACACTACCGGAAATACTTCCAAAATCAAGACTCCCGCCAGCTGTTCGAGCGACCAGTTGTCCATCAAGGTCACCAACGGTAATACTCCCACCAGCCGTATTGAGATCCAAATTAAATTTTTCTGGCACAGTCGCAATAAACTTGACTTTCAATTTATTCGAATTATCAAAGAGCCCAAGACCGTTTCCTTCCTTTTTACCGGTTACGAACACATTATCGCCTTTCTGTGCAAAATCGAGATGAAATTCCTCAAACACCGATTCGGCGCTCTTTTCACTAGACACATCAGCGACTAGTATCACTTCAATTGACACTATCTCAGTGATTTTAGACTGCACGGTAATAGAACCGTGGTCACTGTCGATTGCCAGCGTCCCCTTCGGCTTGACCTCGAACGTTTTCTCAACTGTCCTGCTCACATCTGCCAGGCATTGGCTGTTCATTATTGCTATACTTATCAGAGCAATAAGTCCAACTGATAATCCGTTTTTCGCTAAATTCTTCATAATTTTCTCTCCCCAATTCGGGTATTCCCGATACTCTGAATTTCCATTTTTATAATTACAAGCGGTATGCCAATGTGAAGAGTAATTCTCATAACTCATTATAAATTATAATCTTGGAGAAATTCCACAATTTCAAAATAACAGTTTTCTCATATACTTTTGATATGCAACACATATCAAGTTGATATGGATCACAAACGGAAGTGTTATAGCGTTCTCGTGTTCAAGTGTTAGAGTTACCACAGAAAAGCGAGTACCCGGACCTGCTAATCAGCGCTACTTTGTGGTGGACCAGGAATAAACGTGTTCGTTCGCTGGCGGTACTTGTGATATGCGGGATTGTCTTTATACTTCTTTTCCAACATCGGTACCCCGGATACTTTCAGTAGGAAGAAAGTGAGCAACGCCGGACTCACCACTGTTACCCATCCCCAGGGAGCTGAAAGCGCCACAATCCAGATGCCCCACCAGACCACTGATTCGCCAAAATAATTGGGATGCCGGGAATACTTCCAGAGCCCATCAGTCATAATTTTACCGCTCTTATCCGAGGTAGTTTTAAACCGGCGAAGTTGGTAATCTGCCACCGCTTCCCAGAAAAAACCGAACAGCCAGACCGCAGCTCCGATACCTCCTGAAACCGAAAATCCGGATGTGCCCCGAATGTTGAGAAGAATGACCGGCACCGAAAACACAATCATGAGGAATCCTTGCAGCAGGAATACCTGTAAATAACTTCGCAACACAAAGGTATCCCCCCAGTTTTCCCGCCAGTTTCGATATCGAAAATCTTCGGTTTTTTTTCTGTTCCGCAAATAAATATGCATAGACAATCGACCGCCCCAAATGATAACCATCGCGGTAACCGTTACCTGAAGAGCGTTGTATTCCCCATTGAGAAAGAGCGTATATAATGCAATGAGGATAAACCCTAAGCCCCACGCAATATCCATAATGCTGTTATCTGCCCGCATCAACGCAATTACAAATACGATATTAACGTACACCAAGACTAACAATCCGACATGGCCTAGCGCCTGAATCAGTTCAGGAACCATAATTTTATACTCCCCGTTTTGTCATACCTGAGGATATCCCTCATGTATATAAATTTGAATTTACCAAATATCATATTTACTCGGGTGAATATCTCGCAATATCCGTATGAAGCGTGATCTCCCCGTCTCTGCGCCATACATAGGCAACAATAATCAAGGCTCCAAGGAGCACAGCCCCGACCCCAACTGCTCCCGCCTCCGGTCCGAATTGTCCGCCGGTAATCAGCGGATGCCCTTCTTGGGTGATAGTCATGAATTTTGCTGCTCCTTTTCCGGTTCCGCTTACCGGGAAACCGTAGACAGTTCCCTGGAAAAAGTTCCAGGATATGTGGGTTCCAATGGGTAGAGATAAATTTCCCGTTAATACATATCCAACGCCCAATAACAAGATGCCAACAAGGATAATATTAACTGTGCTGATAATGGTAGCATCTGGGTTACCATAGTGGAGCAACCCGAAAATCACCGAGGAAAGAACCAGCGCCGTAATTATACTTCGGCGATCACCCAATACCCTCTGAAATCCTTGTGCAAAATTCGTGAGCTGATAGCCCCGGCAGAGCAGTTCCTCATAAAATCCTACCAGCAAAAAATTGAACCCGGTCAGGAAAATAGCCACTGTAAAATTTCCATCGGCCCCTGCGGACATCGTCTCTGTGATACTAATCAATCCGGTTGCCCATTCGGCAAAAAATACGATGGTAATTAAACCTGCACCGAGCGCGAAACCGATTCCGAACTCTTCCCACCACCGGCGGTTAACCTGTAAACCGTATTCAGTTAATTTACTCCGGTCCAGAAACCGGACAGCCAGCCATATACTGACCAGAGCAGCAAAAAATGTTACGAGAGTATTTAAAAGCATCGCTGATGGCGTATTACTGATAAATGTGACCAGTGCTTCACGGTTCAGTAATGCCGGAGTTGCAGAAGGTTGCGTGTTTAAATAATATCCGGTTAGAATCACCCCGCCCGGGAGTGATAACAAAACCATCAAAACAGCCTGGATACTCACCCGCCAGAACATCCGCAAGCGGTTTTCTGAATGGTAATAGAATAGAGGCAAAAAAATATTCAGTAGCTTTAACATGTGGTTTGACTCTGCCGAACCCGCTTAATCTTTTTCAGCGCTTCTTGCTTACTTAGTCCTGATAATTCATCCTCATGTTCGTCGACGAACGCCTCCACCCAGTCGGGATTCGCATAGGAGTAATCGCGGAGTATCCAGCCGATGGCTTTCCGGATGAAGAACTCTTCCTCATCTGATAACATTAGTATCGTTTCCCCCAGCAACTCAGTATGCGTCTCCTCCCGGTGTCCTTTGTGGGCTAAAAGGGATGTCCTTCGCAACCACATGTTGTCAGACCTTCGCCATTCCTTCAGCTTGGCTTCGAATCCGCGGTGCTTGCGCACCAAATCGCTGATGAGTTTTCCGGCGATCCAGTCCAGCGTATCCCAGTTGGTGGCTGTATTGGCAAGATACTCGTACTGCGGCATCGCTTCTTGAGTGCGGTACTTTTTGTATCGCTCCGCGACCTCCAGCGCCTGGTACATATCCTCCCGATAAGTCCCGTTCCAGAGCTGTCTGATCACCTGCCCATATTCATCTCTGGAGTCAATACTGAACTGTTTTGCTGCCCTTCGAAATATCTTACGCCTGGGCGCCGCCTTAATTCCGTAGAATGGCTGGTCCGTCTTCATGTACGACTGCATCTGGGGCGCGTCCTTTGAGTTGGCAGCAGCCGCCATCTCTTGAAAAAGATACTGCACCATCGAATGGAGAGATTCTTTCGTCACGATTCCTACTCTTTGTGCTGTGTACTTTTGTTTAAAAGAATCCTGGCGACTTCCCCGTAACCGGTCGCTATCCAGTTTAAGACGTGCAGCACCAAGGGTGCGATAATCAAACCAATCAGGAATAACAACAAGGCTTCATTCATCGAATCGACATACCAATCTCCCCAGGTGAATTCCCGGGTTTCATAGGTAAAGGGTGCTGACAGCATCAGCCCTGAAATTGCGATACCAGTTATTGCTACAACAAATGAAAATAACCCCATGGGAAACTTCAGAAACAGGAACAGGATCCCCTTCCAGGTGTCCGGGTTCACCAAATGAGCCCGAATACGCTCCCATAAGCGGGTATAACGGGCTGGCGTATTTACCGGACGAGTGACCTGAATACCGAGCAACACCTCTGCCATATATCGCTCCACCTGGGTTGCCGCCCATGCTCCGGCAAACACAGCAACAAGAAGAACAATACCCACCCAGACTATCAGCAGGCCGATCCCCAGCGAAAACCCGACGACCAGCCCTATGAAATAGAATAATCCCAGGGGAAATGCGAGGATCAGGTACACTAAATTCAGGTAGGTTTGTCCCTTGACGAGGACATCAAAGTAATTGTTCATGCGCTGTCCTTTCATTCAAAAAACAATTCAGACGATGTATGGATTACCCAATATCCGCAAAGACCTCATGAATATTTCCATCAGGATCGGCAAAAAAGGCAGTCCGTTGTCCCCATGGCATATCCGCCGGTTTTTTAACAGGCTTTGCGCCATTCCGGACGAGTTTTTCAAACTCCGTGTCAACATCTGCGGGAGATTCGACGGGAAAGGCGTGCTCAAAGGCATGCCCTTTGGTAGGGATGGTATAACTTTCATCGCCAGTTGCATCGTACATAATCTCCCTCGCACAAACAGCGAACCGGACTCCCTCCGACTCGAATTCGGCGTATTCTTCCAGTTCCAATTTTGGAGTGAATCCGAGCACACTGGAATAGAATTCAAACATTTCCCGGAAGTTATCTGTTAGGATGGTGAGCAGGGCAATTTCGGGGGACATTTTTTCTCCAGACTAAGGTCAATGTACATGCAACACCAGGTAAATCTATCGAATGTTCCGAATTGTAAGGCCTCGTTCAAATATCAGGTAAGTCGTTCGGTTCCGCAATTCGAATTTTTCTCTCTGCCTCTTCGTGATGTTCCTTCATTACGCTTGCTGCGCTTTGGCAATTCAAATCATTGGGCACAAATTTCAGGACACACAGCAAGGGCAAATGGTCAGAACCGATGTAGCCCAATCGTTGGTATCGGACCAGTTGAAAATGAGCAGAGTGGAACACATGGTCCAGCGGAAATCTCAGAAAGGGTGTCAATGCATGAAAGGTGCTGAATAGTCCCCGACCTATGCGGGGATCAAGCAAGCCACTAATTCTTTGAAACAGCGTTGTCGTATGCGACCAGGCAACGTCGTTGAAGTCGCCCATCACAATCGCAGGCAAATCTGAGTGTCGCACTTCCCGGCCGACCAAAAGCAATTCCGCATCTCTGGGAATCGTACCTGGCCGGTCCCCATGGCCCGGCGGGCGAGGATGCACACAATGCAGTTGTATTTCTTCTCCGCCTCCCAGCGCCACTTTTCCATGTATCGACGGCACATCGTCTTCCACCAGATGTTGGAGGTGGCAATCGCGAAGTTCCAGTTTTGAGTAGAGCAAGATCCCGTATGTATTTTTGAGCGGATACTTAACCTGATGCGGGAAATCCGGTTCCAAAACCTCCAATGCATGGGCCCACCAGTCATCTGCCTCCAAAATGAGCAAGATATCCGGATTTAGCTCTCCGACCATGTCCAGACAGGCCCGACTGTTCCTGTTGGTCATCAAAATATTCATAATAAGCAAGCTCACTCGAATTGCAGGATCGTTTTCCGAAGAGTTCAACACCTGTGTTCTCCACAGCGGTGTATATGGCAGGATACAGAACAATTGATAAAGGATTGATAATCCTAACATACCGAGGAAGACATTGTGAAGGATATTCCGCGGATCATACCAAAAGAAAAACAGCACTAGCAGAACAGTGGCAATGGCTGTAAGCTGGGCGCGGGGAAAGTCGAATATCCGAATCCACCACAATTCTTTTTTAACGAACGTCATCCCGTTGGCAATAATGGCGAGGATGCCCAAAATAACAATAGCAGTTAACATAGAGGTTTATCGTATTCCAGGAATCATTGTTTAAATGATGAAAAATATAGGTCTGAACGGAAGAGAAATGGAAGTAAAATCCATTCCGGAAGTCAGAATCCGGGTGCGATTCAGCGGAAATATTTTCTGCATTTGTAACCTCTGTCTGTTTGCTGCATCAAAAGAACGAAAGGAATTAAATCAGAAAACCAGTAGAAAAAACATTGGAGACAAAATGACTGAGCATCTGACAAAGCAAGATTTTTTGGACAAAGTGTTCAATTATGAAGAAAACGAGGAATGGTCATACGAGGGCGATGTCCCGGCAATTATCGATTTCTGGGCAGATTGGTGTGCCCCCTGTAAAGCCGTTGCCCCGGTGTTGGAAGAACTTTCGGAAGAATATGCCGGCCAGCTGAATGTATATAAGGTCAATACGGAACAGGAACAAGAACTGGCTTCGGTTTTTGGCATCCGGAGTATTCCCTCCCTGCTTTTTATTCCAACGGATGGGCAACCTCAGATGGCCACAGGCGCTCTGCCCAAAGATGCGTTTGTCCAGGCAATTGAGAACGTGTTCGGAATCAAGCCGGTAGCCCAGGCCGCCAACTAATTTTCATTGGAAAAACAACCGGGTCAGATATCTTGATCCGGTTGTTTCATCACACAATATTCAGCCCTTACAGGGTATCAGGGATGGCAGAACGTCTCCCGGGCAATCCACAGCTGCTTATACTCCTCAGAGTAATCCAAAGGCAATCGTGATTCACCAGAAATAACCATCGACTGCACTTTTGTACTATTCTGTGTGCGAAACAAGGCAAAACCACTGTCCTCTGCCTGTACTTAAACAGCCGGGAGACATAACAACAGTACAATAACTGTAACGAATTTTTTCAAATTCTCTGCGCTGGCGCTGTCTATCTTTTAAAGCCGCTCCAGTCATGGGTAATTAATTATTTTAGTCGGTTGGCAGTAAACCGTCCGTTGGGCTGGTCCAGAAACAACGCAATGACCTCATCCTTTTCACTCTTCTCAAAACTCACCTTTATTACGGAATATTCCTTCAGTTGAAATTTCTCTCCGAGATCGGGCAGGAGTGTATAGGTTGGCTGGCCGGGAATAGTGAGATTCAGCCGGTTTCCGGAGAGGGAGACAGAAACCGTATCATCAACCAAAAGATACTCGCCGGTGAATTGGTCAAGATACTCCGGATTTGAAAGTATGCTGCTCGGCTGCCTGACGAATTCGATATGCCCGACACTGGGCTCAAACGGCGCCTCCACACTAGCAATATTCCCACCCATATCGATCCGGAATAGTAATTTCATGTCTTCGAAGGTGTCATCATCCGCTTTTCCCCCGTTGAAGACATCATAATGCCAGTGTTGAAGCGGTGTTGTAATATTATTATAGGTAAATTCCAGCCCGTTCTTCTTCCGGCTTACCGTTAATACCCCATAGCCGGGATGCTTATATTCCCCGGCATAATCTGCAAGCTCGTGCGAGTAGTCTGTTCCTTCAATCCGTGTTACGCCTTTTTTCTCCTCGGCAGATTTTTGTGCCTCCATTCCTTTTTCCCTGGATTCCAGCCCCTCCTTGTTCCAGTCTATGGGTTCAAGATCCAAAATACGGTCGGCTGCATGCTTGGTGATAATTCCGGGCAAACCGGTGCCGTTTTTATTCGCCAGGGCAATAATACCAATCCCGTCATTCGGAAAGAGGGTCACCAGCGCAGTAAAACCGTCAATATTCCCGCCGTGGTGAACATGTTTATGACCGCGATACGTATTAATAAACCACCCGAGCCCATAGGAAGTAGCAGAAAATTCAGAACGGGTGGACGATCCCCCGGTTGTCATATGGGGGGTATGCATATCATTTACCAGCGCGGGAGTAAGCAATGTTTTACCGTTCATTGTTCCCTTTTTTAGGTGTATTGCAACCCAACGGCTCATTTCTTCGATATTTGAATTGACAGATCCGGCTGGCCCAAGTGTGGTGATATTCCTGAAAGGCATTTCTTCGAGTGTCTCCTCGTCTTCCCGGTACGGGAGAGCGAAATTGTCGGACTTTTGAGACACGGCAACTGAAAAATTTGTTTGATGCATACCAAGTGGATGCAAAATAAGGGTCCGGACCGCTTCTTCCCAAGACATATCAGTGAGTTGTTCCACCAGATACCCGGCGGTCAGAAACATCAAATTGTTATACTGATATTTTTGCCTGAGATCCGCACTGGGTTCCAGATATCGTAACCGCTTCACGTAATCTTCGCGAGTAAATTCTTTATTGTTATACCACATCAGATCATGGCGAGGTAACCCCGACCGGTGGGTTACAAGATCTCTGGGTGTTAAATGGTCTGCCGCTACCGGATCATGCATCCGGAATCCCGGCAGGTAATCCCGTACCGGTGTGTCCCATTCCAGCATACCCTCGTTTACGAGGGTTGCCATTGTAAATGTAGTGAAGGCTTTTGTGGCTGATCCGATGGCAAATAAGGTTTGTGGAGTCACCGGTTCTTCCTCATCCATATCACGCAATCCGAAACCTTTGGCATACACCAATTGATTCCCCACAACGATACCGACAGCCAAACCAGGTACGTTCCAGTCCTTGACTGCCTGCTCGGTGAATTTGTCGAATCCTTCCAGCGCTTCTTTTGCACGATCAGTTGGACTCATTGCGCTTTGGATTGCAAAGGAGAAAGTATTCCCGCCCTGGGTATAATCGCCGGTTATCGATGTGCCCCCAGTGCTGAAACTGCCTTTAAAAACCGGATTCCCCGGAATTTTTTTAATAGTAAAACGAACGCTGTCTTCCGAAACAATAATTGCATCCAATGCCAAATTCGAAGCGTTCTGCGCCGGAATGGAAATCGTCCCCTTAATCTCACCTGCATCATTTTTCGAAAAATCCAGGAGTATCTTCAGCGGCTGATTTGGGATTTCGATTTGCCCTTCCCAGTGGCCGGATAACTTCGATTGTGGCGTTTCTGCTACGACCGGAAGAACGAATCCAATGGTCAATACCACCATGAGTGCCATCTTACAGCAGTGAAAATTGGCGTTCATAATTTCCTCCGTTAAAAATTCGGATTTACCCTGACAATATTGAGAACTAAAACGCTAAGTGTAATTCTACAGATTTTATTCCGCTCGTCAAAAGACAATAATGTAGAGAAATAAAATTTAATTTATTGGCTGCACCTGAAGGTACAGTATCAGTGAGATAACGGGCCTGAATCAGTATCCCAATTATGCCAGTACAGATGTGGCTGGATATCCGCTTTTTGAAATTCCCGGATAAGCCCCTTGCGAATATCGATTTTCAGGCTCCAGGCATCTACTGGTGAATCAGCCCATCCGGTTACCCAACATTTGACGCCTTCTTTCTCCATTCCCATGCTCCAAAACCTGGGCTCCTCGTAATCAGCGCAGAATTTACTGTCCTTTGCAACCTGCCGGGCAATTGATTCTACCTGCTCAATATCCGCGTGATAGGACACCCAAAACTCCACGTGTTCCCAGATGTATTTATCTGTGATCGTATAATTGATGAAATCCTTGTTTAACATACGGCTGTTCGGAATAATGTGTCGGCGCCAGTCCCAGATTTTTATAATTGTATGGGTCGGTGTGATATCTTCCACCGTACCGTATGTCTCATCAATGAGGATGGTATCACCTGTGCGCAGTTGCCGGGAAAGTGAAATAACAATCCCGGAGATCAAATTTTCAACAAACGGACGGGCAGCAATGCCAACGATAACTGCCGTCGCACCAACCAACATCGAAACGATAGTTGCCGGTAAACTCCCGATAAAGGGAATAACCAGTGCAATGATCCAAACAATAAATACCGCAATCAAAAATGTCCGCCGGATCACGGTGTACCTGGTTTCCATGCTTTCCTGGGCATGATCCCGGGCTAACCCAACCGGGCTCCGCACTGAAGATTTCGTTTTGACCGCATTAAAATCCTCAACCCGGGTAAGCCGTTCCATCCGGCGCTTCTCAAGGTTGGAAAAGTAATGACGTAACCACCAGATAATCAGCAGCCCTGAGAGACTCACTGTCGCTAAGTAAATTATTGTCGCGTGATTATCCATAAATGCTGAAAGAGACTACTCCACAAAGTCTGATTTGTATCTCGCAAAGCCGCAGAGAGCGCAAAGTTTATACGAACGTGTTATTGAACTTCGCGTCAATTCGTGACAATTCCTTGCTTTTACTTTTGATCTTTACAGATGACTCCTGATACGTCCGAGTACATCGTTATTGCATTTAAGCCGTTTTACGCTTTTCCTCTACCAGAGAGGTCAACAGTATGTAATCAAGTCCGGTAAAATCTTGTACCACCATATCCGCACCATTCATCTCATCAGCGGAATGAGTTGTACTCACGCCCACAACAAAGGCATCTGCACGCTTCGCGGATTCAATGCCGGCAAGGGAATCCTCGAATACCACACATGAAGTCGGTTCCTTTTCAAGAGCCTCGGCAGTCTTCAAATAAATCTCAGGATGCGGTTTTCCCTGGTCTACATCCTTGGCAGTCAGGATTACATTGAAATATCCGGTTAAATCCGTTGTTTGCAGAACCCAGTCAACATTTGCCTGTGGCGCGGAGGTCGCTACGCCCATCGGGACAGAATGGAATTCGAGAGAGTCCAGGAACTTTTGCAATCCCGGCACCAATGCGATTGTCTCGGCGTACATTTTCCGAAACAGTCGCTCTTTTTCGTCGATGAGTTGATTCAACCGGCGCTCACCCGCCTCTGGGAACATTTCCCTTAGCCAGTCCTGATTAGTCCGTCCGAATATCTTCCGCTGGAACTCCTCATCCGACAGGGATTTGTTCTGCTCAGATAAAAAACGCATCCATGCCTTTTTATGTACCGGGTTGCTGTCAACAATAACGCCATCCATATCTAAAATGACGCCAAATTGTGATATGCTTTCCTTAGCCATAAATGGAATATAAAAACCAGGCTACCGAAATGATACCGCCGGTTAGGAATACACGCCGAAGTTTACCGCTTATGGTCTCCGGGCCCTGGCGATTATTACCAGAAATCCGAGTAATAGCAAGAGTAATCCTCCGCTGATACCGATCCCCCACCAGTTAATTACCCGGGATTCGCCCCACATCCGCTTATCTCGGAATTCAAATGCCTCGCCGCTGAATTTCCATCGTGCCATATTCCCCTCAACCGCATCGGCGTTCGTATCCAGCAACAATCCCGGCATAATAACCTGGTTAACATATTCGTTGGAGCTCACCTGCATCATATTTTCCAGATCGTGGTCGATCCGCTTTATTACATAATCTATGGTATCTGTCAGCGCACTTACGGCGTCAGTTTTCAGGATTACTGACGCTTCACGCAGCACACCGTTGGTACTATCGGCGTTTTTTATTATCGCTCTGAATAACGTATCCTTATTTGTCCTGAACATCGCCGGTGTCAATTCCGGTATTGCCAGCGTTTCTGCTTTTGACACCATGGCCTGGAATAACTCTTCGAACATTGCGCGTGCCCGCCATTCATCCACTTTATCTTCGATGTCCGAACTATCCTGTTCTGACAGATAAATTTGGATTTCATCTTCGGTCAGGTAATCCGATATCGGGACTTTATCATACGGGGAATACCGGCTATATACCTCCTGGTAGCGGAAGTAAAGGTAGAACAATCCGAATCGCTTCTTCATCTCTAAATCTTCAATGGCTAAACCGGAATCCGCATAGGATGTATAAACCCTTTGAAGGTCCTTAACATCCCGAAATTCCCGGGTGGCAGTAAACTCATAAAAGGTCGTATCCTGCCTGGTTTTTGTATTGGTTATCGTCCAGGTGGAATCAGTCGGTATAGGGAAATAGCTGTTGCTGTGGCTTTTATGTTTGCTTTTTACCTTCACTGTCCGCTCACATGAACCATCAGAATAGATTTTGGTCGTCGTGGTGATCTCCCTGCAGTTCCATAATATCATTGAGATAATTATGGTCCCGGCTAAAATAAAACTGTGCTTGGTCGTATTCATTTTTGTTCCTCCTGCACCAAAAATTGATACACGAATTCATACGGATGTGCATCCGTTTTTATTCCGGAGTAATCACTTAGTAATCCTCTTTTTCTTTCCGTCCCAACAAGGTGAACCCCATCTGATAACCGGAGGAACTTTGCCCCAGTTGCCACATCAGTGGAATTCAGTTTACTCAGCAAAATACTTTTCCCACGGCCCGTTCCAATCTCCAGGTTCCTTTTCTGGTACCTGGAGTACAGTCCTGCAAGGCGTCCGGTCAAAGAGGTCTCTTGTAAGCTCACTACTGCCTGATCAACCATTTTTTCTTCCAGCGTGGTGATCTTTTTAATGGCAATGTACTGTTCCGTAGCAAAACTGATTCCGAGGATTCCCAGGAATACCACCAATGCGAACCAAAGAGCTCTTTCGGTAAGCCAGTGTGGTATCAATTTGCTCATACTCCCTGTATCCGATTCCTGAACAGCAGCATAAATTGCGCTCAAAATATCAGAATCGAGATCCCGCCCCAAATCAGGCGCGACGGATCTTTCCAAATCAAATATTGTATCCAGCTGTTTCAGTTCAGCCAACATTTCCCGGCATGCACTGCATGTTTTCAGGTGGTCGGTTAAAATTTGATGTTCACCGGGCTCCAGTTCACCTGCCCGATGGAGATATAATAATTCTTCGATTTCATCGCATTGCATGGGATTCTCTATGAGTTTATTTGTTTGTATTTTTCGCGAAGGGCTTTTCTCGCATAGTACAGATTGCTCTTCACCGCATTTTCTGTTGTACTCAGAATCAGAGCTACATCCCGAATCGGGATATCCTGCAAATCTCTCAGCACAAATACAATGCGCTGGGTATCTGGTAATCCGGCCGCCAACTGTTTCACTATGTCGAGTGTCAGGTTGGATAGATCATCGTTGACTTCCCTTGCAGGCCTTTGGCAATCACGGGGAACCTCGTTTTCGTTTTTGCGCTTTCGTTTCCGCAGATTATCCCGGCAGAGGTTCGTCACGATTGTGTACAGCCATGTGCTGAATTTCCGGTCAACTTCAAATCTCTTAATGCTCTTCCAGACGCGGAAAAACGTCTCCTGAACCACATCTTCGGCATCCTGCTCGTTCCAGAGTATTCGATACGCCAGCGCATATACATAATTGGTATATGCCATCACCAGCGATCGAAAGGCGTCGGCATCCCTGGTCTGGCACTGCCGAATGATATGATTATCAATCTCTGGGATCGATGCCATGGAAAATGCCCGGGTTTAGTAAAACACAGGAAGATTTATTAATGATACGATAAAAAGCGGGAAAGGTTAAAAAGGAAAAATCGTGAGAAGAGGTATCGGCCTTCAATCTGTCAATGCATATTCTACAGCCGCTTCCGCATGGATTTCGGTGGTATCGAAAAACGGTACCGCCCGGTCACCGTCTTTTATCAATAACCCGATTTCGGTGCAGCCGAGAATTATGCCTTCCGTCCCGGCGTCGATTAATTTATCCACAATAGCCAGGTATTTGGATTTGGAATCAGCATCGATTTTCCCTTGAACCAATTCCTCGTAGATCACGTTGTGGACAATCTCCCGGTCCTCTGCATCAGGGATTACTACATCCAACCTGAATTTCGACTCGAGGCGACCGCGGTAAAAGTCACCTTCCATGGTGAATTTCGTCCCCAACAACCCTATGGTCCGGAGGGATCTTTCCCGGATCTTTTCAGCGGTAGCGTCGGCAATATGCAGATACGGAATATCCATATCCTCCTCAATAGCGGGCAATAGTTGATGCATTGTATTGGTGCAGAGCACAAAAAAATCGGCACCGGCAGAGGCGAGGCTCTCACCGGCACGGCGCAGGATGTCCGCCGCCTCCTCCCAGCGGTCCTCGTGCTGGAGTGTTTCAATTTCAGCGAAATCCACAGAATACATGACGCACTTTGCGGAATGGACCCCACCCAGTCTCTTTTGGACTTGCTGGTTTATTATACGATAATATTCAGCCGAAGATTCCCAGCTCATACCGCCGATTAATCCGATAGTTTTCACTTAAATGATCTCCACATTACAATGACACGTTCAGCACAGTCAGCCTGTATATCTATCATCGGTTGGCTAATATCTGTTGAATTTCGTCGATCTTTTTCTCTGCTCTCACCCGGAACTCCGTCTCCGGAAATTCCTGCAGTAACCGTTGTAAATCATCCAGAGCCTGCTGATAATTTTTATTCTCGTTGAAGAAATTGGCGTGTAAACTCCCCTTATGGAATAGCGCATCTTCCCGGTATGTATTCTCGTTCGTCGAATCTGTATACACCGATTGGTACAGGTTAATTGCATCATCATACTTGCCTTTGGATGCGAGATGCTGTGCCCGCTTAAGGGTATCGTCGGGTTTGTCGGTATACACGGAAACACTTGTACTCCGCTCGCTGCTCCCATCGGGATATTCGCGGTAAACCGGCCCGTCAGGGACGAGATGTATACTACAGCCGGTTAAAATGAGCAGCAGGAAAAAAGTAGTAATATTTTTATACATGAGCCCTCCAATGACCTGGAGATGATTACAGATGGAAAACCACCGGGTTAGTGTATCTTGTACAATGAAATTTAGATGCCACAGCAAGTTATGTCAATAAGAGGTCTTCCTGCGGCAGCATAGGCCGGCACATGTTAGATTTAATTCTCCGCCCGAGAAAACAGTGATTCGCAGAGATCCGACACCTTTTGAAACTTGTGTAAACTCAGACCTGACATGAACGTAACCGTCCGTGAGACATCTGCCACACCCAATACCTGAGAATTTGTCCATTACCTACTAAGAGTTACGTAAAAAAGAAGACTTCAGTTCATCGGAGTCAAGCCATTAATGCTGTGAGCCAGATATTAAGATATCGCAGAATTTTATTCTTTGATTACAAAGCATATAAAACAAAAGAGGCTTACGCCGCACTGTCAGTCAAATATTACTGCGCAGTTTTTGTATAATACCCCTCGATAAAAAAGCCGATGACAAATAATAATGAGCATAAACCCAGGATGACAAAACTTGCCGGATTCACGATGTCCTGTAAAAGTAATAAGGCACCAAGGGCAAATAACCCAATGCCAAAACACAAGTTGCTCCAGGGATTATTTCCCCATTCAGCCCCCCGTTCTGCCTTCCCGGTTTGAAGGAGATAGGTGGCAATAAGCCCATAGATACCACTGACAATCATCATTGCCGCCAATGGCACATTTAGGTTCAATTCTATTTCAAGCAATTCACGAAATAGTAATCCAATGAGTCCGACAGCGCCAAAGGTACTGAATACAGCAGTAATCCACGACCGCTCTATCACACTTTTCATAGCAAATCCCGCTCTCTCATGGCCAGGTTTTCATGGGAAGAGTTCTAAACCGTAAATATATATACATAATAAGTATCTATAAAATATTTAGATAACACGATCAGTTAAACCAATATAAGAAATAAACGCTGTGGATATTTAATATTATCACTGTCAAAAGTCAATATCTAATTACGAAAGGAGGAAATATTCAAGTATCTTTACGGATGGCACCCAGTCGAATCACACACGGAGGTCCAATCATTCACTCATTACTTTGTCCGGATTCAAGTTCGGTAGTGAGTTTATCCCACTTTTCCCGGCGGAAATAGCCGGCATACTGTCCAGCCTTCATCAGCGGACTCATCACAAACTCGAGAGAACCTTGTTGCTTTTCGGCGATATCTGACCATTGATGATGGAGTTCGGCGTACTCCTGCTGCTCATCAAGTTTCACGACATAAGTTGTTTTCAGCAACTTCACGATATTATATCCATCCAGACAGGCCTTCAGGCGATCGTTGATCTCATCCCACTTTTCTCCCTGGATATAAATTTCCCATGAGATAATAAAATGAAACATACTTCCCCGTTATGGTTTTGATTTTATCAATGGATATTCGTCAAATCCGATTAACTGGCATTCCGGTTGTGGAAGGACCCCGAACTCATCCTGTGCCCTCTGCTGCATTTGACGCGTCACCTCGATAACATCCTGCGAAGAAGCAGAATCATCGGTGACAATCATATTGGCATGCTTTGAAGAAACCCTAGCTCCGCCGGATTGCAGGTGTCCTTTTATCCCGAGTTTGTCGAAGTAATACGCGACATAGATCATTTTTGCTCCGTCGATCGACAGGTCCACTTCCTCCGGCAGGAAATTGCGAAAGAAGCTACCACAGGTATTCGACTCGGGATACCGGCGGTTTCTGTGCCGGATGATCTCGTCCCGCCGGCCTCTCGCGTATGCACACTCTTCCGCGGAAACACCCTGCACCTCAAAGTCCGCACTGACGAGGATATGGTTATGGTCGTGAAGACAGGACTGATCGTAACCAAAACCGAACCACTCAGCCCCCTTTTCAGAGACCTCCAATGAATCGGTATTTACAACTTCTCCCCGAACAAAGAAGTCTGAAAGCAAGTGTTCGAAATAATGCAAGTTAATATAGACTGAACCGCCTACCGTTCCCGGAATACCGCTGAAATCTTCCAGCCCGATCAAGCCGTTCTCCAGGCAAAAATCAATCAGGTTTTGCATAATAACGCCACTGCCTGCGCGAATTGTGGTAGTCCTTGTCTCCGAATTCTGCTCCAGGATTCTGATATTTGTATTTTTCGGATGGATCACCAGACCGTTGAATCCGGTATCACTCACTAGGACATTCGCCCCGTCGCCCAGTACAAAAACCGCTACATTTTGCTCGGTCGCAAATTCCAGAGATTCGATATAATCCTGGCGCGATTGGGGCTCGCAAAAGTACCGGGCCGGACCACCGGTACCAAACCAGTTGTATGAGCTCAGTTGAATATTTTCCCGGATGTTCATAAACAAAAATGTACAAAGTTTTTCGTCGATTGTGCAGTAGTTTTAGTTGACAGAATCAATTATTCCGGACTTTTTGCAACACCTCCTCGATAGCATCCCTGGTCATCTGGTGATAACCACTTTTGGCGCTGTTATACGTATTTTCAGCGAGCGAGAGCCCTTCCGGGTATTTACTTAGCTCCGTATAAATTGGTCTGATAAGGCTGACCCGCCCGACATCTGCAAGGAACTGCCTGATTTCTTCACGGGCTTTTGCATAATTGTTACGTGCTGCAATCGTATACCACTCCCGCTGGATTACAGCGTTATTAGATTTTGTGAGATGAAACGCACCATCAAGCGCGGTTAGCCGCTTTTCCGATAAGGTATCCGGCAGCTGTTCCAGAAAATGCCGCCAATGATGGGTGGTCCATCCGGTGGTGTCCACGACCGAAGGGTCGGTCTTTTGAAGAAACGCTTTTGTCGACTGCTCAACCCGGGTCAGTTCTGCTGACTTCACTTTCGAACAATTTTCAGGAATTCCCGGCTCGTAAATCCATTCCCGGATTCGCAATTCCTTTTCCAGTGCCGGGTCATTCTTCAATAAATGAACCCGCAAATACGCCACGAATTGCTCGGTCGTCACTGACTGAAACCGAAATTCCCCAAAATAGTCGTTCAGAAAAGCATCCCATCGTTCCCGTCCAAAATGCTCCTCCAGCATCCGGAGAAAAAACATACCCTTTACATACGGAATACCGGAATACGCGTCGTCAGGATTGCGGCTCTCCAGATCCAGTTTTAGCGCTGTATCCGGGTTCTTTGGAACGAGATTCTTTACGGTTTCAAACAGATCGTGATAGCTCAGTTCCGAAAGCATTTGTGCGTATTGCCTTCCCCGGGTCGCCTCTGTAATTCGACGCTCAAAATACGTGGTGAATCCTTCGTTCAGCCAAAAGTCTTCCCAGGTTGCATTGGTCACGAGATTTCCGGACCAGGAATGGGCGAGCTCGTGAGCAATGAGTGCCACCAGCGAACGATCGCCTGTGATAATTGTGGGAGTTGTAAACGTAAGACGGGGATTCTCCATACCTCCAAACGGGAAACTGGGCGGCAGGATCAACATATCATATTGACCCCACTGATATGGCCCATACAGTGCTTCCGCTGCCTGTACCATTTGTTCCGTTCCGGCAAATTCGTAGGCTGCGGCATCTATTACCGGGGATTCGGCATAGACACCTGTTCGTTCACTCAACGATCTGAAATCCAGGTCCCCGACTGCCAGCGCCATCAGGTAGGAGGGAATCGGCTGAGGCATTTCGAAGGTGTACACACCGCTGTCGTTTTTTTGAACCGGATTCTCAGCCGACATCACCGCCAGATACCCTTCAGGTACTCTGACCGTTGCACTATACGTCATCCGGACTGCCGGGGAATCCTGGAGCGGAATCCAGGTCCGTGCCAGGTTAAACTGGGACTGGCTGTATAAAAATTGCTTTTCACCTCCGGCAGTCTGTGCCGGCTTTACCCACTGAAGCGCACCCGCTTCGGGACTCGTGCTGTATTCGATGGTCACGATTTCGGTTTCAGTTGTGATAGCGATAGTAAGCGGACGCCCGAGATACCTGACATATTCTCCCAATGCGTAATTCGTTTCTTCATGATCAGAACCGAGAGTAACATCATGAATCGTCAGCCCTCGGGTGTCGAGGATCAGGACATCGGTATCCTTCATGTTATCAAGGTGCAGGGTGGCATTTCCTGATAGTACCTGTCCATTAAAATCCACCGTCAAATCCAAATCAAGGTGTGAAATCCGGACTTCATTTATATTAGCCAACGAAGTAGGATCGTCGATGGTTTGCGAAAAAACTGCGGCAGGAAAAAGTACGCAAAGGAAGGTTAGTACGAATAACCGTCGTTTAATACGCATTGGCTCCCTCAATCAATAATTATGGTAGAATGTGTACTTAAAAGAACGAAAATTTCCGGAGGGTTGCAAATAAGATTGTTATTCTGAGTGGTGCATCGCGGAATGATATCTCCTCGCCATGCACTCATTGGAGATTCTTCGCTAGCGCTCAGAATGACAGCCTTGAGGATGGTTTCTGAGCTTTTGTCGATGAGAACCTTCCCCGGCGAGGATCCCTCCGGGACGCTAGTGCTCAGAATGACAATCTGATCTGGTTTTTTATAAAAGTATTTATATTACTGTCATCCTGAGCGTAAGCGAAGGATCTCCTTGCCATATACTCAGGAGTCTTGCCGTGGAGATCCTTTCCAACAAATCAGAACCAGTGCTGACGCGCAGTCACCGATAAGCCCCCTAGGAGGGATGTCAGTACAACTATTCCAATTCGTACCTGAATGTAATAATACCCTCGACCGTCCGCTGTTCCGCCGTTGGCGGGAGCGAATTGAACCGCCAGTCCTCCAGAGCATTCAGCGTAATTTCTTCTAACTCCGGATAGTCCTTTTGCACCGGGATCATCTGTCCCACCCTCCCATCGGGGGTCACGGTAAACCGAATTTTTATGACTGCTTCTCTCTGGAGGTCCTCCGGGTATTCGGGGATCACCTTATTCAATATCGACCGTTCCGCTGCCTCCCCGGAAATTCGAAATGGCTGGTCACCGGATGGCCCGCCGACGTCAGTGGTTGGAGCGATTCCCCTGGAGTCCAGATCTATCCGTTGCGGGTTCGCCGAAATTTTCTCATCCCCGGCTTTGTCCGGTTGGACTTCACCGGCCTTTTCGCTCCGGTATACCTCGGCACGCAGAGGGAGGTCTTCGCTGCCGGTATCTCTAGTGAGTTTATCTGAACTCCGCTGGATTATCTGTGGTTCCTCATCTTCAAGCATCCGCCGTTTGGGTAACTCCACCGGCGGCATCGGAGGTGAATCTGCCTCCTGCTGTGTCACTTCCGACTGCTCCGGTTCTTCCTGTTCGGCTTCTACCGGTTCCGGTTCGGGAGGTTGCGGCGTTACTTGCTCGGATGGAGTGGTTTTCTGTGCTGGTGCCGGAGTTTCAGACCGGATCTGACTACTGACAAAACTGATCTCCGCATAATCCGGTGGTGTAATATCCAGTCCGATATTTAACAGCATAAACAACAATAATACAGCCAGATGGATCACCCCTGAGAAGACCAAAGTCTTCCGGAGATCCGAGAACGGATTGATGATATCGTACCTCATAACGACAGGCAAGTTATAACCCTTTTTCCGTTGCAATCATAAACCGCTCCGCACCGGCAAGTTTTGCAATATCGATAATGCTGATCGTCTTGTCTAAGGACAGGTCCTTGTCAGCACGAATAACTACCAATCGCTCAGGATGTTCATGAAGCATTTTCTTCAGATTTTGGCCCAGAACTTCTCTGCTGATCAATTTCTGGTTCAAAAATATTTGGTTGTTATTGGTTACCGTCAGGAAGATGCGTTGTTCGTCAGCCTGTTGGCCAGTAGCGGCTTTTGGCAGTTTCACCTTGATCCCCGGCTGAACGACGTAGGAGGAAGTCAGCATGAAAAATATGAGCAAGAGGAGGACGATATCTGTCAGAGAGATCGCCGAGAAAGCGGTCATCTTCTTTCTATTCGTTTCGATCTTCATCCTGTTCCTCCTCTTCATGAAGGATATCAAGCAAATCACTGGAACTTTCCTGCATTTCAAAGACGTGGTGCTCTACTTTGCCCTGGATCCAGTTATAAAAAATTAACGCCGGAATTCCCACACTTAATCCGGCAGCGGTCGTGATGAGCGCCTCCCAGATTCCACCGGCTAGCACACTTGCGTCAACATTTCCCCCCAGCGTCTGAATCTGAATGAACGCTCTGATCATTCCTGTCACCGTCCCCAGGAAACCAATAAGTGGCGTAATCGCCGCCACCGTTCCCAAGACACCGAGATACCGTTCCAGATGATAGACCTCCGATTCCGCTGCACTCTCTATCGAGTCCTTTATTTCCTGCCTGGGACGGTTATGCTTTTTTAATCCTGCCTTGGTAATGGCTGCGACAGGTCCCGGCGTTTCCTCGCAGATTCGTATTGCCTCATTTACTTCGTCGTGTCTGAGCAATCCCTGGACCCTGGTGATAAATGCGTTTGCATTAATTCGAATTTTCCGCAGTGATACCAGACGTTCCACCAGAATTGCCACTGCGATGATTGAGGCAAGCCCGATGGGGATCATCAAAATTCCGCCCTTCGTCAGTATTTCAAATACAGACATATATCTCCTCCTGTTACTCCTCCCAGTCTCCTGTTAAAAAGTTGCCTTTGCCCCCACTAAAATTCGGATACCGTTGACGGGATATCCTTGCCAGTGAGAGTATTTGCTGCTTAACATGTTTTGAGCAACCAAAAATATACTATATCGATCGCTCAGAATGCGCTGAAATTCCGCGTTAATGTCCCAATAGGGGTCTAATTCTGTTCCCCCACCCAAATTTGTCTGACGAATTCCCGCATATCTGGATTCAATATTAACCTGCAATTGATCACCCATATCAATTCTCGCGGCGACGGGGATAACCAGTTGAGGTTTGTACGGAATATAATCGATATCCTGCAGGCTAGCACCGCCGTAATTCGTGGTATATGTTTCCACCGATGGCGAGACCACCAGCCAATCTGTAACCTGAAGGGCTGCCCCCATTCGCATGCGAATTACCTCGACATCCGATGTCGACGCCAGGGTAAAAAACCCGGAAGTATTCCTTGCCCAATACTGAAATAGGTCATAATTAGCATAGCGGAATTCTCCCCGGAATGCTATGGTTTCGCTCAATTGCAAATCCACGACAAACTGACTACCGAATACCAGATGATCCGGTCGGGGTAATATCCAGTGTCCAATATATGCGTTATTTTGAAACCGATCGTAAAATGAAAGATGCTGATACCCCGATACAATATTCAGTGAAAATCCTAAAAAGTTCGTCGGAATATAATTCAATTTTCCCCACGGCGAAAAACGCTGCAGCGTTCCTGTGGAATCGTTGGAAAATGTCTCATATCGAAGTCCGAAGGTGGAAGTCCAAGTATTTGAGAAGGTCAGCCGGGTTTCCAGGCCGAATTGATTCATCAAACTCACGAGTGGTTCGGCATTGACAGGACCCGACAGATTTTCCCGCTGAAGTCCTGCTGTCAGAGAGACAGGGATTCCGCTGATGGTATTTGAATGCCTGCCGGTAATCCGGATCAGCCGATTGGCGGTCTTATCAAATTGCCCGTCAGCAGTATCACTTTGCATAGATAAGCCGTTGACTCCTAACACCAATTCGGTTTTGCCCTGCCCGGGGTGCTGATACTGTAATCGGCTGCGGAAATTTCCCAGCGAAGAGTTGCGAATTGCACTGGAATCCAGCACCTGATGCAAGCCGGTGTGGACTCCACGCAAGGTCCCGGTTAATTCCGCCGACAAACCCTCACCGAATTCGAAAGAGCTTTGTGCCCGGATTTCGCCATCTGATTCGGCATTGTTACGAAAATCCCCGGCATCATGACCGCCATGGATTTGCCCGCTGATAGTCCCGTTTGGCAATTGCCTCCAGTACCCTCCATTCATCTGGGCTGTAATACCATTACCGGCCAGCAGCCCTGCCCATGCATACTCACCGATATAATTGACATCTCTGGAAACTGACGGTTTTTGTACCTGTGTACGAAACCAGGTCGTGACAAACTCCGATGGCGCATCCGGTTTCACCAGGGATGGAGCCACCGGTACCATGTTTTGTTTTTCACTGGGCACTTCGATATTTCGTTCGGTGCCCAATACCAATACTTCAGGCAACTCCATCTCCGGTTTTTGTGGCTCAGCCTTTTGTGTTTTATCCGTATGCATGGTCGTATCATCGGATATTTCAATACGCGTGGGTGGAGGTGTGACCTTTTTGTCCTGACCCAGGATAAACTGGGGCGCCGAAAGGATCATGGCTATTACGATTATGGCAGGTCTCTTCATAACCTCACTCCCCCGCCAGCGTCTGAAGCCTGGATTTCGCCTTCTCAACATAGGTGGTATCGCCGGGGAAATCCCGGATCAAACTTTGATACAATCGCCTGGAGTCACCCGGTTTATCCAATTCTTCGTTGCACAGTGCGGCATTATAAACGCTTTTTATCACCCATTGACGCTCACCACCATACAGGTATTTTGTCTTTAAATACTCCACGACGGCGGTCTCGCAGTCGCCCTGGACCCTTGCTATGTCTCCCATGAGAAACTGCGCTTCCGCTGCTACCTCTGAAGTTCCCCTGTCCAACACAGTCTGCAGGTGAGATTTAGCTTCACTATACTGTTTCTGTGCTATCAAAACGCGAGCCATCCCAACCCGGGCAAGATGCCTTACAGATGCATCATACTCCTCACTCAGAAGGCTTCCGAAAAATTTTCTGGCTTGTTCAAAATCATCTGACCGAAGAAATGCGATACCCATCTTATAGGTTGCGAGCCCGATATTTTCGTGATTCGGATAATTATTCAGGATACGCTCATAATTGGCGATAGCTTCGGAATAGTTTTCCATTTCAAGTTGAATATCACCGGCATGGATCAACGCGTCCGGAGTTCGCTGAGCCTCCGGATAATTTTCCCACTGCTCACCGAATTCTGTCAATGCGGAATCAAGATCCCTCGAATTTTCATAGATAACGCCGCGATGGAACTGCGCGTTTCTTGCCACAGGAGTTCCAGGGTATCTCTGCAAAATTTTGCTGTATTCGGCAAGTGCCAGCTCATATTCCCTGAGTTTTGCATAATAGTCTGCCTTCCGGCTCAGAATCTCCGCTGACTTCCGGGGCTCCTTAATTTGCGCAACCAGTGAATCCACGACCGTCAATGATGCATCTGCGTTCCCTTGCTGAATAATAGACCAGAGGAGACCAGTTACGGCATCAGGGATGAAATCACTCCGTGGGAACTCGTTGATAAACTCCCGATACCGCTCCACTGCAAATCCGAATTCTCCCAGATTATAGTACGCATCACCCATATTGTAGAGCGCATCATCCACATAATCGCTCCCGGGGTATTCCTGGACAAGCACCTGAAAATCACCGATGGCAGTCTGGTATTGTGATCCACGAAACGCCGCCCGACCAGACCAGTACAGAGAAACCGGGGCCATCTCACTGTCAGGGAACTTTTCATAGATTGTGTAAAATGCAGTTCTTGCCAGGGTATTGTTACCGGAGCGAAGATAGCACTGGCCGATCTGTAATTGAGCCTCCGCCTGACTGCTTTGCGAATCGGAAAATTTAATAGCTGCCTGATAGGCGGTAATGGCTTGAGAATATTCCTTCGCATTAAACAGGGCATCACCCTGCCGGAACCGGGCATCCGCCTTTACCGATTTTTCTTCGGAAAATTCTGCCGCTGAGGCAAAGGCGTTTGCGGCTACCGTAAAATTATTCAGTTGCAGCGCCGAATAGCCGAGCCCATAGTAGGCATCACCCCTGTTATCGGCGTTTGGATATGCCTCAAGATAAGAGCGATATACCTGATAAGCCGACTGGTAATTCCGGGCATGATAATAGGATTCAGCCTCCCAAAACATCGCATCTCTCACAAATTCACTTCCGGGGAATCCCCGGACGACCTTACCAAAATCAGAAGCCGCGTCCGAAAAGTTATTGTTCCGGTACTCAGCCCATCCCAACCGATATGTTGCTCTGGCAAGCACGGTGGAATCCTGATAGAGATCAATCGTATGCCGGTAGGCATCTTCCGCCTGTTGAAATTGCCCGGTGGCGAAATAACATTCACCCACCATAACAGCCGCTTCCCTGGCAAGAGGGGACTCGGGGTAACGCTCCTCTACCCTGGAAAAATGTTCCCGGGCTTGTGCATATTGTTTATCCTGGAATGCCAGGGACGCAAATTCGTAAAGGGCGTTCGGGGCATCACCCGAGTCAGGGAATTTTACAAAAACCTGGTTAAAGGCATCCCTGGCGGCCGACCGGTCACCAGCCATCAGGTGATTCCGACCGGACTGAAATATCGCTGAGGCAATAAGTGTATCTGTGGAACTGATCTCAGCAACCTTCTGAAACGCTTCTGCGGCGTCCTCGTGGCTTCCTAACTGAAAATAGGACCATCCAACGCTGTATTGCGCATCATCAGCGTACTCGTTTTCCGGTAAATCGACTACCCTGGTATAGGCATCCAGCGCCCGGCTATAGGCATTAGTTTTATAATAGGATTCGCCAATAAAGTATTGGGCTTCCGCCCGGAGCGGGTGGTTCGGATATTGCTCAATGGCTTTGTGCAAGAGGGACACAGCTTGTTGAAAATCCTGCCGGCCAAATGCCGTGAATCCGATCCGATACGCTGCCTGGTCAGCCAACGGGCTGTCCGGATGGGTTTCAATGAGTTTCCGATAGGCAGTTAAAGCGGCATCCCAATCCTGCATTTCCTCATAGATAAACGCTGCGGAGTATGCGGCATAATCGGCCAGGGACGCTTCCGGATAATCTGTGTAGACCTGCCGGTAATACTCCAGCGATTCACCAACTTTCCCGCTGCGATACAACGCTTCTCCGTACCAATAGAGAGCGCCAGGCATTACATCACTTTCCGGGAAGCTGTCGAAAAATGTATTGAGAACATCTATAGCTTCCTGAGGACGACCTGCATTGATCAGTGCCTCTCCCAAACGGAAGGTCGCCTTATCCCGGTACCCAACAGCCGGGTAGGATTGTAATAATGTGCGATAATTCTCAATGGCACTGAAATATTTATTCAGGTGCAAATACGATTCAGCCAGCAGAAACTGCGCTTCTTCCGCGTATCTGCTGGAATCATGGATTCGGAGAAAATCCTGAAATTGAGATGCAGCCAGTTCGTACAACTGGTCGTTGTACATACCCTTTGCCACGGAGAAATCCCTCCGAGCCGCCACATTATCCTGGGGTGTCCGTGCCAGAGATGTGGAAACCATAACACAACTGATAGCGGAGAGGGATACTATCCAGAAAAACAAGGAAAATACGCTGATGCGGGACGTTGCTAATCTCGGGTTCATAGAGCCTGTGTAACTCCCATTTTCATCCAATCGATTCCAAATCGTGCATCTGACGGTTTCCGTCAGCAAATGTTCCGCCTTCCGGAAGAAAAATCGAGTTTTACGCCCCACCAATTTGATTGATAATATAATCGCAAAAAACCGAACAACAAACAAGGAAACTTAACGGCAGTGTTATGGTGTTACGGTGTGCATGTGTTCAAGTGAAAAATACAACGGCGTGTTATATAATATTACTGTGTTATCGTGTTACCGTTAAACAGACCATGGTTTCAAATTTATACCCTTACTTAAATCTTATTCCTTATTCCCTATACCAATGTCCTCAGGAAAAGAGCAGTTTAAAGTAAAACAACGGATTCGCTAGTTTTTTTCGTGGTACTTCATTTGCCAGCATCCCGGCAATGATATTGCTCACCTCATCACTTCTGGCTGCCTTGTTGATCACAAAATTCAGCAGCGGACGGATTTTGCCCAGCTTTTGGAGTTTGTAACTGACCTGGAGTTCATCGCCGACTTCAGCCCATAATCGCTCATCATATTTCGCAATAAAATCTTCGGTGAAATCGCCGGTCTTAATGGCCTCGTCAGCGACTTCAATAGCGTATTTTGCGGAGTACATGGCGTTGCCAATCCCTTCCCCGGTAAACGGGTCAATCAGGCTTGCGGCATCGCCGAGAAGCATAAAGCCGTTCCCGTAGATTTTCCGGTGCTTTGACCCCACAGGCAAATTCCATCCCATGGGATTTTCCATCGGTTCAGCATCGGTGAATCGTTCCCGGAAGGCATCACTCTCAATGGCATGTTTCAGGGCCTCCTTCAAGTCCACATTCCGGTCCTTGATATATTTGTGCAACATTCCAATGCCAACATTCGCATAGCCGTTTTCCAGCGGGAACACCCAAAAATATCCGGGAAGCACCTCGTCAATGTAATGAAGTTCAATTTGATCTGTCAGTCCCTTGACATCTTTATAATACTGGCGCAGCGCGACGACCCAATGCTCCGGATCGTGCTCGTATAATCCGGTTTTGCGAGCTATCAGGGAGTTAAACCCATCGGCTCCAAGTATAATTTTCCCGGTATACTCAACCGACTCACCGGTTGCCGTATTTTTCCCGGAGACCCCGGTCAATCTTCCATTTTCCGACAAAACATCTTTCACGATAAAATTTTCCACCGTGGTAGTGGCAGCTTTTTTCGCCTCCTGAAACATAAAATTATCAAAGATCTCCCGCCGGATCACAAATCCGCTGGGAGTGTTTTCGACGATGTTGCGCTTGAAATCGATATTTACCTGCTTATATGTCGGGCTGCCAAACACGACGGATTGGATGAACGCTCCTGGTAATTCACTGACCCCGTCCAACAGATCCAGTTCTTCCAGAATTGTGACCGATTTTCCCGACAGTGCGTCACCGCAAATTTTATCCCTGGGAAAGGAATCTTTGTCCAAGAGCAGAGTTGATAAGCCTTTTCGATGGGCATACAAGGCAGCCGCTGCGCCCGACGGCCCCCCACCAACAATAATTACATCGTACGTCTGTCCGTTGCTTGTGCTCATAGACCCTTCATGGATTTATTTTGTGTTTTCAGTATTAACCCGCTCATAAGTGACAAAACTAAAGTTATACGGGTGCGCATTTTTCTCATGATCTTCCCGGTCAATTTCGGTCCAGTTCGCCGGATTAAGGTCCGGAAATTTTGTATCACCTTCAAAATGCTCATGGATAAACGTCAGGTAAAGTCTGTTGGCTCTGGGTAGGGCTTCTTTATAGATAGATGAACCTCCCGCAACCATGACCTCTTCTGCGTCTCCGGCTGCTTCGAATGCTGCCTCGAGCGAGTGAACAACGTGTGCCCCATCAGCCTTATATCCTGTCCGAGTTGTCAGGATGATGTTCTTTCGGCCGTGCAATGGCTTCTTGCCTATGGATTCGAACGTCTTGCGGCCCATAATAACCGGTTTCCCCATGGTAACTTCCTTAAAATGTTTCATATCCGCCGGCAGACGCCAGGGGAGATCATTCTCTTTGCCAATCACACCGTTATCACTCAGTGCTGCAATAATTGAAATCGTCATAATCGTATATCAAACCGCCATTGGGGCTTTGATACCAGGATGGTGCTCATAATTTTCCAATTCAATATCATCCATGGTAAAATCATCGATATCCGTTATATCCGTATTGAGTATTAACCTTGGCAAAGGCTTCGGGGGTCGTTGGAGTTGTGTTTTCACCTGGTCGAAATGATTATGGTAGATATGTGCATCGGACAAAGTATGCACAAATTCACCCGGCTGTAAATCCGTGACCTGCGCGACCATATGCAGAAACAGCGAATAAGAAGCAATATTAAACGGAACGCCAAGAAACATATCGCAGCTCCGCTGAAACATATGTAATGACAGGGTATCGTCTGCAACGAAAAATTGATAGAGGATGTGGCATGGAGGTAAAGCCATCTGGTCTAGTTCACCCGGGTTCCATGCTGTCACTACATGACGCCGGCTAGTTGGGTTTTCCTGAATCTGGCGAATCACCTGCTTCAGCTGGTCAATTTCTCCACCGTCAGGAGTTCGCCACGATCGCCACTGGACACCGTATATTCTCCCGACATCGCCATCGAATTCCGCCCGTGGCTTCCAGTAATCCGCCTCGGCATTTGCGTCCCAGATATGACAGCCCATTTCTTGTAATTTCCTGACATCCCGGCTGCCGCTGATGAACCAAAGCAGTTCAGCCTTCATCACGTTGAACGCCAATTTTTTGGTAGTCACCGCCGGAAATCCATCCGCCATATTGAAGCGCAATTGCTTTCCGAAAATCGCCCGGGTTCCGGTTCCCGTCCGATCTGCACGATCTACGCCGTTTTCCAGTATGTCTTCCAGTGCATCCAGGTATTGTTTCATTTATTATCTTTCAGCGATTCATAAAAAATTTAATGGTTAAAATAGAAGAAATTTCGATAGAGTAAAACATCTAAATTGGGAACGACAGTGTAAAAGTGTTCTCGTGGTTGAGAGTTCACTGGCCTTTCATGCTTCCTCAAAAGAATTAACTACAGGAAAACCGTGTGGACTTTTCTTTTTGTCCTTCGATATGCATCGATTCTCAATTTTTGTTTTAAAATACAACTCCAGTCTCTCACTCTCTTGGATGAGAGGGAGACAGAGGGCGAGTTGTATAATCAACTTACAAACTACCAATCAGGAAGCTTCAGCTGGCTCCTTTTCCCCCGATCCTGCCCTGCTTACGGTTCCGAGATATATCGCGGTTAACGCGATAATCGCCCCTATAATTTCGATGAGCTTTGTCGGCCGGCTGAAAAACAGGATGTCCCACACAAAGGCCAACCCGGGCTGCAACAATAAAATTAATCCTGTGCGGGAGACATCCATTTCCGGCAGAGACCTGGAGATCAAAATCCATCCAAGCACCTGGCTGAAAACCGCATACGCTATCAAATATCCAAAATTTCCGATATCCGGAATCGTAAAGGATTGTCCCTGCACGAGTGAGGTTGCTCCCAGGAACAAGGCCGAAGCGAAGGAGACAACTGCCAGGATAGTCCCCGCAGAATGGCCTGCGGCATTGAACTGCAACTTCCGGAGCACCAGCACGTAACTGGCGTAGCACACCGCAGTTGCCAGCCCCAGGAGTATTCCGATTTTATAGTTCCCGCTCAGCTGACTCCAATCCAGTCCGAAGATGAGGAATAAGCCACCCATAGCCAGGAAAAAGGCGCTGCCTAATCTGAGTGTCATCCTTTCCTTATAAAAAAGCACGCCGAAGGCCGCAAGCACAAACACCTGAAAGTTCCCGAGGATTGTTGCCAGGCCGGGTCCGACATACTCAATACTTTGATGCCAAAATGCCAGGTCAGCCGCGAAAAACAGCCCGGCGAGTGTAGCAACGCTGATGAATAATGAATCCTGCCAGAGATAACGGAGCCGTCGAAAATGCAATACCAGCAAGATAATCCCGCCAAAAAAGACCCGGTAGAATGCTGCCGGAGTGGGCTCCACATCCATGGCTTTGACAAATACCGCAGAAAAGCTGATAAGGAAAGCACCGAAACTCAGTCCCAGAACGGGATGCAGGTTTTGGAAACGCGTTGCCTTGGCCATACTAATTGTGAAAGGATAACACCGACACTACTGGTGCCGCGGCCATGGTCGATCATTACGGATATACCGGCCATCCCGAAATCCCGTGAAAAATTCCGAGATAAGCGGATGTACAATTTGAAGCTGGGAGTTGTCCGGTTCCAGACTGGTCTGCGCGGTGTAGGTTACCTGCTGAGATTCATGAACCAACACGAAATACCAGGGTTGTTCCAGATCAGGTTGAGTCTGATTACTCCAATACCAGGCAGTATCCGCTTCACAGGTGGGGTCGAATTCCACGATGACACCACGGTAACCGTAGCGTTTGTGGTGCACCAGCTGCCCGATTTCAAAAATTGGATCGATGTCTCCGCCATTTTCGCCGGTCAAGTTCTCAGAGACCTTGATCCGGACATCGCGATCACGCAATAACTCGTTAATTTTCTGGATATTTTTCCGGTCCGGAGGGTCACTCATATTCGCCAGTTCATACTCCAGCGCGGTACCGAATTCAGCCAGCGCCTCGGAGACTTTCTCCTTCACGACCGGCGAATCGTCATCTATCAATCGTAATATATACGGTAAATCTTCGCGTTTCGGCATTGAATATTATTCCAGGTAATTTAGCGTTTCCATTTGTGTTAAAAGATAAAAAATTATATGTAAAAATCTAAGAGGGGGGAAAGTTTAAACTAGGGTGCCTTCAGTGTCACATTTGTTGCGCCCCAGCTCCCTTCAATACCCTGTGCCAGTGCATAATGCTCTACGATTGGCGATGTATCGAGGATGGAATGCACAATCCGGCGCAGCGTGCCTGTTCCCTTTCCATGGATAATCCGTACTTCCGTGATCCCCTTCTTCCGGCACTCCCTGAGATATTCCGGTACAAGGCTTTTCACATCACCTGGTTGGAAAGTATGCAGGTCTAAAGTGCCATCGATGGGAAATTCGGTGGGAGTCCTAGAGTCGTTCATGGTGTTAATGTACAAAAAATAGCACGCGGATGACGCAGTTTTTTGGAAATATCACAGATAAAAAATGTAAATTTAGCCTGAATAATTCATGAATTAGAAAAAATGCCTATTTTCCACTGGGATGCACCTTTTCATCTCTACGCTGGAGCACAAGTTCCGGCGACTACCCTTCGACAAGTTCAGGATGACGCCTCTCTGAGTCACTCTGAGCTTGTCGAAGAGTGGCAAACTCTCTGTATAGTGAATTTGGGGGCTTCCCAAATGGCAGTGAAAGATAAATTCATGGATTATTCAGGTTAGGTATAAATAAAATGTTGTGAATTTTATGTTTTGTTGGTGGATGATCTGCGTTTATGGTGTTGTTTCAGTATCATCTGTGTGCTATTCAGTTTTTAATGCATTTCCCCGTTTTCGATTAGACCATCCTTCAGGTGCACGATTTTGTTGCACCAGTCGGAGATATTCGGGTCGTGGGTGATCATAATAATCGTGTTTCCCTGCTGCCAGAGTTCCATAAACAGGCTCATAATCTCCTCACCGGATGCGCTGTCCAGGTTCCCGGTCGGTTCATCCGCCAAAATTATGCGAGGCTGGTTCACCAGTGATCGGGCAATGGCAACGCGTTGCTGCTGACCGCCGGATAACTCACCGGGTTTATGATCCATGCGGTCAGCCAAGCCAACGCGTGCAAGTAATGACGTAACTCTTTGTTTCCGCCCAGCGCCGGGAATGCCTGCAAATATCAACGGAAGTTCAACATTTTCATAGGCGGTGGCGTACGGCATCAGGTTAAAGCTCTGGAATACAAATCCAACCTTGCGATTTCGTATCTCTGCCAACTGGTTATCGGTCAGCGTTTCCACCTTTTCACCGTCAAGTGTATATCGTCCCGCGGTTGGTGTGTCCAGGCAGCCAATTAAATGCATAAGCGTACTCTTTCCAGATCCCGAGGGGCCCATGATGGCAATGAACTCCCCTTCTTGAATGGTCAAATCAATTCCGCGAAGTGCTTCTACCTGGATTTTCCCGGTATCGTAGACCCGGGTTATTCCTTCCATGTCAATCATTGAATCGATCCCTCACAACCTTTGCGTTACTCGTATCTCAGTGATTCCACCGGGTCGACTTTTGCTGCCCGGCGTGCAGGAAAATACCCGGCAGCCAGTCCGACTATTCCAAGAATTGATGCCGTTGCCAAAAAGATCGGCACTGAAAATGTAGGCTTTCCAAGTAATTGTAGCGGTCCATCGCCAACGGGGATCCCCTGTAAAACCGTGACAATAATCAGGGAAACGATTCCCCCGAGCACCCCGCCTATTAACGCAATGAACAATGCCTCCATCACAAACTGTTGCTTGATATGTTTACGTTTTGCACCCAGAGCCCGTTTTACCCCGATTTCCCGGGTGCGCTCCTTTACCGATACATACATAATATTCGCAACGCCCACACTGGCAATAAGCAGGGTTAACGCCCCGATTAATCCCAGAAATAGCTGGATCCCGATAAGCATATTCCCTGCGATTTGCGTTTGTTCAATGGTATCCCAGACAAACAACGCTTTGGAATCATTTGGATCAAAGCGATACTTGCGTCCCAATATTTCGAAAACACGCTTTTCAACCAGTGGAGCCATTTCGGCCTGCCCGACCTGGTAAATTAAACGGTTCAGGTATTGACGGCCACCCAGAGCCTTCATTGTTGTGGACGGAATGGTGGCCTTGTCGGCGTCAGGGCCTCCGTACATACTCATCTGCATCTTTTCCTGCATCACGCCGATAACCGTAAACGGGGTACCGTTAATCTGTATTATCTCACCAACAGCATCAGCGTCCCCCATTAATCTCTCTTTCAGGCTATTCCCAAGAAAAACGACTCTGCGTCGTTGTTCCACATCTATGGGATTGATGAATCTTCCGCCTGCCTGTGGATAATGGGTTCGCATGTATTCGAACGGTGGGAGTACACCCGTCACCCGCTCTGTAAGGGTATTTTCATTATAGGTAAAAGTCTCTCCATACATATCGTATTCCCCACTGATACCGGTGATTTGGGGGATCTTCTGTTGCAGCAGATCAACATCCTCGTCTGTTAAGCGGATATTTCGCCCCTTGGGTAATCCCTGATAGACTTTCGAGGTCTGGCCACCAAACAGGATGACGATATTTTCACCAAGCCCTTTATTCGCTTTCCCCAGCTGGAGCTTTAATCCTTCTCCGAAGGACAGCAGTAAAATAATAGATAACGTTCCCCAGGCGATCCCGGAAATCGTCAGCCAGATCCGCTTTTTTTGGGACTTCATCTCGCGAAAAAATAGCTGGAATAAGAACCACTGCTTCATCATGTCACTTCCTTATAGCCGCCACCGGATCCAGGTTTGCCGCACGACTGGCCGGGAACCATCCTGCAATTAATCCAATGAAACCGAGTACAATAATCGTCACAGCGCTGACGAGAGGTGAAATTGAAAGTATCCCAACATATTTCTCCAGTGGAAACATGTTCGCAACCGATACCATGCCGATTGAAAAGGTGTACCCTATTACACCACCAATCCCTGTGATTATGAGAGTTTCCATCAAATATTGCCCTAGGATATATCGCTTTTTGGCACCGAGCGCCTTTTTAATACCGATTTCCCGGGTGCGCTCCTCAACAACCACGTTCATAATATTTGAAACACCTATACCACCAACGATTAATGTCATACCACCGACTAACCCGAGAAATACGATAAACCCGGAGAAAAAAGTCCCGAAGAACTTTTCCATTTCCGTCGTATCCCAGATGGAAAGGGCTTCCCGGTCTTCGGGGTGAAATTTATGCCGCTTGCCAAGCACTTTATATATCTTGTCTTTCATCTGCTCTGTATACTGGACATCCGTTGCCTTGTAGACCATATTTGATAAATATTTGCTGCCGTAAATTCCCTCATATGTGCTTGCCGGAATCAGAATTCTCCCCGCATCACTTCCGTTGTAGTTTGAGTTTTGAATCTTTTCCTGTAATACACCTATAACCTGAAACGGGATAGCGTTAATAAAGAGATTTTGTCTGAGTCCCCGGCCTTTCCCGAAAAGGTCCTCCTCGACCTGGTTACCGATGAAAACAACCCGGCGGCGTTGCTCCATGTCCAGTCTGTTCAGGAAGCGTCCTCCTTCAGCCGGAATCATATTCCGGAGCTCCTGGAACTCTGGGTACACTGCACTCAAATTGGCGGAATATCCTTCTGTGCCAACCCGAACCTTTACTCCGCGGGAATATTCCGGGCTAATTAATCCAAGCTCGGGTATCTGTTGTTTCATGATCTCGATGTCTGACTCCCGAAACCGGATAACCCGCCCGCGGTTAAATCCCTCATATGCCATGGAAGTTCGGCTTCCCCACATAATGCAGATTCCCTCTCCCATACCGTGGGCAGCCTTTTTGGAAAATGCATAAAACGCTTCCCCAAAAGTCATGAGCAAAATGATCGCTACCGAACCCCAGATAATTCCGAACAGGGTCAATACCGTGCGCAACTTCTGCTGACGGATATCCCGAAACAGTTGCAGTATATTTTTCCAAAGCATCATAAAGACAGTGTCATAGTAGTTAAAGTGTTCGGGTGTTCAAGTTTAATTTGTCGGGAGTCTATGGTCTCAGGTCCACGGTCGGAATCAGTAACCAGTAAACAGTTATCAGTTTATATTTTACCACCTGAGACATAGAAACACTCGATCTCCCTATTCTTTAATTCCGTATTTATGGTTCTTGGTTCTTTTTCCTTGGTTCCTCATTCTTGGCTCTTCGCAATACGGGATATTCATCTATTCAATCACCTTCGGCGGGCGCTCCACCACCATCGTACTTTCAGCTAACCCCTCGGTAATTTCGGCATTCACGCCATCACTTAACCCAATCTCTATTGGGCGTTTTTCTATCTGGGCCGGACGGGTTTCGACTTCGGTAAATATACTGTCATTTTCGAATGTAAGCAGACGTTCAGGTATCTGGAGGACATTCTTTGCCTTGTTAATGATGATATCGGCGTTTGCAGAATAGCCAGCCCGGAGTTCCACGGAATCCGGATTCTCAATGACGATCTCAATATCGAAGAGGGTGGCATTGTCCTCTTTCCGGGCTTTCGGTGAAATCCGCGATACTTTTCCCGTCACTATTTTCCCGGGTACCGCACCGATCTTGATTTCTGATATCATCCCAACCCGGACTTTTCCGACGTCAATCTCATCAATAGTACCCCGGAAAATCAGCTGACTCATATCCGCCAGGGTAAATATCGGAGTGCCTGCCTGGTATGAAGTCAGCGGAACGACAGGGTCACCCACATTTACAAACTTTTCCAGAATTGTGCCGGAGATCGGGGCTTTGACTTTAGACTCAACAACATCAGAACCAGACCGGAAGGTCCCTTTCTCTAATAACAAAAGGCGTTCCTGGTTTAAGGAGAGCCGGAGTTTCGCCTCATCCAGCCGTAATTTTTGATTTTCGAAACCCTGTTCGGAGATAAGGTTTTTCTCAAGTAACTGTTTTTGCCGATTATATTCCCGTTGGGCCTGTTCAAACGTCACTTCCGCTATTTCCACATTCCGGCGGGCTTCGGTCAATTCAAGTGGAGTGGGATCCGGGGCGATATTCACCAGGGGAATACCCTGTTCTATCTCATCGCCAACCTCTGCATAGATATCCTTGACGTTTCCGGCAATTTTTGATTTCACCTGGATCTCATTAATTGGGGTTATCGTACCAACAGCCAATGCTTTTTCGACGATTGTCCCCCGGGTAACAGGTATCGTCTTATATGATACCTGATCATTTTTACCGTTTTTCGTTGCAAGAAACACAACACTTATTATTACGATTACACTTATTGTAATGAGGATGATTTTTTTCATAGTGACTCCTGCGAGATACTTGTGGAATAGTTCACCTTGCTCGTTCTCCTGTTCAAACCGTCTTGTTCTCAGATACTTCGGCAAACCCAGTGCCAATCTTTTTGTTTCCGCTAAAAAATTTTTTTATTCCATGAAAATTCACATTGAAACCTATCTGCAGAAGGATATCACCACTGCTAATCGAAAAGACTAGAGAGCACGCAATTCAAAAATTCATATCCAACTGATATATGCCATATCATTTTGATATGACATTTTTTTTTAATTATTCTGTTTTTACCAGGAGGTGACGGCAGTATCGGAAATATTTCACTTGATTGTCACCTTCATGATTCGAAACATTTATAGCAGAGTATGTCTTTCTGCAATAAATATAAGGAGGCTTTGATATGAACAAATTTCAGGATGTTGAAGTCACGTGGCTTGGACACGCATCTTTCCAAATCAAATCTCCCCGGGGAAAAATCATTTTAATTGATCCCTGGCTCAATGAGAACCCGTCAGCACTATTCGAGGAGGACTCAATAACAGAAGCCGATGTCATTGCATTAACGCACGGACATTTTGATCATTTAGGTGATACCGTTCCGATTGCAAAGCGTACCGGTGCCAAGGTAATTTCCATTTTTGAAGTTGCGCAATATCTCGGCGCCCAGGGATTGGGCGAAGACCAGGTCATCGGAATGAATATCGGCGGAACCGTGGAAGTTGAGAACATCAAATTTACGATGGTCCGTGCTATCCACAGCGCGGGAATTATGGGAGACGAAGGCATGATTGAAGGCGGTGAGCCTGCCGGATTCGTGATTGAATTGGAAAACGGATATACCATCTATGATACCGGCGATACTGATTTCTTTGGCGATATGCAATACATCGGCGATTTCTATAAACCGAACTTGATGCTTGCCTGCATTGGTGACCACTTCACAATGGGACCCAAGACTGCGGCTCGTGCCGTTGAGTTAATCAAACCACAGTACGTGATTCCAATGCATTACGGAACTTTTCCTGTACTCACCGGTACCCCGGAAGCGCTTGTAAAAAACCTACCGGATGTTATGAAGGATACGGTTATCACTGCTGAAATCGGGACTCCGATGAGTTGACAACCAATTATTTCAGAAGAATAAAAGCCTGCGGTCAAAGACCGCAGGCTTTTATTCTATATTGAAATTTATGCGGATTTTAAATCAGGTTTGAGAGACCTGATTGCTTGGCGAACCGGAGAGCGTCGGTCATCTGTTTTCCGGTAACCGGCTGATTTAATTCCGAATATTTATTATTATCAACCTTTCCTGCCGGGTGATACTGCCCCATAATATTTACAGCTGTTTCCCTGGAAATCTCGGAGGCAATAAACCGTAGTATCTGCTCAGTCTCATTTTCACCCCCGGGCATAAGCAGGTGCCTGACAAGCAGGCCGCGAAAAGCAATACCGTTTTTATTCGTCTTCAAATCGCCCACCTGACGGTGCATTTCCCGGAGTGCCTCACGAGCTGTCCCAGGGTAGTCCGGCGATTTCAAGTATTTTTGTGATTTTTCGCGGCTCCAATATTTAAAATCCGGCATATAGATATCAATAACCCCATCCAAAAGCTGCAAACTTTTTATGGAATCGAACGCACTTGTATTATAAACGAGAGGGATGGAAAGCCCCTTTTCGATGGCATCCGGAAGCGCCTCCAGTATCTGTGGGACGACATGTTCAGGAGTGACAAAGTTAATATTGTGGCATCCCCTTTTTTGCAGGTCTATCATGATCTGGGAAAGGCGTTTTGACCTCACTTCTCTTCCTGCATTAGTTTGGCTGATATCCATATTCTGGCAAAAAACACAGCGAAGGTTGCATCCACCGAAAAAAATTGTCCCGCTGCCGTTCCATCCCCGGAGACAATCCTCCTCTCCATGATGAGGAAAATCATTTGTTACTCTGGCATGCCGTCCAGTGCGACATACTTTTTTTTCGTCATTTAACCTGTTGATTCCGCATTCCCATGGACAATACTCGCACGATTCCAGACCTTGAAGCACAGACTCAACACGTTCCCAGAGCACACCGGATTCATAGAGGTGAAGGTATCCCGGTGTCCTGCCAGCCTGTGTATTCTCCATTGCGTTTATCCCTGATAGGCATCAATCATTTCCCATGTGATCCTGCCAGGCAAAGAAACAGTATAGCGTAACAGCATTTGCCCGGCAATATGGCCGTCATCATAGTAAGCCATCACCCACCTTGAGGAAAGGATGTAAATTTGATCTTCATAAAAACGCATCGTACCGCCAAGAATACCCTTTTGGGGAATCAGATCGGTTCGGGAGACCAAATCTGTCTTAAGAGTCTCAACGGGATTGTCCAGCCCTTTCTGACGAAGAAAATTGAAATCGTAACGTGTTAACAATCCTTTGAAATCCTGATCGATTGGCAGGCTGACAATTGTACGCAGACTATCGACACGTTGTAGGAGACCCTGGTGGTTCGACGTTAATTCATTCAATTGGCGGTTTAGATTATTCACCTGGATCAGGAGCAGAATACTCCCGGAAAACAGCAGGATCAATATCACGGTTTTCCAAAAATCTGCACTTTGCAGCAGCCCGGAGTCCCGGTTTTGAATCACCTGATTGTTTTTTTCTTCATCCATGGATGTCTCCTAATATAGTTCTGATGGAGAACCGGGCATTTCTACTTCTCTGTCCCACCCCGGTACAAACGAATTTGTACTTTTTCAACCGTTACTAACCCTTCATCAATAGCTTCGTCGAGGGTCGGGAGAAACTGCTCGATTTTCTCAATTGTATCCACTATTTCAACAATAATCGGAAGATCCTCAGAAAGTCGTAAAATCTTGGCAGTGTGGATACGGCTCCGGGCACCAAATCCTTCCAGGCCGCGGATTGCGGTAGCGCCTGCCAATCCCTGTTCCCGGGCTTGTCTGATTATCCACTCGTAGAGCGGCATGCCATCCCGTTTATCGCTTTCACCGATGAAAATTCGCAGCAGATGTCCTTTTTCAGGCAGCATAATCCACTCCTTTGGTTAACGTGTCAGATTTAGTCCAAGCCAAACCGCAAGCAATCCCAGTGACAGGTGCAACGCTATATTCCAAAAGATGCCCAGAAACTGACCGTCGCGCAACAGGCTCACCGACTCGTATCCAAATGTTGAAAAAGTGGTAAATCCACCGAGGAAACCGACCATCGTCAGCAGGCGCATCTCAGCGGTCAGGAACTGTCGGGTTTCCGCGAAACCAGCCAGCACACCAATCAGGAAACACCCCAAAATATTCACCGTAAGCGTCCCATACGGAAACCAGGGACTGTCCAACCATTTATGGACCCATCCTCCAACCGCATAGCGACTTGCGGCTCCCAGAAAACCGCCAATACCTACCAGTAAAATGTTCATTCAGATACATCCCAATCGCTTTATTGGTTCATAGGTTTTTCGCCAATGTCGTTTCAATATAGCAATTTTTACGCAAGACTGTAGATGAGTAAAGTGAACTTATCCAGTCAATCCCTCTACCAAGGATGAGTAATCCGTCTCATCATATCCCTTTTCCATAGCATTTTTGATGACTTGACGCACTCCAACAATCCCAGAACTTTCGATCCCCGCCGATTCCGCTGCCTGCACGATCAGATCCACATCTTTCAGGAGGTGTTTTGTCGGAAAATTCGGGTCGTCGTAGTCCTGTTGCAGGATGCGAGGTAATTTTTTGTCAAACTGCGGTGAGTAAAGAGCGCTATCCCGGAGAATGTCCATAAAGAGTTCCAGATGGACATCATTTTTTCTCACAAGTGCGAGGCTCAGGCCAAAGGCGGCCGTCAGTGATGCGATTAGCTGGTTCAATGCCAGCTTCAGTGCAGCGGCAGAACCGACTGGCCCGACATGATGCAGGCTACCGAAGGCGCTCAACAGGATTTTCCATCGCTGGAATTGGGATTCAGTTCCGCCAACCATTACGAATAGTTCTCCTTTGGCGGCATGGCTCTTGTTGCCAAGTACCGGCGCCTCGAAATAATCCCCGCCCTTCGTTTTGACCAATTTGGCGAAGTCCCGGCTTTCTTCCGGCGCAATCGTGCCCATTTGCAGGATCGTCTTGCTGGTAAAATCGATTTGCGAATCGCCAAACAGCTCCGCCTCGATAGCCGGGGCGTCGGTGAGCATCAGGATGGTGCATTCTGCACTGGTAATGGCTTCTGAGGAAGTCTCTGCTATGGTAGCCCCCTCTTCCCTGAGAGGTTCTGCCTTTTCTCTGGTCCTGTTATACGCTGTTACCTCATGTCCCTCACCTATCAGCGTTTGAACCATAGGAAATCCCATTAATCCAGTTCCCAGTAATGCAACTCTCATGGTGCGCCTCCTTCGTAGTCATGATAAATTCGAATAATAAAATTACCTGTTATCCCTGCAAAGTGCAAAACCCATCTCTGGTAGCGTTTGTGCACGATAGTTGCACTGTCATAGGGTATCGTACCTGAATACGGTACATTTTTTCTGAAATGAGAAATTGTGCCTTAATTTTTCGTTAACTTTAGACCAAAGGAGCCAGATATGAACAAAAACATTACGATTTTCATCTTCTTCGCTCTGAGTGCAGGTCTGCTTTTGGGACAGGCGCCCCAGCAGGACCAGGGAAAGTTCGTCGAATCCGAGAATGAATTCTGGGAACACATCAAGGATACGCTGGATCAAAAAGCGCCTGAAGAGCCCGATCTGGATTTCCGGATGGATGTATCCGGATATGAAATCCCTGAATCACCGGAGGCCTTCACGCAATCCTGGCATAATCCGCCAATATCCCAGGGACGAACAGGTACTTGCTGGTGCTACTGCACCACCTCCTTTTTTGAGTCCGAAATCGAGCGGATATACGGAATGAAAGTCGACCTTTCAGAAATGTATACCGTGTACTGGGAATACGTGGAAAAAGCTCGGCGTTATATCCGTGAAAGGGGGGATTCGGAGTTCGGTCAGGGTTCCGAAGCCAATGCGGTTACCCGTATCTGGAAGCAATACGGTATCGTTCCGCAGGAGGTGTACCCGAACACTGCCGAAGATCAGCCCTACCCCGATCATCAGGCAATGTACAATGAAATGAACAATTACCTCAAGTCGCTTAAATCAAACGATGCGTGGAACGAAGAATCCGGACTTGAAACCATTAAATCAATCCTCAATCACTATCTCGGAGCCCCGCCGGCCGAAGTGAAAGTCGGTCGAAAAAGCTATACGCCGAAAGAATACCTTACCGAGATAATTGAAGTCAATGTAGATGACTATGTTGATATCCTGTCACTGAAGGAAAAGTCTTTTTACGAACAAGTGGAATACCCGGTGCCGGACAACTGGTGGCACAACGCTGATTACTATAACGTGCCGCTCAGTGATTTTATGGCTGTCATCAAATACGCCGTCAGAAACGGTTACACTCTGAGTATCGGTGGTGACGTCTCTGAAGCAGGGAAAGTTCCGGAACAGGATGTGATGATGGTCCCGACATTCGATATTCCCGCAGATTACATCAACGATGATGCCCGCCAGTTTCGGTTCAGTAACGAAACGACCACGGATGATCATGGAGTTCACCTCATCGGTTACCTGGAGCAGGATGGCAAGGATTGGTACCTTATCAAGGATTCCGGCAGCAGTGCCAGGGATGGCCGGTTTGAGGGGTACTACTTTTTCCACGAGGATTATGTGCGGCTGAAAATGGTGGACTTCATGGTTCACAAAGATGCTGCCAAGGATATCCTGAAAAAATTCTGACAAATATAGCACGCAGATGACGCAGAAATGACAGGATTTACACAGATAAAAACTTAAAAGATAAAAATAGTACTAAATTATTCTTCCCGTTTTTTATCAGTGGTAATCAGCAAAATCTGCGTCATCTGCGTACTATTGGGTTTTTGAGATGATCCAAGCATCGACCGTGTTCCAACACGTTTTAATTACTAAGGTTTTCCTGCAGCAATTTTTTAGCTAACTCAGGATTTGCCGTTCCTTCAGTTTCCCGCATAACCTGGCCCATAAAAAATCCAAGCAGACCGGTCTGACCATTTTGGTAACGTTCCACCTTGTCGGGATTATTTGCCAGAATCTCTTCAACTACCGGTGTCAGCGCTTCTTCATCACTAACTTGATGCAACCCGCAGCGCTCCACGATATCAGCCGGGTTATCATCGGTATTGAGCATTTCCTCAAATACTTCGTCCGCTGCCCGCGTCGAAATAACGTCAGTGGCAATCAACTCAACATATGCGGCGAACTTTCCGGGTGTGATTTTCAGTTGGGAAACTGGTCTATCTTTATGGACAGCAAGTAATTTATTGACAATCCATTTTGCTAGTGCTTCCGGATTATCATATTCAGCCAGACTCGCTTCAAAAAATTGGCTGAGTTCATCATCCCGGGCGATGATGGCGGCATTCTCCCTGTCAATATTTAACCTATCCGTATAACGCGTAAAAATCTTTTGCTGGGGCTTGGACAGGTCTTCAGCCGGGTCCCGGTCACCGGCACTGGACCGTTTTCGCTGACGTTCCTTTTCCCGTTCTTTTTCCCGGCGCTTCCGTTCAATCGCTGCCTTTTCTTCCGCCTGCTCCTTTTCCGCCCAGGTATCACGCAACGGAACAATCTGGTTAAATACGAGATGCTCAGGGGTTGATTCATCTGGATCCTGCCAGAAATACCCGACCCGCTCAAACTGGAACCGATCGTCCACCGGATGATCCCGGACCACGGGTTCAACGAATCCCCGTTCGATAGATAACGACTCCGGATTCAGGTGATCTATAAAGTCTTTATCCCCGGCCTCAGGCTCTGCGGTGTTCAACAACCGGTTATACTGACGGAATTCCGCGGGTATTCCATATTTGGCTGAGACCCAATGAAGCGTTCCGCTCGGCGATCGGTTGTCCGGAGCATCACCGCCCCGGGTTTCCGGATCACAGGAACACTCCAGATATTCAATTTCGCCGTTACTGTTCTTAACCACATTAACACACGTGATAAAATATCCGTATCGCAGACGTACTTCCCGTCCCGGGGTCAGACGGTAAAAATCCTCGGGGGGATCTTCCCGAAAGTCATTACGGTCGATATACAACTCCCGGGTGAATGGAATTTTGCGGGTCCCTTCTCTGGCAACATCCCTGGGCCAGTACGATCCCTCAATCCAGTCTGTCTCCGCTTTGGGAAAATTCGTCACCACAACTTTTAACGGATCGGTAACAGCATTTATCCGGGGAGCGGTGAAATTGAGATAATCCCGTAAGATATGTTCGAAATGGCTCATCTCCACGGTACTCTCTGTCCGGGTTATGCCGATACTCTGGCAAAATTGGCGTATGGCTTCAGCCGGAACGCCCCGTTTTCTGAGACCGGCGATGGTGGGCAACCGCGGGTCATCCCAGCCATCGACCAGATTTTCATTCACCAACCGGAGGAGTTTCCGCTTGCTCATGATGGTATACGTCAGATTCAATCGGGCGAATTCGTACTGATGCGGTCGAGTTGGCAGCTCTTCCTGCTCCAGGCAATTTTCCAACACCCAGTCATACAGCGCCCGGTTCGTATCAAATTCCAGAGTGCATAACGAATGAGTAATATTCTCAATAGCGTCCTCCAGCGGATGGGCAAAATCATACATAGGATAGATACACCATTTATCACCCTGCCGGTAGTGTTCCGCATGTTTGATGCGATACAGCAACGGGTCCCTAAGAATCATGTGCGGTGAAGCCATATCGATTTTTGCCCGCAGCACGTGTTCGCCGTTCTCGTACCTGCCTTCGCGCATCCCGTGGAACAGTTCGAGGTTTTCTTCTACCGTTCGATCCCTATACGGGCTGGGCGTACCCGGCTCATTCACGGTACCACGATATTCCCGGATCTCCTGTTCATTCAGACTATCAACGTACGCTTTGCCATCCCTGATTAATTTCTGCGCATACTGATAGAATTGTTCAAAATAATCTGAGCCAAAGTAGAGATGTTCGCCCCAGTCAAATCCCAGCCAGTCCACAGTTTCCTTAATTGAACGAATATATTCCTCGTTCTCCTTTTCGGGATTGGTATCATCAAAGCGTAGATGACACTGACCGTTGTATTCCTCCGCCAGACCAAAATTCAAAACGATTGACTTGGCATGTCCTATATGGAGATAACCGTTAGGCTCTGGCGGGAATCGGGTCACTACCGATTTATGGGTTCCGCCCGCAAGATCCCGTTCTATAATTTCCTTGATGAAGTTTGAGTTCTGAGTATTCATGAAAAATCGTGTTAGAGTGTTATAGTTGTCATGTGTCCAGTGTCAGGGGTCTATTGTCCTGAGCCTAATTTTATTGTCTTGATCTTTTTTGTTCGTTGTTGGTTGTTTGTAGTTCGTTGTTTGTTGTATTATTCATTCGTGTGTCTTCGCGTATCTTCGTGGCTTAATATATTGTGTTCCTTTCGTTTTCTCTGCTCCGGAAGGAGCCCTTCCTGGAGCGGTTGATCTTTTGTTGGTTCTTTATTCTTGGCTCTTTATTCTTGGTTCTTGGTCCAGAGCGCTAAGGCAGGAAAATATCATACTTCACTTTTCATTGATCAAGTAAAGAAATCCTACCAGGGTACGGGGACACTGGTTCCGAATCCCGGGCCGAGAAGAATTGCGTTAGCCAGAATTCGGGCGGTTCCGTACGTATACGCCCTGAAAAACGGGTCATTGGCAAACAGGATAATTTGGCCATTCCCTGATCTTTCTCTCGTGATGACCGCCGTCTGTGCCCATCTTTCCTTTGCCTCCGGCCAGAGTAAACCGGATACCCGCAGGTCACTTTCGCTACTCAATCGTCCCACGGTCTCCACAGGTTCCTGCGAAAGATAGGCATACGAAGTGTATGTATGAACCGGGACCGACTCACCCATACCAAACGCCAGCCAGTGTTCCGGATGGAGTCGCGTGTTCATAAAAACACCGCGCGGCATAAACAGCCGTAATTCCTCATCCTCCTCCCAGAGTTTTTCCAGCGATTTTTCAGATTTCTCCTGGCGCTGTTCCTCTTCGGGACCCGAAGTGCCCTCTCCCCAGATGGATGCACTGTCGATGATCACCTTCGTCCACATCATCTCCCTCTGAACAGCATCCATGTAACCCGATATCTCACTCAGTTTCTGCCTCCGCAACGCCACCTTACTAAATCCCTGACTGGTATCTGCCAGGAAGGCTGCACCGTTTTCAATGGCTATCAAGGTACCACCGTCGCCAACCCACTCAGAGATTTTTTGTATATTCTCTTTGCCTAGCAAGTCTGCGTACCGTTTTGAACCACCCCATGTCGACGGTAAAATCAGGACGTTGTATTTCCGGAAATCAACGTCGCTTAATCGATTGTAATTCAATATCGAATGCCGGATTTTCAATTCCCGGTCCAGGTAATACCACATGCTTCCAAATCCGGTGAGGTCTATTTGCGGGCCAGTGATTAGCGCAATTTTCGGATAATACAGCAGTTCGAACTCTCCGCCCCCGAGATCCGGACCGGTTTCGGTAAGTCCGTTATCAATCCCCAGGATATCTATACCATACTCTGCTGCCAATTCTTTTAACAGAGATGTCGGGAGGGTATCATTTTCATTGAGGCGGATGAGGATGGTGCCCCTGTCGTACTCGGTCCCCTGCAGGATAAAAGGCTTCCGGGAGGCACGAATCGTATATCCCTCCCGGAGGAGATCCCGCACAATAAATACAATGTTGTCATCATTATAGCGAATCAAATACCCGTATTTCGGCTCCGGGTTCACCAACTGACCAGAGACATTTTCAACGGATTCCACTAATTCTGAGTTTATCTCCAGACTTTTGGTCGTTGTATAAGCCTCGACTCCGAAAGCGATCGGAAGCGACCACGTGCTCACCTCATACAGAGTGGTCCCCTCGCCCTTTAATAACGATTCCCGCTCTTGTTCCAGTGCCTTATTCACCATGCGCGGATCAAACTCCAAAATGCTATTGATGAAAGGTCGAAGGGGTTGTGCCAGCGGGATAATGTATGTTCCAGCCGGCAACGTTTGCGATGCAGGTCCTTTACCCCAATAGGTCTTTAATTCTTCAGCCTTGAAATCATTAGTCGCACGATATATTTCAATGCCCTGTGTTTTCAGCTTTTGAATCAGTTTTTGAACACGGGATTTGTTTTCCCTGGGTACGATATAATATGCCCTGGTTTCTCCCCGATCGAATTCGGTAAGATATTCCTTTCGGCTTTGATAATAATCGTGAAGCAGTTCCTCACGATACTCCCCAGCGGTTTTCAGGTTAGCCATCGAGCTCACAAAGTGGTGATGAACTGTTTCCTGATAGGTCAATACCGTTCCATCAGGTCTTTTCAGCAATGTTCCGTCAACACCTGCCTGTTCATACAAAATCCCGACTGCATCGTGGTAACGTCCCCAGGAGCTCCCGTATCCCGGGTACCAGTCGTCGTTCCATTCCCGGGTATAGTAACTCCAGCCATACTCATCGAACGCCCTTGAGTGTTCCTCAGCAAAGCGCGGAATCCACTTCCAGGTGATGCGGGGATTGATATTCCGGTTAATGGGCTCCCTGGCCGGCGGAAAGAGGTAAGTGTCGTATCCACCCATCTCGTGGGAATCCACAAACAGTTGTGGGTTCCACGCGGTGAGCATTTTGACATGGGCACGGGTTTCGATATTTGCCAGTGTAAACCAGTCCCGGTTCAGGTCAAACAGATAATGGTTACCCCTGCCCCACGGCCAGACGGTGGTGTGCTGAATGCTTTGTCCGTCCGGATTTGGCTCCCGTCCGTTCCATTGTTGAACCTGGGACAGAAACCGCTCCCTCCCATCCGGGTTTAACAGCGGATTAATACCGATAACCAGGTTTTGCCGGAGATCTGTGGTGGTTTGGTCGGTGCCGGCAGCAAGTTGATACAGCAATTGAATCGCTGCATCAGTGCTCGAAAGTTCATCCCCGTGGATACTGTATTGCAGCCAGGCTATCGCCGGGGATTTCCTGCTAATTTCCTGTGCTTCTTCGTCAGATTCCAACAGCCGGGGATCAGCGAGTTTTTGGATGTCCTGGTTAATAGCACTCAGGTTCTCCAGGTTCTTCCGGGAGCTCACCACTGCATATAATAATCCTCGGTTTTCATAGGAATTCCCGTATTCATACAACTCAACATAGGGTGATTGCTCGGCTAAAGTCTTAAAATATCGAACAACCTCGGCATGGCGCGCCGGACGCTCCCCAATAGCAAACCCCAGGACCTCCTCCGGTGTTGAAATTTGAGCATCATAGGTGCCGTCCGGATAAAATGGGTGCTCCTCAGCAAAGAGCCCCGAAGCGAGACAGAGTACTAGTGAACTCACAATCAATAGAAATTCTTTCATGACAGGAAGATGAGTGAAACGTGTCATAGAGTGTTCCTTTCGAATATGCTCAGTTCAGTATTCCCTCCTCATACATCCACTGTACAGCACGATTCATCGATTCCTCGGGAGTAAATTGCGGCTCATACCCCAGTTTACTCCGGATCTTTGCGATATCAGGACTCATATGTTCGCGAAAATGGTAATTGGCCCCCGGTTCCGACAGATATTCCTTTAAAAAAGGCACCCAATCCATGTATTCAATTGAGATATTTCGCCGGTAAATTGTCTCATAAGTTTGGATAAATTTCTCCACGGTCAGAGCATACGGTGGTCCAACGTTAAAAATTTCTCCGGCGGCAGCATCCCGATTGGTTACTGCCAGAAAAAACCCTCTGGCTACATCAGCCACGTCGCACGGAGCAATTAGCGTATTACATCCCCTGGGAATTACGACAGGCTCTCCAGCGGCCAGAGCACGATGCACTTTCGCATCGCGTCCGCCTTTCACATCAATGGGAATTTTACCGGGACCACAAATATTTGAGGGCATGATCGCAGTAAATGATACACTGTCATGGGCTGCCTGCCCCTGGATTCCAAGGATATCACGATACCGGCGGGCGTACGTTTCAAATTCACAGGGGTTTTGTGCTTCTTCCGGTGTCGGTATCCTTTGCGGCGGACCGTACATCCAAAAGGAGCCACATGCAATCAAATGTGTTGCAAAGTTTCGAATTTCATGATAAACACCCGGGAGATCATGTCCGAGCAAATCTATGACCACGTCGGCCTTAAGCCGTCTGATAAACGTGTGCCACTCCTCGTTCCGGCGGATGTAATCCGCTTCCAATAACTCGACAGTCTCCCAGGATTGATGACCCGGAATATCCGTTCTCCCTCTTGCAACCACGGAGATTTCCATTCCGGTTTCGACGAGCATGGGAATAAGATAACTTCCGATATGTCCTGTTCCGCCAATGACACAGGCTCGCACTAAAATCTCCTTTCGGAATAGATGGTTACGAATCGATGAATGATAAAATATAATTTCTCGCAGAGGGAATTGATAGAAAGAGTTTTAAAAGATGAAGCGAAAAAAAAGAGCCAAGAACAAAGAACCAAGAGCCAGTTTATCAAGAGGGGATACAGAGGGTAAAAAAATCGGTAATTTAGAATACCAAGTCTTTGACACCGGACCGGAGATTCAAGACAGCACTGATACTCTGATTCCCGCTCAGGAAAATCCTAAGTACCCATGAGCGTCCACTGCGGAAAAATTCTGAGACTATTTTAAAAATACACCCGGTAATTCAATTTGAAATTCCGACCCGGTTCCGGCATAATAACCTTCACACGGGAAAGATGTTTCCGGTATGTGGTGCTAAAAACATTACTGATGGAGAGCGCAATACTGTGAATATATCGATCCCGTGGTATCATATATTGTGCGTTGATATCCATAACTGCATAACCATCAGTCGGCTCCTCGAATTCGGCGACACGCTTTTGGTGGGTTGCGCCCCGTATTGTGTTTCCAATTGACAGTTGTTCCCGGTTATACACAAGCGACATTTTGCCGGATAAAGGCGGAATATAGGGCAATGGCTTTTTCGAGTCAGTTAAGGTGGCCCGTACGTAACTGAATGAAAATCTCCCGGTCCAGTGTTGTGCCAGGTTACCATGGGTTTCAGCTTCAATTCCCCGGAACACGGCATCTGCCCCGGTATACTGATAAATCGGCAACAAAGTGCGGTAATTCATGTCACCGGTATTCACGGGAAAAATATATCCCCGGAAGGAATTTTGAAACATGCTCGTTTTCCAATGCCAGAAATCCGCATCATACGCGAGAAAAATTTCCCCGCCGAGCCCAATTTCCGAGTCCAAATCCGGATTGCCTACCTCAAACGCATATGCAGCCAGATGCGGCCCTTCGGAAAACAGTTCTTCTAGCAACGGAGCCCGATACGATCGCATGAAAGTAAGACCGGTACGGATACTGGTGGAAAGCCGGTATTCCCCTGTTAGCGCGCCTGCGACATCAGTAAAATGTCGCCGCCGTATGTGCCCAATCCGGTTCGATATTTTCTCCGCTTCCGGCGATACATCCCGGTAACCAAACCGAAAGGAACTTTTTACCAGAAGTGATGATAAATCCATTTCCTGGTATCCAAACACCGCATAGGAATTTTCAATGGTTTGCGGAGTAAAGGCGAAACCACCGGCCGCATAATTGCGGGATTCACTCCAGAACCCGATGTGACCGTTCTGAAACTGACCAAAATTGCGCAAAGTCAGTGTACCCTTCAAATCCGAGGTAACTAATCCGTATTCTACCCCGACAATCCCGTTGGCCTCATATTCCCGATGATGATAACGGGTATAGCCGCCCTGCCATTCAAGTTTTTTCAGCCTAGCCGAAGAAAAATTATATTGTCCTTTTACATCAAAACGATGACGCAGCAATTCAACATCAACGCCTCCGGGATGTGCCCCGACAAATCCTCCCGGGATACCGTATTCAGAATCATAGTACCGTCCGGATATCCCGAGAAATCCGCTGTCATAAATCCAGGATAACCCCGAAGAAGCGTTTACCGTTTGAATTGCTGTATTAGTGAGCCTCCCTTCCGGCGTATTCATATCTCCTGAAGACCGGTAACTCCCATCGACAAAAACGTTAATACTTCCAAAAGGAATGACGAGATTACCGCCGCCTGAGTACCCTGAATTGACTGACTCACCCTGAACCTGGGATGTTCCGCGTACCTGTTCACGCGCTTCCCGGGCAATAACATTGCGTACTACGTTCACAACTCCACCAAGCGCATTCGAGGTGTACATGAGCGTGGCAGGCCCACGAATTACTTCTATCCGCTCAGTCGTTATCGGCTCTATCGCGACGGCGTGATCCGCGGATGTGGCTGATAAATCGCCCGTTTCCCCGCCGTCTTCAAGGACCTTTACACGGTCTCCGCTCAGACCCCGCAATATTGGCCGTGCAGGCGCTGGACCCATCGTCCGCTGGGCGATTCCCGGCTCCTCATCGATAGTCTCAGCAATGGTATTGCCAAGATTCTCCTGCAACTTTTTCCCGCTCATTTGCATATCCACCGCCCTGGATTTCGGACTTGAGATCCTCTTCCCTTCGACAGTAATACCCGTACCGGTGAAGATGTCCTTCCGGAGCATAAAATCGATTCTAATGGTCGAATCCGGTATAACACGGATTTCTCTGGCAGTTTCCGTATACCCTAATCGATATACTTTGAGGGTATATTGTTTTGCAGGGATATTCGGTAAGCGGTACCGCCCGTTCTCATCAGTCGCGACAAAATGATTTGTCCCGTCAACAACGAGATAGACCTGGTCGATCCCATCCCCGGACGATGCAGCTGTCACCCGCCCCGCGATATTTCCTTCCGGTAAGGTGCCTATCAGCATCTCCGGCATAGAGAAAGCGGTATGTAGCGGAATGAGCCAGAGAAGAATCACAATACCTACCGAACTCCTGCGCCAACAATACTTAGATTTTGTGTCCACCATAATTCCCCGGATGTTCTTTGCCAACAAAGTCCTGCTACTTTATTCTGAGACTGTTACCGGAATCCCTTGTCCGGTAAAATCCGGATGGTCGCCGTGCATTAATTTCACGATAAGGATTGTGGAACCTGCCTTTTTCCCTGCAACGGTGAACTCCCAGCGGTTCCCGTATTTCTTAACTGCTGCGATCGTTGTGTCTTCAACCGTCGTCTGCAGGCTGAAGTGATCTTCTTCCGGCTGGAACAAGTCTCCGTCATGTGCCTGAAATTTGACCTTGACGATATTACTTTCACCACCTGGAGTAACTCTCAGAGCATTTTCTGTCAGTATACCTTCCTCCTCGTGCTGATATAACAACGTATCGGTGCCGCTGATTATTAACATAGCTTCCGATTCCGCATGGTCAGTATGGTTCTCGCTGTCTACCGGATTACTGTCACACCCAATAAAACCACCTGCGACGAATACTATTCCAAGAGATATTAATGCCAGTTTTTTCATTATTTGTTCACCCTATTCTTTTGAAATTATGTTATCCTTAGCTCTCATTATTTCAGCCGAGATTTCCGGATCTCACCAAACACGCATCTTTATTGGTTTGTCCGGGAAGATACTAATTACAAAAATCGCAAATAAACTTAACCAAAGAGAGGCGGGGCCCTTCGTGAATGAAAGGCTCTATCATGGAGTTGGACAATATGTATACTGCTATCTCCGGAGAATCTCCCAATACACGGGAAAAACCACCGGAGGAGTGCAAAAAATATCACCAATACAAAAAAAGAGGATATTGATAAGATATACGCCGGACAGTCATACCGGATAAAAATATCGGGTTCATGATTATGCAGCAGCGGCGATAATACCAATAATACGGCAAGTAAAATTGCAGCAACCAGGAGCATAAATCGTATGCTGCGATTCTCTGAATTTCGGGAAAGCAGGTTTTTCATATTTTTCAGTATTACTCGTTCATTCTGTACCGTTTTGATTTGACAACTACTTATAGGTTACAAAAAGTGCACCGTATTCCTGAACAATTTTCCCCGATATACAAAAAAAAGCCCCACCGGTTCTTTGCGGCAGGGCATTTTTTTACACATTTTAGCCAAAATTAGCCGTTTGACATGACCTGGCCATCAACATCCCATTCCGTAGCAAAGGTCTCTTCACTTCCGTCGGCATCTGTATAGGTGTAGTCGTAGCTGCCGGATCCGTCTTCATTCAGAACAATTGTATATTCTATGGTCTCTCCATCTGCCTGGATGGTCGTGTTTGCCGTCAATGTTCCGCTGGCATCGGTCGACCAATTGACGATGTAAAGATTATCTTCTCCCTCAGTCGAATTATTTGCGCGGGCATAGGCACCGAAGTCCCAGGTGAACTCACCGGCGCTACCATCGTTGGCCGTCCAGCCTGAAAATATGGTCTCATCGTTAAAAGTGATGGTCGTATCATTAGAACTGATAGATCCATCATAGGTAATCGACCAGGAGGTGCCCTCCAAACCATTTCTGGTTTCAGGTTCTGCTGAATATACTATCGTCAGGTCACCATATGTATAGGTTCCGCCGGAGGTTGAGTATTGCTGGTTAATGGAGCCGTACATATTATGCCCCAGGTTCATATAGGTTTGCACGCTGGCAATGCCGGAATAGGCGCGTGGCGCGGTTGTCTGTAAAGTATCAGGAACCCGTTCGGTAATATTTACCTGGTCAGGTTGCTCCACTGTGCCGGAGTCATCGGGACCAGTAGTACTGTCCGAACAACCAATTACCAACATCCCGAATAAAGCCAATGCTGCAACAGTGCCAATTTTTTTTATCGACTTCTGCATAAATCTCCCTTCTTTCTGCATAAGGTTCAACGTTCGGTGGGATTATACCAGTTTAAACAATATACTGCAAAGGATGATTGGTCTGTATTTTGCAGGCTTGTTTCAGATCACAACAGTTTCTACTTTTTCAGATCCTTCTTTATTTTTGCCGTAAAAAATGCCCACCTGTCAGGGGATTTTTCTTGTCAGTTTTCGATGTGAGTTAATTACGGAAAGTGCTATGGGGATACATAATATGCAGTTAGTAAGCACAAGCAGTGTATTTTTTTAGGTACTTGCCAATCTTGATATTCATCGGATTGGGAGGTAGTTTTCCAAGACAAGAATCTTCTGAGGAGGGAACAGGATGGAATCAACAGTATCGCTGGATCAGATAAAATCCGGCAAGGTGACCGATGTTTATTTTAACCGGACGAAAGAAATCCTCGAGAAAAAAAATATCCACAAAACCGTTACCGCTGAATATGTCTGTAAATCGTTCCCTGTCGATTATAATTGGGCTGTATTTGCCGGTTTGAATGAGGCAGCAGTGCTATTGGAAGATCTCCCGGTAGAGATTGAAGCGATTCCCGAGGGGAGTGTTTTTTACAAACATGAGCCTGTATTAACCATTACCGGTGACTATCTGGACTTCGGAGTCTACGAAACAGCGATTCTTGGATATTTATGCCAGGCCTCCGGTATAGCAACGAAAGCAGCTCGCTGTCGAAAAGCGGCCGGGGACAAGCCGGTGGTCAGCTTCGGAGCCCGGCGAATGCATCCGTCAATAGCCCCGATGGTTGAACGGAATGCTTATATCGGCGGATGCGACGGGGTCGCATCGGTGGCGGCAGCCGAGTACCTGGGACAGGAACCGGTCGGTACTATCCCGCACGCGCTTATCCTGTTGATGGGAGATACAGTGGAAGCGACCATAGCCTTTGACGAAATCATCGATAAAAGTGTGAACCGGATTAGCCTGATTGATACGTTTTCTGACGAAAAATTTGAGACGCTCCGGGTTGCCGAATCCATGGGTGAAAACCTGTTTGGTGTTCGTATTGACACACCGGGAAGCCGCCGGGGGAATTTGCTTGAAATTATGAAGGAAGTACGTTGGGAGCTGGATTTACGGGGGTATGAGCATGTAAAAATTTTCGTCAGTGGTGGCCTGGATGAGTATAAAATCCATCACTATAATGAGGTAGCCGATGCTTATGGAGTCGGGACTTCTGTGAGTACCGCCCCGGTCATCGACTTCTCTATGGATATCGTGGATATCGAGGGCAAACCGATGGCCAAGCGCGGCAAGCGATCGGGACGCAAAATGCTCTGGCGTTGTAACTCTTGTCTGCAACATAAAACCACTCCACGCAATTACGGGGCTCCAACCTGCACAGAGTGCGATGCAACAATGCGCCCGTTGCTGCAGGAGACCAAATTCAAGGAGGACGCCTCGATAGCTATCGATGCTCACGATACCGTTCGGGATTATGTCCTGGAGCAACTCCCCAATGTCGAACTGGATTTGGATTGATGCGAAGAAAGTACGAGGAGATCGACCACACCGCTGATGTTGGCCTTCGAATCTATGGGGAAACCCTGGAAGCGCTCCTTATCCATGCTGCTGAAGGACTATTTTACATCATCGGGTCAAATACATTGCTTTCGAAATCCGCCGGTCAGGCAGTCACTAAAACAATCATAATAGAATCATCCGACCTTGAGACACTGCTGAAAGACTGGCTGAGCGAACTGCTGTATCTGCATTCGTCAAATCACTGCTACTTTAATAAATTTTCCATTCAATCCATCTCTGATACAGGGTTGATCGCCACAGTTACTGGTTTTGGCATACCGCAAGAACAAGAGAAGGAAATTCAGGACGTAAAGGCGGTGACATATCACGGTTTGGAAGTGGCCCAGACCGACGAGGGATTCGAAGCGCAGGTCATTTTTGATATTTGACTTACGGCAGTGTTATGGTGTTAAAGTGTTCTCGTGTTCGAGTAACAGCCGGTTTTTCCTAATCTTGCTCCCCCCGCAGGGATTTTTTTGGGATAATCCTAATCTTAACCATATTGTTTTGAAAATTTCCAAAAAGATGACATCCTTTGGTTTAGCGTACTACTCCAGTTGACAAATTACCAAATTAACCTCTATGTTTAGTAATGAAATGATGAAAAATGATGTAAAAGAGGTGATCAATCATGGCTATTGAAATTCGACAGATCGACGAAAACACGTGGGAAGTACCGAAAACCGGGAAAATGCGGGTGCCGGGACGGGTGTATGCCAGCGAGACCCTGATGAAAGACATCCGAAACGACCAAAGTCTCCAACAGGTACAAAATGTGGCACACCTTCCGGGAATTACCAAATATTCACTAGCCATGCCTGATATTCATTGGGGTTACGGGTTTCCGATCGGCGGCGTATGCGCCACCCATGCTGAGGACGGTGTCGTTTCCCCCGGTGGTGTCGGGTACGATATCAATTGTGGCGTCCGGCTTATCTCAACAAAATTGCGCTATGAAGACGTCAAGGATGATATCCGTAAATTAGTTTCACACCTGTTCAACAATGTCCCGACCGGCGTGGGTTCCTCCGGTGCGATCCGGAAAATTTCCAAAGATAATTTTCGTAAGTTGGTCACGAGGGGAGCCGAATGGGCAGTTTCAGAAGGCTTTGGCAGGAAAGAAGACCTAGAGTATATAGAAGAGAACGGGTGTCTTTCCAACGCAGATCCCGAAGCAGTTAGCGATCGTGCCTATGAGCGCGGGAAATCGCAAGTGGGCACGTTAGGATCGGGGAACCACTTTCTCGAGATCGGCAAAGTCGATGAAGTATACCACGAGCAGGCCGCCGCATTATTCGGACTTGATAAAGACACAATCATTCTCATCATCCACACGGGCTCAAGAGGATTTGGCCACCAGATCTGTGATGATCATCTGAAGACAACTATCAATGCGACGCATAAATATAATATCGATATTCCGGATAAACAGTTAGCCTGTGCCCCAATCACAAGTGAAGAAGGCAAAAAGTATCTCGGAGCGATGCGATGCGGTGCGAACTTCGCCTTCGTGAATCGCCAGGTTATCATGCATCTTGCGGAACAGGCGTTCCTCGAGGGACTCAATATCTCACAGCGGGACCTTGGTTTTAATCTGGTCTACGATATCTGTCATAATATCGCAAAATTTGAAGAGCATACGGTTGACGGACACATGGAAAAACTTTGCGTCCACCGGAAAGGGGCGACCCGTGCTTTCGGCCCCGGGAGCGAGTATATTCCCCGGAAATATACCGCCATCGGACAGCCGGTATTGGTCCCCGGCGATATGGGCCGCTACTCCTACGTCTGCACCGGGACCGCCAAAGCGATGACCGAAACTTTTGGCAGTTCGTGTCATGGCGCCGGTCGCCAGATGAGCCGTCGGCAGTCCAAAAAGCAGAGCCGGGGAAAGGATATCTATCAGGAATTACGGGACCAGGGTGTGGAAATCCAGGCTGCTGGCAACCGCACCGTTGCGGAAGAAATGCCCCATGCCTACAAGGATGTGGCCGATGTGGTCCAGGTGATGCACAATGCCGGAATTACATCGAAAGTGGCACGGTTTAAACCAGTTGGTGTGATAAAGGGATAAACGGCAGCTCCGATAATGAAATGTCATCAAAATCTTAATTTTTGGACATTTCAAATCGGAGTCCCGATTAATCACTGCGTAAATCTTTGATTTAGTGCAGTGGATTTTATCGGGATGTTATTGTATTAGCGTGTTATAGTTAAAAAACCACGTAATGAGAGTTCTCAGTCGAGTGTCATTTAGCGTTAGTGTTCGGGTTGTCAAATGTTCAGGAACCGGCAGAGAAAAACTGTGAGACTGGAGATGTAAGATGTCAAACGAGACTGTCGCACGTCTCAATTCTGACGTCTCATGTTCCACTGATAATTAATCACGCGACTAAAGCCGCGACTACCAACAAGTTACTCCTTTTTCCTTTTGCCTTTTCACTTATTCCCTATCCCTAATCCCGGTTCGTAATCCGCTTCACATAGATTTCGTCAGCGATTTCGCCATCGATGGCGATTTCCGTTTCTCCGACCTTGACCACAAAGGACGGGTGACGCTGGGTCAGAATTAATTCAGTCCCGGGGGTGACTCCCAGCGAGGTTAACCGCTGATATCGCTTATGAAATTCCGGTGTAATAAAGGCGATACGCGCCGGGATGTGTAAATCCAGTTGCCGGACTGATGAGATTATAGGTTTAATCTGGCTTTTATAGCGCTTACAGCAACGCCCCTGCGGGATAGGTCTGCCGTGGGGACATTGCGGCGGATGACCAAGAAAGGTACAAACACTCTCCGTTACTTCCGCACTGAGAATGTGTTCGAGTTGACAGGCGATGTTTTCTGTTTCCTCCATGGAAACGTTCAACACATCGTTGAAAAGCCTTTCGGCTAACCGGTGACGCCGGATGATTTGTGCTGCGGTAGCATCCCCTTCCGGAGTCAATTCAAACGTGCCATTGGTGCTGTGGATTAACTCTTTCTCTTCCATCTCATCCAAAATATCATCGCCGATAACCGGTTGCCTGTCCCGGGACATCAAATCCCGAAAAGCAGCGAGAGTATTCTCCCCCCGTTCCCTGGTAAGCCAAAGATATTCCAGCGCCTCTTCAATCAGTGATATCGGAGTACTCATGCGTCTCTTCATCTTTCCGGGATGACTTCTTTGACGAAAATATCTTCTTGAAAAAATTGACGGTTTTGGATTCGGCGGGCACGTATTCATACCGGCAATTGGGGCACATAATCATACCACAGTGCTTCGATAACGGACACGAGGAATTACAGAACTCGTGCGTTGTATCAAATTCGTATCCGCAATATGGACAAGTGTTTGTCATAGGACAGTGTTCTCGTGTTCCTGTGTTAAAGTGTTATTGTGTAAGATTATTACGTATTGAGTATTACGTAAAAAACAAACGATGGTCATCGAAATCCGAAAATGCTCCTCTACGTAATACGTAGTACGCAGTATTCCATTTTTCCTAATTCCCGATACCTAATTCCATATTCCGCTTTCCTGTCATTAAAAGGTGATTCCGGTCCAAACTAACAACCAGTGCACGCCGCCTGAAATCAAAAGGGCAAACGGCAGTATAAACGCACTCATATACACCGCTGTTTTCACACCGCGTTCCTTCACAATCATAAGGAGATTCGCGATACAGGGCATAAATAAGGTGATTGCAACCAGACTAACCAGAACCTGATTGGGATCGAGCAAGCCCTGTTTTGCCAAATCGAATAAACCGGCTGCGCCGAAATCGCGGCGCAGGAATCCGATAAGGAATGCATCTGTTGCCTGAACCGGCAGGCCGAGGAAACCGCTTACAACCGGCGATGCTGCCTGTTGGATCCATTTCAGTATATGCAATTTATCAAAGACAAATAAGATAAAGGTCCCGATGAAAAACAGCGGGACTGCTTCTCTGAGGTACCACTCGATCCGTGCCAAAGTTTTCACGACAATGTTACCGAGCGCCGGACGACGTATCGGAGGCAGTTCCAACACGAAATCCGATCCCCGCCCTTTTACAACTTTCGAGGACAAATATCCTACCAATAACAGCACACCTACAACTAATCCGGCCCAAAGGACAGAGGCACCAAAGGACAATCCCCCGAGCATTCCCAGAATAACACCCAATTGTGCCGAGCACGGTACACCGAGTGCTAACAGCAGGGTGACAATGACCCGCTCCTTTTTGGAATCCAGGATACGGGTTGTCAGTGTTGCCATCGTATCACATCCGAGACCGAGCACCATCGGAAGGATTGCCTTTCCGTTTAATCCGATCATCTTAAATATGCGGTTCACCATCACTGCCAGGCGGGGTAGGTAACCCGAGTCTTCCAGGATCCCAAACGCAATGAAAAAGGTACCAACGATCGGCAGGACAATGGCAACCGAATAGGATAATGCCATTGTGAGTAAGCCATACTCTCCCACGAGCATATCCTGGAAAAACTGCAATGGAATCAGCCACTCAACCGCCTTGGTTGCCCAGGGACTTATGAACTGGCCGAAGACAGTCGTCTCCAGGAAATCCACGAGTGTTCCGGCACCGAACACCCCCACAAACTGGTACATGAGAAAGAGTACGCCGAATAATACGGGGAGCCCCCAAAACGGGTGCATGGACCAGCGGCCGATTTTTTGGGTCACGGTTTCTTTTGAGACCGACTCGGAGGTCATGACCTGGCTGAGCAGGGTTTGTGCCTCATCCAGTCGGATTCTGGTAATGATATTATGCAGAGACTCAGGATAAATGGTTGCGGTCTCGGCAACGATTTTCCGGATTTTATTCAGATCGTCATCGTCGATCTTGTCGCGGAAGTAGTCGTACAGCGAGTCATCTCCGGCAAGCATCATCAGTGATAATGCCCGGGAGGAAATCTGTGTCTCCTTTCTCTTTGACGGAAGCAACTCCGAGATCCGTTTTATAGACTGCTCAATATGGTCGGTATACTGGATACCATACTGCGATTTTCGCGGCGTCGTTAAAATCTTCTGGATTTCATCCATCCCCTGCTTGCGGGTGGCAACCGTCCCAATGACATCGACTCCCAACAGGCGGCTCAGATGTTCTGTGTCGACAGTAATACCACGACTTTCCGCCTCGTCAAGCATATTCAGGCAGACGGCGAACGGGACTCCCATCTCCGCCAGCTGTATAGTAATTAATAATCCACGGCGGAGATTTTTTGTGTCGATGACCTGGAGGACATTTTCCGGCTTCTCTTCCAACAGGATATTCCGGGTCACCAGCTCATCTTCACTGGATGGAACAAGATTATTAATACCGGGTGTATCGATCAGGGTTTTGGGTGGCCCCGCGCCGAACCCGTTTTGCCCGGTATACTTACCCCGCGCAATTTCCACAGTTGTCCCGGGATAATTCGAGACGGTGACGTACGAGCCGGTTAAATGACCAAAGAGGACACTTTTGCCGACATTGGGATTGCCGACAAGCGCGATGGACTGGTCAGTTTTGGTATCGGTAACCCCGTGATGATCCCCGTTATGACTATGCGTCATGAATTGTTATACCTTCACTCCCCTGCACTCTGCTTCGCCTGGCATTCACTGCATAATCCATATATCTGTACCACATGTTTGGATGGCTTAAAGTCAAATATTTCACACAGACGTTCCTGATGCTTACGCAGATTCTCATCCGTGAACTCAAAAATTTCTCCGCATTCTTCACAGATCATATGATCATGATACTGCTTGTCGGCGGCATATTCGTAGCGTGACCGGCCTTCCCCAAAATCCACCTTGCGAACGAACCCATAATCAACCAGGATATCAAGGGTACGGTAAATAGTTGCCCTGGATATTCTGTCTTCATTCTCCCAGAACCGATAGACCAAATCATCCACTTCCCAGTGCTCATCCGATTCTGCGATGGCGGAAAAGATTTTTTTCCGCTGCGGGGTCAACTTCAAGTTCTCCCGCTTCAGTGCTTCTTTAAAAGATGAAAAGTCTTGTTTGCTCATGGCTTCCATTAATTGAGATTCATTCTCAATTGTGAATATAGACGAACCGGGCTCGGCTGTCAATTAATTATTCAGAAATTTTTACTAATAGGGTAAGAATTCGTGGACTCGCTGACTTACTGGGTTGCTTCTTGCTGGGCTTCTAACTCCTCTATCCGCCTCCGTGCGAAACGGCCAAAATTGCTTGACGCGCCTTTTTCACGGATAATCCGCTCGTATAATTGTACAGCCTTTGCATCCTGATGTAATTTTTCATAGGCATTCCCCGCTTTCCATAACGATGATGCGGCCCAATCCAGCTTCGTCGGGGGATTGAGATACGGCACTTTCAGGTACTCGATAATCGCCTGCTTGTATTTCGCCTGGTTAAAATAGGCTTCTCCGATCCAGAATTGAATTTCCGAGGAATTTTCTGCATCGGCTTCCCGCAATAAGGTTTGTAAATGGTCAATTGCACGGTCATATTCCCGCATGTTCATTAAAAATGTCCCAATCTGAATACGGGTCGCGAATTGGTCATCCGCATTGGGAAATTCGGTGACATATTTTTTTCCCAGTGCGATGGCCGCATCCCACAGACCGCGTTCGTCGTACAGTTTAATCAGGTTGCCCATTGCTACTTGTTTATATTGGTCCATCGCGCCCTGATTCAAAGCGTTCCGGTACGCTTCTATAGCGTTTGCCGGTTGTTCCTGTTCATAATATACTGTACCGAGTGTGATATAGACCTGGGCTATCATGGGATGCTCCGGATAGTCAACGGTCAGGCCCGTCAGGATATCAATAGCGGTCTCATAATTGTTTGTAATCACATTCTGCCTGCCCAGTTCATAGCGGACTTCCACTCTGAAATCTTCGGGGAGATCCTCCCCCAGTATCGCCTGTAACATCGGTATGGATTGCTGAAAATTCTTGTCACTAGCAAGCGCTTTGGCTTTCTCATATTGAAAGCGAAGCAGTGGGATGGAATTATCGTCCAGGCCTGCGGCGTTTCGATAATCATCGATTTGCGAATCGGCGCGCCGAAGATTGCCGGTACGAATTTCGGCGATGATTGCCTGCTGCCAGGCGGTATATAGGACTTCCCCGGACGCATCTTCTCTTAAGTCATTGAATTCATCAGCCGCCTTTTCGTACTGCTCCATTTTAAACAACATTTCTGCAGCGGACATTCGGAATTGTATCTTTCGTTCAATTGCCGTGTCAGGCGAGGTGGAGATTGCCCGGAGATAATACTCCCGTGCCTCCTCGAAGGAGCCATCCCGGTTAGATTGGTCCGCAAGAAATGCACTGGCTGTTGCCAGATGAGAAAGATTCTCTCCTTTTTCCAGATACGACTGATAGAGTCGACCAGCTTTGGACAAACGGTCAGCGGCGGCGTACGCGGCTGCAGCCTGATACATTGCCTCCGCATTCCGGGTCAGATGCGATCCTATGAAAATGGACTGTTCCGCATTTCCCTGATGTGCCAGTGATTCGTACAGTTTTCCTGCCTTTACATAATCCCCGATCTGTATATATATCTCACCGATCTGGTCTTTGACCATGTGAAAGTACGGAGTGTAATACGCCTCGGATTGAATTCGCTCTGCCAACCGTCTGGCTTCGGTAAACTGGCTGTCTTCAACCGCGTACTGTAACAATATCCACCAACTTTCAGCTCCGAAACCGCCATTCCGGAAATTGGCAGCATACCATTCGCAATATTTTCTGGCATCATCTGACTTCCCGAGCTCATTAGCAAGAGACGCTGCCATTTCAATCAATTGAGGATCGTTTGTGCTGCTCAGGTTTTCACGTAAATACCTGTCTAAAATTTCGTATGCCGTCGAATCACTTCCTGCGGTACGGTAAGCCTGTGACAGCAAGTATACAAATTCCGACCCTTCTGTTTCATTTCTCAGCGTCTCTAAATATTCTACCGCCCGATCCGGTTTCGTCTGGATATACAACTCACTCAAATGCTTCTGGACAGAGTCCAGTAATCCCGGAGCCAGAGATTGTGATGTCAAAAGTTCTTCGTAATTGGCAATGGCCCTGGAATAATAATCCTGGCTTACTGTGGCTTCCCCGCGAAATTTAGCTAGCCGACCCTGAATCCGACAGCTCTCGCCAATATAGAATCTGAGAGAATCCTGTAACCCGAGTGAAATATCCTCCTGAAGCAGTGACTGGAATTGTTGAATGGCTGCATCATAGTTACGCTGTTCATTAAAATAAATCATACCCAGCTTGTAGTACAGTTCCCGGGGATTTTTCCGGAGCAGCAACTCGCCAAACAGGGAGGCTAACCGGTTGAAATTTTCATTTGGACTCTCGTTTTGCCGAATTCGGAGATACCAGAGATGTTCCCTTGCATCCTCCATGTATAGCGTATAGGGATATAAATCCATCAGCTGCCGGAATGTCCGTTGGGCATTGTCGAACTGTCTGGCCTTAATTTGTGTCCTACCGAGCGAAAAGAGCACCTTATCTATCCCGGTATACCGCGGGAATGAATCGGAAATACTCTGATAGGTTTGAATAGCGGACTGATAATCTTCTGTCTGTTGAGAGTAGATATCCCCTACGCGATGCTTCACCCTGGCCCGTGCCTCGGAATCGCGCTGGTGCTGCAGGGCACGCAAGGCACTCAACGCTTCGCGGTATGATCCGGATCGTTCGCTAACGTTTGCCAGATGCTCGTAGACAGTAACCGTGATAACCGAATCGACTGCCAGGCCGGATTCCCGGATTATCTGCCGGAAAATCTCAGCTGCTTCGTCCAAGCGATCCAGTTTTTCCAGGGTTAATCCGTATTTCAGGCGGATGATATTTGCGGTATTGACCTCATTTAACAGTTGCAGAGCCCGGGTATATCTCTCGCCTGCCTGCTGATATTGCTCCCGGATCCAGAGAAGGTCGCCGTGATATTCAAAGCCTCTGCCTCTGATGTCCCTGGCGTCCGAGTCCTGTGCCTTGTTAAAGTATTCAGTCGCCCTTTCGTACTGTTGTTGCACTAATGCAAGACGACCAAGCTCCAGGGTTGCCCGGTCTGCAAGGGTGTCTCGCTTGAAATCATCAATGATGGTATTATAGATTTGTGTCGCCCGTGATTTGCCGAAAAGATCCTCGGCAACCTGAGCCCGCCTCATCAGGATTCTTCCCCGCTGCATATCCGTGGGTGAGGAATACAAGGCTTTATCCAGTTCGTTCCATGCCAGCCGCCGGTTATTTTGCCGGTCATACAATTCAGACAATTTTATCCGGGCCTCTATCGCCTCGATGGCGCTATAATAGTTATCAATAACTGCGTTCAGCAGACTGGTAGCCAAATTATCATTCTGTGCTTTCAGGGCGTTATCGGCACCGTTTAACAGCGCGATTTTTGCGCTGTCACCCTCCGGATAGTACAAAAAAAGCCGCTGGTATGCCTTCGCAGCGCGTTCCCATTTTTCTTCCTGTTCAAAGGATGCTGCTAAAAGCCACAGTGCTGTTTGGGCTTCCCGTGATCCGGGATAATCCAGGTCAACTTCGAGGAAGGTCTTCCGAGCTTCGTCGAATTGCTTCAATTCAACCAATGCCCGCCCAATTTGCAGTTCAGCTTTTGCCCGTTCTCCCCCTCTGGGAAAGTCACTCAAATACTGCCGGTACTGTTCAATGGCAATTTCATAGAATCCATCCTGATACAGCTTTTCAGCATACAGCAAGGCCCGCTGTTCCGGCGAGGATTGTGCGACAGCCAGAGAATGGCTGAATGCAATAAGCAATAAAACAACAATAGAGCGGTATCTATCCATTGACTTTTGTCAGGTTTGCATATTTCGCCAGCAGTTTCTTTTTCACATTCCCGGTAAATTTTACGGTGAGTTTCTGGTTCTCTCCCGTGCCAACGATATCCAGGATTTTTCCGCGACCAAAGATCTTGTGCTTCACGGTATCTCCGACCTGAAGCCCACCCTTTTTTCCGGTTGATTTCTGCACGCTTTTCCCCGGGTATGATTTTCTTGATCCATTCCGTGAGGATGCCGCCGCACGGTGAGGACGTTTTCCGGTCCTCCCAAAATCGTCTGCCTTCTCACGGATAAGCAATTCTTCCGGTATCTCCGCAACAAAACGAGATGGCACGCACAGCATCGGCTCACCAAAGCGGCTGCGCTGCTTTGCCATAGTTAAGTACACTTTTTCCTGTGCCCGGGTTATTCCAACATAAAACAAGCGCCGTTCTTCTGCCAGTTCCTCCGGTTCTTCCGCTGCCCGCGACAAAGGGAATAAACCGTCTTCCAGTCCTGAAATGAATACAACCGGGAATTCCAGTCCCTTGGCGCTGTGAAGGGTCATAAGAGTCACGGCATTGGTATCCTCATTCCACTGGTCTATGTCGGTCAACAGGCTGACTTCCTCCATGAATCCTTCAAGCGAGGGTTCCACCGCCCGCTCACTATATTCCACAACTCCATTGATGAGTTCGTAGATATTATCAAGCCGGTCCATTGCCTCTTCGCTGCCATCGTCTTTATACTGTTTGAGAATCCCGGATTCCTCCAGCATCACGCTGACCAGCTCATGAACCGGCAGTTGATCCTGCAGCATCATATATTTTTTCAGGAAATCCACAAAATCCAGCACTTTTCCGGTAAGCCCGGAGTGGATATTGACTTCCATGGCCCGCTGCATTGCTTCCCAAAACGTAATCCCGTGTTCAAAGGCATAATTTTCGATTCGTTCTTCAGTAGTGGCGCCGATGCCTCTCGTCGGGACGTTCAGAATACGACGCATCGCCACAGAATCATCAGGATTCACAAGTACCCTGATATACGCCAGGGCATCTTTAATTTCTTTCCGGCTGTAAAATTTTGTCCCACCGACGAGCACATACTTAATCCCGTGCTGCCGAAGGATATCTTCCAAAGCCCGGCTCTGAGCATTAGTACGATATAATATCACAAAATCGTTAAAGGTCCGCTTATTGGAGAAAACCTCATTCTGAATTTTGTCCAGGATGCTCTTGGCCTCTTCCCGTTCATTATAAGCCTCAATCAGGCTGATTCGTTCCCCCTCTTCACCAGAACTCCAGAGTTCCTTATCTGCCCGGAAATCGTTGTTTTTGACCACGGCAGTCGCCGCGGATAAAATATTCTGCGTTGAACGATAATTTTGTTCCAGTTTAAACACTCGGCATTTTGGGAAAGTTTCTTCAAACTCAAGAATATTGCGGATATCAGCACCACGCCACCGGTAGATAGATTGGTCATCATCACCTACAACACAGATATTTTTATGCTTCCAAGCGAGCTGTTTTACAAACTCGAACTGGGCCTTATTAGTATCCTGATACTCGTCTACCAGGATATACTGATACTGTTTCCGGTATTTTTCCAGGACTGCCGGCTCCTTTTCAAAAAGTTCCAGTGGTTTAAGCAGCAGATCATCAAAATCCATGGCGTTGTTTTTTCGCAACTCTTGTTGGTAGGCCAAATATATTGTCGCTACGTTCTCTTCGTAGATATTTTTTGCCTTCGACTCGTATTCTCCGGCGGAAATCATCCCATTTTTAGCGTTGCTGATTGTTCCCTGAATCGTCTTTGGATTATACATATCCGTGGAAACGTTGTATTGCTCCATCAATTTTTTTATCAGCTGAACTTGGTCATCCACGTCATAGATACCAAAATACCGGTTAAATCCCAGATGATGTCCCTCTCTGCGCAGCAGCTGGGCACAGATGGAATGGAAGGTCCCCATATGCAGGTCTTCCGCTGCTGTTCCGATCATCTCAGTAATGCGTTCCCGCATCTCGCTGGCTGCCTTATTGGTAAACGTGACTCCGAGAATATTAAAGGGGGGGATATTTTTCTCTGCAATGAGATATGCTATCCGGGAAGTAAGTACGCGTGTTTTACCACTCCCGGCTCCGGCAAAAATAAGGACAGGACCATCCGAATGCTGGACTGCCTCTTTTTGTACGCTGTTTAACTGTTCAATACCATCCATAAATCAGCTAGAATTGTCTCCGTCTTCCTGTTTTTGCATACTGACCTGTCTCCGTAACCTTTGCAGGCGCCGCTTTGCATTGATATGCTCCCGGTTGGTTTTGGTGAAGGTATGATATCCATCACCCCGGGCGACAAAATACAAATACTCTGTATTCGCCGGATATAACGCCGCCCGAATTGATTCCAAACCAGGATTATTAATAGGCCCGGGTGGCAGTCCCCTGTGACGGTAGGTGTTATAAGGCGATTCAATCTCCAGGTCTTTCGCCCACAACCGGCGCGGACCGTCCTCGATAATAAACTGAATGGTCGGATCCGCCTGCAGGCGCATTCCGCGCTGAATTCTGTTATGATACACACTCGAAATAACCGGGCGCTCAGAGTCGTGAACCGCTTCGCCCTCGATAATAGAGGCCATAGTCACTGCGTCCCACATGGTCCAGCCGAGTTCATCAGCCCGCTGCGCAAAACTGTCCGGTACCACTTCCTGAAAATGAGTGACCATCTTTCGTGCGATCGACTCTGCTTTTTCATTGGCAAAGAACTTATAGGTGTCCGGAAATAAAAACCCTTCCAGTGTGGGACCTGGCACACCCAGTGATGCCGCCAGTGAGGAATCCGCAACCGCCCTCTTAAACTCTGCCGGCGTAAACAGCAAATTTTTTCCCAAAATCCCAGCAATCTCCCGGGATTGCAGTCCTTCGATTACTGTGATAGTGACCACTTCCGGCGCATTATGGGTCATTGCAAAAATAATATCACGAAAACTCGACGGTCTTTTTACTGAAATTACTCCCGCCTGTAGTTCGGTCTCCTTGCCTTGTAACCGCACTGCAAATTCAAAGGCATGCCGACTGGGGATGACTCCCTTTTTATACAACGAATCACTGATCGAACTGAGAGAACTTCCCGGCTGGATATTCACCCGAACTTTTTCATCAGTCTTCGGTCCCCATGGCACTATATAAAGCAGGTCGAAAAAGATGAATATCCCGATGAGTATCAAACCAGTGATACCAATAATCCATTGTCTGTGTGTATGTATGATTGTTCTCATATATCTTGAAAAATTTGTGCAGAAAAGTACGCCCGACCATTCAGCATGTCAACGCGTAATCAAAAATCAGCATGGTGGGAACAGGAACCGGTGTAATGATGAGATCAAACCACTCATTTTTACTTTCTGCCATGTACAATCCCAACGAAAGTGACCATTGAAATCCAATCGAAATATCGTTCCTGTATTTAAGCAAAGTTATCATTCGCAGGAACAAGAAAAAACAGGTTCTTTTTATTATACTTCAGCTACATCTCATCAGAACGGATTTACCAGCGCCAGCCGGACAAAATACTGCGGACTGCGATCCTGTCCCCAGGCAGACAAAGAGTTGCCCAGGCCATACCCGATATGTAATACCGGAATCTTACCCACCCGGATTGCGGTCCGCATTTCAATGCCGGAAGTGACATTCTCCGTCTCACGATCAGAATCCCACACTTTGCCATAATCCAGATAGGGTGAAATTACCGACTCACCGATTTTTATCCCAAAGAAGTGAACGGGCAGTGAGGGGAGTACCGGCATACGTAATTCAAGTGTGGCCATAAACAGGCGTTCCCCGGTAACAATCGCAGTACTGCCCCGTAAATAATAGTTTTCCCGCGTATTAATTATATTCGCCAGGGCTGATCCTATGACGGCATTTCCCATGAGATACAGACTCACATCATCATTAAATCCCAGTGAATCCTGACTGGCGTAATTACCGGTTACCTGGGAATAGAGCATGCGCCCGTACAAGGCAAACGGGCCAAAAATCTTCTGATTCACAAATCCGCCGGCTTTTGACTTCTGATAGCTGAAATCTCCAAAGATGTTTTCACTGGCATAATCCTGGTGAATTGAGATACCATACCCCTGGACTGGCAAAATATTGTTTCGTCTGTCGGGTTTCCGGTTTATCCATCGATAGCGCAGAGAGAAGATGCCTTCATTCCCGCTTTCCACATCAGGACGTATGCCACGGGGAACGCCTGCGATCTCAGCCTTCCGATTATACAATTGCATCTGGGTGGTAATGGTATGGTTTGAAAACAGTGAATTGCCAAAATTTACGGGATACTCTGCCATGACGAAGCCGCCGTCCCGACGCTCGGTCAGCCAGCTGCGGTCATACGGCTGCACCACAAACGAGGAATTACTGAGCAGCCCGACGGAGATTATCGGACGGAATACGGTTAAGGTATAAACAAAATACAACCCATTCAAAAACTGTGCGTGATCGTATGGTGGGTAGTTCGCTTCTCCACCAAGAATCGCCAAGTGTTTGCCCAGCCCATCATTCCATATCGTAAATCCTGCCAATCCCGTTTCCGTTGGTAATCCCAGCGATGCGATATGCCGCGAATGTTTCCAGAACCGGTAGGGACTAGTCGACCAATGCCCCGGAATCTCCCGGTTGTATTCGATCGGTGTCAGGATGGTATCCGGTATCTGTGTGCGCCAATCTTCGAATTCATCCCGCAGCACCAAATCACGATTTTCCACACCACGGGTCGCCTCAACGAATACGCCACGGGTTGAGTCCGCATCAGACAAAGTTGCGGCATATACCTTGCTACTGTTCGGGACAATTTGCCGACTGTATATTCCGCTGTACACATCAGTCATTTGGATGATCGTGGTATCTGTATGTACCGGGACCCGGAATAAATTCGGCGTTGAGTTACGGAAAGAGGTAAACACGATCTGCCTCCCGTCTGCTGTCCAGACCGGCATAAGATCCTCAGGAAAGTCATTTGTCAGCTTCCGGAAATTCTTTCCCGAGGTATCGATTACCGCAATATCCACACCTCCGGATTCATCCTGGATCATAAAGGCAATTAGGCTGTCATCCGGAGATACTGCCGGATAATTTAACTGGATATCTCCGGTAAAACCGGTGATCCGGCGGAGGTGTTCGCCTTTCACATCTATGGCATACAGGTTTGTCGACATATCCGGGTGTGCGATAAAATAGACCGTTTCACCATTTTTGGATACTACCGGATGGTTCGCACGCATATTTGTAGTAAGCCAGGTTGCCCGGCCTGACTGCACATCAATTTTACGCAAGTCGTAAACCAGCGAGCCGTGTTCACCGTGATGATATTCGCCAATAATGAGCGCCTGATTATCCGCAGTCCAAACCGGTTTACTGCCAAAGCGACCTGAGTGGAGTGTTTTGACCTTTTTTGTAGAGTCCGTTGAAACCGTATATACCGATTGGTATTGCATATTATCGGATCGACGTCCAACAATAGCAAGGTGACTGCTGTCCGGGGCAATGCTTAAATACCGCACGTTTTTGATTTTCGGGGCCGGCATGAGTTCACCGACATCAGTGATGCTTTCCTTTTGCCCCCGATAGGTGTAGTAGTAAGTGTTCATCGCCCGGCGCCAGTCCTCGTTAAAGGTTTTTAGCGATGTTCCCGTTGCCGATTTAAACGCCTTCTTGAAACTGAAATATTTAAAGGTTTTGTGACGCCATTTCGTGATTTTTGTGATGGTGCTGTCCCCGTATTTATCCGCCAGGTATAAAATTTTCGCATAGCCATCGTCATGAGCATCCAGCGTATTCATACTGTTTTTATAGGTATGTATCTTCATACGGGCATCGCTGCGCCCAACCCGCCAGGTCTCCGTGTAATATTCCGCCGTTCCCTCCAGAAACCATGCCGGGACATCAATGAAATTCCAAATGCCAAGCCATGTCCGCAGCGCATTCACCATCGCAACATGCTGGAATTCATGTGCCACGACCAGCCTCAGCCATTTTTCTGAACCCCCGAATTGCCCTGCTACATCATTTTGGCTTACCCAGATAAATATTTGGTCAGATGGCATCGCATACCCGTTCATGATCTCGTCCTCGGCGGTCAGAGATATGTGCGTTTTTCCAAAATCATCCAAATCCAGCTGAGCCATAATTGTTGGATATGCTTGTTCGGCAATCAGCGCTGATTTTTCCGCTGTCTCCCGCAACCCCTGATGGTAATGGATGTAGAAATGGTCTGTTTCCAGGGTAGTCCAGTCTAACTCTGAATGGGTGCGATTATTCCACACCCACGTGCCCTGCGCTGATAGGAACACGGGGGACAACAGAGTCATTATTGTGAGAAGCGGGATGATTTTCCGCATTTTTGCTCCCTTATCGTCCATTTATTGTAGTAAAAATGAAATTTGGAACGGATGAATATCCGAAGATAGACAGGAGATTTCAACGATTGATTCTTCACTACGGACATCGCTTGGAGTCGGTCATCCTGAACGAAGCGCAGCCCCGAATAATCGGGGCAAAAGGAGTCGAAGTATCTCCATAGTCATAGTAGTTTACACAGACATTAAAGAAGATTCTTCCCCCAAGGATTTCTTAAGGACGCTCACGCAAAAAACTTACAAACGAAACCGCTAAAGCGGTTACTACCAACAAATTTATTGCTCAAATGGAGTAAGCGCATCCACTAATAAAGGAATGGAGCGATCAAGACGGTAATCGATGCTGCTGTGGTTATCATCAAACTCCTCGTACATATGGGTGATTTCCATATCCTCAAGTTTACGGTGTAAAATCCTACTTCCGTAAACCATATGGTACTGGTCTTTATTTCCACAGTCGATATAAACCAGGTCAAGGTCCCGGAGATTATCACCTAGCTCACCCACAAAATTGATGGGATCATGCGCCAGCCAATGCGACCAGTGTTCCTCATCCAATTCGCCGGTATACAGGTCGACCGGCAGTCTGATCTCTGTGGGGTTTTCCTCGTTCGGGTCGTATGTAGCCGCCATGGCAATAGCCATCAAAGTATGGAAATCATCGCCGGACACTTTTTCAGCATTATGAAAATATTCAATGAAATCCGGAATTGAGCGGTCATGGCTCGCCAGGGTGTCCAGCACTTTCGGAAAATCCGTACGATAGCAAAAATCAAAATACATATCACCGGAATGGCAGGCAATGGCGTCCCAGACGTCCGGATAGCGCATACCGTGTACAATCGCTCCATAGCCACCCGATGATTTTCCGAATACCCCACGGTGATCCCTGCCCGGTAGTACCGGCATGTTCTCCTCCACAAACGGGATGACCTCCCGGATAAGAAAATCCGCCCAGCGTCCAACGCTTGCGCTGTTGATATACTGGTTCCCGCCCAGTTTGGTAAAGCAATCCGGAAATACGATTATCGCCGGCTTCGTATTCCCACCAGCGATGAGCCGATCCATCCGCTCCGGCACATTTTCGCCAAAAGCCGTATATGCCGTGTGCTTCGGTCCGCCGTTGGTGTATCCCACCAAATCGTACAGCACAGGGAGGCGTTCCGGAGTACCTGACTCGGTTCCGGGTGGCAGGTACACGTCAATCCGTCGCCTTGTCGGATCGCCCCAGGGATTGTCTTTTAGTATCTGCGAATCCAGCCATAATGTGTGAACAGTTCCGTGCGGCGTATCTGATTTTAACATCGGCATAAGCTTACTCCGGTATTAGATTAATTATCAACAGAAGTTATGAAATTATCGGCTCAGGAAGTTGTCCGCAATGGATATTTACTCATTCCTACTAAATTCGGTGTAACACTCCTTCAATTGGTGTTCCAAAGATGTCGGCGTAAATCCCCATTCCCGTGCCAAAAAATTGGTTAAGGAAACATCCCGCGGCCGGGCGGGCGGTGCCGGAACGGAGTGGCTAGAGACTGGAATGAATTTGTCTCTCCTACCCCCGAATACATCTGCCAATTTCAGACCGAATTCATATCTGGAGATTGAGTCCGGGCCACCGAGATGCACAATTCCGGAGTGCCTTCCGAGGAAAGCCAGAAGGCCTCTCACTGCCTCGGTTCCGCTAAGCATACTCCGGTATTCATCCTTGAATAATTCCAATTTCGTACCTTCAGTGAGGTGCCCTAGCATATACTGGTAAAAGTTACTCGCGACCGGCCCGGGGTCGCCGAACATCAAAGGCAAACGAACGATCAAAGTATTCGGATAATTTTCAAGCACAAGCTCTTCCGCACGGGCTTTATGTTCACCATAGACATTAACCGGATTCGGCACATCGTCTTCCGAATACGGTGGATGTTCCCCACCAAAGACTAAATCCGTGGAGGTGAACAAGAATGGAATCGCCCGGTTTGCGCATAGTCCGGCTATATTCTGTACGGCCTCTACATTGATTATATACGACCTGTCAGGATTCAGTTCGCATTCATTCGGATCTGCCAAGGCCGCCGCATGGATAACGGCATCCGGCCTAATCTTTTCCATTGCAGATTTTATATCCTCATAGTCGGTTATATCAACCTGATAAACTACAGCGTTATTGATATCAGCGGGATGGCTATTTGCGATTCCATGGATTTCCCACTCATGAAGACTAATTTTTGCAAAATGCCAACCGAGAAAACCGCTGATGCCTGTAAACAGTACTCGTTTTCTTGGCGTCATGCCTGAATCGCATTTCGGAATATTAGAGAAAGCATTCTTTGTTACTGCCAAATATTTTTGTAATCTCTTTCTGCGAATAATGAATCCTAACTTGATGAAAGATGCCGAATTTTCCAATGGAATTTAAGCCGAACACTATTGTTATTCATTATGGGGAAATTGCCCTGAAAGGAAAAAACCAGCCCGATTTTCTGAACCGGCTGAAATCCAACATTCGACACAAACTCCGGACCCTAGGTCTTGATTGGCAGATTGTCATGGCCCATAGTTATATGTACGTAAAAATTCCAAACGATTCTACCGATACACTGGCTCCGATCCTTGAAAGTCTGCAAAAACTGGCCGGTGTAGCCTGGATTGCCCCCGCCCTCTTCTACAGGGCAAACGAAATATCGATGCTGTCGGAATCCTTTGATTTTTCAATTATCACAAAATCAGTAGTGTCCATGGCTGATGAAATGTATCAGCCTGATTCGGCGTTTGCCGTCCGGGTCAACCGGGGAGAAAAGCGCTTTCCGAAAAAATCGCCGGATATTGGCCGCGAACTCGGTACGGCGATTATTGAGCAGACTCCATGGAAAGATGTTGATCTCAATAATCCTGATGTATCGTTTTATACTGATATTTATGTTGAAGGGGTGTTTATTTATTCCGGAAAAATGACCGGAATAGGCGGACTTCCCACGGGTATTACCGGACGAGTACTTACCCTGTTATCCGGGGGAATTGATTCACCGGTGGCAGGCTACCTGGTGACGAAACGAGGCTGTTCAGTTGACTTCATTCATTTCACCGCCAACCGGCTCCAGCAGGAACAAGCCCACAATTACAAGGTCAGCAAATTAGCACAGGAATTGAGTAAATATACTCTTCGGTCAAAACTCTACCTCCTTCCGTATACCCATTTTGAGTTTGAGGTGATGGGCGACTTGATGGAGTATGAGTTGATGCTGTTCCGAAGGTTTATGGTGCGGACTGCCGAAGCACTTGCAAACCGGCATACCCTTCAGGCGCTGGTGACCGGTGATAACCTTGCACAGGTGGCATCCCAGACACTGGAAAATATAGTCTCAAATGCCCGGTCTATAGACTTGCCAATCCTACAGCCTGTTTTAACATACGACAAGCATGAGATTGTTGCATTAGCAAAAAATATCGGCACCTATGAGCTCTCATTAGAGCCCTACAAGGATTGCTGCTCCATCATCAGTCAACACCCGAAGACATTATCAACAGATGAGCAGTTGACTGAACTCGAGGAGGAGATTTTTTCCGATTACGCGGGGTTAATTAAGCAAACGCTGGATGATGTGCTGGCGCTGGAGTATGATTGTGGAGAGTTGGTGTCTGGCTAATTAATTGAAATGCCCGGATTAGCACTGCCAACCCTCCGATGGGTGGCAGCGTTTGGCTTCACTAACCTAACAGAAACCGGATTCCATTGAACGATGCCATCTTTGCCAAAGATGGCATCGTTTTTATTGCACCCTTTTTCGAAATCTATCACAGGTCGTAATACAGTTCGAACTCGTGTGGATGTGGCCGGAGCCGCATCGGCGTCACTTCGTTGTCGTACTTGTATTTGATCCAGGTTTCGAGCACATCCTCAGTGAAAACATCGCCCTTCAGTAGGAAGTCGTGGTCCTCTTCCAGCGCATTTAACGCCTCTTCCAATGACGCCGGCGTTTGCGGAACATTGGTCAATTCTTCCGGCTCCATGTCATAGATGTTCTTATCCAGCGGTTCACCGGGATCGATTTTGTTGATAACCCCGTCCAGTCCTGCCATCAGCATTGCAGAAAAGGCAAGGTATGGGTTAGAAGACGGATCAGGACAACGGAACTCGACGCGTTTGGCTTTCGGTGAGTTGGAATACATTGGAATCCGGAGAGCTGCACTGCGATTCCGCTGGGAAAACGCTAACCGGACCGGCGCCTCGAAATGCGGAACCAGGCGTTTGTAGCTATTCGTGGTGGGATTACTGAAGGCGATAAGCGCTGAGGCATGTTTCAGGATCCCGCCGATATAATACAGCCCCGCTTCGCTCAACCCGGCATACCCGGTACCGGCAAACAGGTTTTCACCCTTTTTCCAGAGACTCTGGTGGACATGCATCCCGGACCCGTTATCGGCGTAGATAGGTTTTGGCATAAAGGTCGCCGATTTGTTGTGCTTCCGTGCCGTATTTTTCACAATGTATTTAAATAACATCAGTTTATCTGCAGTATCGACCAGATCAGTATAGACCATGTCAATTTCACACTGGCCACCGGTTGCCACTTCGTGATGTTGCGCCTCGACCTCAATGCCGCATTGTTGCATCACCATCACCATTTCTGAGCGGATGTCCATAAGAGAATCATGGGGTGGTACCGGGAAATACCCTTCCTTGTACCGGGGTTTATATCCCAGGTTCGGCTGTTCGTCTTTGCCCGAGTTCCACCGACCTTCGACCGAATCCAGGAAATAATATCCGGCATTTTCTGTCTGATCGAACCGGACATCATCGAAGAGAAAAAATTCCGCTTCCGGTCCAAAGTACGCCGTATCTGCAATCTGCGTCGACTGCATGTAATACGTTGCCTTTTGGGCTATATGCCGTGGACACCGGGTATATCGTTCCTTGGTGATAGGATCATGGATATCACAGATGATACTAAGCGTGTTATGTTCCGTAAAGGGATCAAGAACTGCCGTTGCCGGATCCGGAATCATCACCATGTCGGATTCGTTTATGTTCTGCCACCCGCGGATACTCGAGCCGTCAAATCCCATCCCTTCCTCAAAGATGTCTTCATCAAACTGGCTTACCGGCAGCGTGACATGCTGCCATAATCCGGGGAAATCCATAAACTTTAAATCGATGAAGTCGACCTCGTCATCCTTTATCATTTGGAACACTTTGGTCCGTTCACTTTTCGAATCTGCCATTGTTATTTTTCTCCTGTATTCATTATTTACTTTCACCTGTTCTCTCGGTCCGCTCAGTTCACCCAGACCATATTTAAAATACGCTGCCGGCGAGAAACCCGCTAATGGTCATCTCTGCCGGCTATCCATGGTTCCTGCTAAACGGTGATGTCGAGCAAGATCCAATCTTCGCGAAGAATATATAACAAAACGGAAACAATGCAAAGCATTTTATAGCATTTGTCTACTTTTGAATTATATTTTTATCTATTTGAGCACTAATTGGATACTAAAATGTGAGATCTCACACCTCTGCGTGCTGCCTGGCATCTATCCAGGATGGAAGAGCCCTGACTGGTCCTCTGCTAAAGGAGTTAAAATGTTGAAAGAGAAATGAAACAAACAGCGGCTACTGAAGGGGAATTTGCCCGTTTTCCCGGAGGACATTCAGCACAATGGAAGTATTGGTCTCAAGAATACCCTGGTGTTCCTGGAGCCCTTTGACAACCCGGTTCATATCATTCCGATCCGTATAATGACCGATAGCCAGTACATCGTAATCACCGGTAATCTCAAAGATATTAGTTAACTGAGGAACATCCTTTAACAGATCCAGCACTTCCGGAAACTCGTCACCCTGTACCTTGAATCGCGTTACTGCAAGATAGGCAAATCCAAGCTTTTCGTAATCGATGTCTGCCGTAATACCGCGTAAGATCTGTTCTTCTTCAAGTTGTTCAATGCGTTTGCCAATAGTAGTTGCCGAGACTCCGAGTTTTTCGGCAATTTCCCGTACTGATTGGCGCCCGTCTTCCTGTAACAGTGTGAGAATCTTTTGTGACAAATTCTTATAAGTCATATCCCCCTCTTTTTTTTGACAATATACATTACGTTCCAAGCGATGAACACTATTTATTTTCATTTGTCCAGTTTTTCAGGTAGTTAAATTTAAATCGATTACAATCGAGATAAAAAACGATTATTTAGAAATCTTCGGGACTGGTTCTGAAACAATTTGAATTTTATTATCATCTGAATTATTTATGAATTGATATGGACTGATGATTTTACGATGGTATAAGACCAATATTTTCAGTGTGGTAGAAACGTGCCATGGAGGCTGTGTGAAAACAATAAATCAAGCACACAGTTTGTCATCCCGAGCGGAGTCCCGCCTTGTCGGGACGAAGCCGAGGGATCTCGTCGTTTCCACTCAAAGTCTTTATTACTCAGGGATTTACGAAAGTTGGAAGCAAAGTAATAGGAGATTCTTCGCTTCGCTCAGAATGACAGGTTTTTCTTGACATTGCATTCTCACACAGCCTCCATGGCACGTCTCTACAGGGAAAATGCTCCCCTCATTATCTCTCTCAAGTCGACATGGTGATACTCCGACATCAGAGATTTTCCACAATCGCCCTGATGTTTTATGAATTATACAGGATCACATTTTATCCTAATAATAAAAAAAGGCAGGATTCCCCTGCCTTTTTTTATTACTCATGTTTTAGGTGTAAGTATTATTTCATGAACACCATTTTACGGACCGCATAAAAATCTGCTGCTTCCATCCGATACCAGTATACACCAGTGCTCACCTGATGTCCGAACCGGTTTTTGCCATTCCACCGGATGGAATACCTGCCGATACTTTTCTGCTCATCTACCAGTGTCCGAACCTTATTCCCAAGTAGGTCGTATACTGTCACCTCCACATGGGATGATTTGGGAACCTCATAACGTATTGTGGTCGTCGGGTTAAACGGATTGGGATAATTTTGTTCCAAAGCAAAGTTCGTTGGCAATCCGCTTTCCTCACCAACTGCAACCATGGTTGCATCCACAACGAGATATCTTGGTCCGTTGGATGCTGTTGTTGTATCCTGACCGTCAGTCGTGAGTACAGTCCAGTCACCTGATACCACATCCACACCGGCATTATCCATTGCATTTTCTAACCACTGGTACGCCAATCCCACGGAAGTAATTCCGGTATCAGCGAAAGCGATTATATTGAGGTCGCCGGATTGGACGCTAAACCCGTAAGTCAGGCTGTCAGAATCAACATCCGAGGACGCCTGCCATTCGAACAGGAGTGAATTATTGGCAAGATTGTCATTGGTTATTGTGATCTCGGTGCTGTCATCCGGAGCGATCAGGCTAAATGCTGCCGGGGGATCGTTCACAGGCTGGATCGTCAGGTACACTGTGGCTGTGTCACTTACGCCGTATTCGTCCTGGACCACATATTCCAGCGAATCGGTACCGCTACTGTCTTCCCTGGGAGTGTACGTCAGCACAGAATCACCGGGTTGGATACTTACGGACCCGCTCGTCATACTCGTATCAATATCCGCAATTGACAGCGAATCCCCATCCGGATCCCAGTCGTTGCGCAGTACAAACACTGGTATAATTTCATCCTCGTCGGTTGAGGTTGTGTCATTTACTGCAACCGGTGCTCTGTTGCCCACCCGTAAATTACCCGAGTGAGGAATTGCACCGGGGATGCCAGTATTAAACTGAAATGTTACAAACTCCAATGGTGATATCCCCGCCGTATTCGCTGCCATATCAAATTCAAGAAAGAGTAAATCACCGGTACCGGAAAGCGGTGTTCCGCCTGTTGCCGAAACTTCAATGGTTCCAGGTACCGCAGTATGTGTCACCGAGTAACCGCTGCTCAGGCTCCCGCTCTTATCTGTGCCGGTTGCCGTCAGCAGTGTCGAATCGAAAGCAACCTCGAAGTCGTAGCTTGTAATACCCATGCCGGTCGTGTTGTCGGGAACCTGTACAGGAACCGAAATCGAACTTCCGGGGTTTCCACTGGTGTCCGGTAGCCACACTTCCAGACTCGTGACGTCCAGCGTAAAAGACCCTTCCTGCACCGTGATTGAGGGTTCGCCCTCGTTCATCATCATCTTGGAGAAAGAGAGCGTCACCTGGTCGCCGGCAGAGGCAGATGAACCAAGCTCCAGCATAACATTGACAAGCGGTTTTGAGCCTGTTAATGAACTTGTTCCGGTGGCTGCCACATCCAGAAAATCTGCCGTGTCCTTTGACACAATATTCCCCCATTGACCTGCAAGAGTGCCACTTGTCTCCACGGTATCGATACGAATGATACTCGTGTCGCTCGAGTGCATTGTGAACTCAAAAGAATAGATCCCGAAGCCGGAAACATCCCGGTCAACGTAGAGCGGAAAGGAAAAAGGCATCTTATTCATATATCCGGTCGTATCCGGTGCAATGACTTTGAAGTCATTGACTATCAATGACTCCGTGGAATCCCGAAAGCCTTCCGAGTCCTCCACCTTGACCTGAACACTGCCACTTTGATGTGTGGTCAGTAATCCACTGTTGTCAATAGATGCGACGGTCGAATTATCGGTTTCCCAGGTGTATGGAGGTGTTCCACCACTGGCAGCGAACTGCAGTACATCACCATTGGTCAACTCGGGATCGGCCGGAGAGATAGATATATCCGGTGCCTGAATAACCGAAAATTGTCCCTGATCGATATTAGCGTAGACGTCCTCGTTAAACAGGGCATCTGATATATCAAAAGTGGAACTTCCGCTTGCATCGGCCTTTACTTTAAACCGAATGTAGAGCAATACACCACCGCCAGAGATGGCATTGGTTCCGGCTGAGGCGATACGTACCTGACCGTTGTCAATTTGAAAGGTCGGAATCCCCCACAGATCTGCGATAGCACCGGTGGTAATCACATCTTTGGCAACCAGATCGTGCTGATCGTAACTAAAGGTAAATTCCATCGATCGGATATCCAGAGCGCTGACATCCGAGATGTACACAGGAAGGTCGAACGTCAGTGTCTGCGTGTAGGAGGTATCCGGAATCGTCAGTGTGAGATCCCGCAACTGCACGGATTCGATAACGATATTCCCGGAGGTATCCTGTAATCCCGTGGCATCTTCGGCATAAACCTTGGTGAAGCCACGCTGCAATGCATGGAATTTGCCGTCGGAATCGATCTGCGCGACACTTGAATTGGTCAATCCCCAGGAAACCGGAGTTGTTACGGTACCGGTGACCTGGAACTGGATAGAATCACCTTCAAACAGCGTGCTTTCGCTCGGATTGATATGAATCGCGCGAATGCGGATCATCCCATTTTGCGTATTTGCACCCGGGGTGCCCTCATTGAATAATGCGGTCGCGAAGGTAAGTGCAGTGGAGTCCGGATTCGCGTCCGGCAGAAGCCGGAATTTAATACCGACGAAGTCCCCGGCACCCTCCAGAGCGGCAGTTGCAGCAAATGCGAGCGACACTCGTCCGTCGCTGAAGTGCACTGTCGGCTGAAGCGTATCAGCCCTGGTGCCACTTTTTTTAATTCCCACGGCGTCTACGACGTTTGGATCATAATCCACCTCGAATTCTGCCGAATATACCCCTTCCCCCGTCAAATCGGAGACCCAGATGGGAACGGTTATCGTATCCGGTTTTGTCCCGACCGTGTCAGGCATGCTCACCTGAACCTGGGCCATTCCCGGTGTGAGAATGGCCAGGCACAAGGCGAGGAAAAGAATCGATTTATATGTCAATCTCATAAGTCATGTCCTCGGTTTATAATTCGATTTTTCCATCGACCTTGTGTTTATCGGATGAGTGTCATTTTATTAATCTTTCCGAATTCTTCCCCGGTTCCGGTGGTGGATTCCGCCGAAATCCGGTAGAGGTACACACCACTCGAGACTTGCTGTCCAAGCTGGTTGGTGCCGTCCCACTGCAGCTCGTAATATCCCGCCTGCTGGACTTTGTCCACCAGGGTCGCTACCTGCTGTCCGCGCAGGTTAAACACTGTCAAACTTACCTGACTTGCTTCGGGCAGCTGATATTGAATCGCCGTGGCGGGATTGAACGGATTCGGAAAGTTCTGTGACAGTTTATACACCGTCGGAATACCCTTGATATTCAAGTCCACTCCGGTGATGTGAGTCGTTAGATCCACATCGTTTACCACAAAGCTGTTGAACGTAAGCGAACTTGAGACCTGGCCTTTCATGTCCGGCTGCAATTCTACCACTATATGCATTATCGGTGACGAATTGTCCGCCGGGCGGGCTCCAGCCAACGCGACGCGCATTGTATCGCCGGCAACCTGACTCTCCAGCTGCATATCTTCCGTGTCACCGGTCTTTTCAACGCTAACTGACTTAATCATCTCAGTGTCGTATGTGAACTCCAGATCGACGGCAGTCACGTCAATATCCTCGTTGACAGTAATCGGAATTTCTACGCTCTGTCCGGCTTCCGCGTTGACCGGCTCCATGGTAATTGCCTGCGCTAAGACTGGAGCTGGGACAGGCTTTCCGAGAGCCGGGAACGTAATAATAATGCCTGCGACGTATTGGAGAATAAGCGAAGCATCATATGCGCCGACCGTCCCATTGGCACTGACTTCTGCTGCTGTAAGTGAATCCCCTGTCAGCGTCAGCGACCCAACACTGTGGCGCAAGACCAGCGAGGCATCGAATGCCGTAATCGCACCGCTCAAACTTGCATCGCCAAGCAACGGTCCTTCAGCCGAATCCAGCCACGGTTCAAACAGGACTGCGTCGCTTACTTCGTTCCCCTCACCCGAGGGATTCAGATCCGGATGGTACGGACCCGTGGCTGCACCCCAATAGTTGTACAGCGCATTGAGTGTATCATTTTGCGAGCTATTATAGACACCGTACTGCGAATTGTTATAAATATTGCTCTGGTGGATCTCCGGCAGGTCGCCATCATATCCATTATTGGCATACAATCCGCGTTCATTATCGTGTAATTCTAGCGCATAAAATACCGTACTGGATTCATACGCATAAATCCCATACCGATCGCTAAACGTGATATAGGACGAATCCACCTTGGCGTTCGAATCATTCAGGCGCAAATTCTGTCCGGATTGTCCGCCAAAACGGATGACTACATGACTCAGATGTGAATTATCGCTGCTACCCCCATTCAGAGACACATGCTGCCAGTCATCCGGTCCACCGGACGTTGTGGTGGAATCCTCGTTTGTATCCCCGCCAAACGTGTCATCTTTCCAGGAGGTGAAGATAATTCGATCATCGGTAGTTCCGACTGCCATAAGAGTACCGTTACTCCGCATGCGGGTATTACTGTGAAATTTCACAACTGTACCCGGAACGATATCCAATCGTGTACCATCATCGACATCAACATCGTTTATTACCACGTATGTTTTGGAATCCACCGAGTCCGGCCAGGCACCGCCAAGGGTCCCTTCGATGTCGGCATCGCCGCGGATACCCAACGCGTTATCGTACTGATTACCGTCAATTACATTATCCGTATATACATTCCCGCTCTCATTCACTGTTCCAGAATCACTAATCTGCGCTGTCACTGCTATCGGATAGCGATTTCCACTGATAGTATTCTGTTTCACAATGGCACGGGAAGAGACAATCCCTTCTCTGCCGTTATTCTGGATAGTGTTTCCGGTAATCGTAAGCAGTGAATCAATTGTATTGCTCTTCATCGCGGCAAAAATACCATCGTGTGCATTGTCAGAAACGGTATTATCCACGAAGGTCTGCGGAATTTCGTCCGGAAACTTTGTCCAGATTCCGCTGGCTCCGTTACGCAATATCTCCGTGTTTGAGACTTCACGGAACGCGCTGCCGTAATTTGCCCATAAACCTGCATATCCATTGTTATCGAACCCGTTATCGCGAATGAAGCTATTCCGGACGCGAACGTCACTGTCGTGATCATAATGAGTCCGCAGTTCAATACCGTGCCAGCGATTACTGTCGACTATTGAGGCTTCCAAAACGCCGTCACTATGATGGAAGAGAATACCATCACGTTTGGAATATTTGACGACAAGATTCTGCATGGCGGAATCGATCTCCACGTTCCAAAGGTCCAATATCTGCCCGTTATCGCCACCATACAGGAACTTGGTATACCTTAACATCGATGCATTCGCATCATTATTGAAATAGACGCTATGCCAATCACCGGGTGATGCGTCTGTTGTATCAGACGGGAGATTGGTTTTCCCGCCGTAGTTATGATCCCGGTAGGAAGTGAAAACAATCATGGAATCGCTCGTACCGACCGAGACTAATTTCCCCTGTACCCTGAAGCGCGTATCCGGTGTCATTTTTACTGTTACCGCCGGTTCAATCGTCAAGACTTCCGGAGAGTTCACCCGTGGATCGCCATCAACCGCCACGTACACATGGGAATCAATGGAATCCGGGAAATCGTAAGACAAGGTATCGGAGAGGTCTACATCCGGTCGAAGTCCTAGCGCATTATTATAGGTGTTATTGATGAAGGTATTTTCATCATCACCATTTTCATCGTGATAGTAATTTCCGAGACGCCCGGTGACTGAAATCGGATAGCGATTCCCTTCAATTTCATTCACCGTCAAATGTGCACCGGATGAAACAATACCATCGCGCCCATTGTTGCGAACAAAATTGCCAGTGATAGTTAAGTCCTTTGGCGGTACAGCGTCACCAGTTACGACATAAATACCATCATCGCTATTGTCAGTAATGGTATTACCGACATACGAATGCGGATATACACCAAAATTGCTGTGGATACCGTCCCCGTCATTCCGGAGAATATGATTGTTGGATATTTCCCGGAACGTACTACCGCCGTTCGCAAACAAGGCATGGTGTTTATAATTACCAAGCCCGTTGTCTCTGATATAGCTGCTGGTTATGCGCACATCACTGTGATCGCTGTAATGGGATACCGCTCTTATGCCTTCGTGTCGATTACTGTCAATCACGCAATTCGACAGCGTGAGATTACTATGATGGATCTGAATCCCTTCATGCTCTGAGTATTTTACTGTCAGATTTGAGGCTATTGAATCAACATGGACATTCCAGAGACTTAAATTGCCATTATATTGGCCGCCGTACAGAAACTTCGCATGTGTGAGCCGTGACGCACTGGCACCACCACCAGATAAATTCACATTTTCCCAGTCACCCGGAGCCGGTCCCATCGTGTCACTCTTCGCGTTCGTTTTCCCGCCGTATGTGGAATCACGGTATGATGTAAATATAATCGGTTGGTCGGAAAGTCCCTGTGCAATCAATGTCCCATCGGATTTCAACCGGTTACCTGGTTCGAATTTAACAATAACGCCTGGCGTAATTTCCAGGGTTTTCCCATTGTCGACATTCACATCATTCCCAGTCACCACATAGGTCCCGGAGGTTATAGAGTCCGGGAATACGGTGTTAAGATGCCCGGATAAATGGGCAATATCCCTTACTCCAATGGCGTTATTATACCGGTTCCCGACAAAACTGTTGGGCGGACCTGTTTGATTGCCCATATCGGCAAGCCGGTTATAGACATTGCCAAGGTGACCCGTTACCGAAAACGGATACGTGTTATTCAGAAAGGTATTTCCGATGACCTCGGCTGCCGAAGTCGCCATTCCATCTTTATTATTATCCGCAAAAAGATTGCTGTCGATAACTACTTCATGGGGTGAAACGGCGGATTGGGCACTGACGTTGACCAATCCGTATCCGCCATTTCCACGGAACTCATTATCCCGGATATTTTGGGGTTCAGCGGCCTTCTCGACATACATCCCCGAATTCCCGTTATACAGGAAGGCGCAATCCTCAACCGTTATCGCATCGCTCCCGTTATTCACACGTAAACCGTGATTCCCGTTCCCCTGAAAAACCGTATTATAGAATTCATAATTGGTATAATCAGAATAATTGTGTGTAAGTGTTACGCCGTGGTCGTTATTACCTGTGATAAAGGAATTCGTAATCATTCCACTGTTCGCGCCATTGATATTCACTCCGTCATTATCACTTCTGGAGATGTAGGAAGAGTCAATGGTCGGGACATTATCGGTATTAATTTGCACCATACCAGAATATTGTCCCCCGTATTTCACGATAGCGTGTTGCAGAATCGATCCGCTATTGCCAGTGAAATAGAGCTGTTCCCAATCGCCAGGTGCGGGGTCGGTTGTGTCTGCATCAGCATTCGTATCGCCACCGTAGGAATCGTCCTTGTAGGACGTAAAAACGACCTGACTGTCTGCCCGACCAACAGCATGCAACACTCCATTGATTCTCAACCGGTTGCCCGATTTGAACTTCAGGATGACCCCGGGGTTGACGGTGAGGGTCACACCGGAATTGACCTGAATATCCGATTCAACCACATAAATTCCGCTGTCAAGTGTGGTGTTGGTAGTAATATCGGAGCTTAAGGAGGTGATCTGATTAATGACCTGCGTTGCCATAAACGGTTCAAATGTCACATAATTGGTGATTCGATCGCCATCACCTGCAGGATTATACCTTGCATTGGTCGGTCCGTTCATATCACCCCAGTAATTACGTCTGGCATCGATAGAATTCGATCCGGGATGATAGATGCCGTACTCTGAATTCCCGACAATGTTATTGTAATGGATATTCGGGACGGCGTCGGACAGGGTTTCAATCCCGCGGGTGTTATCCCGGATGTCACAATCCTTTATGGTAGGCTCAGCGCCGATTCCAACTTTTATTCCAACATCGTTACTATCGATCGTCACATTCTCCACGGTCAAAAGTGCATTATTGGGGATACGAATACCACCCGCCGTATTCCCCCTGACAGTAGAATTTGAGATTTTCGTTCCGGTTGCCAGGAAGGCATCACCGTACACTCCCCAATTGGCATTCTCATAAAACGATGTTCCCGATATCTGGAGTTGTGAGGTTCGGATAGTCACACCGTTTCCGGAGCTATACCGAATATTCGAATTCGTGATCTGGACCGTGGGCGAACCGGCTTCGTAAAACAAATTAGTATTACGCGTGCCATCTCCGCCATACTCCACGACACAATAATCCAGGATCGTGGCAGGATCCGTGGAATTGACAAATTCAATCCGTCCCCAATCTCCCGCTGCCGGAGTACTGGCATTGGATGTAAAAGTAATCAGGGAGTCAGTTTTTCCATCAGCCGTCAGTAACCCATTAACGAACATCGATGTCCCGGTAGTGAACTTGACAGTTACCCCCGGCTTAATAGTCAACGATGAGTCCTCGGCGACAGTGACATCGCTGTCCACGATATAGGGGGCATTGGTCACCGTCCAGATCGAATTATCCGACAGTGTTCCGCTGACATGCGTTTGTCCGAACACTGTTATTACTCCCATCGTAATAATTGCCATTAGTGTCAAACTATATTGAATAAACCGCTTCATATTTTCCCTCCAGTAAATCATTGGTGATGCGTAGTAATCCCTCAATATCTATCTTATTTCATAAAGACCATTTTTTGTGTATCCGTGGTTTCCCCAGCCTGAATTCTCAGGAGATATACGCCGGTTCCGACCTGGTGTCCGAGCGCATTATCTCCGTACCATTGTACGGTATACCAGCCTGCGTTTTGCCGTTGATCGACCAAGGTATTGATTTTGTTACCCAGCAGATCATATATCGTCACATTCACATGAGTCTGTTCCGGAATTCCATATCTCACATTGGTCATCGGGTTAAATGGATTCGGATAATTGTCTTTCAGTTCAAAATCGTCCGGTATAGTCGTTAACTCGTTGTCTGCTCCCGTTGACTGTATGGTAATCGGCTGGGACGGGTCACTCTTGTTGCCATGAACATCTTTGGCACTAATCCGGTAATAATATTCGCCTGCATCGGTTCCCTTGAGACGGTAGGTCGTATCCGAAGTGGTATACCGTTGTGCAGCATCATCAGAGTCACTAAACCGGCTGCTTAAAGCCCGTGAAATAGTATAACCGGCAATGTCGGGTTCGGAATTCGCCTGCCAGGATAACTGCACAGAACCGTCTGCGAATATTCCATCGAATTTAGCCGGGGTTATTGGTGCCAGGTTATCGACCGAGTACCCCTGACGAACGCTGGATTCTTCCGATTTATCTTCCATATGGGATTTGACTTTTACCTCAACCCACGGGATACCGGCAGCACTGGAATCCCCAACAGTGGGAACGGTTGCAGAGTACTCTGATTTGCCGGCTTCGGCGATAACAGTGTCAGCTACAACCCATTCACTACCGATATCAGCGGTACTCTGCGCACCATTCTTTCCGGCATTCCCTGTAGAAAGAGTGCCATCATTATTCCGCGTCCAAACCGTATAGTAGTCGGTTGGACCATCAGTATTTTCGGAGGACCAGTCTACTTTTAACTGTCCACCCTGATCTCTAGGGTAATCATCTACACTAGTAATAGTCGGCGAAGACGCTGCAGTCCCAATTTCGGTACCCAGCACGAGTTTGCCATACGTTTCAGGAGCCAGCCAGATGTTGCCATACGGCCAGATGTCCATACCATAGTACACATCACTGAATTGAGACATATCCAGGTTATAGACTCTGAAACCGATGGTGTCGCCCGGTTGTGCATTTATGACGCTCTCCTGTAAATCTATAGTAATGTCGTAATCAATCTCGCCGTAACTATCAGAAACCGAATAGCTGATACCTTCCGGGTTATCGACAATCGGTCCGCCGTGTACATCGTTGGGGTACGTTCCGTAAATCGAACGAAAGGAAGCGCTCACGCTGGAATTTTGAGTTGAAATCCAGAGATTGCCCTCATTACTCGGCAGCGAACTATCCCATGTGCCGTTATTATTCGTGTCGAAATAAATGCCAACCTCATTGTAATCGCTCGTTTCGTCATTGTTATAGTCGGTGATAAAAATATTTAACTCGGTGGAATTGTTGACGACTGTTACGTTTATATCATCGGTCGAGCTGGTGTCAGCAGGCGTCAGATCAAAGGACGCGCCCCCGTACAGCGACGCATCATATTCGCTTTGCACAAGATAGCCAGCTGAGGAAGGTGTGCCCGTGACCGGATCGGTTAAGGAACCTTCGGTGCCATCCTCGTATACGGCACTTACGGCATAATAGTACGTGGAATCATTGGTCACATTTCTATCGATAAAGTCTTCCTCGTCATAATAATACCGGTCATCAGGATCAATTTGACCGATAACTTGATAGGTGCCCACAGGGTCATCCTTGCGGTAAATTTTGTAGTAATCCACGGTTCGCGTGAGACTCAGAGAGGCAGACTCCCGTTCACCCGTGTTCTCCGAAGTCTGACCATTCCGGTGATCCCGCAGCACCGACGTTTCCGATTCTTGTCCCTGCATGACCTGACTTTCCGGAGCCACGTCCTGCGGCGGATCCCACGTAAGCGGTACGATTCCATCAAAGCCCTGACCTGCGACTAAGTTCTTTGGCATCGGACCATTGGACCCTAATGCTGATGCGCCGCTCACGACAAGCGAAAAATTCTGGCTGCCGCCCTGCAACGATCCCTTATGATTTACGTGCAGTATATATTCTCCAGCTTCCGGCGCCGCGATGTATACTTGCTCCACGTTGTCGGTGATATTGTCACCGGTGGTTGCCGCATTCCCCGGATTGGCAGGATCCAGCAGGTACGGTTGATGGGTCTGACTTGGACCGTTCAGATACAGATCCAGATCGTTGACAAGCATCTTGTCAGTTGGATCAAGAGAGGCGCCCGGCGGCGTACCGGCAGGGTCATTCCATACAATCGTCGCACGCAGGGGTTCATCCCCATCCGAGCGGACGGTCAGCGTAAAATCTTCTCCTGAACTAAGATTATCCGCCCGTACCAAGTTACTGCGACTCATTCCCTCATTGCTGAGGACACTCGCCGCTTTCGCTGTATTCAGCAGGCCCCAGCCAAATTGGTAATCCGGTCCGGGATTGCTTCCGGCTTCATCCGCAGTATGGATAACCAGCGCCTTCAATGTAGCGGCTAACATATTCCCGGAGTTTATCTTCTGGTAGAGCTCCTGCAATAACAGCAACGAACCGGTTGTGCTCGGCGATGCCATTGATGTACCTGACTTATTAGCGTAAAAGGAGTCTGTTGAATCCGTAGGGGAAAACAAATTGACACCGTTCGCCGAAATATCCGGCTTAATGCGGCCGTCATCAACCGGGCCCCAAGAGCTAAAATTGGACATATTCACATCCGAAGGTTGTGAGTATCCTCCGGGGACATCCTGCACTGCTCCGACAGTTAATACATTCTTTGCAGTTGCCAGCCCTCCGGGGATACAGTCATACTGCCCATCAGGGTTCGGATAATTCGTGGAATCTTTCACCCAATTATCGCTTGAATCAAGATACCAATACGGTGTACCCGGGGACGGACCGGAGTCATTTCTGTCATTTGCTGCAGCAATAACCGGCAGATAATAGGGCGCGGCATTCGCGACAGTGTCGACCCGCATCGATTTATTGTCGTACGAACCAAAATCCGCATCTTCAGTGGTACTGATATCGACGTCACCGAGCCAGGCCCAGAGTCCATCATCTCTGAAATCCCAAGCCCAGCCGTCCACCTTGCCATAGGAGTGATTGGACAGAATCAATCCGCCGGCGGCTTCCGCACTCATTTCGGAGATATCACTGCCCCAACCGTAGGCAGTGAGATTCGCCTGATATGCCATCCCCTGGGCATCGGGATTGACGCCAGCAGCCATGATGGTCCCGGCAACGTGGGTGGCATGATCATGAGTACCAGTCGAGGCGTCTCCGTCAGTTACCCGGCTTCCGAATTCCTGGTGGGTCGCCCGGACATCTCCGGCATCCCATTCTCCCGCGGTCATACCGGCGCCGGTTAAGCCAAAGCCCAGATCGCCGGTTGGCCAAACGCGATCGGTCGAGACCGATTCTGCGGCATCCAGGTTCATGGTTTTGTAATAGACAGGCGCACCTGAAGTGCTTATTCCCTGCAATTCAATTACTTTTCCGTCCGGAAACTCACGGCGAATCGGCCAGTTTTTCTGTCGGGCGACTTCAACGGCTCGCTGGTATTCCTCCTGGTATTCTTTGGCGTAACGGTCCGCCAGCTGGTTCAGTAGTGTGGTATTCCTCTGCACATTTACCTGGGACTCCAATCCAGCTGGAATTGCCAGAAGTAATCCTAATAAAACAGATACTATATAATAAAAAAGATGAGTACGGTAACTCATTACCCCTCCGGTTTGTCTTTTCCATGAAATGTCCGTCTCGAACATCTCAGTTCATATTAGCGTACAATTTTCGAACAGTGGATTAGTCAGTATCCTTATCGCCTGTTTCCACACAGCGGATCACAGGTGATTCAGACACAAAACCTTCTTAGAAGTATGTGATCGAAAACATGGATATAGGAAATTGCATCGCTGTAGCGTATGTGCCATATAATGAGTAAAAATTTAATTTTTAGTAATTTACGTCAACCAAGGTGCTTCTTATATAAAAGCTAGTTTAGTCTTCTGCATTGATCTTGATCAAATAAATGACCAAAAAGGTGATCTTTCTCCTGTATCGGCATGAAGCATAAAAATTGAATTGGAAAGATCCAAATAATTACAGAAATACTTTCCAAGGCTGGGGAATTTTAATAGATTGCCCGCGGATTGTATTAAATCTTCTGGAGCCACAATCGGTCTTTTAATAAAAGGTATTCATTTGGGTGGTGTTCCGGACAGTAAGCCATACCATGTTTGAAATTTTTCATGATTGATATTTTTAATACATCCGGAACAGAGCAAACGCACGATTACGTGAAATACAGAATAGTCCATGATTGGAGAAAAAATGAACCTATTTAAGTATGTTTTTATTTTTTTATTCACACTGCCCTTCGTTCTGCAGGCACAGCAATCGGTGCAGGTTAATACCCCACCAATTGCTCTGACCGATGGCACAACCTATCTCATGGCTCCGAAATGGGCACCGCAGACAGGTACGCTTGCAGCAACCTCAACCAATTATCGGGGTATTTATCTCATCACCTTCCCCGAAGGTGAAATCACGAAAATATCGGACCACCCTGCGGCAGGCTTCGGAATGGAATGGTCGCACTCCGGAGATCATATTGCCACAACTATTGCAAAATTCCAGGATAAAAGACGATACAATGCCCTCTTATTAATTGATCCGATAACAGGTGACGAATCACGGCTCTCCGATTTTCATACCCTGTTCCCCGGGACACCGGAATGGTCCATGGATGATAAATATGTTTATTTGAAGGGAACGGATGAATTCAAATTGTACAACATCCAGTCAAAGGAACGCGTACAGATCTCAACTGAGAGTGTGCCCTCACAAGAAGTGGTCTACTCGAAAAAGGGAGAGCTGCGGTTGCGGGACAACAGTGACAGAACAGAGCAAAAAATTCAGCCGGTTGAAGGGCAGGTATTGAATTTGGCTCTCTCACCGGACGGCACCAAAATGGCGTTCGAAATAATGGGCGGGCATCTCTGGGTTGCAAATGTCGACGGTTCGAGCCCCGTTGATCTCGGGATAGGAAACAGGCCCACCTGGGGACCAAATAGTGACAAAATCGTCTATATGGTAACCGAAGATGACGGGCATGAATTTACCGAGGCAGATATCTATGCAGTAAACGCCGATGGCAGTGGTAAAGTCAATCTCACAGAAACCCCGGATATACTTGAAATGTACCCTACCTGGTCGCCGGACGGCAATTGGATTGCCTATTCCACGCTGGGAGACGGAAAAATATTCATTCAGGAAGTACAGTAAACGGAGAGGACAATTAGCAATGCAACGTTTATACAAAATTTATCTTTTTATCGCGCTAAGTACTTCGGTGGCTATGGGCCAGGTAACCGGGCTCTCCGGATGGAATATTTTTCTCGACCCCGGACACAGTCAAACCGAAAACATGGGGATATTCAACTATTCCGAGGCAGAGAAAAACCTCGGTGTTGCCCTGCATTTGCGTGAAATGTTAGTCAATAACACAGACATTGACACTGTGTACATGGCACGAACCAATTCTGGCCGGTATGTCAGTCTCAGCCAGCGGACGGATCACGCCAACAGTGTTGGTGCTGCCTGGTATCACTCGATCCACAGCGATGCTGGCTCGGCATCTTATAACAGTACACTGCTCCTCTGGGGGGAATTAAATAATGGCGAACCGGATCCTCCGGTCGGCGGGGAAGAAATGAGTGGGTATATGGTGGATCTTCTGACCAGGGGAATGCGTACCACCACACGCGGTTCGATAGGTGACTGTAGTTTCTATACCTGGAGTGATTACTGTCAAAGAAGCGGCGGACCGTACCTTCACGTCAACCGCACCACGACCATGCCCTCGGAACTGAGCGAAGCCGGTTTCCATACGAATCCCACGCAAAACCAACGAAATATGAATGACGAATGGAAGCGGATGGAGGCGCACACCTTTTACTGGTCTATTCTCCAGTATCATGACATCACTCGCCCAGCAGTGGACATTGTCATGGGCTATATCACAGACACAGAATCAGAAAAATATGTCAACGGAGCGACAGTAACAATTGACGGAAAAAGTTATACTACAGATACCTATGAATCCCTGTTTTATAAATATAGTGCCGATCCAAACCAACTTCGGAATGGCTTTTATTTTATCGAGGATATAAGTGCGGGGACACACGAGATGATCATTGAAGCAGAGGGGTACTACTCTGATACGGTCAATGTCACTATATCAGATAGCTTTTTCACATTCCAGGATGTCCCCCTTCTCTCAAGCGTCCCTCCAAGAATAGCAGAGACCTCCCCTGAAGAAGGGGAAGTCGATGTCCCCGCCTGGGATCCTATCAGGGTCGATTTCAGCCGTGCAATGGATCCGACATCAACGGAAGCCGCGTTCGCTATCTCTCCGGATGCAGCCGGGTCATTTAACTGGTCTCAGGGGAATACCCGTTTGTATTTCACGCCTGAGGAAGACCTCCAATACGAAACAGGATACACTGTAACTATTGACGGGACAGCAGAGGACTCATACGGTCACCCCTTCGACGGGAATGCAGACGGTACTGGCGGCGATCCTTTCGAACTCCATTTCACCACCGGCCCTGAGGATATGGAGGGCCCCGTAGCGACCGCTGCCTATCCTGGCGGCTATGCTTTAGGGGTCGAATTACAGCCGATTATCAGCATAACTTTCAATGAAAAAATCGATCCGGCGAGTATAGACTCGAATACGATTCAACTGAGTCCCTTTTCATCTGATTATCTAGTCCCGGGAGAAATTCAGCAATACGATTTCACCGAACAAAGCATTCTCACCTTCTTCCCGGACGAAAAATTGGATCCCGAAACCCTTTACATGATCACATTTAATCCGGGATATCGCGATCTCCTTGGCAATGAGATGAAATTATATAAAACCACCCGGTTTACAACAGGGACCATTGATTGGCAATTTAAAAAAATCGATAACTTTGACGCCGAAGTTACGAATTGGTGGGAACCGCAACAAGCTGGTAATAACGCCGGAATTATTACAGACAGTGTTAGTAGAAGCGCTAATTCCGATTATATCAACTTATCAACAGAAAGTATTCACTCTTTAGAACTAAATTATGGGTGGGATTCTACTGCAACCTCTTGGTTAATTAGAGAATACTTAGCCGATGGCACACTTCCGAAAAATGTAATATTTGATGATACATACAAACTTCAAGTTTATGTATTTGGTGATGGACATGGTAACCAATTCAGGTTCACTTTAGATGACTCGAACGGACATGAAGTAAGTCCCTGGTATACCATTAATTGGTATGGCTGGAGACTTGTTTCTTGGGATATGGATAAAGATGGAATTGGAGAATGGATAGGAGATGGTATTTTAAATGGTGAATTAAATTTTGACAGTATACAACTAACATATATCAATGGTAATCATCCGTTTGGTACATACTACTTTGACGATCTAAGACTCGCTAAGGATGTTGAGACTGACATTGAAACACCGCCGATTACCTCAGTGCCGAATGAATACCTGCTGAAGCAGAATTACCCGAATCCGTTTAACCCGACGACAAAGATCGAGTACAATCTCCCGAAGGATACCAGGGTTCGCCTCACGGTGTACAACCTGCGGGGTGAAAACGTGCAGAACCTTGTGGCGGGTCACCAATCGGCGGGATACCATACCGTTGAATTCGATGCGACTGAACTGTCCAGCGGAATCTATTTATATCGACTGGAAACGCCTGAATTTACTTCGACGCAGAAAATGTCGGTTGTGAAATAAAGTGTTTAAGGTGTTTTAGGGATCTTCACGAATCCCGCAATTGAAGTCCCGCCTTCTCTCCCGGGGAGGCGGGATTTTTATTTATGGCTGTATTTTAGCGAAATACTGATAGTATAGCTGCGCCCAGGTGCCGGTTCAAAATAGCGATGACCAAAGGCATTCGGCACAATCGACGCATTGTACCGGGCATCCAATACATTCCGGATTTCTCCCAGGATCGAAACATCCAATTGCCCCAGCGGCACATCAAGTCCGCCGGTTAAATCAACGGTTATAAAATCATCATTGATATAATTTTCGGAAGGCAAACCCTCTCCTGGAGGATTTCCGTTATAATTGTTGGTGAAATATTCGCTCTGATAATTGGCTGAAATCCCAATAAAATGCCCAGGGGCGACCCCATATCTGACGTCGCCACCAAGTAAAAGCTTAGGTATGCCCGGGACGGTATTTCCTGATAACTGAGCGGTTGTGGATTCGCCCTCAACCGAATAATCCCTGTAGATAAAATTCTGATAAGTCACCATGAAGGTCGATTTTATCTGATCAATGAAGTTATGGTTTATTCGAAATTCCCAACCAGTGTTTGTTGCCGATCCGGCATTTTCAAAATAGATCTCCTCACTTCCCGGGGATTCCACCTGGTATGGGATTAACATCTCTTTCATCCACATCCGGAAAAGTGCAATATCCCATTGAAATTGTTGTTCATGAATCCTTCCCCGGCTCCCGAATTCGACGTTATGAATAAACTCCGGCTCAAGGTCCGCAGCAAAGCCCCCACTGTTATCCGGACGATTGCTCAACTCACTCGTGGTCGGCGTTTGGAAGGCTGTAGTATAATTTCCATAGATATTCCAGGTGGATGCCGGTTGCCAGGTCAATCCAATCATCGGGGTAAGCTGGCGCATAATCCGCGTGTCTGAATCGTCAGTGGAGTCCTGGCGGAGATGATCGGTCACCCGGAAGAGATAATGATTCCAACGACCACCCGCAGAAAGACGTAACTCAGGCAATATCCCAAACTCGCCCAATAAAAAAGGTTCAGCATTCAGCACAATTTCACGCTGGTTGAGCACTTGGTCTCCATACCGGATGTGTGAGAGTATTTCCGGCGGTCGAAGTGTACCTGTCAGGGAATCCGCAATTCCGACATTGCTATACTCGGTTCTTGCATCATCCTGTATTCCGAAATCAATGCCCGCGGAAAAACTTAGGTTCCTCCCGAATAGATTCGGTGGAAGGTTCAGGACAGACCGGATACCGCCACTCCGGCGACCAAGCTCTATGATACGCCCGGGTATCGGGTTCAATAATTCCCGTTTTATCCCATAGAGGGTGGATTTCCAGTTCGAATTACTCCCGGTATTAACATCGACGGTCACGCCACCCTGCACCTGCCGGACCTGCTCACCTGCCCCCTGCTGTCTGATGAACGTCCTGGATGACTCCGGATTCGTCTTCGCCGTCTGCTTGTCGAGGGAGCTGGGATTTAGCAGATACGGTGCATCGTAAACATGAAGGACAGCTGTCGTCGAAACATGATCATTTAATCTCCACCGATAGATGCCGGTTCCCCGCAGATATTTCGAGGCGCTGTGGTCACGGAATCCTTCGGACTCCACGTGCGATATCCCGGCGAAGAACCGGGAGTGCCGGCCGCTTCCACTGACTTGCCCAATTATTTTCTGCAGGCCGAAGCTTCCCGATGTATATTGAAATTCGGCGTCAAAAGCAGATGTTTTCGGGAGACGCGTTCGCAATGCAATAACCCCGCCGGCTGCGTTACCGTGTAAGCCCGAGGCGGGTCCCCGGATAATCTCAATGGTATGTAAAGTATTCGGATCAATTAACCCGGTTTGAGATTGTCCGTCCGGCAGTGTCAACGGGATGTTATCCAGCAGAAGTTTCACACCCCGAACCCCGAATTGTGCCCGGCTCCCTATACCCCGAACCATGATTCGTTCACCCAGGGCGCGATTATTCCGATCCTGCACTATCACACCGGGAACAGTCTGTACCAGATCCGCAAGCGAATTGGAGAGTCCGGTCCGTTTCTCCTCTTCCAAATGTATTTTTTGAATGGCATACGGGACATTGAAATCCTGTTGCCGGGTTCGGGTAGCCGTGACGATAACGGGCTCATGCGAGGTAAATATGTCGGATGAATCCCGCGGAACTTCCACCTGGTGCTGTCCAGGGAGTGCCGTCGGAAACAAAAACAAGGCACATGATACCAGGCAGGATATAATGTACATCGGATTCATTTTCATGACGCGATTTTTGAGATTGAGTTCACTGTTTTCATCTGCATGTGATGGTCGTTAAATATGAACTGTTATTGTACAAATCTACCCAATTGGAATAAACTGGTAAAACGTGATTGAAAAACTGCGGGAAAACCACTCCAAAGAATTGTAAAAAGGGGGCCAGCCAAATTGTGCTATTCGGATGGAGGGGGCGTATACCTGACGATTTCATTTCTCACCGGCTGAACCGATTGAAGATATGTGTAAATAGCCCCCAGATCCTGCTCTGTCATCCCGGCATACATTATCCATGGCATAATAGTATTCATGCCGCCTTCCGGCACCTTCACCCTGTGCATATTTGATCCTGCGTACATTTTGAACCGTTGAATAAAATCCTCTCTGGTCCAAGTCCCTATTCCCGTCTCTTTGTCCGGAGTGATATTCTCAGTTCGAACCACCGCTCCTGACGGAAATTCAAATCGTCCACCACCGGCCATGTACATACCATCAATTGGAAATCCATTCTCTGTTGGAGTATGACATCCTGCACAATCGGCGATGATTGCAAGGTATTTCCCGTATGCGAGCGTATCTGAAGAGTCAGGTCGAGGTTGAGGCTCCGCTTCCGAGGGTAAAAGTCTAATTTTCAGGTTGTGTGGAAATTTCAATTTCCGTTCAGGGATATCAGTATTTTCAATGGGTTTTAAGCTCCGGAGATATGCCACAATAGCATGGACATCTTCTTTCGCCATGATTTTATATGAAGGATATGGCATCAAAGGGTATAGCGCTGTACCGTCATTTGAGACACCAGTCGTGATAGCACGGATGAGTTCACCATCAGTCCAGTCACCGATACCAGCCGGCGTAATGTTTTGCGAATACAGGCTGCCGGGAATCTCCATTTTTTTCGTGAAAGCGTTTCCTCCCATACCTTCGGTGCCGGGAACAACAGGACCGGCATAGTACCGCCAGTCTCGTTTGGAGTGGCAATCGATACAAATAGCCACGTTATTTGCGAGGTAGCGACCCCGCTCAATCATCTCTGGTGTCGAATTGACTACAATTTCTTCCGGAGGACCAACCCGGGGAAACGCAATTAGGTAATAAAGACTTAAACCCAATAAAGCAATAACAACGATTCCCAGAAATTTCACTACAGACTCAGGTAATTCCATAGTGCAATAATTTTGCTCCTTTTAGAATTAGGCTCAAATCGAAAAGTGACTGTAGCCAAAATATGAATAACGGAGAACCTCTTGCCTGACAAAGTAATTTATTTAAAAGTGTGGACTTTACAATAGAAAAGCAGAATTCCGCTACATTTTATCAGGAAAACCTCTTCATATATCTACTTGCCAGCTAAATAGGCTTGTAAAAATACCCGGAATTTTCAGCGTGTGGACGAAAACCAATTTTTTGCAGGTATTTCTGATGTTTACCTATTGTGCTTTTGGTGAGATATTCAACGTATCCCTTTTCCCTGAGGTCGTCGCTCTTCACGGAAAAGAGGTACCTGGCATTTTTCAGGTCCCGGTAATCCGGTATAACGTAATCCAGATGGACAAATACCTGCCCGGTTTTCCGGGGTTCATAGACAAATAATCCCACCGGTATCATATTCCGGAGGATAAAGATAAAATTCGCATTTCTTGTGTCGGCAATACGAAAATGAGGGGCATATTTATGAATGTTATCCCGGTAATAATCAAAGAATTTTCTCAGGAAAGCATTGTCCGGTTGTACATTCAGCATGCTGAAATAATCATCAGTACGGGTCATTTTCACCAGATAAAAGATATCGACGGTGGAAATAAAGCCGTTCACCAGGACAATCGGATATGAGTTGATCAACACGCCGTAAGCAGTAAAGACTAACGCACCCGACAGGTTGACCCATCGCAACCGCCAGATGTTATTCATTGTCAGGGACGCGGCAACCAGCAATGAGCCCAGATAGCCGATACCTTCAATCCAGTTCATATTATTTTACCTGTTTCTGGGCTGGCTGTGCTTCCTTTACGTACGTGGATAAAAAATCATTCATGCCCTTGAGATAGACCGCTCGCGAGGCGAAAACTACATTATTATGAGGACCATACAACTCCAGAAAATTCTTAGGTTCGTTAGCTGTGGCATACAATTCCTCCCCATGATGAAACGGCACCACATCATCCTGGATGCTATGTGAGATCAACACGGGACAGCGGACCATTGAGATATATTTCAGTGAGTTATACGGAATATTCATCAGGAGTTTCACCGGGATAAAGGGGAACATCTGTCTTGCCATATCTGCCGCAGAAGTAAAAGTGGATCCGAGGATGAGCGCTTTTGGTGTATGCTGCGCTGCAAGCCAGGAGGCTATCGCGCCACCGAGAGATCTCCCGTAAATCACGATGTCCTCAGTGGAAACGTTCCGCTGATTCACCAAGTACTCCCAAGCCGCTTCAGCATCCCTGAAAGTCCCGCGTGGCGTGGGTTCCCCCCCGCTCTCACCGTATCCCCTGAAATCTATGCCAAAGATGGAAATTTCCAGGGTATGGAGCATGGCTAAAAAATCCACCCGGTCCGATAAATTGCCTGCATTCCCGTGAAAATACAGCATAACCGCTCTGGCGCGTTCATGGGGGATAAACCAGCCGGACAGGGTCACACCATCATCGGTTGTTATAGAGACTTCTTCGTACTGCAACCCGGCATCTGCCGGAGTTCGCCTTATGTTTGAATCAGGATGGTATATAAACCGGTTTTGCAGCAGATAAATCAGCGCAATAACACCGAGGTACACTCCTGCTAAAATACCAACCCATGTCAATATCCGCGACCAGTCCACAGTCCACTCCTCCGTTTTCAGTATCCACCATAATTTACTGCGAGAACAACGGATATACAGGAATAAATTTGTCTATATCTTCTGTAAAAACAACAGCGTTAATACAAAAATGGGATAATTCGCCAGGTTTTGATTTGATAATCGGCGTATGCCGGGTAATGTCGGACCAGCAGGGATTCTTCGTACCGGCATTTCAGGCAGAGCGTCACCACCAAGCTTACCAACAACACTGCTCGTATTAAAGTCAAATCGTTCAATACCAGGGAAAAACAGACCATAAGTACCGATGTGTACATCGGATGACGAACAAGCCGGTATGGTCCGCGTTTTACTAAATGTCCAGCCCTTACCACATCCGGAGCTATACTAAAATTTCCAATCTGCATCGCCCCGATGCTCCAGAGTCCAAGGACAATTCCCCCCGCCTCCAGAATAAAAAGGAACCAGTGACTTGGAAATAACGGTCCTGAAAAAACGATTAACCCAATAAGGAAAAATTGGACAAAGACAAACAGGACAGATATCGATGTGTACCGAACTGTATTTTCTTCAATAGTAGAAGGCATTGTTTTTTCTTTAATCTCAGGACATATCCTGTAACGCTTCATCAGCCGCTTTTAACAGTGGTTCCACAGATATCGGGCTGCCGACCGCCTGCTGCATCCAGTAATTCGGGGTAATGGAGCCGAGTTTACACATGCGTTCCATTTCGTCAGCCAGATTTTTACCTTCGATATAGTTCTCAATCTGGAATTGGATAATATGACCGATGGGATAGTTTGGCAGATACAACGGATAATCGATCATGTGCGAATAGATTCCCAGGATCGGCGAATCCTGTACATCGAACACCGGTGCATAATAACGGTTCCAATTATCTTTGGCAATAGAGATGGTCGCCTGCTTCAGCTCCTCTGGTGTTGCATCCGGATGATCATACATCCAGTTCCACACACCCATGTCCACTAAGGAAACGCCGGCAATCTCGCAAACCGACCACAGCTGGTTTAATGCCATCATCTGGTCGGCGTTCGTATCATCAGCATCAAGTCCGAGCAATTCCAGATCTCTTGCCTGAAATACAAATGCGAATGCCTCGGTAAACGCGGTATTCGGCACACCTTCCAGCAGGGTGTGATCGATACGATTCAGGGTAAAAACCTGCTCCACGTTATGCCCGAGTTCGTGTATAGCGATATTGTATCCCTTGTAATTCATCCCTTCATCCGGGACGCGAGTCCGCAAATGTGCTTCATCAGACCGCCGACCCGCTCCCATGGCGTGCCCGGCTCCCCGTGCCGGATCGACCTCAACCTTTGAACTGAGGAATTCCGCGGTATCATAAGAAAAGCCCAAATCTACCAGGATATTCGGGATATCTTTTTCGAAGTCGTCGACAGTCCGGTATTTCTCCTGCACGATTTTGTCCAGTTTTGCCTCGGGATAACTCATGCCCGTACGAAAACCAGTATACCAGATGTCGAACGGCTGCAGGTCACGGCCGAGGCGCTTTTTCACCAACTCGCCTGTGGCTTTGAACTCATCCGAGAACAACAGAGTCTCGAATAAATTCCGCACGGTATCTTCCGGAATCTCCCGGTATTTATTGAAGCTCCGATCGATGTAATTTTCATAGGTCGGATAATACGGATCGGCAGCCTGCTGTGCGTGAAATGCATTCAGTAATGTCTGATATCGTTTATTTGGTTCCGGGGAATTATCAGCATTTTCCCCTTTTACTTCGTTGGAATAGACCGCCCACTGCACATTCGGATTGTCGATCACATCCTCTGGGATTTCCTGGTTGATGATCCGCTTCATCACCTCGTAGATCATTTCCTGTCGCGGCAAGCCATCGTCCACCTTGTACTGGGATTTCAGTTCATCCCGTAATCCCCAGTGAGAGATGAGTTTCAGGTCCTCCGGGAAAAGCGTTTCGCCGTTCTCATCCAACAAATTCCCCATGTAGATGTTATAGTTGTTGATATAACTATCACCTTTGACGTACGCCTCATGAATCTTCCGGGAAACTTCCGCCGGCACCCGCTCTTCGAACATGCCAGCCAGCCGGGCTTCCGCCCATTGGCGACGCGTCCACTCCGGACCATTCTCCAGCATTTCCTGCAAGGTATGCCGTTCGAAGTTCAGGAGAACTGCAAAAGCTATTTTACTTATGTACAGGTCTTCATCCAGATGAGACGCCGGACTCAGATTCGCAATCAAATTGTCCACCGGGAGCATCGGACCGGTGTTCACGTCAATATTCCAGCTGAGCTCTCTGCTGAGTTCTGTAAACACCCCATTGATCTGCTCAAAGATGTTTTCAAATCGGTAAAAAGTCTTTTCGAGTTCTTCGTCATCATCGATAAAATATTCCAGACAAAAATCACGGAAGTCCTCTTTCGAACCATCCCGCTCCCGCCAGAGAGACTGCACCTGAGTGACCCCTGTCGTAATCCGTGTTGCATGCTCCGCGCCGAATTTCTCTGTCATTGCTTCAACAACCTGCTCTGAATAGGAATCGCTGATCATCGCCTCTCCATTTTTTTCTTTTGTGCAACCTGCTACAAATAAAACTGTAATGACAATCAACATGGGATAACGAATTATCCGGTGAAATGAACTCATAGTAAGCTCCTCAGTTCAGACGGTGAAAATCATAATTGTATACATTTTCTACACAAAGGTAATTTGTAAATAAGACTACTCGTTATTTACCTTTTTTTAAGGATTATAATATCTTGGCGTAACCTGTTGTGTGAAATGGCCCAAACTCTGGCAGAAAAAGTGCTCACGGTGTCATTCTGAACGCAGTGAAGAATCTCCAGTAAAAGGTGGATACTCCACTCGAGGAGATTCTTCGCTTATGCTCAGAATGACAGGTCTTCCCGGCACTTTTTCTGTTCACCCTGATCGAACCCGCATTGAAACTGGCCATTTCACACAATAGGACTGGCTCAATTAAATATAACACTGTTTCTCCCGGCTGAGAACAGAAAATATTTGCCAGTGCTTGTACGTAGCAGTTCGAAGAAGGTATTTTTTATTCTATTTCCCCGGTGTCAAAGTTACATTTCGAATAGAGATTCGAATTATGGTATAAACGAAGTTAGCTTTTGACCATCTCTTGAATCTTTATCTTCATACAAGATCTTTTCAAATTTCGGTTATTGGCAAATCGATGGAGGGCATCAGCCATGAGTAAGTCTTTCACTTTTTTTATACTGTTTCTGTTTATAATCGTCGGATTCTCACCCGTTTTTAGTGCGGAGGAACCTGACGTTGCTGGCAAGTGCATGACCTGCCACAAAGAAAAAACCCACGGTTTATACAAACAGTGGTTCGAATCAGCGCATGGCGAGCACAATGTCACCTGCATCAGTTGCCATGGTGCGAAGAAAGGCGATCCTGACGCCTTCATTCATGAGGAAGCATTAATAGCAACGCTCGTCACTCCAAAGGACTGCGGCAAATGTCACGAGAAGGAGGCCGAGGAAGTTGCCAATTCGTATCACGCGACCGCTGGCGAAATTCTGGAATCCCAGGATGCCTATCTCGCCCAGGTGATTGGTGGACATCCGGTAGCCATCACCGGGTGTGAGAGTTGCCATGGTGCAAAGATTGAAATCGACGAGGATTCCCCCAATAAACTCGCCAAAGAAGACTGGCCGAATTCCGGCATTGGTCGTATAAATCCAGACGGCTCCAAGGGATCATGCAATGCATGCCACATGCGACATTCGTTCTCGAAAGCCCAGGCGCGCCAACCGGAAGCCTGCTCCAAGTGTCACCTCGGTCCGGATCACCCACAGAAAGAGATCTACGAAGCATCCAAGCACGGAAATACCTACTACACCAACATTGATAAGATGAATCTGGATTCGGATCGCTGGGTGGTTGGTGAAGATTATAACATCGCGCCCACCTGCGCAACCTGCCACATCTCTGCGACAAAATCGATGGGAGTGAATCACGATGTGGGTCAGCGGATCTCCTGGACGCTGCGTCCGGAGGTTTCAAAGCACAAAGATAACTGGCAAGCCAAACGAGAGAATATGCAAAAAGTCTGCAGCACCTGCCATGAGGACCAGTTCGTCAGCGGGCATTATTATCAATACGATGCGGTGGTAAACTTATACAACGAAAAATTCGGCAAACCTGCCCGGAAATTGATGAACCTGGTACGGGAGAGAGACTTGCTTGAGAACGAAGCCAGCTTCTCAAATGAAATCGAGTGGATCTACTGGGAGATCTGGCATCATGAAGGGCGCCGGGCGCGGATGGGTGCCTCCATGATGGCGCCGGATTATACCTGGTGGCACGGCATTTATGAAGTTGGCAAGCACTTTTATTTCGATTTTCTGCCGCTTGCCCGTGAATACGACGATCCCGAAGTAGACGCTTACATCGATAGTCTTCTTGAGGAAAATCCGATGCACACCTGGATGAATCAGTCGACGGAGTCGCTGAAAAAGAAAATCAAGCGCGGAGAACAACAGGAAATCTACGAAGACATGTTCCAGTCTGAATAGCACCGGGTGGAGTCGGCTATGTGGAATAAATATCTGAATTTCATCCGGGGTATTAGTGTCAACTGGTATGGTAAAACCGGAATCATCCTGACGACATCCTCGTTTATCACCTTTCTCGTTCTCGAAGTCGCCAGATTCAGTGGTATATTTACGAATCAGTATATTGGCCTCATCACCTATCTCCTGCTCCCCACCTTGTTCGTTTTTGGGCTAATCCTCATTCCCGTCGGGTGGTTCAAGTATAAGGGAACCCGCAATAAGTCGACCTGGGAACTGCTGAATGAACGCTTTCCTGATGAAGACGTGGAAGCACGGCGGACAGGTTCGAAACTCTTTCTCACCATCGCATTACTCACCGGAGCGAACGTGCTGTTTCTCGGACTCGCCAGTATGCAGACGCTCCACTTCATGGATCAGCCGGTTTTTTGCGGCACCGCCTGTCACAGCGTCATGAATCCGGAGTGGACGACCTATCAGGATTCTCCACACGCCCGGGTGAAATGCGTGGAATGCCACGTGGGCGAGGGTATTGATGCGCTGATCGACTCTAAACTCAACGGCGCCTGGCAGGTGATCTCTGCCTCGTTTAACCTGTACGAAAAACCGATCCCCACGCCGGTGCACCAGCTGCGTCCTGCCCGGGAAACATGTGAAAAATGCCACTGGCCAGCCAAGTTTTACGGCAGTCGCCTTCAGACCGAAGTAACCTACAAACCAGACAGCGTCTCCACTCTCCGGTACACCACGCTGAACCTGAAAATCGACGGCGGACCGGAAGCCTCGTATGCCGGTATCCACTGGCATATTGCGGAGAAAAACACGGTGGAATATACCTCCATCGATGATGAACGCGAAACCATGATCGAAGTCAGGGCGGAACAACCGGACGGTTCGTTCAGAACATACCGCAATACCAGGCTTGCTTCCGGCGATTATTCTGCTGAGGACACTGAACACTACCGTGTAATGGATTGTGTCGATTGCCATAACCGGGCGACGCACATCTACGAGCAGCCGGAACGGGCTGTCGATTCGCGGATGCGGGTGGGCAAAATTCCGCGCGAACCTCCATTTATTAAACGCGAAGCGCTCGCGGCACTCACCAATAATTACAATACGGTCGAGTCGGCGATGACCGGCATCGCAAATCATCTTAACGGCTATTATCGCCGTAATCATCCGGAGGTGTTGCGGTCGAAGTCGGCTGAGATCGATTCAGCGATTACAGTACTACAGGAGACCTGGAAGCGCAATATCCATCCGGAGATGAATATCACTTGGGGCAGTTATCCCAGTCATATCGGGCATCCCAACGAAAATATCGGGTGTTTCCGGTGTCATAATTCCTATATGAAAACTGACGACGGTGACACCATCGATAACGACTGCACCCTGTGTCATTCGATACTGGCTAATGAAAGTTCTGAACCGTTTCAATATCTCGATACAATAACGGACAAGGAACCGGAGGCCGCGCTTAAACACCACCTGCAGCAGGAATTCTTGCATTATTTTATCGAATAGACAATCACACTACCTGTCTCGTGCTCCCGGGTTCTCCGGCGCTTCTTCCCAGACACGGACAAACTTTGTGGGCTGATCGGCCGTATGCAAATACGCGAATCGGGCAACCTCCCGGCCGACTTCCTTTACTCTTTCCTCCAACCGGTGATTTCGAAAATTGCCCGTTTCATCGAAGGCCTCGTGTACTCTTGGGATTGCCACCTGCCCCGGGATCACCCAAGCGTGGAGTGAGCGTCCGATAGTGCGTAAACTATCGAGAGCGTTAATGCCCCCCATCTGTCCGGCGGAGACGCTGACCAGTCCCAGCATTTTTCCCTCGAACTCCTCGAATCCCATGAGATCAAGGGCGTTTTTCAGTACGCCGGTGAAACTGCCGTGGTATTCCGGCGTCCCAAGGATGATTCCCTGGGCGGATTTAACTTTATTCCGGAGCTTTTTCACATCGCTGTCCGGTCCATACTTCCCGGTGCTCCCATCGCAGAAAGGAAGCTCGTATTCCCGCAAATCGATGAGGGAAACCGAATCGGCCAATTTCGCTGCCCCATCCAGTGCGTTTCTTAGTGTTTTACGCGTGTAACTGTCTTCACGCAAGCTCCCGCAAAGACCTACGATCTTAACTTTATCCGGCACTGTATTCATTGAAATACATCCATTTGGATGTTCTTATAACTCTTATACAACAAAATTTAAAATTTTCTTCCGAAATAATTCAGGTATTTTTGAATTAACGGCAACAACGAAGTCGGACAGGATGAACAGGATGAACAGGATTGACAGGATAAAAAAATCTACCATTTACTCGATGAGTCAAAAGTCGAACTTATCGGTTAGTTAAAAGATGAATGTCACGAAAAATCTTTTTCATTCTGACTCTGAATTTGGTATACAAAGGAATCAGGGGTGTTTTTAATTATGGACTACAGAGAAACGAGAAAATATTTGAATAGCCCCGCCATTTATGGCGGGGTACATAAGCCCTCCCAACCGGTTCATGCGCTTCAGCCACTTCTTTTTAGACCAGACTCAACTTTCCAATCCAGTAAATCCCGTAAATCCTGTCAAAAATATCTTTTGCGGAAAAATCCCGGTTCATCGTGGACATCACTCACAAAATGTTCTACCTTTCTTTTTAATAATTTTATCCCCCCACCGAGTCATAGATTTGAATCATTGGATATGAGGTGATCATGGGTAAAAAACTCAACAAGTACAGTTCACGTTTGACACAGGAAAGAAGTCAGGTTGGGTCCAAAGCCATGCTGTACGGTATCGGCTTGACTGATGAGGACATGGAAAAAGCCCAGGTTGGGATCGCCAGTATGGGCTGGGACGGCAATCCCTGCAACATGCATCTGAACGATCTGGCAAAACACGTAAAAACCAGCGTCAACGAGTCCGATATGGTAGGATTAATCTTCCACACCATTGGCGTCAGCGATGGTATTGCCATGGGAACCGAGGGAATGAAGTATTCGCTCCCTTCCAGAGATATCATTGCCGACTCCATCGAAACGGTGATGCGTGCCCAGTGGTACGATGCCAATATCTCGCTCGCCGGCTGCGATAAAAATATGCCTGGTTCTCTGATGGCAATGGCGCGACTCAACCGGCCGAGCCTGATGATTTATGGTGGCACTATCAGACCCGGGTGCCTGAACGATAAAAAACTGGATATCGTGTCAGCGTTTGAAGCCTACGGCGAGTATCTCTCCCATAATATCAATGAGAGCGAACTTGAGGATGTCTTAAAGCACGCCTGTCCCGGTGCCGGTGCCTGCGGCGGGATGTATACAGCCAATACCATGGCTTCCGCAATTGAAACCATGGGGATGAGCATTCCGTTTAGCTCTTCCATACCGGCTACCCATGCAGACAAGATCAAGGAATGTCAGCAGATCGGTAAATCTATCCGGTATCTCCTCGAAGAGGATATTAATCCCCTGGATATCATGACACGCCAGGCCTTTGAAAATGCCATGACCATTGTGATGACACTCGGCGGCTCAACCAATGCCGTATTACATCTGCTGGCTATGGCTCATGCGGCGGGAGTGGATCTCACCATAGATGATTTCCAGGATATCAGCGATCGCACGCCGTACGTGGGTGATCTGAAGCCCAGCGGGCAGTTCGTCATGGAAGACCTTTACAATGCCGGCGGTGTGCCAGCAGTACAAAAGATGCTGTTGCGTGAAGGCTACTTAAATGGCGATTGCCTGACAGTCAGCGGAAAAACACTTGCAGAAAACCTGGAGGATATTCCCGCCCTGGATGAAAATCAAAAGGTGATTTTCTCCCTGGACAATCCGATAAAGAAGTCAGGACATATGCAAATCCTGTACGGGAACCTTGCCGAAGATGGTGCCGTTGCGAAGATCACCGGGAAAGAAGGTGAATATTTCTCCGGAGCTGCCAAAGTTTACGATTCCGAGGAAGAAGCACTCCACGCAATAGAAGACGGGAAAATCACTGAAGGGAATGTAGTCGTGATCCGGTACGAAGGGCCCAAAGGCGGGCCGGGGATGCGGGAGATGCTCTCAATCACCTCCGCAATTATGGGCGCGGGTCTCGGAAAAAAGGTCGCTCTTATCACCGATGGACGATTTTCTGGTGGGAGTCACGGCTTCGTTATCGGTCATATCACCCCCGAGGCACAGGTCGGTGGGAATATCGCACTGGTTGAGGATGGCGATACGATTTCCATCGATGCGGTGGAGCGCACCATCGAACTAGAAGTTTCCGATGAGGAGTTGGACAAACGCCGAGAGAACTGGTCGGCACCGACGCCGGAAATCACGACCGGCTCGCTGCGCAAATACGCTAAGTTGGTCTCATCAGCATCAGAAGGGTGTGTGACGGATAAGGTGTGATTTTCTTTGATCAGGAGGGACGCGATTCATCGCGTCCAGAAAAGGGGAGCCGTCGCCGACCGCTCACTGCGTCGGTGACGGTGGCTTTCTACTCAAAGGAATTTTCTATTCAGATCGTTGAAAAAGGCACAATATGGAGATTCTTCATTCCGCTACGCTCCACTCAGAATGACAGTAATTTTTTCTCTTAATAAAGCCCATCACAAAAAAGCCTCGCAATAAAATTACGAGGCTTTTTGTTATTTATAAACTATGGAGCGAAAGCCTATCCAAGCATCTCTTTCCGTTTTTCTTCAATGGTCTCCATCAGTTTATCGAACGGGTCGATAAACTTCTGGATGCCTTCATCGGTGAGTCGCTGGGTGACGTAATCGAGGTCGATACCGATGTCATAGAGATTCCACAGGGTCTCTTCCGCACCTTCGATGTTTTCCTCCACCGCATCGGCCTGAAGCGTTCCGTGATCGGCAAACGCGTCGATCGTTTCGTCCGGCAGGGTATTGACTGTATTTTCCCCGATGAGCGAGTCCACATAGCGAGTATCACTGTAATCCGGGTTTTTCGTACTTGTGCTTGCCCAAAGCGGGCGCTGTACCCGTGCCCCTTTTTCTTTCAATAACTTCCAGCGGGCAGTTCCAAAGATCCCTTTAAAGCTTTGGTACGCCAGTTTGGCGCTTGCGATTGCCACTTCACCCCGTAATTCGTTTGCCAACGCGATCATTTCCTTGTCGGCACTTTTTTTCGCCCGATGATCCAGCAGTTGATCCACGAGCACATCAATTCGGCTCAGGAAAAAACTGGCAACAGATGCGACATTATCAACCGGTAATCCCTCTGCTGCTCTGCGTTCCAAAGCATTAATATACGCAAATGCCACCTCTTCATAGCTCTGAATGGAAAACAGTAGCGTTATATTTATATTGATGCCCTCGTAGAGCATTTCCTCAATCGCTATGTTCCCGGCCGGCGTCCCGGGTATCTTGATAAAGCAGTTGGGGCGGTCCACCTTTTTAAAGAGCCTCCGGGCTTCATGGGCCGTTCCTTCAGCGTCGTGGGCGAGATAGGGCGAAACCTCCAGACTAACAAAGCCATCTTCGCCATTCGTCTCATCATACAGCGGGCGCAATTCATCGCAGGCATCCTGGACATCCTCGACAACCACCGCTTCATAGATTTCGTCTGTGGATTTCCCGGCTTCTGCCAATGCCCCGATTTGTTCCTCATAATCATCGCTCTGCATAATAGCCTTCTGAAAGATGCTTGGGTTTGATGTAATCCCACGCATCCCTTGCTCCTCTATGCGTTTCTTTAGCTCTCCGGACTTGATTTTTCCTCGGGTCAGGTTATCCAACCAGTAACTCTGGCCGTAATCAATTAATTCGGTTAGTCGGCTCATAAGGTTTCCTCTTGCTTATGATTTCTGTATTCGTCGTTCTGACAGAATACCTCTCTCAATCTCAAATGTTGTATACTGAATATAGGTACTTCCGTCCTATCTCTCAACTGAGGAAGTAAAGGAAAATAAGATACAGTTATCATTTACCGAAAAAATAAAATAATGCGGTCAAAAACTCATATGTATAATAGAATACCACTCCTCCTCACCAGCCTCACCAGAGATACCTTCCGGCAAGACTCCTCCCGGAGCGGCAAGATCAGAATGACTTTTCTGGGCGATATCCCTCACCACATACTCCTTCTAGAACTGAAATCGTTGTTCCAATAGGGCTACCTTCCGGGAAAAAGTTGACACCGGAATGTTTGAAAATGGTCAAAACAAGAAACCTGACCCTCTTCATTCGTCCCCATTCTGATTGTTGTATAACCCTTCCGCAAGCTCAGCAGAGGTCAGGATACCCTTGATCATCGCAGAACTGAATCCCTCGTGCTCCATGCGGTTTAAGCCGCCAATCGTGCATCCCCTGGGAGTGGTGACCTTATCGATTTCCGTTTCGGGATGGTTCTCGGATGTGAGTATCAGAGATGCGGCGCCCTTGGCGGTCTGGGCCGCCATTAAGAGAGCTTCCTCGGAGTGAAACCCGATCTCGATGCCACCCTGGGATGCCCCCCGGATAGCGCGCAGAAAAAAGGCAATCCCACATGCCACGAGTGCTGTGGCGGGTGTCATCTTATTCTCATCCAGCACCACCACCTCGCCGAGTAACTCGAACAGGGACCGAGTAATTTCGATTGCCTCCTCCTGACCCTCATGAGCGGCAATACACGTCATGGACTCGCCTATCGCGATTGCCGTATTCGGCATAACCCGTACGACAGGGATGTCCTTCTGCAGATGCTTCAGGATCTCATTGATACTCACCGCCGTCACAATAGAGAGGATAATCTGTTCGGCGGGCTTGACATCATCTCTGATAGACTGCAATAAACCGAGCAATTGCTGGGGCTGGACTGCAATGATGATTATATCGGCAGAGCGCACAGCGTCCCGGTTGTCGGACGTAACCTTATATCCTTCATCCTCAAACGATTTCAGAAATCTGGTGTTACGACGGGTCAGGGTTATCTGTTCAGGCGTAATTTGCTCGGACTGGACAAAGCCTCTGGCTATCGCTTGGCCGATGTTTCCACCACCGAGAATTGTAATTTTTTTGTTAATTTTTTCTTCGCTCATCTTTTCTTCTTTCTGCCCTTATTTTGAAAGAGTAACCTTTCAATAATTAATTTATTGTCCTTTTGGCTTGACCCGATTGTGTGGAACACTTGGACGCTAAAAGGACCGAAAAAATCAAGACTGCGGATAAAATTTCGGAACTAACTAAGTTGCATTCCGGTAATTTTTCGGAACTCGCTTCGCTTCGGACAGCCGAAAATTTCTTTCCTTCACGCAACAGTCGTTCCATCGAAATTTTATCCAAGGTCAACATCTAAAAAAATCTATTCCGTATTCCTTATTCCCTAAAACTCGTTTTAGAGGCGGCTGCCAACTGCCATCCCCCCAGAAGACATTTGACAGCCGTTAGGTACCTCTAAAATTTTTGGACACCGTTCGATATGCATCCCGGAAGGGCATCCCCTTCTTCACAAGTTTGTATGCCTGCTCAGTTGCAAATAAATCTTCAGTCATTGCCTCCGTACACCGGCTTTCGCTCACGCCGAGGTTCTCGACAGCATACGTCATTATTTCCAGGCATTCCTGTGTAGTTTTGACCCCACGCATTACCGGTTCTTTGGTTAACTGCAGGTCCCTGTGATACCCGGAAGTGAGATTTGATGTAATCCGCTGGATCTGATTCAGCCAGCCGGTTACCTGATGGTATTTCGCTCGTACCAGCTCAAAGATATCCGGATTCTTTTTTTGTGGCATAATCGAGCTGCCGGTGCATAATTTCTCCGGCAGCGAGAAAAATCCGTATTCCGGTGCACTGTACCATATCAAATCTGTTCCCATTTTATTCAAATCGAATAACACCTGGCTGCAAGCATGCAGGATGTCAGTTTCATATTTTCCCCGGGTATTTTGCGTAGCTAACGGATTTTCCTGTACCCGTGAGAATTCCAGTTCCTCAGCTGTAAAATTTCGGTCGATGTCCAGCGGAACACCGTATCCTGCCCCGGCACCCAGTGGCGATTTATCAATGAGTGATAAGACGTGCTCGACCCGCTCAACATTCTCGATCATTGCGTCACTGAATGCTCTTGCCCAGGTGCTGATAGAGGTCGGCATCGCCTTGCGGGTATGCGTAAACCCCGGAATCTCAATCTTGCCGTACTTCTTCACAAATGCATTCAGCGCTGCTCCGAAGGCATTAACCAGGTCAATGATACTATTGAGTTGATCCCGGTAATACAGCCGGAGTGCCGTCACCACCTGGTCGTTCCGGGATCGCCCGGTGTGTATTTTCTTCCCCAAATCCCCAAGTTGCTTTGTCAAATGCTCTTCAATGGCGGTGTGGCAATCTTCCTGGTCCGGATGAATTTCGAATTCTCCCTGTTCTGCAAGTTCAGTGATGGCCTGTAATTCTTTCATCAGGGATCCCACTTCATCCGAGGTAAGAATTCCGATCTTCCCCAGCATCTTCGCATGAGCGATTGATGCTCGGCAGTCGTAAACCACCAACTCCTGATCGAGCAGGTAATCGTTGCCGACCGTGAACAATTCTACCCGGCCGTCGGGGTCGGAATCAGTACTCCACAGTTTCATTGAGCATCTCTTCCTTGATAATGCGCCAATCGTACGGCCGCCCATCCCGCAATACGAGATTATGGGCTTTCAGGCGTATCGCATTAATATTGATGAATCCCCGCGAGTCCGTGGCATCGAAGCCCCCTTCAACCTCCATACTGGACAGATCCTGGTCATACAATGCCGTCGGGGATTGGCGTCTGGTGACGTACACATTCCCCTTGTACAGCGACACCGTCACTGTGCCGTCGATAGCCTCCTGGCTCTTGTTAAACGCGCTCATAATGAAGTCCATCTCCGGGGAGAACCAGTAGCCGTTATAAATCAGTTCGGAAAATTTCGGAATCAATGAATCACGCAGATGCATCACTTCCTTGTCCATCGCCAAGCCTTCCAGATCCCGGTGAGCCTCCCAGAGAATCGTAGCGCCGGGCGTCTCATAAATGCCACGGGATTTGATACCGATGTACCGGTTCTCCACCATATCTACCCGGCCGATACCGTTTTTATACGCCAGTTCGTTCAGGTATATAAACAGGTCGAGCGGGTCATCCTTGACAGTTCCGTCTTCCGTATTTTGTACCAGGACTGGATTGCCATTTTTAAACTGTATCTCGATTTTGGTCTCCTGGTCCGGGGCCTCCTTTGGCGATCGTGTTCGGTTATATACGTTTTCCGGTGCTTCGTACAGCGGATCCTCCAGTTCACCTGCTTCGTGACTGATATGCATCAGGTTTTCGTCTTCGCTGTAGAGTTCCCCGTTATTTGTGGAAATCGGGATACCATGATCTTTGGCGAATTCCAACAGGTCGGTCCGCCCGGCGAACTGATCAAGGAATTTCGGATCCTTCCATGGTGAAATGACCTTGATCTGGGGATTCAGCGCGTAATACGCCAGCTCAAACCGTACCTGATCATTACCCTTTCCGGTGGCGCCATGGGCTACATACTCGGCGTTTTCCCGGTCCGCGATTTCGATTTGTGCTTTCGAGAGTAACGGTCTCGCCAGGGAGGTCCCAAGCAAATACCGCCCCTCATACCGGGCATTTCCCCGGAGGGCCGGGAAGATAAAATCAGTGACAAATTCCCTGCGCAGGTCCTCGACGTAGACCTTGGAGGCACCTGTATCCAGGGCCTTCTGTTCTATGGCGTCGAAGTCATCATCCTGACCGACGTTGCCAACGAAGCAAATGACTTCAAAACCCTGATTATCTAACCACTTCAGCAGAACGGACGTATCTAGTCCGCCGCTATATGCCAATACAACTTTTTTTGGGTCCATCGTTCTCTCAATTGTTTAGAATTTCGGTCGTTTACCATCGTTCCGGTTGTACAGTATGAATCCAACCGTACCTGTCCGGCCTGGCTCCGTATTGGATTCCAGTGATTTCATCGTACAACCGCTTGGCAAACGGCCCGATTTCATCTCCGTTAATTGAGATTGTGGTGTCCCTGTGTCTGATAGTTCCCACCGGTGATATCACTGCTGCCGTCCCGGTGCCGAAGACCTCCTCCAATTCGCCATCTTTGGAACGCCGAAGGACTTCATCAATGGAAATCTTGCGTTCTTCCACCGGAACATCCCAGTCTTTAGCGATCTGAATAACCGAATCGCGGGTAACACCGGGTAAAATCGTCCCCTCAAGGGGAGGCGTTACAAGCGTTCCATTGATCTTGAAAAAGATATTCATCGTCCCGACTTCCTCGATGTATTTCCGCTCCACCGCATCCAGCCAGAGCACCTGGGTGAATCCCTGATTTTTTGCTTTTTGTGCCGGCAACATGCTTGCAGCATAGTTCCCGAGCGTCTTTACCGTGCCAACTCCGCCGCGCACTGTACGGACATACTCTTCCGATGTGGTCAAACTGACCGGATTAATTCCCTCTTTATAATACGCGCCGACCGGTGATGTAATTATCAAGAACTTGTAGGTTTCGGAAACCTGCACCGCCAGGTAATTATCCGTGGCAAAGATAAACGGTCGGATATACAGCGCCTGCCCCTTGGCTTTAGGTACCCATTCCTTGTCGAGTGATAAAAGCGTTTCTATCCCGTTGATGAACGTCGCATAGTCGGTTTCGGGGATACACATCCGCTGGCAGGAAACGTTGAATCGCTTATGGTGGGCTTCCGGTCTGAAGACGCGTAACGCATCCTCGTTATAAAATGCCTTCATCCCTTCAAACACCGCCTGTCCATAATGCAGCGTCGAGATCGCCGGTGCAATTTCCAATGCGCGATAAGGTCCCACTACCGGCGCTTGCCATTCGCCGTCATTGTAATTTATCTCAAACATGTGGTCCGAAAAGACTACACCAAACCCCGGATTCTCCAGATCTACCTGGTCTAGCCTGCTTTGCGCGGTTTTGGTGATTTGCATTTCGGCAGTCATACTGCCATTGGATTTCTCGGCAGTCCCAGCTGTCTCCCACATTTGAAATTCTCCTGCTACTTCTCTGGTGTTATCGTTATGCTGCCATACTGGCAGCTGTTCTGTTTTTATACGGTTATGGTTTCTAGTTCCCCGATAATTGTTTCTGTCATTTTATCGGTGCTCACAGCGTCATCCGAATCAGTCAAATCGGCCGTTCTGACACCGGCATTCAATACCTTCCCGATGCTTCGTTCAATTGCCTCCGCCGCATTATCCAGATCAAATGAGAACCGGAACATCATCGCAACCGAAGCAATGGTCGCCAGTGGATTCGCTATATTTTTCCCGGCGATGTCCGGAGCAGAACCGTGGACCGGCTCGTACATTGCTGTGCCCTTTCCCAAGCTCGCAGAGGGCAGCATTCCGATCGAGCCCGTCAGCATCGATGCCTCATCGCTCAGAATATCGCCGAACATGTTCGTCGTCAGAATTACGTCGAACTGTTTCGGATTCCGCACAAGCTGCATAGCGCAATTATCAACGAGCATATTTTCGAATTCGACATCCTGGTATTCTCCAGCTACGGTCTCCACCGTGTTCCGCCAAAGTTGTGAGGTCGCCAGGATGTTGGCCTTGTCCACTGATGTCACCTTCTGACTCCGTGATTTGGCGGCATCGAACGCCACCCGGGCAATCCGGCTGACCTCGGAGGCTTTGTACTCCATAGTATCCACCGATCGACGATCATTGTGTAATTCTTCGGTAAAACGCGGCCGACCAAAATAAATTCCACCGGTTAACTCCCGAACCACCAAGATATCCACGCCCTGAACGTTTTCGAGTTTCAGCGATGAGGACTCCGCCAGGGCGTCATATACCTTTATTGGCCGGAGGTTCGTGAACAGTTCCAATCTCTTCCGAAGCGTCAGCAGGGCGACTTCAGGGCGTTTATCATCCGGATTATTGTCCCATTTGGGTCCGCCGACCGCGCCGAGTAAGACAGCATCAGCCGCCTTGCAACCTTCGATCACATCATCCCTAATGGGTATACCATACTCATCCAGACTTGCTCCGCCAATCAGGTGTTTTTCCAATTCAAACTGAATACCATTTTGTTCGCCAACCACCTGCATAACCCTCAATGCCGCATCGGTTACTTCAGTGCCGACACCATCACCTGGTAAAACAGCGATTTTCTTTGTGCTTGTCATTACGCAACCATCCCGGTTTTTCTGGCATAATCGAAAATCCCGCCGGCTTCTACGATATCGGCAACGCTCCCTAGCGGTTTTAAGGCATAGGTTTTCCCTTGAGTCGCATTGTGGAGCTCACTCGTCTCCCGATCGATCACCAGTTCATCACCCGTCTCCACCTCTGCGCTCAAGTCATCATAACTTTCGAATGGTACTACAAACCCGCCGTCCACGGCATTGCGGTAAAAAATGCGGGCATACGTTGGTGCCACAACCGCCCTGGCTCCGGCAATCTGTAATGCTTCCGGTGCATGTTCTCTGGATGACCCACAACCGAAATTCGACCCGGCAACTATCACCGTAAACTCGGACTCGAATTTGTCCGGATCGGTAAACGGGATATTCCCCTGGGGCAGTCCGGATTGCGCATCCGGCACACCTGATAAGGCATATCTGCCATAGAATTTACGCTCTTCCGGGTCATCCAGGCTGTACACCAGATGCTTCGCCGGGATAATCTGATCAGTATCGATGTTCTTTCCCAGGACGAATGCTTTGCCCTTGATTGTGTTGTTCTCAGTGTTCGACATTGCTTACTTCTCTTTCCATAATTCTATTAATTCAACCCTCCTGCTGTCAATCTGAGTTCCGGTTTTCAGGGCCGAAGAAGCTCCTTTACTCAATAATGACATGGCTAGGAGATTCTTCGCTTCGCTCAGAATAACAGTATGTGCTGTTGTAATCATTTACAGAAACTCCCTCGGATCGGTAATTTTCCCTGTCAATGCCGAGGCAGCCACCGTGTACGGTGATGCCAAGTACACCTGTGATTGCTTCGAGCCCATCCGACCGGGGAAATTCCGATTTGTCGAGGAAATACAGACTTCTTCCCCATTCAACCGGCCGAAGGTATCCGATGGCCCCCCAAGACAGGCAGCACACGATGCTTCGCCGATTTTGGCACCGGTATCCTCGAAGATTTCCATATAAGTCCGACCGTTCATTTTCTCTGTGCGAAGTCGTTCGGCAACTTCCGTCGATGCCGGCACGATGAACGTATCCAGTTGCACTTCCTTTCCTTTGAGCAACTCAGCGGCTGCAACAAAATCCGTGAATTTTCCGCCAGTGCACGATCCGATGTAAGCCCGCGTCAGCTCCCTACCCTGGACTTCCTCAACCGTTGCCTTGTTATCCGGTGAATGCGGCTTTGCCACCATGGGTGACATTTCATCAGCGCGGTATTCGTAGACGCTATGATATTTGGCGTCCTCGTCGCTGTGTTCCGGCTCGAACGGGTGGTCCGTGCGGGATTCCACGTAATCGCAGGTCACCTTGTCCGGATTAATTACACCGTTCTTACCGCCGGCTTCGATCACCATGTTAGTCAAAGTCATCCGGGCTTCCATGTCCATATTTTCCACGCTGGATCCGGCGAATTCCATAGTGCGATAGGTTGCACCATCTACGCCTATATCGCCGATAATCTGCAGGATGATATCCTTGGCCATGATGTACGGCGGAATCTCGCCGTCGAAGACGAACTTCATGGTCTCCGGCACCTTGACCCAGAGTTTGCCGGTGCCCATGATGAAGGCCGCATCGGTGTTGCCTATTCCTGTCGCAAATTCACCGAATGCGCCGGCGGTACAGGTGTGCGAATCGGTGCCAAACAGCACTTCACCAGGTCGTGTAAATCCCTCTTCAGGCATGGCGACATGGCAGACGCCTTTATAGCGTTCGGTACCCACATCATAATAATGCGGCAGGCTTTGTTCGTCGGCAAAGGCCCGGAGGACATCCACGTTCCGGTTGGCATACTTATCGTTGGTGAAGATGTAATGGTCCGGGATAATGACGAGTTTGTCCTTGTCCCAGACTTTCGCCTGATCCCCGAACTGCTTCTTGAATATCCCGATGGATGGCGGTCCGCAAACGTCATGCGTCATCAGCACATCTACATCGACCCAGACGTTGTCGCCCGGTTGCACTGTGCTGTTTCCGCTGTGTTTCGCCAGAATCTTTTCTGTTATTGTCATTCCCATATATTTGTGATCCGTTTTCCTCGTGTTTAGCGTTAATAAACGCTCATATAATCCTGAATTCGCTCATTGGAAAAATCGTTCGAATAAGTTTCTTCACCCTTGGTTCCATCCTGCCCGTTTGTGTAGTTGGTTGCCAGGGCGACCAATTCATTGTCCTTCACAATTTTCTTCTCGTCCGCGAGTTTGATAAAGGCTTTATATACTGTATCTATCTGTTCCTTCGACATATCGTATCCCAGCTCCTGCAACCGTATTTTCAATGCGTGCCGGCCGGAATGTTTTCCCAGGACCAATTTGTTCTTCGGAATGCCGACCGATTGCGGCGTCATGATTTCATATGTCATCGGGTTCTTCAACACTCCGTCCTGGTGGATCCCTGCTTCATGCGCAAAGGCGTTTTCGCCGACCACGGCCTTGTTTGGCTGGACGCCGTGTCCGGTAATCTCCGCCAGCAATTGGCTCGCCGGAAAAATTTCTTCGGTTACAACCCGTGGTTCTTCCCCGAACTGTTCCTTTCGCGTTGAAATAGCCATAACTATTTCTTCCAATGAGGCGTTTCCTGCCCTCTCCCCAATGCCATTGATGGTGCATTCAATTTGCTGGGCACCATTCTGTATAGCCATGAGAGAGTTCGCTACCGCGACGCCGAGGTCATTATGGCAGTGGACGCTCAAAACGGCCTTATCAATGTTTGGAACATTGCGTTTAATGCCGGCAATCAGTTCTCCGAATTCCCACGGGACACTATATCCCACCGTATCAGGAACATTAATCACCGTGGCACCGGCCTCGATTACGGCTTCGAAGACTTCACACAGAAATTCCCGGTCGCTTCTGGACGCATCCTCGGCGGAGAATTCTACATCGTCGCAATAAGACTTTGCGTATTTTACGGCATGGACGGCATCTGCGAGTACTTGCTCGCGGTTTTTTTTCAATTTATATTTCAAATGGATGTCAGAAGTCGCGATAAACGTATGAATTCTGGGATGTTCCGCATGTTGCAGTGCGTCCCATGCCCGATCGATATCTTCTTCCTTTGTACGGCATAACCCTGCAACACCGCAATTTTGAATCCGCTGCGCCACTTCTTTGACAGCGATAAAATCTCCCTCTGAGGCAATGGGGAAACCAGCTTCGATTACATCCACCTGCAGGCGTTCCAGCTGGTCAGCCATCCGGAGCTTCTCTTCCAGATTCATACTGAAGCCCGGTGATTGCTCCCCATCCCGCAAGGTTGTATCAAAAATTTGTACTCGGCCTTTCATAATTTATGCTCCTTTTACAGTCCTTATGTATCTGATGTCATTTGTACAATTTGTAAAACTTCGAGCTGTATTTGTGACAGAAAACCACATAGTCGCTCATGATTATCCCAGTAGCTGCGCTGCTTTTTCTTCCGTTCCATGAATACCCCTTTGTGCTTCGATATTATTTTTGGTCAAATAATAGGAGACACTGTCGATCAGTGCCTGCCAGCTGGCTTCAATGATATTTTCTGAAACACCGACCGTCCCCCACGAATTCCCGTTACTGCTGGAATCGATGAGTACCCGGACTTTCGCTGCCGTCCCATCCTTTTCGTTGAGTACCCGAACTTTATAATCGGTCAGATGCATGTTTTCTATCTCCGGATAGAATTGGTGCAGCGCCTTCCGCAACGCGGTGTCCAGCGCATGGACCGGTCCATCCCCTTCTGCAGCCGTATGTTCGGTCTTTCCGTTGACATTCAGCCGGATAGTTGCCTCGGACCGGGTGGCGTTATTTTCGTTTTTCTCGGTCATAATGCGAAATCCTTCCAATTCAATCACATCCTCCCATTCGCCCGAGATCTTTTTCACTAACAGTTCAAAGGAGGCCTCAGCGGCTTCGAACTGATATCCGTCATTCTCCAGTTCCTTCAGTTTTTTAACAATTTCCGGAACGTTTTTCCCGTTGGAGGCGAGATCGATATCCAGTTCGGTGGCCTTGTATTTCACATTACTTTTACCAGACAAGTCCGAGACCAAAACACGTCGTTTATTCCCGACCCTTTCCGGTTGAATATGCTCATACGTCCTTTCTTCCTTCATCACTGCACTCACGTGCACCCCGCCCTTGTGAGCGAATGCGCTCTTCCCGACGAACGGCAGGCTATCTTGATGCGCAAGATTCGCAATTTCGCTTACGAAGTGAGACACGGATGTGAGTTCCGTCATATTCTCCTCAGGCACACACCGGTAAAACTGTTTTACCTGGAGGTTCGGGATGATGGAGCAGAGATTCGCGTTTCCGCAGCGTTCCCCGTATCCGTTAATGGTACCCTGAACGTGTTCACATCCTGCCTGCACAGCCGCCAGCGTATTGGCCACTGCCAACTCGGAATCGTTATGAGCGTGAATTCCCAGTTTGATATTGATATACCGTTTTACATCCTCAATAATTTCAGTCAGTTCGTGCGGTTGTGTCCCGCCGTTGGTATCACACAGGACTAACACATCCGCCCCTGCAGAAGCGGCAGTTCGAAGAGTTTGCAATGCATATTCTGAGTCGGCTTTATACCCGTCGAAAAAATGCTCAGCATCGTAGACGACTTCTTTGCCGTGTTTTTTAAGATACTTCACCGAATTCCCGATGATCTTCAGGTTCTCCTCCGGGCTGATCTTGAGTGCTTCCGTTACATGGAGCAGCCAGGATTTCCCAAAGATCGAGACTGCCGGTGTTTCCGCCTCAATAAGCGCCTGAAGGTTATCATCTTCTTCCGGTGGATGACCAGTACGCTGAGTGCTGCCAAACGCGCAAATTTTCGTGTGTTGAAATGTCTCCTTCTTTGCCTTTTCGAAGAACTCCATATCCTTGGGATTGGAACCGGGCCAGCCACCTTCTATGTAATCGATGCCGAATTCATCCAGGCGGTGGGCGATGCGGATTTTATCGTCCGCAGAGAATGTAACTTTCTCTCCTTGCGTTCCATCGCGTAATGTCGTATCGAAGACGTCTATTTTCCGAACTTCCATGGTGTTATTCCTCTGTGTTTATCCACTGCATCATGTTGCGCAATTTCTTCCCAACCTGTTCTATCTGCAGGTTTTCGTGTTCTTTCCGCGAGGCATTCAGGACAGGGCGGCCTGCCTTGTTTTCCAGAATCCAATCGCGGGCGAAGCTTCCATTCTGGACTTCAGTGAGGAGTTGATTCATACGCGCTTTTGTGTCATCATCGACAACAACCGGACCTCGGGTCATCCCCCCGTATTCGGCAGTATCACTTACTGAGTAGTACATCCCGCCGATGCCGCCTTCATAAAACAGGTCGACGATCAATTTCAATTCATGGAGACACTCGAAATAGGCGATCTCCGGCTGATAGCCCGCCTCCACAAGTGTTTCAAAGCCTGCTTTAACCAACTCAGAAACACCACCGCATAACACGGCTTGTTCGCCAAAGAGATCGGTTTCGGTCTCCTCTTCAAAAGTGGTTTCAATGGCACCGGCTTTTGTCCCGCCTATGCCCTTGGTATATGCCAGAGCCACATCTTTGGTTTTACCGGTAAAATCCTGGTACGTTGCAACAAGACAGGGAACTCCACCACCCTGCGTATAGACTCTCCGCACCAGATGTCCCGGACCTTTTGGCGCCACCATGAAGACATCCACATTCTTTGGTGGCGTTATTTGATTGAAATGGATATTAAATCCATGGGCGAAAGCCAGCGCATTACCTTCCTCCAGGTTGGGCGCAATGTCATTCTCGTAGGCGTCGACCTGATTCTGGTCGGGAATCAGGACCATGATGATGTCCCCCTTCTCTGAAGCCTCAGCGGTTGTAGCCACCTCCAATCCCGCTTGTTCTGCCTTTTCCCAGGATGAACTGCTATTCCTGAGCCCAACAACAACGTCAACGCCACTTTCTTTTAAATTTAATGCATGCGCGTGTCCCTGACTTCCGTATCCCAGTACTGCCACAGTTTTTCCGGAGAGTACCTTTAAATCCGCATCATTCTCGTAATATGTTTTCATCTGTTGCTTTTTCTCCCTGCGTAAGCCGTTTATTCAATTCGTGTCAGGTTTTCCCCTGAAATTCCCGTTTTAACGCCACTGTCCCAGTCCTTGCCACCTCGACTATTCCGAACTGCTTCAACATGCCGAGTGCTGCAGTGACCTTGTCTTCGCTCCCGGTGACTTCAACGGTCATATGGTCCGGACTGATATCGATAATTTTTGCCCGGAAGACATTGGCAATCTGCATGATTTCCGAGCGGCTGGCTTTTGGAGCGTTCACCTTCACCAGTGCCAATTCCCGCTCCACAAATGGTTCATACGTCAAATCCTGAACCTTCAGGACATCCACAACCTTGTGGAGCTGCTTTGTGATCTGTTCGATGATTTGTTCATCGCCGTGAGTTGTGATGGTGATCCGCGCCATGCCCCGTTCCTGTCCCTGACCGAAGCTGATACTGTCAATATCGAATCCTCGCCCACTGAACAATCCCACAATGCGCGACAAGGCATTGAAATTGTTCTTTGCGTAGACGGATATCGTATGTTTTTTTGTGTTCACTTCTGTCTGCTCCACTATTTGTCGCCTTCCACCATTTCATTCAATGCTGCACCTGCTGGCACCATTGGATAACAGTTTTCTTCTTTCACCACATGGAAATCCATTACCACCGGTCTATCATTAATCTCCATTGCCTGTTCAAGGACTTTTTCCATCTCTGCAGGCGTTTTCGCCCGAAACCCGGCAGCCCCGTAACTTTCAGCCAGTTTGACAAAATCCGGATTGGCTGCCTGTAAATCCGTATGGGAGTACCGCTTTTCATAAAAGAGCTCCTGCCATTGCCGGACCATACCGAGGTAGCCGTTGTTCATGATTGCTATTTTCACCGGAATCCGGTATTGCACAGCCGTTGCAAGTTCAAAGGCTGTCATCTGGAATCCCCCGTCACCTGTGACACAAACAACGTTGCGATCGGGGCAGCCGACCGCTGCGCCCATTGCCGCCGGAAATCCGTATCCCATGGTACCCAGACCACCCGAGGATAACATTGAACGCGGATGGTTAAATTTATAATGCTGCGCCAGCCACATCTGATGTTGCCCCACGTCCGCCACCATCAATGCATTCCCGTTTGTGACTTCCGAAATTTTCTCAATCATGTACTGCGGCGTGATCTCGCTATCGGAATGGGGAATATGCAGAGGGTGCTCCTCTTTCCATTGTTCGATAATCGCCCACCATTCATCGGTATCGGGCCGCCCGACCATATGGGTCAATTCCGGCAGCACCTCTTTCACATTGCCGACAATTGGTACTTCTACTTCAACGTTCTTTGAGATACAAGACGGATCGATATCGATATGTATTTTTTTTGACTTCTGGGAAAATCCATCCAGCCGGCCGGTAACTCTGTCATCGAAACGGGCGCCGACTGCCAGCAAGACATCACATTCTGTGATGGCCATGTTTGAGTACCAGGTACCGTGCATCCCCAGCATACCGAGGGCCTGCGGTTTCCCTTCCGGAAATCCGCCCAATCCCATCAGCGTCGTCGTCACCGGTATATTTGTTTTTTCGGCCAGCGCCGTTAATTCTTTGGACGCATCACCCAAGTTCACACCACCGCCGGCATAGATCAGCGGGCGCTTGGCCTCGCTGAGCATTTTCGCTGCCTTGGCGATCTGGCTATGGTGTCCCCGGGTTACTGGTTTGTAACCCGGGATTTTCACCTTACCTGATCCCCGGTATACTCCGGTACTGTTGACCATATCTTTTGGCAGGTCAACAACCACCGGACCGGGGCGCCCTGAAACTGCTATATGGAATGCTTCTCTGATTACGTTTTCCAATTCATTGACATCTTTAACGAGGTAACTGTGTTTCGTAATCGGGCGGGTTATCCCAATGATGTCTGCCTCCTGGAACGCATCATTGCCGATCATTCCCGAAGGTACCTGCCCGGTGAAAACCACCATCGGGATTGAATCCATATTTGCTGTTGCAATCCCGGTAACAGTATTCGTTCCGCCGGGTCCGGAGGTTACAAGGACGACACCTGGCTTCCCGGTTGCCCGTGCATAACCGTCGGCGGCGTGAGTCCCACCCTGTTCGTGCCGGACCAATATGTGTTCGAATTTGGCGTTTTGATACAAATGGTCATAAATCGGTAAGACCGCTCCTCCAGGGTAACCGAACACCTTTTCAACGCCGACGTCTTCGAGCGTCCGGACAAAAATTTCCGCACCAGTCAGCCGTTGCGGTGTGACATGATTACCATTCCCTTTCGTCTCCTGGTAACCCCTTGCAGTTTTACTTTTTTGTTTCTCAATCGTGGCGGCTTCGGACGTTGTCATTGGTTTATTCTCCTGTATTGCTGCGCATTGCTGCGTTTTTTACTGGTATCATACATTCCATGAAATTCATTTATCGTATTCCAGAATAGCGTCATCTCAAATACCGGGAATACCATCATTCCCTGTAGAAATTCGATTTCCGATCCCTGAAAAGTGAGCGTAATATTCTCGTCATCAAATGTCGTAAAAAATGATTGCGATGTCTGGCTAGTCATGGTTCCTCCGATTATTCGTGCACAGATGCACCGAACCCAGAGGTCAACCCATTTTCACATCTATTTTAGAAGGAAGTATGGAGCAGAATTGCTCCGAAAGCAGGAATCGACCTCTGAGCCTGTTATTTAGTTCCTAATTCGTAGGCTTAGGGTCATTCCTACAATAATAATTAGACCAAGAATTAGGCTGCTAATTCGATGGTCCACGAAAGAAATAATGCTAATTGCAGGAAGAGAAATTATGGAGAGTATCGTCCGGGGATCGTACGAAGAGGCCCCGGCAACCGCCACGTTGCCACTCCGAGAATTCACGATTTGTTTTCCTGAACGCTTCATTTTTTCTTCGCTTGAATTCTTTAAACTCTCCAATTCGAGTAAGCAAAGTATATCCGCTGGAAGCACATATGTCAAGAGGAAATTTAATTTGTTACTGATAAACCCCGGGAGCAGGATTAATTTTGTTCCAGAAAAATTTCCCTCAGAACCTCATTTATCCAATTATTATTGCAACACTTTATCGCCTGTAATATTTACGACGAAATACATCTCTGAAGGTTGATATTTTTTTCCAAAAAAATAATTAATAAAAGAAAATCAGAAAAAAGCCTTGATTCAAATAAAAAATACTTTTAACGTTTTCACCGATTTGGTGACAATGACAAATAATCTGAAACACATGATTCTAAAAATCAAAATGGTTAGCAGCATGCGAATGATGCACATGTGTATGCATATTGGGAGACAAATGTAACCATTTGGTGAGAAACACATATTAACGATTTACCACGAAAAGGCTCACCAGATGGTGAGCCTTTTTTATTTTAATCCGAAAACCAGAACAAAGGAGATATACACATGGGAACAAAAGATTCACACCACTTCGAAACTCTGCAGCTACACGCAGGCCAGGAGCCGGATCCGGCGACGAATTCCCGGGCGGTTCCCATTTACCAGACCACTTCTTATACATTTAACGATACCGAACATGCCGCAAAACTATTCGGCCTGGAGGAATTCGGGAATATTTATACCCGTATTATGAACCCAACCAATGATGTCTTCGAAAATCGTATTGCTGCGCTGGAAGGTGGTGTTGCTGGCGTCGCTGCTTCTTCAGGACAAGCGGCACAATTCCTGGCGTTTTCAACGATTCTTGAAGCGGGGCAAAATATTGTGGCTTCCTCATATTTGTATGGTGGGACCTATAATCAAATGAAGGTGAGCCTCCCGCGTCTTGGAATCAATACGAAGTTCGTTGACGGTGACGATCATGATGCTATCAGAGCGGCTATCGACGAGCATACACGGGCCATTTACGCAGAGAGCATCGGGAATCCCGGGTACAATGTACCGGATTTCGAAGCGCTTGCCCAAATCGCTCATGACAATGATATCCCCTTTATTGTGGATAACACGTTTGGCGGTGCCGGGTATTTAGTCAGGCCGATTGAACACGGTGCGGATATTGTGACCCAATCGGCAACCAAGTGGATTGGCGGACACGGGACATCGATTGGTGGGGTGGTAGTGGATTCCGGCAAATTCAACTGGGGTAATGGGAAATTTCCCGTCTTTACCGAACCCTCTCCGGCATACCACGGATTAGTATTTTGGGATGTATTCGGTCCGGACGGTCCGTTTGGAAATATCGCATTCGCTATCCGTGCGCGTGTTGAAGGGCTGCGGGATTTCGGTGCTGCTCCATCGCCTTTTAACTCCTTTCTTCACCTCCAGGGACTGGAAACACTCTCCCTCCGTATGCAACGCCATGTAGATAATGCCCTCGAACTTGCGCAGTGGCTTCAATCCCAGGAAAACGTTGCGTGGGTCAATTATCCCGGATTAGATGATCATCCGACCCACGCAAATGCCAAAAAGTATCTGAGGAACGGATTTGGTGCGGTGCTTTCCTTTGGCATTGAAGGCGGAATTGAGGCCGGGAAAAAGTTTATCAATTCAGTTGAACTTGCCAGCCACCTGGCGAATGTCGGGGATGCCAAGACGCTGGTAATCCATCCGGCATCTACCACCCACCAGCAGTTATCCGAAGAGGAACAGGCATCCACAGGCGTGCGACCTGACTTGGTCCGGGTCTCGGTTGGTATTGAGCACATCGAGGACATCAAAGCCGATTTCAAACAGGCATTCAATCAGGTGTGACCAAAGGAGTTTGCATGTCTGCTGAAAGACAAACCTGGCAAAGTGATGAGTCGTTCTCCCTGGAATACGGGGGAACGCTCTCCTCACTTCAACTTGCCTATCATTCGTGGGGCTCTCTGAACGAGTCCGGAGATAATGTGCTGCTTATTACTCATGCCCTCACAGGCAGCAGTAATATCAAGGAGTGGTGGGCACCGGTAGTAGGTCCTGGTAAACCGATTGATACGGATGAATTTTTCGTCCTCTGCATCAACAATCTCGGATCACCGTACGGATCAACCAGTCCCCTGACTTACGCGGAGGCAGGTAAAAATCCTGCAGATTTCCCACAGGTCACAATCCGGGATACGGTTCATGCCCATAAGCTGGTACTCGATGCTCTGGGAATCACCGAACTACGCTCGGTAATCGGCGGGTCCATGGGTGGAATGCTGAGTCTTGAATGGGCTTTGTTGTATCCCGATTTGGTACAATCACTTGTTTCCATAGGAAGTTCTGCCAGACACTCGGCCTGGTGCATCGGCATCAGTGCCCTGCAGCGGGATGCCATTACATCCGATCCGCTATGGAAACATGGACAGTACGGAGATACCCAGCCTTCCGAGGGATTGGCACTCGCCAGAAAAATCGCCATGACTTCGTACCGGAGTCCCGCCTCGTTCGACACGCGATTTGGCCGTGAACTGAAAAATCCTGAGGATTCCTATTACCAGGTGGAGAGCTATCTTGACTACCAGGGCAAAAAACTTGTCGATCGGTTCGACGCCAATTGTTACCTGGTTCTAACAGAAATTATGGACACACACGATGTCGGTCGCAACAGAGGGGGCCATATTCCGGCTCTTCGCTCAATTATACAACCATCGCTCATAATCGGGATTGATTCCGATATCCTGTATCCGCCGGAGGAACAGCAGGAACTAGATGAACATATCCTCAACGGAAAATATTATGAAATCAATTCGGAGAATGGCCACGATGCCTTCCTCATCGATTTTGAACAAGTTAAAAAAGCACTGGAGCAATTCAGTAAAAAGTACTGGAGCCCCGTGATGGCTTCATAAAAGAGGAAAAGAACTATGATTATACTGAAATTCGGAGGATCTTCGATCCGGGACAGTCGGGCTATCCGGTCTGTTGCCGATATTATCCGTTCCAAACGGGATCTCCATCCTATCGTGGTTTTATCCGCATGTGGTGATACGACAGATAATCTGCTGCATGCAATCGACATTGCCCGGGAAGGTGACCTGACGCATGCGTTGCAGGAAATTGATGCTATTCATAATTATCACACCTCAATTATCGCAGAATTATCCCTGCAATCTTACTGGGAAACCAAATACTTAGAAACAAGCGAGGCATTTATCTCCGAATTGCGGGAATTGTTGCGCGGTGTCTCCCTTCTGCATGATATTTCCGCCAAGTCCATTGACAGGATTGTCTCTTTTGGAGAGCGGTATTCCACCCTCCTGTTATACTGCCTGTTCAATTCAGAGGGTATCCGTTCTCATCTGGCAGATTCCCGGAAATTCATTAAAACAACTGATAATCACACCAGGGCTGAACCTCTGCTGGAAGTATCCTGCCCGTTAATTCGTAATACCTTTCAGAAAAATCCAGCACCATACTCGATCCCGTTTGCCCAGGGATTTGTCGGTTCCACAATGGATGGCATAACCACAACACTCGGACGCGGAGGCTCCGACTACACCGCTAGTATCATCGGTGCGGCGCTTGGTGCCGATGCGATTGAAATCTGGTCGGATGTAGACGGTATTTTGACTGCAGACCCTACAATCATCAGCCACGCCCGTGTCGTGAAACAAATGACATTCCGGGAAGCGTCGGAGCTCGCGTATTTTGGAGCCCGGGTGCTTCATCCGGACACTATTTTACCGGCGATTGAACAGGATATCCCCATTCACATTTTTAATACCATGAATCCAAAGGCTGCCGGGAGTTTAATCCGGAAGGAATTCCCTGACAAGCCCGATGAAAGTATTGTAAAATCCATCGCCTACAAGGAAGGGATCCAGGTGCTGAACCTGACCTCCACCAGGATGTTCCAGGCCCACGATTTTCTCCGGAAAGTATTTGAAGTTCTGGATCGTCATCAGGTGGTTGCGGATTTGGTCTCAACATCCGAGGTCAGTATTTCCATCGCGTTCACCCGGGATGTTAATTACCAGCCACTCGTAAAGGAACTCAGCAAATTTTCAACGGTGAACATCGAAAACCGCAAAGCGATTGTTTGCCTGGTAGGAGAAAACATGCAAAACCACAGGGGACTCTCCGGGAAAATCTTTAACCAACTGCAGGACGTGCAAATTAACATGATTTCACAGGGGGCTTCGGAAGTGAACCTGAGTTTTGTGATTGATGAGAAGGAGATTGAGCATGTGGTACGTAAACTTCATTCCACGTTTTTTACTAAGAAAGAACCGGTTACGGAGAAAGTGAAGTTAGGTGAGTAGGTTTTATTTCTTCAGAAATTTCACTATACCCAACGAATCGGAGTCTAACCATCGAAGGAAGTATTTTCCGGAACGAGTTCCTCCGGGTGGAATAGAATATGTATAAGTAGTCGGAGGCAGGGTTGCCCACAAAAGAGTCCCCGCTGTCACGCGAGGAAAATGGCTCCGGAGGAGGGATTCGAACCCCCGACCTAGTGGTTAACAGCCACCCGCTCTTCCACTGAGCTACTCCGGAATAATTATTACGGTATTCTGTATCAAAAAGCCTTTTCTCAGATTTTCCCATTTCGAATCCCCGTCCCGCTACGGCGGAATAATAGCCACATCTACGGAGTGATTCTACTCCGGAATAATCAAGCCTTTCTCAAAAAGCGATAGAAAATAATAACCGGTCTCACCCGAGTCAATCAGTTTTATCCCGGGAGCCGAACATTTCCGAATATTTCCCGGTTAATTTTTCCCAGGTTTCCTCCAATCCCTCCACAAGCACTTTGGTATGACCAAGCACAGGCATAAAGTTCGTATCGCCACTCCAGCGGGGTACGATATGCAGATGGTAATGATCTTCAACCCCGGCACCTGCCACTTTCCCGAAATTGGCGCCGATGTTATACCCTTCCGGATTCATCGAAGCCTTCAAAACCTGAATCCATTGCTCCACAAAATGCACCATCTCGAGATGGGTCTCATCAGGTATGTCAGATAAGTCAGCCGTGTGTTGATACGGACTGACCATGAGATGGGCATTGTTATAGGGATAGAGATTCATAATGACGAAACTATGCTGCCCCCGTGAGACTACCAGCGCCTCCCGGTCGTCAATATCGGGTGACGCTTTACTGCAGAAAATGCACTCCTCAGATTGTTCCTGAAGCACATATTCAATCCGCCACGGCGCCCATAATGTCTCCCGGGATTCATCCACTATTCTTCGTCTTTCTCCTTCTGCGCCTTCTCAATAATTTCCCGGGCGAGATCGCCGGGAACAGGCTCGTAATGATTGAATTTCCTCCGGTGCATTCCCCGTCCCGCTGTGATCGAACGCAGTGTCGTCGAATATTTATGAAGGTTTGCCAGAGGAATTTGTGCCCGGATCACCTGGAAATGACTATCCGAATCCATCCCCTGAATTTTCCCGCGACGTCCGGAGATATCTCCCATGACGTCCCCCATATATTCTTCAGGCACAGTCACTTCGACATCATAGATCGGTTCGAGCAAAATCGGATCGGCATCCTTGAAAGCGCTCCGGAATGCCATAGCCCCGGCTACCTTAAATGCCACATCGCTGGAGTCCACCGAGTGATGGGAACCATCGAAGACGGTGGCCCGGACATCTACAACCTTGTACCCCGCAATCACGCCTTCTTCCATCGCCTCCCGAACACCTTTTTCCACTGAAGGCACAAATTTCCCCGGGATAACCCCACCGACTATCGCGTCCACAAATTCAAAACCTTCTCCCCGTGGCAAAGGTTCAATACGGACATGAGCATCCCCGTATTGTCCGCGTCCACCCGACTGTTTCTTAAATTTTCCCTGTTTTTCGGCGGTTTTCCGTATTGTTTCCTTGTACGGAATACGCGGTTCTTCAAGTTCAACATCGATATTGAATCGCTCACGAATACGATTCACCACGTTCTCAAGGTGTAATTCTCCGAGCCCGCTGATAATCGTTTGACCGAGCTCCGGATCCACTTCATACCGAAAGGTGGGATCCTCCTCGTGCATCGTAGCCAGCCCGGTACTCAGCTTATCTTCATCACCTTTTGCTGTCGTCCTGATTGCCATGCGGATCACCGGTTCCGGAAATTTGATCTCAGGTAATACCACCGGGGCATCTTCATCCGCCAGTGTGTCATTAGTATGGGTGTTTTTCAGCTTCACGGCAGCGACAATATCGCCCGCGGATACCCGGTCAACCTCTTTCCTTTCCTTCCCATTTAACACGAACAGCTGACCTAACCTTTCTTTATTGCTTCTGGAAGTGTTGAGCAGATTATTCCCATGTCCAATTGTCCCGCGGTACAAACGCAGAAACGAAAGATCACCAACATGCTCTTCACTAATGGTCTTAAAAACGAAAGCCACCACTGGTTCATCGGAATTGCAGGCGACCTCTATTTGCTCACCATCCATTTTCCCTACAGCTGGAGGGAGTTCAGTTGGGGCTGGTGTGTATTTTGCGATAAACTCCAACAGCCGCCATGTCCCGATATTATTGACTGCACTCCCACAAAGCACCGGAAATACTGTGTTCTCAACAATAGCCTTGTGCAAACCATCCCGTAAGTCATCTTCCGTCATCGCGTCTTCAAAGAATTTTTCCAGAAGTGAGTCATCCGATTCCGCCACCAGCTCAATTAATTCCTGGTGCATTGCCTCCGCCCTCTCCTTTAGGGCATCGGGGATTGGTTCTTCGATACATTTGTTCTCGCCCTCGGCATAGGATAGTTTTTTCATTTTGACCAGATCAATCACTGAATCAAAATCAGGCCCCTGGTTCACCGGAATTTGTATCGGAAATACCTGACGGCCAAACCGTTCTTGCAGACTTGCCAACACACCATCAAAATCCGCGTGCTCCTTGTCCAGCATATTGATAAAAATAATCCGCGGTTTGCCTTCTTCCCTGGCAAATTTCCAGGTCATCTCGGTACCAATTTCGATACCCGCGACACCGTGGACCACAAGGACGGTTGTATCCACTACCCCGAGTGTGCCCCTGACTTCCCCGACAAAATCGGAGTAACCGGGAGTATCGATGATGTTAAACTTGGTATCCATTGTTTCGGCGTGTAACAGTGAGGAATGGATAGAAATTTGACGATCTATCTCGTCAGCATTATAATCGGAAACCGTTGTGCCTTCTTCAATACTTCCCAAGCGGTTAATCATTCCGGCACGGCGCAGCATTGACTCTCCAACCATGGTTTTGCCGGCGGCCCCATGGCCAATAAGCGCAACGTTTCGAATAGCATCTGAAGCATATTGTTTCACAATAACCTCCTCTAATCTAAATCACCGGCATAATCCGGTGACAGATGGTTCATAAATTGTAATTATTCCGGCTGGTTCGTAATCCGGCATGCTACCAGAGATTTCCATTCTGGATTTCGTAAAACACATCCTTTCTGTTGTGGGGTAGTGGATTACTTTTACCGGAATCACCATGTAGGGTTTGAACAACTCCTTTGAAAATAATTTGTGAATATACTACGATTTTTCGCCTTCCAAATCAAGGCGTTTCTCCCTGCAACGACTGATATGCAATGGATACGGGCTACTTGCGATCATTCGATTTTGCCAGGACGGTTACGACCGTCACATCATCCTGAAGATCGTCTCCGTGCGTGAAATCGTAGACATCCCTGTTTATCATATCCATAATTTCCTTTGCAGTGGTATTTCCATTGCGACGGTTGACGATATCCAGTAATCGCTCTACTTCGTAATACTCGCCATTACCGTTACGGGCCTCAGTGATACCGTCGGTATACAGTAACAACAAATCCCCTTCCGCCAGCTGGACCGTCTGTTCCTCATATCTGGAGTTTTCCAGGGCTCCGATTACAGGTCCACCGATGTTTAATTCATCAAATGTGCCATCCAAATGCACAATTAACGGCGGATTGTGTCCTGCATTACAGTAGGTTACCTGCCCGTTCTCCGTGTCTAACTCCGCATAAAAAAAGGTGGTGTATTTTTCTGAGTTTGTTGACTCTACGAGCAAATCGTTCAGGCGTTCAACCATCGTATGGATAGAGTCCTGAGTACGAACCCGACTGCGATATCCTGCATAAAGATTGGCCATCAAAATGGCCCCCGGAACTCCCTTCCCTGAAACATCGCCAATCGCCACACCGATTTTGCCGTTCGAAAACTGGTGCACATCGTAAAAATCCCCGCCGACTTTCTGCGATGGCTGACACAGTGCATAAAAATCGTACAGGTCATGTTCGGGTAAATTCCGGGGCAGAAAGGCGCTCTGGATTTCACGGGCTACCTCAATATCACGTTCATACCGGCGGCTTTCGGAGACCTGTTTGTACAGGCTGGCATTTTCAATGGCGATGGAAACCTGCTCGGAAAATGCGGTCAGCCGATCCAAATCATTCTTGGAAAAAGCGTTTTCCGAATCGCTCTCCAGGTTGAAAGCCCCGATAACATTTTCTTGTTTGTTATCATAGATTGGCACACACATCTCCGATTTTGTCGACGACCGGACTTCGATATAATTTGGGTGCCCCTCAACGTTCCCGATTATAATGGGATGCCGTTCCCGGATACATTCCCCGACTATACCCTGTCCGACTTTCAGAGAAATTGCGCTGAGTTTATCCTTCTCGTATCCCCGCTGCACCATTTCATGCACGACATTCCCGTTCTTTTTCACCAGAAAAATGCCGGCAGCTGAATAATTCACTACCTTGTTGAGCGAACTTATGACCAAATTCAGCACTTCCCGGACATCCAGGGTAGAGGTAATTTTTTTCGAAATCTCAAACAGGGTGTTCTTTTGGAGGGCTTCCCAGTGCACTTCGTTGTAGAGCCGTGAGTTCCGGAGTACAATCCCAAGATATTCAGCGAAGTCTTCCAGCAAGCCATTTTCCCAGTCCCGGATAAAATCACCGGGGAGGTTACTGGTTAAAATTACGCCGATAATTGCATCATTGACCTTTAATGGAATCCCGTAATTAAACAGCTTGTATTCTTTAAACCGATAATCCCGTTGACGCTGAGGTGTAGGATTATACCGCAGCGCCTGCCGGTCGATGTGCACAATATGTCCCTTATGCCGGAGTTCATTAATTATATTGGACTCCCCATCTACGCTGACGTTATCCAGGTTTATGGGATGGGGAGCTTTGTAATTCACAATGGTGAAATCATCGTCATCTCTTAGGGCTATGGCAATTATCCGTGCATCGAATATTTCAGACAGCTCCTGTAAGACTTTGTCGGCGATCTCTTCGTGGGGTTGGGTGATTTGCAGGCTCCGCTTGAGTTTTATTAGACGGTTCGTGTGCTCGAAATATGTCGGATTAAAAACTCGGATAATCCCGACCCGAACCCATTTGCGTAACGGACGCAGTGTGGCCATAATCACTACGATAGTAATTAAAATAAGGACCGACGTGTTTTGCACAAACGGGTTGAGATGGAGTAACGAAAACACCCCATAGTACACGAGCAGGATCACGGCCCAGAGTAGTACATTATCCGTCTTCCGCAACCGGGTTCAGCTCCTCTTTCCTCTTGAGTTCAAAGTTTTCTTGTTCTGCAATCATTTCCAGAAAATCTCGAATTGCAGGCAGGATATACATTTTGGACAACTCGAACTGCAAAAGATTTCTGGCTAAAACCCGTATCTGGGTTGACAGGAGATTATGCTGATTCAGGACAATCCGGCGATCTTTCCTGACCCGGCAATACCCACCGGAGAAATCTCCTTTATCCTTGACGATTTCGATGTCCAGCCGTTCCGCCAGTTCGATGAGTCCTTCGAACAACTGTTCGTCTTTCATAGAGGTCCTTCCCTACAAATACTTCGCAAAACCATTCTTTCGGAGGGTATCGACAAGAGTTTTAACATCTTCCGCTTTGTTTCGTTCCACGACCAGCGTCACATCACCCGTATTGATTATGATCATATCGTTGAGCCCAATACTGGCAACGAAACGATCCGGCGAATACACATAATTCCCGGAAGAATTCAGGAGTAGGGCTTCACCGTCGATGACATTTTCGTCTTCGTCCTTTTCAGCCAGATCGTACACCGAAGCCCAGGATCCGAGATCACTCCAGAAAAACTCGCCACGCACCACATAGACATTCCCGGCTTTTTCCATGATGCCATAATCAATGGATTCGCTCCGCAGTGTTTTCCATTCCCGCTCGACTATACCTGCATAATCCTCTTTATCCAACGCATCCTGAATTGTCAGTGCGCTATCATATAATTCCGGCATAAACGCCTTCATCTGACGCAAAATCGTTTTGGCCTTCCAGACAAACATCCCACTATTCCAGAGAAAATCCCCGCTTTGCAGAAAACGGCGAGCCGTATTGAGATTCGGCTTTTCCGCAAAGGTCTTTACTTTGTACACTTTATCCTCAACCAACATCTTTTTTACATCATACTGAATATAACCGTATCCAGTCGCCGGTCGGGTTGGCTCAATTCCGAATGTCACCAGGCAATTCTTTTCCTTTACGGCCTGCTGAGCTTTTTCCACGTCGGAAAAGAAAATATCTTCTTTCATGATCAAATGGTCGGCCGGGAAAACGCCCATAATTGCATCCGGATCCATCTCAAGAATATGTACTGCCGCTAATGCAATCGCTGGTGCGGTATTCTTGCCAAACGGCTCGAGCAACATATTGTCTTCCGGGAGTTCCGGAATCACTTCCCGAATAGCCAGCGCCTGTTCATGATTCGTTACGATAAATATTTTTTCAAAATCCGAGATCTTACTGAGACGATCCACTGTTAAACGCAGCATTGAACTGTCATCGACTATATTCAATAACTGTTTCGGATTATCCTTTCTGCTCCGCGGCCAGAAGCGCTTCCCAACTCCACCAGCCATGATAACACTATACATACAATATTCTCCTGCTTAATTGAACCAAATTCATTTTACAGTCTCTACATATTGATTGATTCGACCACCAAGGTGCAACTCTCCACTGAAAACCTCTTCAACGGGGCCCCAGAGCACCCATCGATTATCGGTGTTTTCCACCTCCAGCGTGCCACCAGGCATCCGGATTTGTGCGGGAAAATTTAATCCCAGCTCAGCCTGTGCCACAATGGCTGAAGCGACAACCCCGGTGCCACAAGCAAGCGTCTCTCCTTCCACGCCACGCTCATAGGTGCGCACCCGCAATCCGAATGAGGTACGCTCAATAAAATCCACATTCGTACCCGCTGGGGCAAAGCGATTATCGTAGCGGTAGTGGCGTCCCCGCTGTGAGACATCTTCGCTGTCAACATCTTTGGAAAATACTACCAGGTGCGGTACTCCCGTATTGAGTTGCCATCCTCCTGAATTATCCCCTAAATCAACGGGTTCTGGCACAGCGTTCGCGTTTATTGTCACACCAAATCGCGGTTTATTATAAAAGACTTCGTGCCCTCCATCATCGGCGGTGAATGTACCATCGGTATCCCAGATACGGTATTTCCGCGCAAACCATCCGAGGGCACGCGCGCCGTTCCCGCACATTTCGCCCCGACTTCCATCCGCATTAAAATACACCATTCGGTAATCCGTTTCCGGATCATTTTCGAGGAGCAGCAATCCGTCAGCGCCCACGCCGGTATGGATCGCACAGGTTTCCCGGGCAAAATCAGGCAGCTGTTCCGGATTCAGAAACTGATGCCGGTGATCGATTAGTACGAAATCGTTTCCTGTGGCCGAGACTTTGTGAAAAGGTATTGTCATTGTTTAATCGATGGAGTATATCAAATTATATCCAGATGATTCCCATCTGGCCCGCACTGAAACCGTATCAGGAAATATAACAAAATATTCAGAAGGGGCAAATGGAGTTGGTATACCAAAGGAATAACTTCCGGAGGAGTCAGTGTCATAAAAGCTTTCCAGATTATAATCACCCGCAGGGATGCGTCGAAGCTGAAAACGACCATTTGATGAGAGATGTGTCTTATATTGCTCCTTCCCCCCGGCACTCACTGCCTTAACCATCACCGAAGCGTTATTCCATTTCTCCGGTGCTTCCACCGTTCCCGAAATAATACCGTATTCTGTTCCGGGTTCTGTCTGAAAGGAGCCACTGATAAGTGAATCACTAAAAGTCGAGTCGCGTAAATCCCGAACCAGGGAATCAATGAAAGTCCACTGAACCCAGGTATTTGCCGGCCAAAGCGAATCCGGTTTTGCCAGTAATGTTTGCCAGTCTCTCCAAAAGACCCGGTACATTGAAGAATCTACTCCGGAAATCCGAAGCAGGCTGTCGGCGGGTATTTGCTGTACGAACCGAGGGAATCGTACCGTAAATACCTGATTCTGTGAGACATTGGTGGTACTGTCCTCTATCGAAAAGGTCGGAGCCTCCAAAGGAAGCGTGTCCGGTTCGGTGGAGATTGTAATATCCCGGCGGCCTCTGTCTTTGCCGAACGGCAGGTCGAATTCTCCACGTAAACCTGTTGCCAGAAAGAGATACATCGAGTCCGGTACAGTTGCATAATGCTCGAGCAAATACTCACCGGACTCCTCCGCCGGGGCGAGACCGGCTGGCACGAGTGTATCGTTTGCAGTAATAAAATGAAAATTATTGCGTACGGGTTGGGATTTCAGGGCCCGGTTAAATCCGATTGTCATTTGGTGTCGATTGTGTTGTTCCACTTTCGTCAGTACCAACGAATCGGCCGGATACTGGAACATCTGCATTTGGAGGGACTTCGTTAACACTGTATCCCTGACAGTCCAGAAGGTATCCGGTGGAATACCGGTCCATTCGACGGGGTCGTAATAGTAGTTCGAATTTTTATCCTGTAATGCCATGATGAAATACTCGCCCAGACTCATGTTGGCAATGGTAAATTGCCCCCTGTTGTTGGGATTTGCGATATAATCCGGGCGCCGACCAAGTAGCGAATCCAGCGGTGCTTCATCCCATTTATAGGCGATGATGCTGACATCCCCTTTGGGCAAATCCCGGCGATAAACGCGACCGGCAATTCTTCCCTGTTCAATCCTCTCACCGGTACTGAAAGCCAACTGAAAGCTTTGTGCCAATTTGTTGCCCCGTAAATCCGTAATAGCGGTTCGCAATGTCACAATATACGTGGTCGAGTCTGCCAGGGATTCATTAAATGAAATTGTTATTGTTCGCCGGGACACATCGACTTCAAACCCCTTTTCGATAAAGGGAGAAATAAAAATCGAGGGTTCGACCGTTCTGCGGTTCAGGTATTCCGAGAATTCGATAAAAATGTCGGTGTTCGGGGCAATATTAATGCTGCCCGGTTCAGGTCTGGTAAAGATGACAGCGGGTGGCTCCTCATCCTTGGGGCCACCGGGCGGTGGCGCCTGGCTGGCACAGGTCCATAATACCACCCCTGTAATGGTATATGCAAGGATCCGGATGTATCGGTTACCCATCATCTCCACCGAATCCTCCGCCTCCGGGAGTTTCCACGATCAAAGCATCTCCCGGGTTGAGCTGCCGAATAAATTTGCCAGGCAATTTTTTAAGCCGACCGTCTCGTTCCAGCAAATTCATTCCCTGCAAACCGGCATGGCCTCCCTGTAAACCATACGGTGCAAATATTCGCCGCTCGCCCAGGAATGTGAGTGAGCAATCGGCCAGCACTCTAATTTTCCGTACAATACCGTCGCCACCCCTGAATTTCCCTGAACCGCCGGAATTCCCGCGTAACCGGTATTCCTCAATTCGCAGGGGATAGGCAATTTCCAGCGTTTCAATCGGGGTGTTCATCGTATTGGTCATGTGGGTATGAATGCCGTCAATCCCATCTTTCGTCGGCCTGCCCCCCATTCCTCCTGCAATCGTCTCATAGTAACTGAACGGATCACCATGCTCGGTTATCCCGCCGACAGCCAAATTATTCATAGTGCCCTGACTGGCAGCGGGTATCCTGTTCGGCACCGCCTGTGAAAGTGCCCGCAATACCACATCGACTATCCGCTGGGCAGTTTCCACATTTCCCCCTGCCACGGCAGCCGGCCGCTCAGCGTTTACGACGGAACCGGGTGGTGTGATAATCTCCAGCGGACGGAAACATCCGTCATTTACGGGGATAGCACTCAGTGCCATACACCTGAAACAATACACGGTCGCCGAATAGGTGATAGCATGCACCGCATTTAAACTTCCCCTGACCTGCAGTTCACTCCCGGTGAAATCAACTCTCGCTTTCCCGGCCTTGATTGTAATGGTACACTCAATCCGTATGGGTTCCTCAGTGATCCCGTCATCATCAAGGTAATCAGCAGCGGTGTATGAACCGTCTTGTATCGCCTGCAATTCCTGTTGCATCAGTTGCTCCGAGTATTCCAGTACTTGCCTCATAAAGTTGTGAATCGTTTCGGCCCCGTGGCGATCCACTAACTCATGCAAACGCCTGAGTCCGACGTTTAGCGAGGCCTCCTGTGCCGCCAGGTCTTCAAAGCGTTCACCTGGCGTACGCACATTCCTCAGAAAAAGTTTCTGCAAATCCGTATTGGGTTCTCCCCTGCCAACCCACTTTACAGGGGGGATAATTTGTCCCTCCTGATAGATCTCTGTCGCCAGCGGCATGGACCCGGCTGAAATACCACCCACATCGGCATGATGTGCCCTGTTCGCCACAAAGAATATCGGCGTATCTTTTTCCGGGAAAAATACAGGAGCAATCATGGTAATATCCGGGAGATGGGTTCCACCATGAAAAGGATCATTCAGTACAACAATATCACCGGGATAAAACGAAATTTCATTCAATGCGTGTTGCACCGACAATGGCATAGAACCCAAATGAACCGGCATGTGTTCTCCCTGTGCAACCAATGCTCCGTCTTCATTAAAAATGGCACAGGAATAATCTCGTCGCTCCTTGATATTCGGAGAGGAGGCTGAACGCATCAGGGTCGCGCCCATTTCCTCTGCAACCGATGTAAACAGGCTCCGGAAAATCTCCAGCCGAATGGGATCAAGTTCAGACATTATTCCATCTCCGGCAACGGATATTCAGTGTCGAGATCATAGGGAATTTTCCGTCCCAGTGAGATACCCCCGGGCGTAACTTCGGATGTGTACACCGCAATTTCCACTCCGGTTGCAACTGCTTTTACAAGTGCCTCAGAGAAATCCGGATCCGTAATCCAGTTTGGTGCGAACTTTTCGGCATCAGATCGTTGCACCATAAATAACACACCGGCACGACTGCCTTCCTTTTTGATGAGTGACAGATGTTTCAGATGCCGGGTGCCCCGGGTTGTAGGCGCATCGGGAAATAACCCGACTTTCTGATGCACCAGCGAAACGGATTTTACCTCAAGCCAATAGCTGCTTCGATGGTTTTTCATCCGAAAATCAAACCGGCTATTCCCGTGAGTGACCTCGGCTTTGACCTCGGTAAACTCTTCAAATTCCGGCAAGTGTTGATTCAGTAACAACTTACCGACAAATGTATTTGGGATTGTCGTATTAACACACACCCACACGCTATCCTTGCGAACCAGTGTCAGAGTCCAGTCGGTTTTCCTTTGGGGCCCGGGATTGTGTCGTACCATCACCCGGGCATTCGGGATCAAGAGTTCCTTCAACCGCCCTGGGTCGGGGACATGGGCTTTGATAATCTTGCCGTCTTTGCGTAAATGGGCCAGAAAGCGATTGGGCCGCTTCACAAACTCCGCCGGTTCAAGAGTATAAGGGAAAGGAAAATCCACGTTGTATTTTATCCATTTATTTATTCGATGATTTGTATGGCGTTGTTCATCGCTGTTTGTTCAACCGCAGATGGCCATATGCATTTACCCTGAATTCCCATTCAGGTGGAATATACGTCGTAGCCGTTGGTTCGGAAATAACGAATGGTCCCTGCCCAAATGCGCCGGGCCATAAATCTGATCGCGGGAGAACCGGCCACAGCACTGACTCACCTCCCACAACGCCCCTCTCCTTAGAAAAATCATCGTCGTTTATGCGACTTTTATGTACAGAATTTGCGGGCAATTCGGGTTTATCCATTTGCCCGATTCCACGGACACGCAAGCTCACAATTTCCACGGGTCGATCGTCATGCCGAAAGGTATACCGGCTCTCGTGACGCTCATGAAATGCCTCGATGATATTCTCCTGCCATGGCACGGATAACTCGTACGATTGCCCCTTGTATCGCATCTCCAGAAACCGTTCGCACACAATTTCCTGCTGAGCGACACCCTGCGCCGCGATCTCCTCCTCAATGGATTGCTCCATTTGAAAATACCGTGTCTCAATCTCCTCCCAATCGACGTCAGGAGTACACCGGATCATGGTTTGAACTCTCTCGCGCACCACATCGGACCAGAGGAGGCCAAAAGCGCTGAAAACGCCGGGATGCACAGGTACGAACACCTCGGGAATACCGAGTGACGAAGCGATGGCACAGGCATGGAGCGGTCCCGCTCCTCCAAAGGCTATCAGGGTAGCGTCACCCGGGTCATACCCCTGTTCCACAGAGATAACCCGAATCGCCTGTTCTATCTTCGCATTCGCCAAATCCAGTATTGATTCAGCTAATTGAGAGGCCAAAATATCCAGATTTTCTGCAAATTCATTTGCAATCCGGGCTGTTTCTTCCCTGGCTAATTCAATGGTATTCCCGAAGACAGCAGAACGAGGAATCCTTCCGGTAAGAAAATTTGCATCCGTCACCGTCAGTTCTTTGCCACCTCTGCCGTAACACACCGGTCCCGGATCAGCTCCGGCACTTCGCGGTCCAACCTGCAGTACGCCGGCAGCATCTCGGTATGCAATTGATCCGCCGCCTGATCCAACGGTTTGAATGTTAATCATGGGCAGTGCAACGGGTAGGTCATCGATGGTGGATTCCCCTGTCATCAGTATCTGCCCCGGGAGAAACGATACGTCCGTTGATGTGCCGCCCATATCAAAAGAAATCGCATTTTCAATATCACATTGTTCTGCGACAGTACAAGCAGCAACAACACCGCCGGCCGGCCCTGACAACAGAGTCTGGACAGCATTTTCCCTGGCTCTGTTTGCTCCCAGACTTCCACCATTCGACTGCATAATATGCAAGTGCTCCACATCGATGTTTGCCTGGAGTTTTTCCAGGTATTCATCCATAACCGGCGTCACATATGCATTTATGATTGTTGTGCTGAATCGTTCGTATTCCCGGTATTGTGGTAGAATCTCGGAGGAAAGTGACCAGTGTGTTTGAATCCCTGCCTCCTGTATTCGCTGCCTGGTCTCGACTTCATGCTTCTGATTCACATAGGAAAACAGGTAACAGATCGCGACCGATTCGGGATTTGCCTCCTGCAGTCGTTCGATAATTTCCTGTGACAGGGTTAGTTCACGGATGGGTTCCCCGTTTTTATCCAGACGTTCGGGAATCCCCAGGCGTTGTCCACGATTCACTAAAGGTGTCAGGCGCTCTGTATTTAAATCATAGATATCTTTGCGCGTCTGCCTGCCGATTTCAACAATATCCTCGAACCCTGCCGTCGTCAGCAGCCAGACATCGGCACCATTTCGCTCCAAAACCGCATTGGTCGCCACAGTCGTCCCGTGTACAATTGTGCAGAACGGTTTTGAGACCTGCTGTAATCCTTCGACTATTGCTTCCGACGGATTTCCCGGTGTGGAGGGGACCTTTAAAACCTGTAACAGATTATCAGATTCGGTGTCGAACCAAAAAAAATCCGTAAACGTTCCTCCTGTGTCAATTCCGATGATCACAACGTTAACTCAGATATTTCTCCCGTATGCGACTGACCCGGTGAGAGATCGACGGGTGCGAATAAAACAGAAATTCAATGGCAGGATGCGGATCAGGGTCTGCCAGATTTTGCTCTGCCAGTTTTTCCAGGGATTTGACAGTAATCTCCGGCTGTTCAAACAGTGAGATGGAGTAGTCGTCAGCCTGACGTTCATAATGACGGGACAAGGCGTTCTGGATGGGACCTACTAAAAAATTAAACACTATTAACAACAGGGTAATCAACGGTAAAGCCGCCAAACTGGTAATCGATTCAAACGCTGTCACTGACACAATATACGCGTACAAACGACTGACGAGATACAATCCCACGAACGTGAATACCGTACCGATCCCGGATAGTTTCCAGATGTGTTTTTCCTTGAAATGTCCCAGTTCATGAGCGACGACGGACATTATTTCATCGTCGGAAAAATTCTCTAACAGCGTATCCCCAAGGATGACTCGCTTGGCTTTCCCAATCCCTGTGAAGGCCGCGTTGGCTTTTTTGGTTTCTTTGCTCAGGTTAAACTGAAAAATGCCTTCAACCGAAAGCCCCACGCTCTCGGCCAGCTGTGCAATTCGCGTTTTTAAGTCCTCCCGTTCAATCGGTTCGAAATCGTAAAATAAAGGCATGATCACCTTCGGTGCGATGCGGGAAAGGAGAATTGTAAGGATAAACATCAGGACTGCGGTCGGGAGCCACCATCCGTTGCCGTAGGTGCGCAGGAAATAGTAAAACAGAAGCAATACCGGAATCCCGATGGCGGCTCCAACAAGTATCCCTTTGGATTTTTCCCAGAAATAGCTGCCCAGGGATTGTTCGGATAGGTCATATTTATGTTCAAGAACGTAGCCGGAATAAAACGAGAGCGGAAATCCGATAATTGACCCGGCTACACCCACAAGCAAGGCAAACACAAGCAACGCCCCGTATGGATTACCCCACAGACCAATGGCCCATCCGGCAAAGATTTCGGACAACTGTGTTGTGACTAACACCAATAAAAAGACTAGACTTACACCGAAATTTACGAGGCTCAGCCAGATTTTGGTCCGGTTATATTGCTTCCGTCTGGCGTATTCTTCGTGCGTTTCCCGAGATATTTCTTCTGTGGCTTTTCGTGTTTCTAATAGTTCGTCATTCACGCTTTCAGTCATGTATTTTCCTGATATTTTTCAAGTCAATCTCGAAGTTGAAAATATACAGAATTTCCATGGGTATTCGAAACAATTAGAGGTGGTTTTATATTCAGGATGTTAGGAGATGCACTCCCTTGGCTTATCTATCAACTCTTGCTCATCTTATTTATTCATGTACTTTTTAAAAAAGCACCAAATTCGATTCTTTTTTTACAACTTCGTCCCGTATGGATCCCGTTGGGGTTTTCAATTTTGAGCACCACAGCCATGAACGAAGATTAGATTAAATAACATTTCCATTACCAATGGACTCCAATTCAATTTCGTTCTATCGGTTCATGCCCAGAGGACAGGGAAAACCAGCGGCCTGAATTAGGCGGCTGCCGGATGAGTCCAACTGAAATTGAGTTGACAGTTTACCCCGATTTTTCCTGCCCCAAAATTTTAATTTGGTTGGCAGTAAGTTATCGCGGGCCTTGATTTTTTGGTTCCTTTTAGTGTCCAAGTGTTCCCGCCGGAGCGGGACAGGTCCATACAAGTTCACACAAGCGTATTCAGACAAAAGGGACGGAAAAACTAAGATTGATATCGTTCAAGAAACACCGACTTCCACTGAGTAAACTCCCCGGCCAAAATTGCCTCTCTGGCTTTTTGTGTAAGAGACAGAAAAAAATGCAGATTGTGTATTGTTGCCAAACGGTGTCCGAAAATTTCGTTCACATTCAACAGGTGCCGGATATACGCCCGGGTGAATTTCCGGCAGGTATAGCAGTGACAATTCTCGTCAATCGGCGTATGATCATCAGTATAGACGGCATTCCGAATGGTAATTTTGCCGTCCCACGTATAGACCTGTCCGTTGCGGGCATTCCTGGTCGGAATCACGCAATCGAACATATCAATGCCGGCAGCGATACTTTCGATAATATCCGCCGGCTTTCCAACTCCCATCAGATACCGGGGTTGATTCTCCGGCAAAAGTGGCGCGGTAAATTGTGTAATCGTTCGGATTTCTTCTTTAGGCTCCCCCACCGCAACACCTCCAATGGCATAGCCGTCAAAACCCAAGGATGTCAGGGCTTCCACACTCTGGGTGCGCAGGTCCTCAAATGTACTTCCCTGCACAATGCCGAACAGGTATTGTCCATGACCGTATACCGGCGGATTCATTGCCAGGTATTCCAGGCACTCCTCCGCCCAGCGATGGGTGCGATGCATGGCGATTTCAGCATATTCTTTGTCCGATGGATTCGGCGGACACTCATCAAATGCCATGATGATATCGCCACCCAGTACTCTCTGGATGTGCATCGAATGCGCCGGATCAAAGTGATGGTAAGAGCCGTCAATATGGGACTGGAACGCCACCCCTTCATCAGTGATTTCGTTTAATTCCGCAAGGCTGAACACTTGAAATCCCCCGCTGTCTGTGAGAATAGAGTGGTCCCATCCCATGAATGGATGCAGTCCTCCGGCGTTGCGTAATACCTCCAGACCAGGTTTCAGATAGAGATGATAGGTATTCCCCAGGATGATTTGGGCTCCAGCCTCTTTCACTTCCTCCGGAGAGACGGCTTTCACAGATCCTTTCGTCCCAACCGGCATAAATACGGGAGTATTTACAACGCTATGCTCGGTCGTAAAGGTTCCGGCCCGGGCGTTGGTTTCGGTATCTGTTTTCTGGAGTTTAAATGGAATCATGGGTTTTGTTTTTAATGTAATTGACAGATGCCATCTTTCGGAAAGATGGCATCTGTCTACAAGAATCGGTGGATGTTAATAAATGGCGGGTTGAATAACTACTGGAAATTGGAGTCATCTGCTGTCGGTGACCGCTCACAGCATCGACGACAGTCAGTTTATGTGTTTACTATCATTGATCGTTTAAGCGGTCAATGACAAGTATATTCCGGAATCCATAGATATACAGCGCGGGCAGCCGTGCGCACGGCTGCCCGCGCTCAGTTCATTTCCAAGAAGTTCGGGATCCGGAAATACCCCTTTATTTCACAGGCTCTCCGGACGCATCCAGTTCGATAACCTCACCGTAGTCAAGCGTCATTAATCCGGGTTTTATAGCATCAATATCACCAACGATGACGATAGCCATATTCTCCAGATGCAGGTATTTTTCCGCGACGCGCTGTACTTCTTCTTTCGTCACATTCCGTACCTTATTCACATATTCGTTGAGGTGGTCATCCGGCAAATCATATACAACCTGTTCAACCTGCAAACCCAAAATCTGATCCAGGGTTTCAGTCTCCCTGGCCAGGCTCAATGTCATTGATGATTTGGCGGTTTCAAGTTCGTCATCACTGACCGGCGTCTCTACGATTCCCCGAATCTCCTTCAGAAACTCAATGACTGAACTATCCGTGGTGGAAGTCTTTACCCCGGCGTAAGCAATGAATGGACCCACGCCTTTCCGGTAAACGAAAAACGACCGGGCACCGTAAGTGTATCCCTTGTCTTCCCTGAGATTCATATTAATCCGGCTACTGAACGAGCCGCCCAAAATCTCGTTCATCACCTGCACGGCAGCGTAATCGGGGTTGTCTCGGTTCAATCCCGGATGGCCGATGCGAATCTGCGACTGGGGCGCACCCGGCTTATCCACAAGGTAAATATTGCTGTACTCTGCCCCGGGGATCGCAGGGACTTCCTGGAATTCCGCCGTATTCGACTGCCAGTCTCCGAAGGCTTGCAATAACATCGGCTCCAGGGTTTCCCTTGTAATGTCTCCGACAACAACCAACGTGGCGTTATTAGGTACGTAATACTGCTCTTTAAAATTCCGCAAATCCTCAGCAGTAAATTCCCTAATTGAAGTCTCAGTGCCTTCGTCCGGCGTCCCATAGGGATGTGATTTCGTGTAGATCACCTTGTAAAATGCATCAGTAGCGATACTGCTTGGCTGATCCTTTTTCTGGAGGAGTGTATTCAGTCTTTCCTGCTGCACCCGTTCGAAATCATCTTCAGGAAATATCGGATTCAAAATCACATCCGCATAGACAGACAGCGCTGAGTCCAGGTGCTTGTTCAGGGTCGTCAGTTTAATATAACTGTAATCCCACGTGGAACCGGTGTTCAGCCGTGCCCCGAGAAAGTCGATATCCTCCGCGATTTCAAGCGAAGATCTGTCTTCGGTCCCCTCGTCCAGCATCGCCGCAGTGAAATCCGCCAGACCCGGTGCCTCCACCGGATCGGCTGTCGAGCCGGTATTGACGACCATCTCCATCACCGCCATCGGTAATTCCGATTGCTTTACCAGGACCACGTCCAGGCCATTGTTCAATGAAAATTTCTGTGCTTCCGGCAGCGAAATTTCGGGAGCAGGACCCGGCTCGGGTTTGATCGTACGGTCGATTTCCTCCGTTTGCCCGGTCGACTCCTGGCTTGTGACATCCTGCTGCTGTCGGGCAGCGGGATTACAAAACTGGAGTACCAGTAATCCGGCCAGTATCAAGGATGTCAACGTGTATTTTTTTATGGCATTCATAAATCGTTACCTCCACAATCTCTGGAATTATTCTGCAGATGCCTGCAAATCAAGTTTACCCTCGGGTACAACACTCAACACCACGCGCTGGCCCGGATTGAGATATTGCTGTGCCACAGCTTGCACATCGTCAGGAGTCACAGTACCATACCGGTTGAGGTCTTTATTAAAATACCCGGGGTCCCCCTGATAGAAATTATACGACTGTAACTGATCGGAAATGCCGCTAAATCCGCCAACCCGCTGCAGGCGATAAATAAATGAGGCTTCGTAAGAGTTTTTAGCTTTCTGCACCTCCCGCTCGGTAACCCCATTTTCCTTGATGTCCTCAATTTCGGCCCAGATAGTTTCTTCGAGTTCAGCCAGGGTATGTCCGGGAGTTGCAGTAGCAGTGATCATGTATTGACTCTCCAATACACGTGACCATTGAGCAGCATTAACATCTTTGGCGATCCGCTTGTCATACACGAGCGATTTGTACAGGCGGCTGTTTTTCCCGCCGGTCAATACCGAACTTAAAATATCCAGTGAAGCATCCCCTGCATCAAAAAACGCCGGAGTCTGGAACGCCATGTATAATCTGGGCAGTTGCACCTTATCTTCCTGAACAATTCGCTTTTCTTGCTCCAAGTCAGCGTCTGCGGGTGAAAGCGGCTGAACTTCCGGTCCGGCGGGGATCGGTCCAAAATATTTCTCGATGTGCGTTTTTGCCTCAGCCGGATCAAAATCACCAGCCACTACCAAACTGGCATTACCAGGATGATAATAATGGCGGAAAAACTCCTTCACATCCTCCAGGGTGGCATTGGAAATGTCTTCCATGGAACCGATAGTCATCCAATGATACGGATGCCCTTCGGGATAGAGGTTTTTAAAGAGAGCTTCGTACGCAAGACCGTAGGGACGGTTTTCATAATTCTGCCTGCGTTCATTTTTCACCACGCTGCGTTGATTGTCCAGTTTTTCCTGGGTCATCGCCGGCAGCAGCCAGCCCATGCGGTCCGATTCCAGCCACAGGCCGAGTTCCAGATAATTTTTCGGTAAATCCTCATAGTAATTCGTGCGGTCGGTCGAGGTAGATCCGTTCAGCGAACCGCCGGCTTGCTCGATATACTGAAAATGCATATCATCACCGACATGCTTTGATCCCTGGAACATCATGTGCTCAAAGAGATGGGCAAACCCGGTTTTTCCCTCTTTTTCATTCTTCGAACCGACATAATACCAAACATTCACATTCACTACCGGTGTGGAATGGTCTTCATAAAGGATGACTGTCAACCCATTATCCAATTCATATTTCTCGTAATCAATAGCCAACTGTGCCGACGTGATACCCGGAATGCCGATACCCAGTATCAACGCCAGAAGTCCAAGTTTTTTCAACATATCTTTCCCTTTCGATGATTTCGCTAATTATACTATCGTGAGTCCTCAGACTAATGTATAATTTCCATTGTGAAATAAGCCACAATGGCGGATGCACATTCGTTGCTCGTTCAATGCGACAAAAGTTAATATAAATTAGTGAAAATGCAATTTTGTAATGAATACTCTCTGTAATTCCGTGGACGATTGACTTACCACAAAACCTCAAAAACATCCTGGACGGTTCTCGCTCGTTCCAGAGTAATACCGGCATCCTTTGCATCGACACTTTTATTGTGCCACGGGATGATGACCCGTTCGAATCCCATACGTTTGACCTCCCGAATACGCGCATCGATATGGGAGACGGAGCGCACCTCTCCGCCGAGCCCGACTTCACCGATGATGACCGTTTTCCCGTCAACCGGGATCTCACGAAAACTGGATGCCACTGCCGTAATAATGCCCAAATCGATGGCGGGCTCGTCCACTTGCAAACCGCCGACGAGATTCACAAATATATCGTTGGTCCCGATGTGCATCCCGATCCGTTTTTCCAAAACGGCCAACAGTAAAGATAGTCGGCGGATATCGATGCCGGTGGCATTCTTTTGGGGAGTCCCGTAATTCGCCTGGGAGGCCAGCGCCTGGATTTCCACGAGAAATGGTCGTGTCCCTTCCATACTTGGCACCACAACGGATCCCGGAATATGCTCATTCCGTTCCTCCAAAAACATATTCGAGGGATTTCCCACGGCGTGCATTCCCGTCTCCGTCATCTCAAAGATCCCGACCTCGTTCGTGGCACCAAACCGATTCTTCACTGATCGCAGGATGCGATAAAAATGATGACTGTCTCCCTCCAGATACAGCACAGTGTCAACTAGATGCTCCAGCATTTTCGGTCCGGCGATTCGTCCCGCTTTGGTGATATGCCCGATCAGGATCATTACGCAATTCCGTTCTTTTGCGAACTGCTGTAATAACGCCGCAGATTCACGGACCTGGCTCACGTTACCCGGCAGGCTGCTCACTTCCTCGGTGAAGGCGGTTTGGATAGAATCCACCACAGCAATTGCCGGGTTCTCATCGTTCAGGATTGACAAAATGTGCTCTACCTGGTTTTCATTGCTGATGAGGATATTGTCCGATTCGATTCCCAGGCGTTCGGCACGGACGCCAATCTGGGATTCCGACTCTTCACCGGAAAAATAGCACACGGAAGCATCCTTCTGTTGTGCCACTTCACCGAGTATCTGGAGCATAATCGTCGATTTGCCAATGCCCGGATGTCCGCTCAGCAGTATGACACCGCCGGGGATAAATCCCCCACCAACCACCCGGTCAAACTCCCCGATTTCTGTCGGAAGTCGTTTCAGCGGTTTGGCCTTTATTTTATTCACGGTAACCGGTGGCTTCGTTTGTTGACGCCGTGACTTGATTTTCCGGTCGGACTGTGTTTCCTCCACCAGGGAGTTCCACGTGCCGCATTCCGTGCAACGCCCCTGCCATTTCGGGAACTGGGCCCCGCATTCTGTGCAGGAATAGACTATCGTGCGTTTTTTAGCCATAAGTTATCGTACCTGACATTTCATAATTGAGTATTCTATGAAAGATTCTTTCTCACACGTATTTTCTACCGAAGTGTCTCACTTTGAATCACAGGGGTACCATGCATGGCACTCATTACAAAATAATCATTGCTATAAGAAAATCATTCACCAGGATAACAGCCGAAGAGTAGACAAACGATTTAATCGCCGCGTTCCCGACCCCCCTGGCACCTCCGACAGTACTCAAACCGACATACACACCAATCAATGCAGTAGTGAACCCAAACACCAACCCTTTGACAAGTGTGACTATCGCATCCTCCACGGCAAAATAATCCCGGAACGTGCCAAAGAAGACGTTGGCACCCTGATCATAGACGATATTTGCAACGATATACGCACCGCCCATAGCAATGATATCCGCGAATACTACCACAACCGGCAGCATAATAGTCGCCGCCAGGACCCGCGGCATTGCCAGGTAACGCACCGGATCAATTGCCATGCTTTCCAGGGCATCGATCTGTTCCGAGACGCGCATCGTTCCAATTTCAGCTGCTATCGATGCTCCGTTTCGTCCGGCGATGACTAACCCGGTCAGCACCGGTCCCATTTCCAACAGAATTGCCTTCCCCGCCGCCGAGCCTAAAAAGTCCAGCGGCATAATTCCCGCGAGCTGATAGGCTGCCTGCCAGGATGATACGGCTCCGGCAAAGATCGATACGACTGTAACCAGTGGAAGGGAGCGCACACCAATCTGCATGGCTTGGTCTATGAACAGATCACGATCGTTGAGCAGGGAGGGTAAATTGGCTCCGATGCGAACAATCAGGAGTGCAATACTGCCCAGCTCGCTGAAAATCCGGAGTGAATTTCTCCCAATATACCGAATAAACCGTTGAATTTCGGCCTGCATAAGTGTTAAAGATACCGCTGCCTCCGGTACACTGCAACGAAAGAGTTATGTCACACTTTTCTCAATAGATAAGCACTGGAAGCCATGCGAAAACTTAAATCGCTAAGTTAAACACCGAAGATCATCAAGAGTCCGGCTAAAAATCTGTACCGATTGAGAAATAATATTTTGGTTGTGAGGCGTCGCCGAACAGGTGGAAACTGGTAACTTCCCAGGCAACGTCTATTTTCAGGAGAAAATAACCCATATTTATCCGGAAACCGTATCCGTACCCGGCAATCATGTCGTCGAAGACATGTTTTCCATACTGGTTTTTTCGGAGAATATTCAATTTTTGACCGCCAGTCCCATCCCCCCAGGCCACACCGCTATCCCAGAAGAAATTACCCCGTACGTTCTGGAAAAAGACCGGCAGCGGAAACCGCATCAGAAAATACTGGATAAACGGAAACCGGAATTCGGCATTTAACAGCGCATACCGTGTTCCTGCCCGCTCATAATACCGGGAGCCACGGACCGGCATCACAAATTTGGAAAAATAGATGTTCTCCGGATCCCGGATGTAGTCAGACAAGTTTTGTCTGAATCTCCGGTTAAACCAGTTTGGCACACCACCGAGGAAAAATCGCTGGGCATTTTTACCCTCGCTCATTCCACCAGACAACCGCAATGCAGCACTGTAATCCCGGTTAATCATCCAGTATTTTCGAAAATCGAATTCACCCGTTTTAAAATCGAGGCTGTTTGCGTTATACTTTGGACTTTGTGTATATGTCAGATTAAACCTGGTCCCGTCGTGCGGGCCGGTGTACGCCCAAATTGAATTATCGTATACATAGGATATCGATGGTATCACCGTCTGGATTAATTCATACTGGTACATCGGATGATCCGGTGGGATTTGGAGCGTCTGCATTTCCACATTATAGTACATGGCATCAAAATCGATACGTGAAAACTTTGAAAATGGACGAGACAGGCTTCCAATCGCCCCATAATTCCGGTACCGGTAAATAATGGGCGTGTAATAATCCTGGAAGAAGTTGGGGAAGTTGAACACGGTTAATCCGTAATTCGTTTGTTTTTCCAGGTAATTGTAGGTCAGATAATAGCTGCTGTTCTGCAAGTCAATAAACAGATCGGTGGCCAGTTGGAAACGATGATTGCCCAGAATATCACTGAACATAAAAACTGTGCTCCCCTGGAATCCGAAAAAGGTGTTATAGGCAGCCTGGCTGTTGATTAAATCCAGGGTAAACCGGGTTTTATAATCATGGGCAACGTATTTGCCTTCTTCATCTCTGGATGCCAGCGTATCCGGGAAAGCATCCAGGGAATCAGGGCCTTCCTGCTGCCATTCGTATCCCGGCGCAAAAACGTACCGGGAATACTGCCCGCCCTGTCGGTTGGTCCGGGCGGTCTTTTTCTGTCCCTTCTTCCCAATATCGAGGTTTGTCAGGAAGCCGGTATCCACATCCGGCCGGGAATAAATGACCGGCAGATCTTCTTTCTGCTGTTTTTTCCGAAAATTCGTCAGCGGCGGATCAATGGATCTCGACTCAATTTTAAGCGGATTTGTCAGCGTATAAATATCCCATCCGCCTTCGCGGTATCCGGTGAATACCAGCCGGGTGTCATCAGGAGACCAACTCAACTGCTGGATACCGGTCAGGACATTGGTGACGGCATATTGTTCCCCTGTATCGAGGTCGTGAATATATATATTGTGTATGCCGGATTCGTCCGAGGTATAGGCGATCTTATTGGTCGTATGTGCCCATACCGGATAATTTTCCTCATACGGAGTTGACGTAATACGCTCGATCGAATCGGTCTCCAGGGAGTATGTATAGATATCCTTATTGGTATAATCGTACTCATGCATTGGCTGACCCGGATTCCCGGATTTCCCGTTTCTGTCGGACACAAAGACAATTTTCCTGCCGTCAGGACTCCACCGGGGTTCGGTATCGCTGTACAAATCGTTGGTGAGATTTCTCAGCTTTTTTGTGTCGAAATCGTATACATAGAGATCACTTTTCGCACCATCATGCCCGACCATGACAATTTTACTGGTGTCCGGCGACCAGTCCGCGGTGAAGAGGTTGGGCACCTTGAACTTCAGAGTCTTCTTCTCACCGGTCTCAACATCGATGATATTGAGGCCATCCTGCTCACCTGCTTTACTTGTTAATGCGATGTATTTTCCATTGGGTGACCATGTGATACCAGATTGCAGCCATTTCAGCTCTTCAAAATCCGGTGTCCGATTTCCGTTCACCAGTTTTTTAATCTCATTGCCATCCAGCGCGGAAATCAGATAAATGTCCGCATATCCATCCCGATCAGACAGAATCGCTATGCGACCGCCATCGGGAGAGATCGCCGGAGCGATGTTGTAATAATTTCGAAGTTTTTCGTGATCGGTCAGCTGGGTGGAAATATCCTGGACATCCTCACGACCTTCGATATCCGGCCAATACTGTTTCCGGATGTATTTCCGCCACCGCTTACTCAATTCGTCAAACTCACCGCCCAGCGCGCTCTCCAAACCGGTCTGAACACTGCGTTTGCGTTTTATCTGGTTAAACAGTTCCCCGATCTTCGGTTTTCCATACGTATCGGAAATGTATTTCATTACCGACTGCCCGCCCTTGTAGGCAAGATAACCGTTCAGTTGCTGTACCTTGGGAATCTGCATATTGATTGCGAGGTCGCGCAGAATCATATCCGCCTTGGTATCCCAGTATGTAGAGGAAAATTCAGGATAGCCCTCTGACATCCACATTGGAAGCTGCACAGTAACCCGTCCGCTCACAATCGACTGGATGGAACCGCCGTACAGGAAGTCATTCATCACGCCATGCACCAGTTCATGATGAATTACATGTCGAAATTGCTCGTAATCCCCTTCAAACGGAACGACGATCCGGTTTTTAAAGAGTTCGGTAAACCCGCCAACGCCCTCCGGCAGATATGACAGGGTCACATTGGTCTGCTGGAAATCGTTGTGTGACGCATAGACGATGACGGAAATCCGTTCGGTAAGCCGCCAATCCAATTCATCGCTGATCTGCTGGAGTGCCTTTTCAGCGACCTCAGCCGCAAAGACGGCTAAATCCCGATGCCCGGGATAAAAATAGACGTCAAAATTATCTGAGCGGATAAATGTCCAGTCGAACTCCTCATACTGGACTTTATTTTGCCCGAATGACTGTGCCTGTAAATCGGAGGTTCCTATTGAACCTGTACCGATCAGAACAGCCAATAGACAGAACAACAGGTATTGTAATGAGAATTTCATCGATATTTCATACACATTTGTGGACGGAAGGTTCCATCCGGTTTCCTCTTGTTCGTTAACTCCATCATTGTAGATACCTGCAGTGCACTGCTCCGTGTTCAGGGTCTCTTTTGAATGGGTATCCGGAGTGTATTTCAGAGTAGTCAGTACGGACAAGCAGGTTTACACCCATTATAGAAAACCGAAGTCCTGTTCGCAATCTTTTTTGTACTAGTTCTGCGCCCAATTTCTTTATAGGTTTAACTTTTCCGGAACTCCGGGGGCTCGGTCCAAAATCCATTGCCATTTACCGGTCGTGCCTGTAATTTCGCATCATTCAGGAAAAGAGGTTATGGTTCAACCACTGTATTTTATCTCGGATTTACATTTCCACGTCGATCCAACTCCTCATGATTCGGAAAAACTGCGTCGGTTTCGGGCGCTCAGCCACCGGATCAAAGAGGATGATGGTATTCTGTATATCGTCGGAGATCTCTACGATTTCTGGTTCGAGTATAAATACGCCATTCCGCGTCATCATTTGGGAGTACTGCGGGTTATAGCCGGCCTGGTTGAGGCCGGTATCGAGATTCATTATCTCTCAGGAAATCATGATTACTGGATCGGGGAGTTTTGGGAACAAGATATGGGTGTGGATATCCATCAAAATCCCATAGAAATCATTCACGGTGATAAGCGATTCTGGATTTGCCATGGCGACGGAGTACTGGCAGATGATCGTGGATACCGGGTTCTGAAAAAAATCCTGCGGCATCCGGTGGCCATTTGGCTGTTCGGGCTCATCCATCCTGATTGGGGTTTCCGGATAGCCAAAAGAGTCTCATCAACCTCCCGGAAATACAACAAATTCGATATCGAAAGGAATCGGAATTTACTGCAGCGCGTGTATAATGAATACGTGCAAGAGTTTTTCCAGAAGGGTTACGATTACGTTGTGATGGGACACCTCCATCACCCCCATATCCACGAGGAACAAGAACAAACATTCGTAAACCTGGGAGATTGGCTACGTTTTTATTCATTTGGTATATTTGACGGATCCGGATTTTCCCTGAATTATCTTACACACAATCTCCAGCACCGAATACACGGGAATTCCCGGTAAGCCGCTACTTAGGCTTGACTATTAACTCGAATGCAGGTATGTTTTTGAGAAATTTTATACACTAGGTTCCCACAATGACAAATATCCGACTGTTTTACAAACTGTGTGGCTTAATCGTTTTTGTATTAGTCCCGGTTATACTCACCACGTGCGGTTCGTCGGCAAAAGTCGCCCGTTCAGAGCCGGAAGTCACCGAAATGACCCAGAAAGCCAATGAGGGCGATAAGACGTCCGTGCAATCCCTGATTGAGACATATAAATCCAGAGAGGTTTCGACGAACGTTCGCCTTGCTGCACTCGAGGGATTGGCAGAAAGTCAGGATCCGGCGGCATTGCAGGCGATGCAGCAAGTCCTTGGTGAATTGCAGGGTGTCGATTTGCGGTTATATGTCGAGACGGCAAAGGTGTTAGGTCGAACAGGCAATCAATCCAATGCGGCGGCATTAGTCCGGGCATTCGATCAGAGCCGAAAAAAATGGTCCGGATTGCGCAATACCCTTGTAGCGGGTATTGAAAATATAGGGTCTCCCCAAATGATCGTGCCGCTCATTGATGCCTATGAAGCGGCGAAACAAGATTATATCGCATTTGAAGAGAGTATGACCAAAGCATTAGGGCAATTCGATGATGATCAGGTGGTGCCCATCCTCATGGTGATTGCGCAAGATACGGATCTGCCGCTAAACATCCGAAGTAAAGCGATCGATATGCTGGCTGACAAGGAGAATCCGGCCGTCGCCGACCTCTTTGTACAGATGCTGCAGGATCCACAAACCCAGGTTCAAATGCGGGATTTTACCCTGAACGCAGCCAATGAAGTGAACAATGCCGACCTTTTGGTTGCGTTAATCGAAAGCTACAATACCGGCCAGCAACAATACTTCGCTCTGCTGGACGCCCTCACCCGGGCAATGCAAAAATTTACCGATCCCCAGTTGAAGCCTGCCCTGTCGGAAATCTCTGCGAACAAGGAATTACCGAATAATGTACGACAACAGGCCATAGAGGCTATCGGGGCATACGATGATCCGGCATTGTATGAAAACCTGATCACCATGATGCAGGATCCGGGCAATTATTTCTTCTTTGAACAGGTCTATAAAGTAATCCACAGACAGGGAACTCCCGAACAACTCGAGCGGCTTCGCAGAGCCACGTATGAAGCGCACACGACCCAACAGGAGCGCTGGCGCAATGAATAACCTTCGTATTGTACTGGTCACAGTTTTCTTTCTACTGGTATCCTGTTCCACCATTTCGGGCTTGTTCACCGGGGACAATGAACCGGACACCGCCCAACAGCCGGCACAGGAATCTCGAAGTTCATCCCGTCAGGATACAATCGCGGCTACCAGGAACCAACCATCGCACGCCTCCCGTTCCGCATCGTCTGCAACGGACAGAGAGTTTTACCGGTTACAACAGGATCTGGACAGTTTAAAGCGGGAAATGCGCGCCATGCGCCGATACATCCGGAATACGGATTCGGAAATCTCACCGTTTCTCTTGCAAAAGGAGCTGCAAAAGGTGCTTTCAGTACCCCAGATAACCCACGAGATCGAACTCGTGAACGGGACAACAGTACGCGGGAAGATCATTCGCGAAACCGTTGACGACATTGTTGTCCAGACGCAAATTGGACATCTTACACTCAACCGTAATCTTGTAAAGGACACCCGGCGGGCAAATCCAGCCAAGGCAAAGGTAGTACTCAACGGTCCCATTGAGGAGGAAACCCACGAAGGAAAACGGGTCTACCGGGGTAATGTGAAAAACACCGGGTTACGCCGCGCCGATTTCGTCCGGATTGTATTTGAACTGTCGAATCCGTCTGCCAGGACTGTTGCGACCGACTCCGCATTTGTTGACGGTGCGACTCATATGTACAATACCTCGGTCCTTTCTGACACCTCGATTGAACCCGGCGAATCAGCAAGTTTCCTTTGTCCGGTATTTATCCCACCTGAGGCCAAAATCAGCTACTACACTTACGAGATCCATTGGTCTGAGGAGTGATCATTGCATTACGCACTAGCCATGCGTTTCTTAATGGCTAGATATTTCAACGCGTTTACGCACAAAAATTACCAATAAAAAAAGGCGGCAGGCCGATATCGACCTGCCGCCTTTTTCGTCTCAAATGTGATAAATTCAGACTACAGTCACATCCTGAGCTTGTGGTCCTTTTTCGCCTTCAGTCACCGTAAATTCGACCTTTTGACCTTCCTCCAGTGAACGAAATCCATCTCCGCTGATCGCGCTGTAATGCACGAATACGTCGCCACCCTGGTCCCGGACGATAAAGCCAAAACCCTTTGAATTGTTGAACCACTTGACAGTGCCTGTTTCTCGCTCTGCCATAACTCTTTGTCCTCCTGTTCCTAACTTAACACTTTCGGCAAAACATCCGAGAATATACCAGGAATGAATACCCCGAACACTCAGAAACTCTGCCACTCCAGAGAAAAAGTACGACCGGGGCTTTCATTTGTCAAGATAAAGTAAAGCACGTCAACAACCTGAAAAGTTGAAATAATAAATTTGTTTGTTTAAAAAATTGTATCCCAGCCGATTTTTAATATCTGGATTCGTTTGAGAATACTATGTACACCCGTTGTGTGAAATATCGTATCTCCCGAAGATATCAGGATGATAGTTGTGGAGCATCGGACAGTGCCCCATCATACGACACCTTTCCTTCTTCCAGGACAATTGCTCTGGCACACAACGAGGAGGCAAACGTTATATCATGGGTCACAAGCAATATGGTTATTCCCGGAACTTCCTGCAGTATATTCACAAGCATATCCCTGCCCCTCACATCCAGGAATGAATCGGGTTCGTCCAGCAGAAGGAGTTCCGGTTGCAACACCAGAATTCCGGCCAACGCGACCTTCCGCATCTCTCCAAGGCTGAGGGTATGGCACGGGGCAAATAATTTTCCTTGATATCCCACGGCTTCCAGCGCCTCCCGGGCTTCGCGTTCCGCCCGAGCTTCATCGCCATGGTAGTTGACTGGTCCGAATGCCACATCCTCGAGCACTGTTGGACAGAACAGTTGTACCTGTGGATCCTGAAACATATAACCTACTTTTTTTCTTACTTCCCGAAGGTTTTTTCGGCACACTTCCAAACCGGCAACCCAAATACGACCATCTCCGCGATTCAACCCCACCAGACTTCTCAAAAGAGTACTTTTCCCGGAACCATTGTAGCCCAGGATGGCTGTGTGTTCACCGGCAGAAATGTGAAATGAAATATCCCGAAGCACGGGATGCTCCTTACTATATCCAAAAGAGAACTGCTGGCAGGCAATCATTGTGTCACTTTCCGTGGCAAAGATCATGGCGAATTAACCGAACACCGGAAAAATTATTGTGTAAGGGAGCCCCACAATAATCGCCGATGTTAATAGTAGTACTGTATCAGAAGAGGTGGATTCCACCGGCATCAGGAGGGGAAATGAAGATTCTCCGCCTCGCAACCGCATTGCAATATATACTGATTCAGCATGCCCGAATGCCCGGAATAATAACAGGCGGATAGCACCTGTAATACCCTTCAGATGACTGCGTCCGGCCAATCTGAGTTGCCGTGCCTCCACAAGTGACTGAACTTCGTCCTTAAAGAGATGCAAATATCGGTAAGCTACCAGTAACAAAAAAATGAATTGCTCCGGCATTTTGAACCAGCGTAAAGAACGAAAAATCCCGCTGGCTGTAAGCGTTCCGCCGACGCCCACAACGAATGTTACAATTGCAAAACTTTTCAGCGCAATCCCGGTTCCGAACAGCAGTTCAGTCCCAACTAAATCCGGTGAGCCTGTGACCACGGCAAAGAATGCGGGGGTGAACGCAAAAATGGCGACAATCCCAAACAGCGAGAGCACATATCGGATTATCCTGGCAGAATTCCAGAAAAACGTGCATCCCAAACCGATCACGAAATAGTAAAGTGTCCCCTCGATACGGGAAGGCGGATACAGGGCAATAAGAAGTATTGCTAACCCGAGAAAAACCATCTTGAATCTCGGATCCCAATTACGCACAAGGTGCCCTATCATCTCTGCGTACTCATACACGGCGGGCGGACCAATAGAAAAGCCCTTGGTCTTCCCGGCACTCCCTGGGAGTAAAACCGGTCTGTTTGGCCATCAGGTTTAATTCTTCAGCAGCGGGGAGCATATCCTGTTCGACGGCCGTGCCGGCTTTCCGGTGAAAATCGTTGCACTCTTCTCTGGACATCAGGTGGAGTACAATCAGTAACCCTCCTGATTTCAAAACCCGCGCCGCTTCACTAAAAAAGATCGTTTTATCGTCCAGATGTGGGAGGACAGCAAATGCAAAAGCCAACCGAAAAATCCCTGATGGAAATGGCAGGTTGTGGATGTCGCCCCGAACAAGGGCAGATGATTTTCTTTTTGCCCGCTGCAGCATTTTGGCAGCGAGGTCGATCCCAACCACCCGGCCTTCCGGTCCCACTTTTTCACGAAGCGGCTCTAACGCAATGCCGGTTCCGGTGCCCACATCCAGCACGTTTTCACCGCGTAAGCCTTCCAGGGGTTCAATTATTCTACGAACTTTCCGCTCAACATCCGGAAAGGAGTCAGCGTCTTCCCAGCGATCAGCGCATTCATTAAAAAATGCTGTGCGGCGCTTACGCAAGTGTTCCATCAGTGCACATCCTGCAGTAATTGCATACGGGGTTCGAAGTATCGCACCAGCGGAGGAATGGCGATAAGTTGGAGTATAATGCCGGGTATACCGGAGACCAGCATTCCGGCTGAGAAGACCACTGATGGCAGGTGGAACAACGGGGCAGCGAGGAAAACCGTCACTGCCATTACGCCGCGCTGCAGCAGAATACCCGAAATCAGAATAGGATACACAGCCCAGTCGGTATAGGTGCGCAACAGCGCAATGACACCACCGAGGACGATTCCTTCTACCACCATCATCGGTGCGATTGGCGGATAAAGCGGTGGCATGCCCGTTAACAGGGAAGATAAGATCGGAGCCATCCCTCCTACGGTTGCTGCGACGACCGGCGATACCAAAAATCCCAGCAAGGCGATCGGAAAAAACATCGGGAGAAATGTTGATCCCAGGTGCACAACATGAAAGATGATCGGAAATACCAGTGCTAATACTAAAAAGATGGCAGCGACTATATTCTCCGGTCTGACCAGCCTGGCCTTAGAAGTCAAAAGTGATGCCTCCCTCGAAGGTTCTGCCCGGCATGGGATATCCCCGCATGGTTTGATAATCCGTATCAAACAAGTTATCGACAGAAAGGGATAAATACCCGAATTTAAACGGAACCAGTTCCAGACCAATCCGGGATACCATATAAGATGGAAGTTTCTTATAACCTGCATCAGTGAGGTTCATAAGATCCTCCACGTATTCAAGTGTGAAACGCAGCGTAAATAGGTCTCTGTGGAATGCCAATGATCCCCGAAGATGATCTGTTGGCTGGTTTGCTACTTCCCGTTTCGAAAAAAATTTGCTGTAGTTGAGGTCCAGATGTAATCCGGGCAGGGGAATTACCTTTGTGGACGCTTCTAGACCACTGAAGGTATAGTCGCCGCTGTTTCGATAGGTATAGTTCGGGAATTGGCCCGTCAGCTCAATCAAATTATCTCCACGGCTGTAATATCCGCTTACATCCAGACGCAGGGTCTGACTCATTTGATACCGGACGCCGCCCTGTAATGTACCGGATGTCTCTGGTGACAAGTCAGGATTCGGTCCCGGGAATAGGTACATTTCCCGGATGGTTGGCGAACGAAATCCTCTCCCATAGGACGCATAGATGGTAGTCGCATCGGTGAGGAGATATTCGAATCCCGCCTGGGGAATGAGCACTCCTCCGAATTGTGAGTGATGCTGATACCGGACCCCGACAGTCGGAACCACTCGAATACCCAATTGTTGCCTGGTCAACAGATAGACTGCGGTTTCATCCACGGAGAAATCCATTCCCGAGGGATTAGCCCACATTGGCGGCAGGTTGACGTTATGGACCGTTCCGCCGTATGACCGGTAGTCCAGTCCCAGGGTTGTGCTATTCCCCTTGAACGGGGCAAACGTATGCTTCAATATTGCTCCGTTCAAATAATCATCAGAATGAAATCCGTCCGTAATTTCATGCTCACCCCGATTACGGTACAGTTTATAATTCAGGGTCACCCAGTTCAGGCCCATATTTGCGGAGAGGGTTAAATCCGAGCGGCGGATATCATATTCAGCACCCACTTCTCCGCCGGCGGGACCCGGATCTTCCGCATAAAACGGAACGGATTTTCCCTGGAAAGCAAGATAAATATTCTCCCGGGCTTCATATCCCAGATGCACGTGATGCGCATCTGAGCGAAATGCGCTGTGCGGACGATGCCCTGAAGCAGACCGTCTGCCATAGAGTAAAAAATAATCGAAGGGGCCTTTCTTGCCACCATGCTGTAAAGAAAACCGTCTGATATTATGGCTGCCGGCGGCGATTCGAAGCCGGGTTTGGAACTGCTCCCGAAAAAGGCGTTTGGTTTCCATATTGACGACGCCACCCATTGCGTTTGACCCGTATACCAACGATGCCGGCCCTTTGACAATTTCCACCGATCGCAAAAAATCCGCCGAATATGCATCCGGCACAGGATGCCCCATTAACCCCATCATTTCGGGCTTCCCGTTTTGTGTCACCAATATCCCGGTTGTCGGATCACCCCCCAATCCCCTGATTGACAATTTCCCGGCTGAACCATCGGCTACGCCATAACCCATCACTCCTTTCTCATTACCGAAGACTCCGGGTATTTCGCCTGTAACCACTTCATTCAGGTCCCTGTATCCCATGGACTCAATACGCTCCTCCCGGATTGTGACCGTACTGTGCGGGATCAGCTCCGGCACCTGGGTACCGTGAACGAAAACGGAATCCATCGAAAATACCCATACCGAATCCCGGGGAGAATAATATCCGGTGAATTCGTCAGCGGGAACTACGGCAAATGCGTGTGCGACAGCAATAATGACAACGACGATTAATATAGTATTTGTGTGCATATATAGTCTCTTTCTATCCACAATATTAATAAGCATTTATCTGTACCGAATAAATGCCAATATACCCAACGGACAGAATTCCCTCACTCGTAATACAAAATTTATTATTCGTAATACTTCAAGTCAAAGACTTTTGGTCGTCCGACAAAGAGATAAGATATTACTTTTTAAGAGGATGGACGGGATGTCGGGAAAAACACCTATGGTCATCCCAGGGAAACCACTATCAACCGGATGATTCCTACCGTCTGCTACCCCTGTAGATTTCAAACTTCTGAAAGCGGCATTCGATGGGACCGTTATAGAGTGTGATATTTTCCGACGGACGCAATCCCACATGCTTGAGTGCCTCCCGGTTGCCACTCAGAATCCAGGCATCGAACCCGGGATAATTTTGCTTCAGCTGATCGCCAATTTGGCGGTAAAAACCGATGATATCTTCCTTTGCCATGCGTTCGCCGTACGGCGGATTCATCACAACAATCCCACTATCCACCGACGGTTCTCGCTGTTCGAATGCAGATTTTGCCAGCCGGATATGTTCGTCCAGACCAGCCCTGGTGATATTTTTTCGGGCAGAATCGAGCGCCTGACCAGATATATCAGAGCCGACAATTTGATAGGAACACTCCCGCTCCCCCCGTTGCGCCTCACCAATGACTTCTTCCCAGAGATCATAGTCGAAGTTCGGCCAGTGCATAAATCCGTAATCTTCCCGATGAATGCCGGGGGCAATATTCCGTGCGATCATCGCAGCTTCGCATAGGATGGTTCCCGAACCGCACATCGGATCGACAAAATGTAGATCGCCCTGCCATCCGGTCAGCTGAATCATGCCGGCAGCCAGCACTTCGTTCAAGGGCGCCATATCCCCGTCTTTCCGATAACCACGGCGATGCAAAGAATCGCCCGAACTATCCAGCGACACCACGCATTCATCGTGTGAAATGTAAATATTGATTCGGAGGGACGGGTTGTCCAGATCCACTGAAGGGCGTCGATTTTTGCGCTTCCGAAATTGATCGACGATTGCATCTTTTACCCTGAGTGCCACATACTGCGAATGGGTGAAATGCTCTGAATGCACAACACTATCCACGGCGAGGGTCTCCGTGACACTCATGTATTTGCGCCAGTCAACCTCCCGGACCGCCGAGTAAAGCGCATCATCGTTTTTGGCGGAAAAACTGTGAATCGGCACTAGAATTTTGAGTGCTGTCCTGATTTCCAGATTCGCCCGGTACAAAAGACGTAAATCGCCCTGGAAGGTGACAGCCCGGTTTTCCCCCTTGATGTTTGATGCGCCGAGTTCACGCAATTCCCCTTTCAACACATCCTCGAGACCATACAAGGTGGTGGCCGTCATATCGAACCGGGAATCCCAAAACATATTGACGTCCTTCGTTATCATAGTTCAACCGGCTCGTAGTTTAGTCAATTCCGGGGGATATTAAAATCCCTATTCCAATAGAGTGCGGCTACTTTATCTGAAAACCCGGTAACAAAAATAATACGGCGACAATAACCAACAAAATCAAAGTGCTGACAACTAACACATCCAGCCGGAGGGTCGATTCTTGCTCCATCTCGTTCAACCGGTGCCGGTCGAGAAAAAACTCCCACGTCGCAATTATGATGATAATTCCGCCAAGCGCAAAGAAGACAATCGGAATTATTTTATGAGAAAGCGGTAAATTATTGAAATGGAACTGGTCCTCCCCTGCCCCCAGATCGCGCAAAAACAACTCAATTCGTTCTACAATAAATCCCAGTGTAAACAGCCCGATACTGGTTCGAATCCATGCGAGGTATTTACGTTCATTGTTAATATGCCCGTTTTTCCATACCAGGTACGTGCTGTAATTATGCATTTCCTGCAATTCGGATTCTTTTTTCCGATGGGACTGGGCTTTTTCATTTGCCATACTATACCTCTCTCTCCATAAATTATTATGTACAGTGACTCAATTTACCACGGGAAAAAAACTTGCGAATTACTGCCTGAAAAGGGTAGACCGTTCTGTGAAATATTACCAAGAATGACTTATTCGTCATATTCTATGTCTGTATCCCCGTACTTCTGTTGCAGACTTCTGAGTTGGATTTTTAACTTTTCCACCACGGTCTGGTATTCGGGATGGTCATAGAGGTTCGCTACTTCATTCGGGTCATTCTCCAGGTCATACAATTCCCACGCATCGATATCATGATAGAAATGGATCAGTTTGTAGCGCTGGGTCCGAATCCCGTAATGCCGCTTTACATCATGCCAGCCGTGGGGATATTCATAATAGTGATAATACATGCTGTCCCGCCACTCGATGTTCCCAGGTCCGGTCATCAGCGGTCGCATACTTCGCCCCTGCATCTCCCCGGGAATCGCTGCACCTGCGAACTCCAGGAACGTTGGCGCAAAATCCAGATTCAGGACAATTTCATCGGAGACCTGTCCTGCCGGAATGGTCCCCGGATACCGCATAACCAAAGGCATACTCAGTGACTCCTCATACATAAACCGTTTGTCGTACCAGCCGTGCTCGCCGAGATAAAATCCCTGGTCGGAGGTATAGACAACGATAGTATTATCTGAAAGATCGTTCTCATCGAGATATTTCAAAAGGCGTCCGATATTCTCATCAAGGGAGATCACACATTTAAGATAATCGTTGATATACCGCTGGTATTTCCATTCCGATAATTCACGGTCCGTAAAATTTGAGGATTTAAACTCTTCGTTTACTTCGTCGTAATAGGCATCCCAGGCTTTCTTTTGCTCCGGAGTAAGCCGGTTATACGTGGCCTCCCAGGTTTCAGGCGCATTCCTGGCCCATTCTACGTTTCCGCCGGTCCCGGTTTCTTGCTGATAGGCATCCGGATGTAATTTCAGGTCGAAGGAGAGAAACATATCATCGATCCGCATATCGGCTTCTTCTGCAGCCGCCGACCTGGTTTCATAGTCATCATAAAAGGTATCGGGAACGGGCGCCTCAACATCCTCAGCTGTCTGCAAATGCTTTATATCGGGCATCCAGTTCCGGTGCGGAGCTTTATGTTGCACCATCATGCAAAACGGCCTGGATGCATCCCGGTTTTCCAACGCATTAAGCGCCCGGTCTGTAATAATATCCGTTGTATAACCGGTGTACTTCGTTTCTCCCTCCTCTGTATAAAAAACCGGATTATAATACTGTCCCTGACCCCGTAAAATTTCCCAGCGATCAAATCCCGCAGGGGTCGTTTTCAGGTGCCATTTTCCAATCAGCGAGGTTCCGTAATCTGCTTCCTGCAGCAATTTGGGGAAGGTCAACTGGCTCCCATCGAACACATCGCGATTATCGCGGAGACCGATATTATGGCTGTATTTCCCGGTGAGGATGGTCGCACGGCTTGGCGCACAGATTGAGTTGGTCACAAAACTGTTATTAAACCGAATCCCCTCGTGGGCAATCCGGTCGATGTTCGGCGTTTCAATAGGCGAATTTCCGTAACAGCTAATCGCCTGTTCCGCATGATCATCGCTCATGATAAACAGGATGTTCGGGCGTTCTTTACCTTTGCTTACGTTGATACAGGACATCAGCGGCATCAGTGACATTCCCGCTGCGCCATATCCCATGGTTTTCATAAAATCTCTGCGAGATCGTCCCATAGATATTTCTCCGGTATGAATTGTACACTATTCAGGATAGAATGAACAAAGCGTAGCCAGAATCCCCAAAAAAATCAATCCTGAGATTTCCACTGGAAAAGGAATTACTTGAGCAATACCATTTTCCCGGTGGCTGTGTCATCTCCTGCTACCAGCTTATAATAGTATAGCCCGGATGCGAGGTCACCCGCCCTGAACGGCACGTTGTGGATGCCTGCATTCCTTCTATCTCTGAGCAGGGTTTGCATTTTCCTTCCGGTTATATCATACAGGTTGAGTTCCACTTGTGATGGTCGTTCAATGCCAAATCTGATGGTCGTCACTCCGTTGAACGGGTTCGGGTAATTATGTACCAATCGAATGTTTCCAGGGAGTATGGATGTATCACTAGTTTCCTCAACACTGGTCACCGGTTCCGACGTCGGTGCAATAATCGTTTGGTACGTTTCCCCGTTTATAGTCGTCCGGTTCAGGCTCAGATTTTCCACGTTCCGCAATAAATTACCGTCAGAGGCACCGGATATCACACAGTTCACCAGCTGAATGTTACTAATTGGCGATCGTTCATACCCCTCGAATCGTAGCGCATATTCGCTTTTCTCGCTGGTAACATTTTCCAGTTTTACATCACGCACTATCGGCGTAAAATTCCCGTTATCCCCTTCACCGTAGTAAAAGTTAACCCGGAATACCGCATCGGATACCTCACCGATTGAAATATCCCTGAGATACACGTTTTCCACCACACCGCCGCGCATCGCATTGGTTTTAATGCGCAGACCCCGCTCCAGGTTTGGGCTACTCATATAACAATTACGCGCAAAGATATTTCTGGCGCTGCCCGAAATTTCACTGCCCATTACGACGCCTCCGTGTCCGTCCGCCATGGTACAATTCTGGATAACGATGTTTTCACTGGCGATTCCAACCCGTCGACCGTCTGCATTTCGCCCTGATTTAATTGCAATGCAATCGTCACCGGTATTAAATTCGCAGTTGTCAATCAACACATCTACGGAGGACTCCGGGTTACAACCGTCGTTATTAGGCCCATGTCCGTTGACTGTCACATTGGACACTGTCACATTTTCGGATAGCACCGGATGAATATGCCACATCGGTCCGTTCAAGACGGTGACACTATCGATCAGAACATTCGTGCAACGATACGGTTGAATCATACTCGGCCGCAGATAATGCCCCTCCCCGTAGATACGCTCTTCGACCGGCACACCATTTTCTGCCTGCTGCCGCAGCGCTGTCACGTCCGCCTGTTGCGTATTCTTCCACAGCCACCAGTGATTAGAATCGGCATTGCCATCCAGCGTTCCCTGTCCGGTAATTGCAATGTTCTCCTGTTCAAACGCATAGACCAATGGTGAATAGTTGTAGCACTCCGTTCCCTCGAAACGGGTATAAACCTCCGGCAGGTAATCAGCAGGGTCCTGGCTGAAACGGATCGTTGCTCCCTCTTTCAGGTGTAAATTCACGTTACTTTGGAGATGTATCGCCCCGCTCCTGAAGACACCGACAGGGACAATCACCCGTCCGCCGCCGGAGTCAGCACAGGCGGTGATTGCCTGTTCAAATGCCTCTGTATTCATGGTGGAGTCATCGCCGACGGCACCGTAATCTGTGACAGAGAAATCCCGATCAGGAAATTCAGGAGCTCCGATGCGGGATAAAATATCCGGCACCCGGCTCCATCCGGTGGCAGGGTCGTCCATGGTGCGCAGGCTGAAATTGGTTGAATAGGCACCAACCGTGACCTCCATAGTGGTAACCTGCCCGTATTCCACACCGGACATCAAACGCAACTGTAGCTGATCCCCGTTTTCAATTACGCCACTGTCCGTGTGGTACGGATCGCCGTTAATTGCGTATTCACCGTTACTGACACTGATATTAGCCGGTGAGGAAATTCCGGTAATGGTCACAGGCTGCGATACAATGTGTTCGCTTCGTTCTGTCTCAAATTCCGATGGAAATGTAAATTGGTCCGGATAAGTATCAGTACCATCTGATTCCCGGCAAATGATCACATAGTTGCTGGTGTTTTCGGAAACAGCCAAACCCTCAACGGTAATCGGCGCATCTCCTGTGTACACTTTCTCGTACAGGCTAAAGGTTTTCGGGGGATCCTCGCTATTGACGAAATCGTAACCAACATCAATCCACCCGGCCATCCAATCAGGTTGGTGGAGTCGATCATCAAGGGCGATTGTAACAACTACGGAATCAGCAACGGAAAACTCTGCGACTGTGCCCTTAAAATCCTTGGAATCGTTGGCAGTCCGAATCCATGGTAAGCCCGCATATTGTTCAGGTATATCCGTGAACGTATACTCCCGGTCGCCGTATTGCAGATCACCAACCTGTAAATTTTCCTGTATGCTCCAATCCGACGCATTTTCAGAATCATAGACAGTTATACCTGTTATCAGCGGATCAGGCTGCGCAGACAAACACGCAGGAGATACGATATAAAAACCAACGAATAAGAAAATTGAGATGATTTCGGTATAGGTTCGATCAGGTACCATAGAACCCTTACACCTGAATAGCGAAATATTAAACGAATAAAGCCGGCGGCCGGATGCTTATCCGAACCGCCGGCCAATTTATGTGAACTTATTCTGCTTCGGAACCTGCGGAATGGGATTTACTGCGCTCAATGGACTGCAATGCCAGATACCGGTCACCAAAGCGTTCCATGGCATCGAGTTCGTCATCGTACTGATCGTAGTGACGTTCCTCATCGTCTACCAGGTTTTCGAATAATTTTCGCGACGCCGAGTCAGCACGATCAGCACACTCCTTTGCCCATTTATTATAGGACGTGGCGCTGTCTTCTTCCATCTGGCGTGCCATTTTCAGCATCTTTTCCACCTCGTGTTCCCGGGACACCGATTCCTTCAGTTCCATGTCAACATCTCCGCCAAGGAACAGAATTCGTTCGGCTAACATCTCCACATGTTGCATTTCTTCAATTGCTGTGCGTTCAAAAAGTTGTGCCAGCAAATCAAAACCCTGATCATCACAATGAAAATGAAAATACATATACTGATGGATGGCAGCGAGTTCATCGGCAACAGCCTGATTTAATAATTTGATACTATGTTCGTGCATCGCATACACTCCTTAGTTTAAGTTCATTTACCAACCAAATTAATTTACGCCACGGATGCAGGCAGAAAAAGCCTTTTACTTCTTTTTTTGGATAGTTCCTACTTCAGCAAGACCATCTTCTCCGTTTTCGCATGCCCCGGTGTCCGGATTTTTGAGAAGTAGAGTCCGGATGGCAAGTTTTCAGGCACCCACGGAATAGCATGGGCTCCTCCATCCAATTCCTTATCATCTATAACTGTGGCCACCCGGTCCCCTAATATGTTATAGATTTCCAGGGTTACTCTCCCCCGGGTGGGTAATGAAAATCGAAGCGTTGTGCCCGCATTAAACGGATTCGGATAATTGTCCAGTTGAAATGCCCTGGTCACTTCTGGTTCTTTATCCAGGTCGGTAGCAAGCTCGCTGGTGACAATTGCCGGAACGTCTTCCACCGGATCCAGGATCTCGTTGTACTCGTACGGGACATCCAACTGGCAGGTGGGACTATTCGTTACCGAGGCATTCCCGAAATGGTTATCAAGGAGTTCCACCGCTCCATCTTCCGGGCTGTATGCCATCATCACCGCGGTGCCAACGTTCCGGAAGTTATTCCGCTCCACCCGGACACACGCCCCCATCCTGGAATTAATTGCCGTTTCGCAATCGCTGTAATAATTGTTGAATATATGTGCTCTGCCAAATCGAATACTCGGCAACCTGGACTCGCAATTGTAGAAGTGGTTATGGTGGTAGGTAACCCGAATCACCGAATCCTGCACACTCTCATCGCCGGACGCAATCAGACTTGTTTTAAAGTGATCATGAAATTTCGTCCATGAGATTGTAATAAAAGAGGACTCATTTTTGATATCGAGCAAACCGTCGTAATAATCCTTCCCATGATCCCGGTCGGAATATAAATCACAGTGATCAATCCACACGTTTTCCGAACCACCGGTGATGATTATTGCATCAGCCGGCGTGACGTGGGAGATTTTCAGATCCCTGATGATGACGTTACGGGCACCGTTGATCTCCAACTCAATCCCTTCCAGATGCGCGTCAGGACTCACACCTATCAATGTTTTGTCGGATGTCACTTTCACCTCCGCATCGCCGATAATATGCGAATTGACCTGTACGACAGATGGTTCAGCGCTACCGAGGTATGTCTGCAGGTCCTCAACAGTACTGACAGTAACGGTATCTCCCAACATACCACCGATCACCAGGAAAGTTGTCCCCTTGTCATCCTGGACGGTGGCATAGCCATATAATCCGGCATCCATGGTTGTGGCATCTGGTAAAAAGATAGCCTCGACTACCACATTATTTTCCATGGAAAAAGTGTATTCCGCCGCGTTACTCGTGACATCGCCAGACCACGACTGGAAAAAATAGCCGGTGCTCGGAGTGGCCTGCAGTGTCACCTCCGTCCCCTCCTCGTAATAGGATTGAACCGGTGCATAGAATATGGTACCCCAATCACTTTCGTTTTGGAGGACCTCGAGTGTATACGATGGGGTACATTCCGTCGCACTGATTCCGTTTCCGTAGAGTTTTATGTAATCGATGTTTCCCAAGCCGTCCGGTGAGTGGGCTTCCAGCCGGAGTTTATTGGTGCCAGACACAAAATCTACCGCCACCGAATCGCTCATCACCCAGTTTGTCCATTCTCCCGTATGCGGAAAATCCACGCTGTCAATGTTAGATGCTCCGTTTAACAGTAGTTCCCCCGGGCGTGCACCGCTGCCGCCGCCGTTGGCATAGCGCCACTGGACGTATACAGTTCCGGCAGCAGAAGAGTGAATACTCCAGCTCACACTCTTGTCAACGCCACGATCCGTATCCGCATAGCCATCACCGGTGTATCCGCTGACGCTGGTCAGTACAGCGCCATCCACATTGCAAAATCCCAGATCGTTTTCCTGGATGATGATCTCCTCGGCACTTAAAGCCGGACCCAGTAAACACAAGACTAAAACCGTACCAACTGTCGCACTGCGACTCATGAATCAGACTCCTGAGTTTATACGCTCTCCGGTAATGATTTGCTCAAAAATCAATATGATATAATAAGTATACACAATTTATCTAAAAAAACCCACCGGTATTATTCTGACAGGGAGGTATTTAAGTAATTAATCACGTGATTTCAAAGCTTCCGAAGGAATTCGCTTAACCTGAATAATTCATTAATTTCTGCGCAGCGATTATAATAACCTGTTTTTTACGAGGTCAATCTGCTCTCCAGTACCTAGAACACCAAGTCGATCCATATTATTCAGCGTAATCTCCGGTTCCGGATTTGGGATCAGTTCGTCGTCCCGCATAATAGCAATAACAGAGGCTCCTGTACGGGAGCGAATTCTGGCTTCACTAATGGATTGGCCAACCAGCGGGCTATTTTCGGAGATGGTTAACCAGTGTAAGTCCAAAGATTCGCTTTCCCATTCGAGTTGGGATATGGTCTGATGCAATTTCGAAGATTCGTAGAGCTGCTTGTAAAAATCCCGATGAATCATCGAGACAAATTGTTGAATTTTACTCTCCGGGACTTCCAGGTGCAGGAGTGCCTGCCGGGTGAGTTCCAGACTTACCTCAAAGTCAGCCTGCACCACTTCATACACACCGAGTTCATGCAGTTCTTCCATATGGCTGATATTAATGGCTCTGGCAATAATATCGATATCCGGTTCGGATTGCTGCACATGGGTCACAATGGCATTGCAGGTGGTTGCATTTGGTGTGGTGATCGCTACTAACGAGGCCCGATCGACGCCGGCTGCCTCCAGCACAACCGGTTGCGCCGCATCGCCGAAAATTACCGGGTACCCCTTTTCGCGCAGTGCTTCCTCCCGGTACGAATCAAGTTCTATGATGACAAAATCCAAACCGAATTCCTGCAGAATTTCCCCGATTCGCTGGCCGATTTCACCTCCGCCGGCAATAATAATGTGATCTTCCATACCGGTCGTTTCCAGAGAAAATTCCCGTGATGATTTCGCCTGCATAACAGAGCCGAATCGCCGATATAATGGTTCCACCACCCCCGATAATAACGGTGTCAGAAACATTGTAACCACCGCCACGGCAAGGATAAGGGAAAACATATTTTGATCAATTGAGCCGGTCTGTATTCCCGTTCGTGCAAGGACAAAGGAAAACTCCCCAACCTGAGCCAATCCGATCCCGACTGCAAGCGGGACCACATTCCGGTAGCCGAAGGACCAGCTCAACCCGCCAAAAATAAGTGCTTTTACCACCAGGGTAATCACAACGAATATTCCAATAACGAAAATATTCGAGAAAATATAAGCCGGTTCGATGAGCATCCCGACGGATGTAAAAAAGAGTAGCCCGAAGATATCACGCAAGGGGATGATATCACTTAAAGCCTGATGGCTGTAATCCGATTCACTGATGACGATGCCGGCGACGAAAGCACCTAACGCAAATGACAATCCCGCAAGATGGGTCGCATAACCGACCCCCAAGCCGATCGCTGTGATCGTCAGAAGAAACAATTCCCGGGAATTCCGCCGTACGATATATTGAATAATTCGGGGAATTAACTTTATCCCCAGGAAGATCATCACCACCAGAAAAACTGCAGCCAGCAGAATTGCCTGGGCTAAATCCACGACACCGGACTGTAGCGTGTCCAGTTGAGGCAATACAATCATCATCGGAACGATTGCCAGGTCCTGCACGAGCAGAATACCGATCATAACCCGGCTGGATAAGGTGCCAAGGTATCCCTGGTTCATCAGAGTTTTCAGGACAACCATGGTACTGGAGACCGATAAAAGTGCTCCCAGCCACACAGCCTCCTCCCAGGGATATCCCAGGGACATACCAATCCAAAGACCGAACAGCGTTATTAGCATAAGTTGAATCGGTGTGCCAATCAGCGCAATATTCCGGACGGGTTTCAGCTCCCGGAGCGAAAATTCAATTCCTAACGCAAACAACAAGAGCGCCACGCCAATTTCTGCAAGCATTTCAATATCATGCACATTGGAGACGGTCAAACCACCGGTATTCGGACCGATGACAATACCCGCGACAATATATCCGAGGATAAAAGGTTGTTTAAGTCCCCGGGCAACAAGGCCACCGATAAATCCGGCGACGATAATCAGGATTAAGTCAGCTGCGATTCCCATGCGGTTTCGACGTTAGGTTTTTGAATTATTTATGGGATAAAATACACTTTTGTCTTATAAACAACCAGGGTATCGAATGTATTTAAAAAAAATTCCTCAGAATATTCCAACCCACCCTTGGCTGGTCTATACTGATTTCCCGGTTGCGACTAATTTAATCATCAGGTCTCCGTAAGGTATTCTGGATTCCCTCCCCAGAGTTTCCGGTAACGCCCGGCTCACAATACCAGCCTCAGATTTGGACCGACTTCCTCGAATCCCTCACGTTTATAGAAGGAGTTTGTCCTCTGCCATTGTTCCCGGTCGGGCGTGCCGACTTCTATTCTGCTCCACTGGTGTTTACGGCCGTGGTCAATAACTGCCTGTATGAGCTGGCGCCCGATATTTCGCGACCGATAATCCGCATCAACGAACAATTCGTGGATAATCCCAAATTTTCCCAGCGTATATACTGCATACGATTCGGAGACACTTATCATTCCAATACATGTATCTGATTCCTGCAATGCGAGAAATACTGTGTAATTTATCTCCCCTTTCAACAAACATGCGCTTGTACCTCTATACTGGTCATTTTCCTTATATGGCTCCCCACCGAGCTCTGCCAGGAGCCGGCCGACCAATTCAGCAACGGTATTCGAATCCTGCTGCCCCGCCAAACGAATGTGAAGCATGTACCATTTCCTTTCTCATCATAAGACCAAGTATAATTTTCCGGCAGTAATTTATATCCCTCAACCCTGTATTACCTACTACAATGTTTGGAATTCTCTACAGGATAGATTTTGCACATCCATACAGGGCCCTGTTTGATCTCCTGCAATGGAAATATTTCTCTTCGGTTAATATATCAATAACTCCAGTACCAGATAGAGAATGAGGAGTTGTATGCCTGTAATAATCCAGAATTTATAGGAATTGATGGTGAGCCCCAGGATGGCGAAAAGCGTGCCCCTGATACCCTCCCACCATCCCGACGGTTCTTCAATCCGGCTCCCTGTTTTTTTAAAATATTCCACATTATAGCCGTCACTTACCGAGTCCCGCCAGATGGAATATCCCTTCCAGGTAGTTTTCAGGATGATAAATATAATGGCTATAATAGTAAATTCGTCCATCGTACCTTAATAGTTAACAGGTGTGTATTCAATTACCGGATATCGATATAGATGTCAGCGCTCGACCGATATTCCCTGTGCCCGCTGAAGGAAGATAATACCAGTAACTATAATTAAAATATGGAGGACTATAAACCCTATATAAAATCCCGGCTCGTACCCGCTTGCGATCATATATATATCATCGGCGATACCACGAATTAGTTCCAGCCACACAATTAACCATACAAGATTTAGGTGTCTCCTCGGTGCCCGGGACGCCCAAAGTAAAAACCCGCCAATCACCAGTAAATCCAAACCAAACATAAATGAGAAATCCAATAGCCCATGATATGCCACACCACCGATTGGGGCGTCGAAATCCGGAAACATCACCGGAAGGCGTTTGGCATTGATTGCAGGAATGAATCCCATTCCCAGCAGGATATACACCCCACCCACAATTCGAAACTACCATTGTATTCGTTGCATTATTGTTCTCCGTTTTTTCGGTTAATATAGGGCAATAGACTAATTCCCGTTATTCAGAACCTTTAACTCTGAAGAGCCACGTGCCGGAGATATTCAAAAGGAGTAAAGCGGGGTAGAACTGAATTCCGTTACTTACCGTGATCGGAATTTTAAAAATGAACCAGAGCAAAACTGATCCGATTCGGGCCTGTAATCAGGCTGCTTTACTGCCAAGCATTTTACCCCCCCCATTGGGTGTCACTGTCCAGTGCAACAGAGGGTACCGGGTATAGTCATGTCTGATTAATTCCTTCGCTTTTGCAACACAGCAAGTATATTGCTTCTGTATGCCTGATGTTTCCGGGACCGTGTAAAAATTACCGGGAGTAAGAACAAGGCGAACAGCAGGGGATTATCTGACGAGGCTTGCTCAATCATTTTTAATTCTTTCAATGCATAATTCGGAAAAGAATTCCTTATTTTTCCCGGTGTATTCAACGCGTGGTAAGTTGGGAAGATATCAGGAGCTGGTTCGTTGAAAAACCGGTGAATTAATTTTGTTCTCAGGCTTTGCGGAAATATTTTTGGCAGAAAGACGACCGGACTCCAAAGATTGGTAGTTAATATGATTAGATACCCCCCGGGCCGTAAAACCCGAAAAACCTCGTGTAACTGATTTGCGTGAGGGACATGTTCGACAACCAATCGCAAGGTGATTATTTCAGCGAAGTTATCCGGGAAGGGCAGTTGGGGCATCCGGGATTGAATAAACCGATTGGAAGAACGTAGGTTCGAGTGTTTGACTATGTCCAAACCCACGGCGAAAGCAGCGGAACCTCCCCATTGATCCACATCCTCATTGGCTCCACATCCGATGTCTACCCAAATTTTATTGTAAATGTATTTCCGGAGTGTTTCCTGGTATATTTCACTTCGATACTGAAATCCCGGTATAATTTTTCGAAGAATAGCTCTCTCATCTAAATCCATGGAAACTCCGCTACAAGTATTTGCCTGCCAGGCAGCCGGTGACAGTAAATTGGTCGTATAATAAAATATGAAAAAGTAACAATATCTCCGAGCCATCTGAAAAATTAAGTTGCCTCAATTCCCTTCTGAAAATGTGGTTTCCCTCCGAATGAGACATAACAATCCAATGCTAAAACAACTCATACCACCCGATGCAAAGGCGGTTAAAGTGCGACTTCCATTTACCATTGATATTCGATTCCAATTGCCAGTACCAGCCCAGACAAGCTATATCGATAGTGCAGTTCGGATTCAGGGAAGGTCCCCAATGGCATTTCAACCATCGAATGCACTGCTTCCAATGTTCCGTCGGCATCGAATTCAGGTACGAATAACCGGGCTTGAAACGACTCACGTTTCTGCACAGGTGGCCACCACTGATATCCCACCCCGGTATCAATCCCCCCATGCGGTGTAATCGGTATTTGCATCCCTATCTCGACCAGTCCCCCAATCACCTTCTCCCGGGTTGTATGCTTACTAAGAATCGCACGCCAGGCATAGGTCGGATGCTGTTCAATAAGCTCCAATTCCATGGTGGTGGTCCGCGGGGTAAATATCAGCCCTCCTGTACCCCGTAGCCGTAGACGGTCTTTCCATACCGGGACCGTAAACATCACTGTCGGTTGCACCAAAGAAACTTCAGAGGTCATCCGAAGTGTCGTTATAGCCTGTGCAGTCTCAACCCGATGAGGCCAGTGGTATCGATGGCTTGTATGCACAGTAAATGCCGGAACAAACGTAATCCCGGCTTCCACCTTCGACGTCACCGGGATCCCGAGGCTTAATTCCCACGGGGTCTTAGTATACTGGGCCTGGGGTGTATGATCATAGGCGGATCCCCCATCCAGGACATTCCACACACCAGTGTGATACATACCCGAAACGGTTTGCTGGAGCCCTGTAATACTGAGGCGCACAAAACGCGGACGGTAATATCGTTGCCTGAGTTGCCAGGTGACGGGATTGCGATCCGTCCAGGTTGCCACTCTATGTGCGATAGTATAGCTGGCAGACTGCAACCAGAGGGTGGACCGGCGCAACGCAGACATCATGATGGATGGTTGCGGCATCCGACGGGTGCGGAGAGAAGGGATCTCCATCGTATCCTGAATCAAGTGATGAAAGGCGATAATCGGTAACGGGATCTGCAGTCGCAGACTGTCCGCCGTGCGCAGAGTGAGTTGACGGTTGGCCGTATCGACCGTTTCAATGGTGCCGAGATACTCCGTCCCATTCGCCATCATAATATAATAGAGACTATCCATGGTGGCCGTATACCCCGGGAGGGCTGGTGCTTCCACAATCCAAAACACTCCAATGATAACGAGGAGTGAACGCATAAAATTATCTCCGTAAATTTATCTCTACAAACTTCTCTCCAAAAATAACCTTGCAGTAAAGGTCACAGAGGACCGGCAGATTGGTACATCAATTCGACAACCTCCAATGGCCATACATTCAAAACACCTGCAAAAACTGAGTGCACCCAATCCGGCCCTCGAAAATGCGACTTCCATAAATTCCTGAGTGAGCATTCTGAGAGCTCCCTAGCGTATGCTTTCCGGTCAACCTCATGGGTCACAAAATCAAGCGCAATATTCGCCAATTCACGCGGGTGCTCTTCCGTGAGTTCATAGCCATTTATTTACAAAAACGTCAACGCTGCAGCGGTACCAGTCCGTTTATTACCATCAACAAAGGGATGATTTTGAATCAGGGAAAATCCAAACGCACTTGCTTTTTCCACCTCTGTTGGATATAAATCTTCTCCACCAAACGTCATGCGCGGTTGCGCTAACGCGGATTTGAGTCCATTCAAATCACGGATCCCAGTACTCCCACCAGTCCGTGCAATGATTTGATGGTGGAGATCAAGAACAACGTCAAGCGAAATGCGATGCACTAGTGAGCGAGCCTGTGATATAATTCAGTATTTTTCTCTAAAACATATTCCATGGCCTGTTGGGTGTCTTCGTCGGGCGTCGAGAGCAAATCTTCGAGACTCAGACGAGCCAACTCCGTGACAGACAGGCCATACTTTGACGCGAGCGTTTGCAAATGCTGATACTCTTTTTTCGTTATCTGTATTGTGACACTTTCCATAATCTTTCCTCCTCGCAAAAGTATACAGTGCAATCTAAAGTAAAACCAGTGAAAATCTCAACTGCCAGTCACCGATCTGGGCTACCTAACGGCCCCAGTTCACCGGCAGCCTGTGACGTGGTTCCGGCATTTTCATTTGATCATGAATAGTGACCGCACCTTTGAAACAATTCCAAAAACTCAGTTTCCCCGATCCGGCCCATGAAAATACGACTTCCATTACCTAAAGGAAAAACCTTCCAAAAGCACATCGCTAGTGCTGTCCGGTGCAACGGAGGTTAGGTGGAATACCGCGCCGAAGCCACGAAACACCCACCGTTTCGCTCCTGCACTCGGACTGAACTGGACACCCAAAGTTCGGGAAAACCTGGTCAAGAACAACTCGCCCCGATGACACCAGCGCAAATGGGATGAGGGCACATTGTGGCAGGTGATGCAACGAACCAGTTTCCCTCTCGATTGTGCTGCGCGACCGCACGAACGCTTGAATGCCCACCTTCGAAAGACAACATACCTCGGACCGAGCGGCAACAGAGCAATGAAAAATCGACTCCGCATCCGGTGGCGCTGATTGGGTTGAGAGGTTCAGATTCGGGGCAACATAGCATGTCGTGGATGGGAACAAGGTGCCCGGCGATCGGGGTGATTCCACCTAACGGCCCCAGTTCACCGGCAGCCTGTCCAGTCGATCCGGCATTTGACGCCGATCATGAATAGTGACTATTCTGTCCAACATGTACCAAAAGTTGAAGTTGCCCGATCCAGCCCTTGAAAATACGATTTGCATAAAGTGATGAGATGACATTCCAAAACTAAAACAGCTCATGCTGTCCGGTGCAACGGAGGTTAGGCAGCAACCCCAGGGACATGCACCAAGTTTTGACTACCGTGGCGCCCAAAATTGTAGGAAAGAGTTTTGAAAATGGACTGGTGCAAAGAAAACTCGACCAAAAGTTTTGCCACACAGTTTTGAATTGAAAATGAAGCCGCGCTCTAATTTGAAAAATTTGTGCGCGGCGGATTGAAAGGTTGATGAGCTCATTTTCCATCCAGCGGTTCCGATGTGCGATTAACTGGGAAAATTTGGCCATCCTTCGATTCTAACAAAACCATCACGAAATGTAAAACTGTGAAACACCCTCAGCGCCACAACCCGAGTGTGAAAACGCGAGCGGCGATTCGGGAATTCTCCATCACTTTCAAAAGGTACGTTTGCTTCAAAAATGAGAACCAACGCCTTCGAAAATTACTCCGCATTCAAATTGGTTTTCCACCAATAGTGATGCGCTCAGTACCAAAAAAACCCATTTACATCGTGTTGCTGCCTAACGGCCCCAGTTCACCGGCAGCCTGTCCAGTCGATCCGGCAATTGGCTTCGATCATGAATAGTGACCGAACCATCCAACATCTACCAAAAATTGAGTTCAACCGATCCGGCACTGAAAATGTGACTTCCATCAAGTACTGGAAAAACCAGCGCAAAAGCACGTGGCTAGTGCTGTCCGGTGCAACGGAGGTTAGGCCGCAAAAACCACCCATTTAATTAAATGCCCGTTCATCAAATTGCCGGGTCCCATCCGGTTGATATTCCCAAGCCAACGTTGCTTCCCCATACGGCGTGTTCCCATTCGTACTATCAATATAGGCAGTGGTTGCGAGTATGAGCAATTTCGCATAAGTATTTCGACGCGTGTGAAACGCCCAAATTTGGTGACGCTCAATTGGAAGGGCGAGGGCAATGTACTCAAGACTATCCGGCAGAATGTAGAGCGTGTCAAATTGTGCGTGGGCACTCTCTCGGGTACTTGGTTTGGCCAGCAATGCAAACGTGGGGACAAGCGTATCAGAGCTAAAAAAGACTCCTTTGATATCCCCCGATTCTCCCTGGTGAACTTGGACAAAGAGGTCGGGAATAATATCAGAAGAATTCGGATACGAGATAATTGCTCCTTTCGTAAAACTAAATCCCACAGCATGCTGATCCTGATTCCCCGACGGAACGGTCACTTCTCCTGAGGTTGCGATAGAATGAGGTTCGGTCGAACTGTCGCACTGCCACAGGATCACCGCCACCAATAATAATGGCACGAATTTTAGATTCATATCCACTCCTACTTTTGATTTTGCGGCCTAACGGCCCCAGTTCACCGGCAGCCTGTGACGTAATTTCGGCAAACTCAACTGATCACGAATAGTGACCAAAACTTTGAAACACCTGTCAAAACCAAATCTAATCGATCCGGCCCTCAAA